>JABAOH010027770.1_pt4 | contig 10658 bp, 11 predicted proteins | sample 7062181 | NCBI WGS metagenome assembly JABAOH01 (sample SAMN14538630, study PRJNA623070) | marine sediment metagenome | biome: marine biome [ENVO:00000428]; feature: marine pelagic biome [ENVO:01000023]; material: deep marine sediment [ENVO:00002113]; isolation source: pool of 5 deep marine... | reverse complement strand
CGAACGGAAGTCACCATTTTCGTCCCCATCGGAGAAACCTGTGCCCTGCGGGATATCCGGATCACCAATACCTCCAACAGTCCACTTGAGGTGGACGTCATCCCGGTGGTTGAGTACACCCATCCAGATGCCTTGAAGCAATTCACCAACGCCGATTGGGTGCCTCAGACCATGCAGAGCGAGGCCGTCGAAGATGGTACGCATCTTATCCTCATGCAGTATCCTTTTATGTTTCGCGAGAACAAAGTGAACTACTTCACATCGGACGCTCCCGCATCCTCCTTCGAAACCGACCGGCGAATTTTCCTCGGGGAGCATGAGTATCGCACTTGGTCAAACCCATTGAGTCTGGAAAATCCGGAACTCAACAATTCCGTGGCTTTGCGTGGGGACAACATCGCAGCACTCATGCATCACCTCGGCTCGCTAAAACCCGGCGAGAGCCGGCGCATGATCACTCAATTAGGACAGGCGGAGAGCATGGCCGCTTCTCGGCATTCGATCGAGAGGTATAGAAACCAGGACAATGTTGATAACGCGTTTAAATCGCTGGCAGACTCGTGGGAAACCTACCTCTCTAGGTTCCAAGTCGAAACCCCAGATGACGACATGGACACCATGCTCAACGTCCACAACCCCAGGCAGTGCTTCACCACATTAAATTGGTCACGCTACGTCTCCCTCTATCAGCTTGGATTAGGGGCGCGCGGCATTGGCTTCCGGGATAGTTCGCAGGACGTGCTCGGGATTATGGTCCTGGCACCAGATGAAGGAAAGCAGCTCATCCGCCAACTCCTTCATGTGCAGAAGCGCGACGGCTCGGCGATGCACCAATACAACCCGCTAACCATGGTCGCGAACGAAGGCGACGCACGCCACGTGGAGGATGCCCCAAAGTATTACAGCGACGATCATCTCTGGATCATTTTGGCAATCACCGCCTACCTCAAAGAAACTGGAGATTTCTCCTTCCTAGATGAGCAGATAGCCTTCTACGAGAAAGATTCGGCTTTGGCGCCTCTGGAATCAGGAACGGTATTCGAGCACATGATCCGCGCCTTGGAGTTTACACGCAACGACACAGGCGCTCATGGCCTCCCGCGACTTGGTTTCGCTGATTGGAACGACACCGTCAATCTTAGAACAGGTGCGGAGTCTGTCTTCGCCGCACAACTTTACGGTAAAGCCCTCCTTGAGATGATCGAACTATCTCAAGCGCTTCAAGACGTTGGTCCTGTTGAGACCTATGCCCTCTACCACAACGAAATGCGACAAAAAGTTAACGAACATTCCTGGGACGGTGAATGGTATCTTCGTTATTTTGACGCCGACGGAACACGACTAGGATCGAAGTCCAACACCCAAGGACAGATCTACACCAACGCTCAATCCTGGTCGGTCATATCAGGCTACGCACCCCAGGAGCGGGCATGCGCGGCGCTCGAGGCGGTGTTCACCCGACTCAACACTCGCTGCGGGATCAAACTCAGTGCCCCCGGCTACGACGGTTACGACCCCAACAAAGGTGGGATCACGACCTACCCACCAGGCGCGAAGGAAAATGGAGGCATTTTTCTGCATGCCAATCCTTGGGTGATCATCGCTGAAACCATGTTGGGAAACGGCGACCGAGCATATGAGTACTACCGACAGATGAACCCCGTGGCGAAAAACAACCACATTGATGAATTTGAATGCGAGCCCTATGTGTACCCTCAAAACATCCTGGGGGACGAACATCCGCAATTCGGTCTGGCGCGCAATAGCTGGTTGACCGGGACGGCCTCCTGGGCCTGGCAAGCCGCCACAATGTATATTCTTGGGATTATGCCCACGTATCAGGGGTTAAAATTGGATCCTTGTATCCCCCATCATTGGGATGGATTTAATCTGCGAAGATATTTTCGCCAGGCATGGTACGATATCGAAGTTCGAAATCCAGAACACGTTTGTAGAGGGATTAAATCAATATTCGTGGACGATGAGCCTCTCGAAGGGAACATCCTGCCCATCTTCAGAGATGGACAGACACATCGAGTATCTGTAACGTTGGGATCTTAGGAACCTGGGAGTGTTCCCAGGTTGCCCTATCGATGAAACGATACCAGACCGCAGCAAATATATTCATGAGAACAGGAGAGACAACAGGCCAGCTATGAGCAAGTTTCAATTTCCAAAGGAGTTCACGTGGGGTGTCGCGACTTCGTCATACCAGATCGAGGGGGCATGGAACGAGGATGGGAAAGGCGAGAGTATCTGGGATCGATTCTGCCACTCACCTGGTAACATCGACAATGGAGACACAGGAGACGTCGCCTGTGACCATTACCATCGATGGCCAGAAGACGTCGCACTGATGAAAACCCTAGGCGTTCACGCGTATCGCCTCTCCCTCTCATGGCCCCGCGTGTTACCCGAAGGACGTGGTCGCATCAATCATGCTGGACTCGACTTCTACAACCGGCTTATCGATGGCTTGTTGGACGCGGGCATCCAGCCCTTCATCACGCTCTATCATTGGGATTTGCCCCAGGCCTTACAGGACGAAGGCGGGTGGACCGTAAGGAGCACGGCCGATGCGTTCACAGAATATGCCGATCTGGTGAGCCGGCACCTGGGTGATCGCGTAAACGCCTGGATGACACTAAACGAACCTTTCGTAAGTGCATACGTCGGCTACTTCGAGGGTCGCCACGCTCCAGGTCACGCCAGTTTGGACGAGATGATGTCGGCGGCGCATCACTTAATGCTGGCACACGGCATGGCGATTCCGATCATACGCCGAAACTCTGATGGGGCTGAAGTTGGCATCGTACTCAACCTTGGCTTTACCGTACCAGCATCGCCCAGCGAAGCGGATATGGTGGCGACGAAGCGAAGTGACGGGATCGTCAATCGGTGGTATTTGGACCCTCTCAACGGGAAAGGCTATCCGACAGACATCACCGAACTCTTTGCGCGTCCGATGGAATACGTTCAAAGTGGAGACCTGGAAACCATCGCAACCCCTATTGATTTTCTCGGCGTGAATTATTACTTCCGCTCCATCGTTCGCAGTGAGGAAATCCCCGAAGAAGAAAACGCACCCAGGACGGTCTTCTCGAATCCCGATTTGACAGAGATGGGATGGGAGGTCTACCCCGAGGGCTTGTTCGAGATCTTGACTCGTGTCCACCGCGAGTATAGTTTCCCGGCGCTCTATGTCACGGAGAACGGTGCTGCGTATGTGGATCGAGTCGACGAGAACGGCGAGGTGCACGATCCAAAGCGGATTGCATACCTCCAGGGACATCTCCTCGCAATTGCCAAGGCAATTAAAGCGGGCGTGCCACTCAAAGGCTACTTCGCCTGGTCGTTGATGGACAATTTCGAGTGGGCTCATGGGTTCTCGAAGCGCTTCGGCCTTATCTATGTGGACTTCTCAACCCAGCGTCGCATATTGAAGAGCAGCGCACGTTGGTATCAAGGCGTTATCTCCGCCAACGCCATCGAGGATGTCTAACCAAAACCATCGAGAGATTTACAATGAAACCTAAGGTCTATGTAACGCGACATCTGCCTGAATCTGCTTGGCGCAAGCTGTCAGAGGCTTGCGAGGCACAAAGCTGGGATGAAGTCACGCCGCCGCCGTACAAGACGATCTTGGAGCAGGTCAAGGATAAGGATGGACTTCTTTGCCTGCTTACGGATGAGATCGACTCGGCTCTGATGGACTCTGCCCCGAAATTGAGGGTGATCAGTCAGTGCGCAGTCGGGTACGACAACATTGATGTCAACGCGGCCACGGAGCGGGGGATCCTGGTCGGGAACACACCCGGCGTACTGACGGACGCGACAGCAGATTTCGCATTCGCACTACTGCTTGCGGCAGCTCGCCGGTTGGGAGAGGCCATTGACTTCGTCCGTGCAGGGAAGTGGGAAACGTGGGGACTAACGCTCTTGCTCGGTCAGGAGGTTTACGGCGCCACACTCGGCATCCTTGGACTGGGTCGCATCGGCCATGCCGTCGCAAAGCGGGCACGAGGCTTCGACATGCGCATCCTGTATCACGACACCGTCCGTCGCAGCGATGCCGAAGCCACACTGGGAGTCGAATATCGAGATTTTGACGACCTGCTGCGCGAGTCGGATTACGTGTCCCTTCATGTAAACCTGAGCGAAGAGACGCGACACTTGATCGACAATCATGCCTTCAAGATCATGAAACCCTCTGCGGTTCTGATCAACACCGCCAGAGGTCCTGTGGTAGATACCGAGGCACTATATGACGCTTTAAGAGAAGGGCAGATCGCATATGCCGCTTTGGACGTGACGGATCCCGAACCACTTCCCGCAGATCACAAGCTCATGGAACTTCCCAACGTGATCGTCGCCCCACATATCGCCAGCGCGACGGTCACATCACGGACTCAGATGGCATTAATTGCAGTGGAGAACCTGATCTCAGGGTTGCAGGGGGATCCAATGCCGCATTGTGTAAATCCCGAGGTGGGCTAATAAACGGACAGCCATCATTCTATGGAATCCTGAAATGCGGAACTACGTAAGAAAGGTTCACATAACCCCAGTGCAGGTGGAGTGTCGGTTCTCGATACAATTCGGCTTGGTGAACACATCTTCCACGGTACGCCTTGCTCAATGGGAAACCCATAGCTGGCGCACAATTTGTCGCTGTGATTCTTCGAACATGATCTCGTCAACCGGTCTGAATGTGGGAGCAATTCTGATTTCAGGTCCAGCAGTTTGTCAGAGATCTTTGTTCGATGCACAATCGGAATACTAAAACCATCAGTTAGAATAATCCAACGCTCCTCAGAGGAAAACCTCCAGAAGGAAAAAGCCAACCATGGCAGTAATTTTCGAAAACGCTACCGTTTTTACTCCACTGGAAATAAATGTAAAGCAGACCGTCATCGTTTCAGACGAAGGAACGATTGATTATGCGGGCCCAAAGGAAAATTCACCACGTGTCAAAGGAGATCGCCTGGATCTGTGCGATCGAATTCTGGCACCAGGGTTTATCGACATCCATCGCCACGGTGGTATCGGGATCAACTTCGGTCCGGGAGACAATATTGAGGAATCGTTAGGCGAATTCGCTCAATGGGTAGCCCGTGAGGGTATCACGGGCTTTCTTTGTTCGATCGCTGCGCCTGACGAAGAAACTCTGCTTGAAACGATTAAGGCCTTCGTTGTTGCATTTGAGGGAGGCATAGACGGAGCCGAACCGCTGGGAATTCATCTTGAGGGACCTTATCTCAACAGAAAGGAAAAGAAGGGCGCCTTCAATCCTGATTGGTTGCGAGATCCGTCTCTCGAAGAAGCTGAAAAGATGTTGGAGGCAGGCAAGGGTTGGATCCGCCAGATGACCATGGATCCCGCATTATCAGGCGCGCACGAAGTCGGTTCCCTGTTTCGTGAAGCTGGTGTTGTCCTGGCTTTGGGTCACACGAATACCGATTATCAAGAGGCACGCGAGGCAATACAGTCCCAATACACCCACGTGACACACACCTTCAACGTAATGAAGGGTTTCCACCACCGCGAACCCGGAGCGTTGGGCGCCGTATTGGCTTCTGATCGCGTGACCGCAGAGCTCATCCCCGACGCTTTTCACGTCCACCCAGGCGCCATGAAGGTGCTCGTGCGCTGTCTTGGTAAGGATCGGATCGTCGTGATCACTGATGCAATTGCCGGATCGGGCATGGCAGACGGGGAATATGACTTGGTGGGCAACACAGTCATCGTTAAAGACGGTCAGTGTCGATTGAAGGATGGGACGATCGCGGGGTGCGCAACGCCTTACAACCGATGTGTTGAAATCATAAATAAGCAAGTAGATGTACCCTTGCTCCACGCGGTGCAGATGTCGACACTAAATCCAGCCCGTGCGATGGGCTTCGCCGACCGGCTCGGGAGCATCACAGTGGGGAAAGATGCCAGTTTGGTAGTGATCGATGAAGACGTGAATGTGTATCTGACGATAGTCAAAGGCAACATTGTCTTCAATCAACTTTTGTGAATAAGATCGGTCCTGGGCCATTCTATAACGCGTCGAAGTACTCAGCGTCGTTTTACGATTCAATTCATTCGCTCAATGTTTCAGCGATTTCACTGTGTCTCAATCCAAAGTCATAGTTATTGATTGCGCCTAGTCAAACGTGGTAATATGGATCGAAGAATCTTCGTGGCCTAGCTCATCACATCACAAGACAAATAACGCAGAGGGAATCCGATGATTCATATAGCAACAGCCTGTGGTGTAGGGATGGGAAGTAGCCTTGTGCTACGGATGTACACAGAAGACGTGCTCAAAGAGTTAGGAGTTGAAGCCAAAGTTGAGGCCATGGACGTACCCCAAGCAAAAGGGGCTAAAGTTGACTTGGTGCTTACCTCCCCAGCTCTCGTCGACAATGTTTCTGGAGGGAGAGCAAAGATAAAACCCATATCCAACTACATAGACAAATCGCTCATCAAAGCCGCCCTTATCGAGTACTTTGAGGAGGAGGGCATTCCCTACAAGAAGGATTGATCCGCCGCTGTGTTGATAGCGGCGGATTGTTGTTTTCGAAGAGAGGAGGAGATTATCGATTCAATAATTTACAAGCTATACCTCACCTCAGCCATCAATCCGATATAAGGAGGAGGATTTCTCATGGAAGTCATCGGCTCTATTGCTCAATGGATTGCTGATAACCTTTTCAGTCAACCTGCATTTCTAATCGGTTTGATCGCGCTCATCGGTCTCGTCGCACAACGATCCTCTTTTAGTGACACAGTGCTGGGCACACTCAAGACAGCCGTGGGCTTTCTCATACTCTCTCAGGGTGCGAATATCGTTGTGGGTGCGCTCCTCGGCTTGGTTCCCATGCTCGAGGGCGCTTTCGGTTTTCAAGCAGCTGCTCTTGGGGGCGCGAAATTGGATGAATTCATCGCCAATTTCGGTGGCTACGCAGCGTTGATCATGACATTTGGATTCTTGATCAACGTTCTTCTGGCCAGAATTACACCTTTAAAGTACATCTATCTCACCGGTCACTTGATGTGGTGGATCTCCCTTGTTGTACTAGCAGCCATGGTGGAGATCACCCCCAACGCCTCCGTGCTTGGCTATGTCTTGATAGGCTCCATAATTTGCGGTGTCTATTGGACTTTGCAGCCCGCATATGTCCAGCCATTAATGCGAAAGCTTACAGGTCACGATGAGCTCGCCTATGGGCATACCTCATCTTCCAACGTTTGGCTCGCTGCGAAGCTCGGCGGATTCGTCGGTAAGCCAGAGCAGAGCACAGAGGAAGTAGAGTTGCCCCCATGGCTAAGCTTCTTCCGCGACATCACGGCTGGTACAGCGCTCGTCATCGTCGTCATGTTGTTGATTGCTACCATCATTGGCGGCATTCGTGGCGTAGAAGGTCAGGGGTTGGAAGGGATCGTACCGGCGATCATGCTCGGGCTGGAATTCGCCATGGGCATCACCGTACTGCTCTTCGGTGTGCGCATGCTCATCGCTGAGATCGTCCCCGCCTTCCGTGGTATCGCCTTGAGAATTGTGCCTGATTCCAAGCCCGCGTTGGACTGCCCAATCGTGTTCGATTACGCACCGACGGCCGTTATCATCGGCTTCCTGTCGGCGACGATAACCTTCTTCATTCTCATGGTTATTTTCGGTGTCACGGGGCTCGCCGTAATCGTGCCTCCCTTCATCATGCTCTTCTTCCCGGGAGGCGCAGGTGGCGTGTTTGGGAATATGGTCGGCGGCGTAAGGGGTGCCATCTTGGGTGGCGCAATCCTCGGCCTCTTGCTGGCAGTTGGACAGGCGATATTCACGCCTCTGATGGGCGGTACGGCGCCTGAATTGGCACAGCTCGCGGATCCGGATTGGTATTTCCTCTTCATCATCGCCAGGACCATCCTTGCGCCTATCATGCCGCTCTTCGGCGGATGAGGATCCTTTATGACCATCACACAGAGGAGTGCTAGGAACGGTAGTAGCGCACCACTTCTTCGTGTTATGGCGTGAAACGAAATAGCCCGCGGAGAATGGCAGCCCAGGGGAAGTTGCAACACCCTGGCCGCCATTCTCCTGTTTTAGAAAAGGTGAAGAAACGATGAATGCCGCGCAGGTGTACTTCCAAAAGGTATGTAAGCTCATTGAAGAAGTCAACCAAACGCAATCCGAAACAATCGACAAGGCCTCACAATGGATCACCGATTCGATTCGAGAAGGGGGCGTGCTTCATGTTTTCGGTTCAGGGCACAGCCACCTGGTGGGTGAAGATCTTTTCTACCGCGCGGGCGGGCTGGCACCGGTCAACGCTATCCTGGACTACAACTATACCCAAATGGGAGGTGGAGACCCTACCCGCAGCACGAAGCTCGAGCGACTCGAGGGGTATACCAAAATAATCCTTGAAAACTATGACCTGCGAGAGGGAGAAATTTTGGTGATCGCCTCACAGTCCGGGATCAATCCGGCCGTTATCGAGGCGGCCAAGGAGGCGAAGAAAAAAGGATTGAAGGTCGTGGCGCTCACGTCTATAAAGCAATCCTCTCAATCCAAGTCGAGGCACACCAGCGGCAAAAGGCTTTTTGAGCTCGCCGACCTGATCATCGACAATTGCGTCCCTGTTGGCGATGCAGTGATCGAGATTGGAGAGGGTCTGCCTATGGCGGCTCCCGTTTCCACTGTGATCCATTGTGCGATTATGCAATCGATCGTAGCGGAAGTCGCCACTCGTTTACACGAGCAGGGGGTAGAACCTCCCATCTGGATCAGCGCCAACGTGCCCGGAGGAGATGAAAGAACCGCTGAACTGATGAAACGATACGGGGGAGCACGACTGCGCACACACTAAGAGTTCCACATGATGATTCGTGAAGAACAAGTCCGACTGGGCGTCCGCGCAGATGACTGGCGGGAGGCCATTCGGGAAGCTGGTGAACTTCTAGTCCAGTGTGGGGGCGCTGATCAAAGTTACATCGAGGCCATGATTCGAACCACAGAGCAACTCGGCCCCTACATCGTGATCGCGCCAGGTATCGCTATTCCACACGCCCGACCTGAAGATGGGGCGCTCAACACTTGCTTTGTGGTTCTTCTACTAGACCCGCCCATCGATTTTGGCAATCCCGACAATGACCCAGTTTCCCTCATCGTCGCATTTTCAAGCCCCAGTAAGAAAGACCACATCGATGCGCTTACAAATTTGGCAAGACAGATCGGACAGGAGGACTTTCTTTACAAAGCTAGCCAGGCAAAAAACAAGACTGAACTTGTGGAGCTGTTCAATCGCCCCCTCGACGATTCGTGATCCCGTCTGAATCTTGAGCGAGTTAAGTGTAGGTACGACCAGGTTCGTTGGCAATTTATACTGTGCACCTGTCTTCTCATCATTAACCTAACTCAACTCACCACCACCTGATCCAGAGCCTCCCGAATCTGCTTCACTTTCTTCTCCGTTACTACACCCTCCCGGTTCGCTGGCTCGCGTGCTCCGGTTCCTATGTGGAGGTTGGTGATCCCAGTTTCGAGGACAAGCTTCTCAACGTTGCCGGCGTGAACTCCTCCCGCCAGGAAGAATTCGATCTGTCCCTGCGCCCGCTCTACAAACGATCGAACAGCGGCTAGATTGTCCTCCACCTTCCCTCCCAGGCCACTTCCACCAGTTGTGCGAACACTCTTAACCCCAAGGGAAATCAACGCCTGAAGTGCCTCACTCGGATTGGTGGCTTTCTCCCACACCAGGTGTGAATGCAAGAAGCCGTCCCCGGCAGCATCCTGAAACCTCTTATACGCCGCACGATGGATCTCGCCCGCTTCGTTCAAGCAACCAAGAAGGAAATGCTCAGCACCGAATTGGCGGGCGACGTGGATGTCTCGGTACATGATCTCCAAGTCGTCCTCGTTCATGATCCATGCTCGATGATGCGGTCGGATCATCACCATCACTGGAATACCCAGCGTTTTGCAAACGTGCTCGATCATCCCTGCCGACTGGGTCACGCCACCGTTTGGAAAATCTGCTTTCAAATCCAACTGAGTAGCACCCGCACGTTCAGCAAAAAGAGCATCCTGTAGCGTGTCTACGATGATTTCCAACTTGACCATCAATATCGCCATCCTTTCAAGGTCATTCTACCCTACCTGCACATGGGATCTGAAAATATGGACTACGCACTAGTCCCCAAGAAAGTCTGACTCGGCGAAGAAGACCGCCGCATCCTCCATCCATTCTGGTAAACCTTCAAACCACGGCACGACGCCAACATCCCGGATGCGATCGGAAATCGGGACGTAGGTCTTTAAATCGAGCACAGGCGTTCCGTCGTGAGCGTCAATCCAAGCCAGTTGGACGTTCCCCGCTTCTTCATCGATGTCGATAATGAAGCTGGTGGTCAGGGCGATTGGGTTGGGCCTGCATTCCGCCCGACAGGCGAATACCCCTGCGACCTCTCCGGGCGCATATGGCAACTCGGCCTGCATGACGTTGCGATCTTTCGGATTGTCATGCTCATGCGCCCACCAGAAAACCATTGCGTAAATGAATTGGTCGAGCTGCTTCAACGCCGGTCTGTAGGGTTCGAGAATGTGCAATTGATAGCCTCCATCCGTATGTCGTACATATCCAACGGGATGAAGATGGTAGGTGACCTCGGAT
>JABAOH010013655.1_pt1 | contig 10660 bp, 9 predicted proteins | sample 7062181 | NCBI WGS metagenome assembly JABAOH01 (sample SAMN14538630, study PRJNA623070) | marine sediment metagenome | biome: marine biome [ENVO:00000428]; feature: marine pelagic biome [ENVO:01000023]; material: deep marine sediment [ENVO:00002113]; isolation source: pool of 5 deep marine... | reverse complement strand
GAATCAGGCACTCAATCTCCCGGATCTTCTTTTCATACATCCTTAAATCCCAACAACTCTCCTATTCTCTGCCTCATGACTTGGAGTCGTCAGGGCCGGACTTTTATGAGGGGCTGGGCCCAGTCGGTGACGGGCAGAAAACGTCCCGACGGCCAGTCGAAATGAAACACCCTCCCTGCTGGACGCCACAGCTGAGATTCCCTATCATAAAGAACCGGACCTGCCAGCCCATGGGTATTGAGTGTCTCGATGCGCCCTAAAGCATCGATGAAGGCCTCCCTGGTCAGTTCTCGCCCAGCATTTCGTAACGCTTCGACAACCAGTAGCCCACTGACATAACCCAGAACATGATGCCGGTTGAGAGCATTCGTATTCTTCCTGGGGTAGTATTTCTGAGTATTGCCGAGCATAAGGGTTACCCCAGGTAGCTTTTCCCATGGCTTGGCCAGGTAATCCACCACCAAGTAGTTATCTGTCGCCTCGCCCGCTTCGACCATCATGTCTGGGTCAGCGTTTGCCGAGGTACCGATAAACTGCGGAACCCAACCCATCCCATTGGCCTCGCGCATGACTTGTATCACTTCCCATGTCGTGGCTCCCAGGACAACATGATCCGACCCAGCCGACCGGAGGCGATTGACAGAAGGGATAAAGTCGAAGGTATCGGTACCATAACGCTCCTCACCCACAACGGTGAGTCCGTAATGATTGCTGACCCCATGAAATCCCTTTTCCACCTCATGGCCCAGAAAACTGTCTCGAAAGAGCAAGCCCATTCTGAAATGTGTTTCAGGGTTTCGCTTCAGAAGATATTCGATGGCAAGAACAATCTGATCTCTATATGGCATTCCGAGAGTAAATGTGTTCGTCTTGATATCCGAGAGAGAGGATTTGGAAAATGCCCCCACCACCAAAACTGGAATATCTTCAGTCCGGATTCCCCGGTCAATCAAAGCCTGAGTCGTCTCTATTCCCGAAGCGGAGATAATACCAAACACCCCTCCAGTCCCAAGCATCTCTTGGGCCGCAGTCATGCTCTGGTCAGGATCCTTACCATCATCCTGAGGTGACAAAACGATGCTTCTCTGGTGAATCCCCCCGATGTCGTTGACATGGCTGAGGAATGTCTGAATTCCATCCAGAAAATTTGCGCCTACCGAGGAATAAGGTCCGGAGAGAGGACAGAGGATACCCATCGTGACGGTAGAGTCCCTAACACCTTGCTCCGTCGTTTGGGCAGAGACGAAAGAAATCACGATCAAATAGAATAGGAGAGAGAAACCGAAGACCGACTTCCCATTTTTCATAAAACCAAATCCTCTAAAGCTCAGCGCTCTCCTTGAAATTGAGCCGATAGATCTGCCGGTGTCGCTTCATTTTAGCAGGCTTGGGACATAGGACGAGGCGAGATCCCCAGAGGTCGAAGTGTGGCTTGCCATTCCGGCTGATATGAATGGTCCGGAGCCCATGTTTTGTGCCCCATTTGATCAGTTCCTCCAGAGAATCAGCGAGGACTTTGCACATGGGTGAGCCCTTCTTGACTTTGAGTCGAGGGTAATCGGTTGGAGCCGAGTGAGAGAGAAAGTAGAGCATATCCGAGGCTCTCAAGTGAACAATGACCTAAGGACTAAACTACGAACCAAAAGGCCGTCTTTTATCATGCCAGGGTCGATCTACCTTGTCAAGATTCCGGTTTCAAATCTTCGCGAACTCGGACGTATGAAACCAACTCTAAACCAAATCCATCTCCCATGCCTGTTGCGGTCGCGAGGAGAATCGAGGCATTGAGGGGTTTGAAGGGAGGTCAGGATCGGAGGGAAGTGATCATTTGGCAAGGAGGCTGAATGGAAGCTTAAGTAGATTTGTANNTTGACATTAACGTAAATGTTGATATACTACCACATGAAGGGGGTGATTTTTCATGGCACAGCAACTCAAACGAAAACAACGTATGTTTTTCTACTCAGCATATCTCGAAGATACTAATTTTGAGGAAATGGCCCCTTCCTCTGTAAACGAAAATGATCAAGGGGAAGAAATCGTGATTGCCACGATCACTCATCGGAACTCGCACGTGGCGGAGAGCGATTCAGAGGAGGCCTTTTTCCCCTCAGAAGAATTAGAGGAACTCGAGGAGGAAGACAACGATCTCGATGCCCATGATACGAATATTGCCAGTATCTATCTCAAAGAGATGAACAAGATTCCTCTCCTTACAAGAGAGAGAGAAATTGAACTGGCCAAAAGGATTCAGGAGGGAGAGCACAAAATTCGACGCCTTATGCGGAAACGCGAGATCGCTATGGAGGGTGTTGAGCAACCACGTCAAAAGGGAGGAAGAGGGAGGCTCAACGCCCGATCCGGCGATGATTTTGTTCAAAAGATCATTCGTGGACTACTGAGAAAGGCCAAAGCTAAGAATGAGGATTCAGATCAAATCAAGTATCTCGTCAAGGAGTTGAGGAAAACAGAGGCCTATGTTAAGCGTGCAAAGGCCGAAATGATTCAGTCGAATCTCAGGCTCGTCGTGAGCATTGCCAAGGGCTATATCAACCGGGGGCTTACCTTCCTCGATCTCATCCAGGAGGGAAATATGGGGTTGATGAAGGCGGTCACAAAATACGATTATCGGAGGGGATTCAAATTTAGCACCTACGCCTCCTGGTGGATCCGGCAGGCGATTACCAGGGCCCTGGCCGATAAATCCCGAACGATCCGCATTCCCAATCATCTTTTGGAAACAAGGAGCAAGATCATCAAAGCCTTCCATCAGTTGATAAGGGATTTAGGGAGAGAACCGTCCCCTGAGGAAATCGCCAAAAAAGCGGGGATTCCTACAAGCAATGCGAGAAAGGTCATGTATTTGGTTCAGGAACCGGTTTCTCTGGAAACTCCAGTCGGAGAGGATGGGAGTAAGCTACAAGATCTGATTGGGAGTGAGGAGAGTCTGAGTTTCAATGACGATCTCATCGAGAATATGGACGTGGTAAAGAAAGCGAGGGATCTTCTGTCACTGTTGAATCCGAGAGAAGAAGAGATTCTGAGACTCAGGTTTGGCATCGGGCTTCCTTCGGGCTACACTCTCGAGGAGATTGGGAAGCGGTTCGGAATATCCCGTGAGCGAGTTCGACAGATTGAGGAAAGGGCGATCAAGAAGCTCAAGTTCCCTGTCCACAACGAATTGAGCAAAGCCGAGGCCGGTTAATCTCGCCGCGACCCTATTGAGATTACCCTGAAAGCCCTTCATCATTCTGCCGATTTTGAAACGGAGGGTCGTCCCCGAGGGGTTAACTCACCTGCCAAAGCCTACCTAGGAGTCTGTTTTCGGGTGGCGCTACTTCTGGAAGCCTGGTCATCGAAAATGGATTTGACAGGGTGAACCCATCATAGTAACTTTTCGAAGAATTTCCTATCCCCATTTCCTAGGCCAGTAGGCTTTGAACTGGCCAAAACCCGAAGACAGTGGACACGATTATAAAACTCGTTGACGTCACGAAAATCTATCATGAGGGAAACCAGAGCGTGGTCGCCCTCGACCAAGTCAATGTGGATGTTCCAAGGGGTCAATTCCTGGCCATTCGGGGACCGAGTGGCTGCGGCAAGAGCACGCTCATCAACCTGCTTGGGGGTCTGGACGTCCCCACAAGGGGAAAGATCACTGTCGACCAAATTGATCTAGGCGAAATGGATGATGTTCAGCTGACGCGGTTCAGAAGAGATCGCGTTGGGATTATTTTCCAATTCTTTAACCTGGTGCCCATCCTGGACGTCCGCGAAAACGTGGCGCTTCCCTTTCTGATTAAAGGAACGCCGATCAAGGAGGCCAATGAGAGGGCGACCGAGCTTCTTCAGATGGTCGGACTTTTGGAGCGCCAGCACCATCACGCTCAAGAGATCTCTGGAGGGGAGATGCAGCGGGTGGCCATTGCTCGGGCGCTGATCAATGACCCAGACATCATACTCGCTGATGAACCGACCGGTAACCTCGATTCCAAAACCGGGCGGAAGATTCTCGAACTCCTCTCCCGTTTGAAGTCTGAACTCAAAAAGACCATCATTATGGCCACCCACAGCACCGAGGTAAACGAATTTGCAGATCGCGAGATGACCATGCGAGATGGGCGACTATATGAGAAAGGGGAAATTGCCGATTGATCCGTCTGGTCCGTCTTTTTTCTCTGAGACATTTCTACCTAGAGAAATGGAAATCTGCTCTAACAATTGTCGGCATCGCCCTAGGCGTAGCCGTCTTCATCAGCATTCGAACCTCTATCCACAGTGCACTGGATGCTTTTCGGAGCACGATCGATCATGTCGCCGGAAAAACCCACCTCGAGATTGTTTCCCATGGCAGGGGCTTTGATGAGAGACTTTTTCTTCTGGCGAACCGAGTGGATGGGGTTCTTGCCGCTACTCCGGTGGTCCAATATGTCGCCCAGTCTGTGCAGCCGATCAACGAGCCTCTCCTCATTCTCGGAGTCGACATTTTCAGTGATCGAATTTTTCGATCCTATCAATTTCAAGGCGGAGGAGACGAGGAGAACCTCCTTCAATTCCTCCTCGAACCGACAGCCATCGCGATTACCAGGACATTTGCCACTAAATTTGGATTGGATCTCGGATCACGACTCCAACTCCTTATCGGCTCGAGAGAAGTCACCTTCACGGTAAGAGGAATTATGGAAGAAGAGGGTCCTGCCAAGGCCCTCGGTGGAAATTTCGCCATCCTCGACATCGCCCATGCCCAGGAGGCCTTTGGCAAGGTTGGTCTTTTGGACCGTATCGATTTGATTCTGACCCCTGAGATCTCTCCAGATTGGATTTCGGAGATCTTGAGGAGAATCCTTCCAGACCAACTCACCGTTCGTCGACCCCAGACACGAAACAGTCAGGTGGAGAACATGATTGGGGCGTTCAGGTTGAATCTGACGGCCTTGAGTTTTGTCTCGCTCTTCGTCGGGATGTTTCTGATCTACAACTCCATGTCGATTTCTGCGATTCGGAGGCGACGGGAGATCGGGATTCTCAGGAGTCTCGGTGTTTCGGAGAAGATGGTTCTTCTCGTATTCCTCACCGAAGGGGCCATTCTCGGCTTTCTAGGAGCAGTCCTAGGGATTGGGATTGGTCTCATCATGGCCAAGTTCACGCTTGCCTCCGTCTCAAAAACCGTCACTGCTCTGTACATCCTGGTGAAGGCGGAACGTCTCAGTATCTCGCCGTCCACACTGATTCTGGGAGTCGTAATTTCTGTTCTTGTTTCCGTTATTTCAGCAGCTGGACCCGCCAGGGAAGCATCCAAAACCAGGCCTCGGGAGGCCCTGTCGCTTACACACCTGGAGCGTAAGGTTGCGCTTCAGACGGGAAAACTACTTTACGCAGGGTTCGGCGCCCTCTCGCTGGCTCTCATCTTTGCTCTCCAGAAGCCAATTCTGGGCAAGCCCCTGTTCGGATTTGCTGCAGCGTTTCTTATTCTCGTTGGGTTCTCCCTGATCACGCCAGCTGGTACTCGCTGGCTGAATACCCTCTTCGGGCCTGCGGTGGGGAAGCTATTCGGAATTGAGGGAAGATTGGCCAGTCATTATCTTCAGGACTCTCTCACGCGGACAGCCATTACCATTGCTGCTTTGATGACGGCCCTTGCTATGTTGGTCAGTATCTCCATAATGATTCTCAGTTTCAGAAAAACGGTCGAGATTTGGATCGGTCAGGCGATCACTGCCGATATCATCCTCACACCGGCGGGCTTTGCCGTTTCTGGCTGGGACGCCTACCTACCCTCCGAGGTAATCGACTATTCGAAGGAACACAAGGATGCAGAGGCAATAGATCTGATCCGGGTATCTGAGATCGAATACAAGGGACGACCTGTCCTCCTCTGGGCGGCATTGACACCCGTTCTGCTCCATCAAAATCGTCTCACCTTTGTCCGAGGAGATGAGACGCGGATCATCGAAAGGGTGACACAAGGCGGTGAATTGATCGTTTCCGAAACATTCTCCCTGAAGTTTGGGGTGAAGGAGGGGGAGAGTCTTTTCCTTCAGACACCCCGAGGTCCAAAGACTTTCAGGATTGCAGCGGTATTCTATGACTATACCACCGAAAACGGTATGATCATCATCGATCTCGATGTATATCGCCGAATCTGGAACGACTTACGCATCAACCGAGTCGCCCTCTTCTTGAGAGATACCTCTCGCCTCGAGACGGTCCGGACGGAGCTGGTCAGGCGTTTTTCCCATAAATACCAGATACTGGCCGTCTCGAACCGAGAATTGAGAAACGAAATCCTTCAGATCTTCGACCAGACCTTCGCCATCGCTCATGCACTGAAAGTGATCGCCTTCATCGTGGCTATTCTCGGGATCGTGAATTCCATGCTGGCTCTTGTCATCGAGAGGGAAAGAGATTTTGGAATCCTCCGGGCCATCGGGACCTTCAAAAGACAGATTCAAAAGATGACTTTGCTGGAAGCCCAACTCATGGGGATGGTCAGTTTTTTCCTCGGGTCAGCGAGTGGTATCCTTCTCTCCCTGGTTCTGATCTATGTCATCAACAAGCAGTCCTTTGGGTGGACGATCCAGTTCTTCCCCATTCCCTCCGTGTTTATTCAGTCCATCGTCCTCGTCATTGTTGCCGCCTTTCTTGCCGGCCTAATCCCGGCCCATACAGCAGCCAAGAAGCAGGTGGCTGAAGCGGTGAAAATGGAGTGACGAAAATGAAATTCCGAAAGAGACTATGGTTGCTATCTCTTTGCCTCGCTCCTTTTGCGACCGCACCAACTATTGCAGCGGAATTTCAAAGAGCTCTGCCGGGCAGAACTTTTGGGTTTCCCCAGGATCATTATTCCCATCCTGAGTATCAAACCGAGTGGTGGTACTATACCGGCCATCTGAAGTCACGAGATGGAAGATCTTTTGGCTACCAACTCACCTTTTTCAGAACCGCCCTCAAACAAAAGGGAACCGAAGAATCTCGATGGGCGCTCAGTACCATCTTCTTTGCCCATTTCGCTTTGACCGACGAGGATAGGAAAACCTTTACCTTCAAAGAGAAAATCAGCCGAGGTGCCCTGGGACAGGCCGGGGCTGCAACAGACCGACTCCGTGTTTGGGTGGAAGACTGGTCCCTCAAAGGAGAGGGGAAAGACCATCTCCTCGAGGCGCGCGACCCCTCATTGGGAATTCGATTTCGACTGACGCCTTTGAAACCTCCCGTTGTCAACGGCCTAGACGGTGTGAGCCAGAAGGCCGAAGGTGAAGGATACGCCTCCCATTACTATTCCATAACTCGGATGAGCACGCGTGGTGATCTGACGCTGAATGGGAAAACCTTCGAGGTGGAGGGCCTAAGCTGGATGGACCATGAGTTTGGATCGAGCCAACTGCGAGACTATCAGGTTGGTTGGGACTGGTTCAGCCTCCAACTCGAAAACAACACGGAACTGATGCTCTACGTCATTCGCCAGGAAGATGGCAAACCTGATCCCAATTCCAGCGGAACTCTGACTTTTGCGGATGGCACATCGCAGCATTTTCGTTTGGAAGAATTCGACATCCAGGTATTGAAGGAATGGAAAAGCAGGAAAACGGGGGCCCTTTACCCTTCCAGGTGGAGAATCCGTATCCCTAGCTCCCGTATTGAGCTCACGGTGATCCCAGCCGTACCCGATCAGGAGCTCACCACCCAAGAGTCGACTCGTGTTACCTACTGGGAGGGGAGCGTCAGGGTCCGTGGTAGGTATGAAGGAGAGGCTGTTTCCGGAGTCGGATACGTGGAATTGACTGGATATGCCGAGCCCTTTGGCAAAGGACTATGAGCGCAGCGTTAGCAGAAAACACATTCTCCTTTGTGCTATTCCCGAGTCGGGGAAGCATCATATTCATCCTCGATCTCCCCCACGATCTCCTCCACAATATCCTCAAGCGTCACCAGTCCGGATACTCGCCGATACTTGTTGACAACCATGGCCATGTGCTGTCCAACCTGTTTCAGATGAACGAGAAGACCGGAAATGCTCTTACTCTCAGGGACGAAAATCACCGAACGCCTGACTCGGTAGAGGGGTAGGCTGGAATTCACGCCCACAACGTCCTGGACAGCCACATATCCAACGATATTGTCCATACGTCCCTCGTAGAGGGGAAGCCGAGAGTGACCGCTTTCCCTGATGAGCCTCGTCGCATCGGCTGCTGTTCCCTGTACATTGGCGGCCACGACCTTCTGCAGGGGCACCATGATAGACCTCGCCACGGTTTCGCTGAATTTGAACAAATGACTGATCATCTCTTGTTCGTGGACATTTAGCTCGCTGTGGGCACCCATGATCAACAATTTGAGTTCCTCCCGGGTAACGAAAGGGTTTTTCACCTTGTCACGGTCGCCGATGATCAGCACCATCGCTCTCGCCGGAAGTGAACAGATCTGTACAATAGGATAGAAGAGGATGGAAGAGACGTGCAACACTGGGACAATTCTCAAAACGATCCAATTGGCATGCTGATAGAAAAAGGCCTTGGGGAGGGTTTCTCCGAAGATGAGCATAATGGGGGTCATGACAATTGTGGCAATCGCCATGCCGAGTCCCTCCCGCTCATGAACGAGCGATATCGCATAGGTCGCAGCAAGGATTGAACCGAGGACCACAAAGATGTTCGTACCGACAAGCATTACCGATAGGATCTGCTCCGGTCTTGCCAGGAACTTTTCGATAGTCTGGGCGTTTTTGTTCCCCACGCTGGCGAGATGTCGGACTTTTATTCTGCTGGCAGAGATTATAGCTGTCTCAACGCCGGAGAAGAAGCCGGAACCGACCACACAGCATATGATGAGAATCAGATGGATCATTCCCTCGCCCCTGCCCTTGTTCTTGAAACCTTTTTGACCAGCATCCTGACGATCCGGTTAGGCTCAGCTTTGATAATCTCAAACTGGAGATCTCCAATCCTCAGCCGTTCTTTTGCCTCTGGAATTCTTCCTAGTCGACTGATCACATAGCCTCCGATACTCTGGACTTCCGGATCCGCGAGTTTGGTTCCCATCTTTCTGTTGAACATCTCAAGTTCCATGACGCCCTTGACCAAGGCAGCACTTCGGCCGATTCTTTTGAAAAGATCCTTCCTGGGTACTGCGGCAAATGATTCGCCCACGACCTCCTCAAGGAGGTCGTCCATGGTGACAATCCCACAAAAGACGCCATACTCGTCAATGACCACTGAGAAATGATGTCTCCTGGTTCTGAATTCATGGAAGAGGGGATCAATCCGCCGGGTTTCTGGAACAAACTGGGCAGGACGGACGATGTCCCTGAGGGAGCCAACCTCTGCCATTTGAATGAAATCCTTGATGTAGAGGATACCGATAATATGATCCTCTTCGCCCTCGTACACAGGAGCCCGGGAGAGTCGCCGACCCTTGAGAAGGCTGAGCGCCTCTTGTGGCGGTACATCAACAGAGAGGCTCACCACCTGGACTCTGGGTGTCATGACCTGCTGGACAATCTTGTCATGAAAGGAGAAGACCTTGTGAATGATCTCCCTTTCCAAACGGTTGAGTACGCCCTCACTGAACCCAATGTCTACCAGAGTCCTGAGCTCGCCCTCTGACGGCCCCTCGTCCCTCTCAATCGTCTTCACGCCTAAAAGCGCCAGAAAAAACTCCGTTGTCCTCCTCAACACGCGGCGTACGGGACTAATGGCGGACGAAAAAATGTCTAAAGGCTTACTGACCCACAATGCAACAGTTTCAGATCGCTGAACTGCAATCGTTTTTGGGGTAATCTCCCCAAAGGCGAGAATCAGAAAGGTCATAGCCAGAGTAGACAGGGCAATGGCCCCTCTTTCTCTCAGAAACGTCGAAACAATATTTTCCCCGAGACTGGCGGCAGCGATGTTTACAAAAATATTCCCAAGAAGTAGGGCCGCGAGGAGACGAACGGGATTTTTCATCATCTTGGCAATGAGCCGCTTTTTCGGTACTTTGCTTCTCGCAAATCCTCTCAACTTGCCATGGCCCAGACTGAACAGGGCAGTTTCGGAGCCTGAAAAAAAACCGGATAGAATGAGGAAAACGCCAAGGAGGATTACTTTGAGAATCAATAGAGGTCCCCAGATAAGGAGTCAATTTACCATGCTATATTAATAGATCTAGGTCTGTCAATTCACCCGTGACTGGAGTTTCCTCAGTTTTGTGGACCTTCATGTCCCTGAGGGACGTTTGCGGAAGCGTTGGGGGACCCATCGAGGGCGGGCAGGAAGGGGAAAANNCTGTGCGCCCCGAGGGGGTCAACGCGAGAGCAAGGGAGCGAAGGGATATGAGGGTCCAATCAGAACATTCAAAATTGTCGTGAAACATCAGAAGGTTATAAATTTCTTGTTCTGAAAACTCAGGAAACTCCAGACCCGTGAAGGATCCAAATCATGCAGACCATCCCTTTTCAAAACTGAGAAGGGCTTTGACAACTGACTGATCACTGGTTCGACCAAACTCATAAAAGTGGCCGGTTTTCTTGACAAAACGAAGCGGGGTGATTAGATTTCGGTCAGGCAGACAGTAAACCTATAAACCCCTCGCTCAATCCAATCCTTGCCGTTATGCCGATATACGAGTACAAGGTTATCGACGGCGAAAAGGGCTGTGATCAATGCCAGACAGGGGTCGAGTT
>JABAOH010084039.1_pt1 | contig 10662 bp, 8 predicted proteins | sample 7062181 | NCBI WGS metagenome assembly JABAOH01 (sample SAMN14538630, study PRJNA623070) | marine sediment metagenome | biome: marine biome [ENVO:00000428]; feature: marine pelagic biome [ENVO:01000023]; material: deep marine sediment [ENVO:00002113]; isolation source: pool of 5 deep marine... | reverse complement strand
CGATATCCTTGAAATGGTAATATTTGATCCGCTCCCATCGCCTCCTAATAAGGTCAATTGGATCACCTCCACCATAGACATAGTGTCCGGTGTCCAGTAAAAGATTAACTTTGTTTGGATCCGTTAGGTCAAGAACTCTTTCAATTTCTTCGGGGGTTTCAAGAAAGGTCCCGGCATGATGGTGGATGACAACGGTCATGCCATATTGTTCATCAACAGCACTTGCGATCTCATTAAGATTTTCCTTAACAGATTGCCATTGAATATCTGCCCACCCTTCGGGGTGAGAGCCAGCATTTTGCAGCCGCTCCTCATTCCCGACGTCGGCTACAATTACCCAAGGTACATCCTGAGACTTAAGTAATCGTGCAACAGTAAGCACTTTCTGGATCGAAGCCTTTATTATTTTGCGATCAACAAGATCAAAAGGGACAAAAGAAGAGGCAAGTTTGAGGTCACGCTTTTTCAGCTCCTCGGCCAATTCTATTGGGTCAGTAGGCATGTAGCCGTAAGGGCCGAGCTCGGTCCCATGATAACCTGATTTAGCAATCATGTCCAAAACATCGAACCAGGGGAGCTGTTTGGTCTCTCCAAATTCAGGTTCATAGATCCCAAAACTCACAGGAGCATTGCCAATTTTTATTGCCATACCGGTTCTCCTTCTTCTTTGTTAGGTCTCATTATTTAAAAAACCTCCTAAATCTCATTTTTTTCTTTCCAGGCAGTAAACACTACTTAGATAGATATTTTAGAGAAAATCATGTAAAAAGTCAACAGATAAATAGAGATTTTGATTAAAGTCATTGAGAGGGAAGAGCCGGATAGATAGGCTAAAGGTTAATAAGAAAAAGCTTTTCCTCAACCTCAGCCAACCTCAACCTTTTATTTCCCAAATATTTTGTTCGCCTGAAAAATTCTCGAAAAAAGTATTGACAAAAGCCAGGAAAATTTGTATAATAAAATTTAAACGAATGAAGGATAACTAAAGATTATGTGCTGTATAAAGTCTAAAATGATAGGAGAGAGTTAAAAGTGACAAAAGTTGACCCCATGCACTATTTGATTAATACAATACTTGATGAGAAAGAGATCGTTATCTTTCTCGGAGGCGGTGCTTCCATGGAAGGGAGACAAAAAGAAAAAAGGTTTCCTGGTTCTGATGAGTTGATGGAAGCTGTTATTAAAAAGTTCGGCGAAAATGTTCCATCTCAAAAGAAAAAACGTGAAGATCTTTTTTTTGAAATAATAAAAAAATGGGACAATGAAAAAAAACTCTCAACTCGCTTACGAAAATTCCTTGATGGCGAACCCGGGTTAGCCCATTATTGTCTCGCCGCTTTATCGCTAGCACTCTATGGCGACAGCAACGCATTATTATACCTCACTAAAAATCATGATGATTTGATGAACAAAGCTTTCACGGATATATTAAGAAAAAAGGATGAAGGTATCGACATTATTGTTATTTCTTTAAATCCAGATTTAACGGGATCGAACTTTAAAAAAATTTTTTGTAATATAGAAGGACACATAAAAGATGGTCGGCCTGTTTTACTTAAGTTATTCGGAGATCTAAATTCTACAAATCCTATATTTAAAGATGATGATATTGAATTCCAGCCCGAAGTAGAAAGAAAACTTAGTGAATGGATGGCAAAGCCAATGATAGTTATTGGATACAGCTTCTCGGATAAAAAAATAAGAGGACTTTTAAGCGCATCAGAAGGTAATTCGCCGATTTTTTTAATAAACCCATTAAAAAAAATACCTCATTCTATCAAAAGTTTAGATAGAATCCAACATATAAAATGCAGTTTCCGCGATTGCTTAAATAAACTATTAGAAATAATCCAGAAAAGAAATCCTTCAATAAATAGAAAGGTTGATAAAATATTGGAACTTTTGGACCCGACAACGTTATTACCTGACTTCAATTCAATTCAAAACCGGGTAAAACTATGCTCGAAAGCTTCCATATTAAGAACTGAAGAAAGAATTCCAAAAATTGAGGTAAATGGGAAAATAAGAAAGTTAATCCCGATTCCACGAAAGGACACAAGCCCGGATTTTGAAAGATTCCTTCAGAGTGACAGACAATTATTGGCTGTTATTGGTGATTCAGGATCTGGTAAATCCACTTTATTATATAGAATCGCCAAAAACGAATCCAATAAAAGGTTTATCACACTTTTCTATGATGTTCACCACCTTCAATCCGCAGGATCTTTAACTAAAAAACTTGCAGAAGATTTCCGTTGCGAACAAAGACAATTAGAGACGATCTTTAAACATTTCGATAAAATTTTATCAAAAGAAAAAAAGAAACTATTGATAATAATTGATGGACTGAATGAAAGTATAAGTATTGACCCATCAGATTTTAAGATTGATATTGAAAATTTAGGAGCTAAATTACCCGGATCGATTAAAATTGCATATTCATGCCGTACTATTTATTGGAACTCTTATATCAAAGTCAATGCCCCTATTTCGTCATTATTATATCATGATTCCAAAGAGTTTTTACTTCATTTTTATTCTGAAAGTGAAGCCCAGTTGGCTTTCGATGTTTATAAAGATTTATTTAAGTTTAGAGGAGTCTTCAATTCTTTAAAAGATGAATTTAAAGAAAAAATTCGCGACCCATTAATGCTAAGGATGCTAGCTGAAGGTTATCAAGGAGAAAAGTTACCTACTTTTGCACCCGCAGTTAAAATTTTTAGGAACTACGAAAAAGTACTGAAAATAAAATTCAAAGGAAATGCACCTTTAATTGATTTTATTTATGAACTGATAGCATTTAAATTAGAAGAGATAAATACTCATAGACAAGTTTCTGACCAATTTGTTGCAAGAAAAATAAGAACAAATTCGAATTTTCTAAACCTTTTTCAACTAGCTAAACCTAAGGACCCTTTCGTTTTGTTAGAAGATGAAGGAATACTGAGTTTATTAGATGAGGAAGAAACAACCTATCGTTTTACATATGATCGTTTTTTTGAGTATCTTTTAGGAAAGGAAATTGGTAAAAGGATAAAATTGAATTCAAAAGAAGATTTTGTAACAAATCTAAGTGAAAAAATTTTAAGTTTTCAAAGGGTGCATTTTTCTTTCCTGCAAGCATTAAAGTCAGAAATTATCCGTAAAAATATCAAAAACCCGAGTGGAATATGGTCATTTTATGAGCCCTACACACTTAAATTATTGTTAAATAATCAAAACGTCGCAATCGTTAATTTTGCAAAAGAGGTGCTGAGAGAACTTACTTTCGAGGGTGAAAAAGATACCCTTGAAGCTCTCAAAGAGATCAAAGAAGATGAATTGGAATGGAAATTGATCGCATTAGACATCGCCTGCGATTCATCAAGAGTTAAACCATTTTTGATTGAAGGTTTATTCTCTGGTAGTAAACTTTTTACAAGAAGGTGTGTTAATGCGCTATCTGTATTAATTGAAAATCAAAATATCAGAGAAGAATTCGAAAAAATGATATTTTCTGATGTCCAATTGATTAAAAAATTCGAGAGAAAACATGCAATGGGCATATTTTATTATTTGGCATTAATTTTCTCAATAGAGGATAAATTAGGCAGAGACCCTTTTATAGAGATCAAAAGCTTCATTAAAAAATGCTTCTCTCTCTTGGGCGATCAAAAGAGTGATGCTATAGAAGTTCTAAAGATTGAGTTTGCAAGATTAGCCCGGGAGGAAGGCCCCCTGATGTTTGGCTCAAAATTCAATATAGATCGGAAAGAATTTTATGGGATTGATTATCTTTGGCGCTTTATGGGGGAAGAAGAGAGAAAGGCTGCATTGAAAATGAATTCTCTATTTTTGTCCCCAGAAAAATTACGTAGCGAAGAATCCATAGAACTAATTAAATTTTTTGGCTCTGAGATTGAGCATTGGAATAAAAGAAAAAATCCTGAATGCTGCTCAAATTTTACTTACGATTTCGAGTACAGAATTGCCCAATGGATTTTAATTTCCCATAGCCAGTCCAATTTTGACGATGTATTAACAGTGCTTGAAAATCTTGTTCTATCGGACTATTGGTTGTGTATTGATTTTGCATTATGCATAATGCGGTCAATCCTAGAGTTTATGTATCCATCGGATAAAAAAATCATTAATCAGGGATTTGATAGTATGAAACGATGGACAAACAAATTTGAAAACAACAAACAACTTTTTTATAGTACACTTAACATAAAAAATCCTTTTTCATTAAATTTCATCCCGTTAGAGCCTGTTGCTCGAATCGCTCTTCTTCATTTTTCCCCGGATGAAGGTCCTGTTCCGATTTTAGAAGACTACCTATCGGACTCTGAATTAAATAAAAAATTACTCGCACTACTTTGTACAAGATACTTTTGGAGGAGGTACCCATTAAGAATTCTGGGAACTCTAGAACTGGTTTTAAATGATAACAATTCAAAAGTAATCGAGTGGTTGGATAGGATCCTGAAGGAAATTTACCTGGTATATCCACGTAATGTAGAGAATTTCTTCTGGAAAAATAATGTAAGTCAAGATAGAATCTATGCAATCAAATATAGAAAAGATGTTATCGATCCGACAGGTGTGGTTTATGACGGATATCCTTTCTATAAAGCATTATTTTTGCAATCTCAAGAAAGGCGTGCCAAGTTTGTCGAATGGTATGCAAAGATATTTGACACTGAATCTTTCGATGAATATTTCAACAAATTGGTAGATTATTTATACGAAGAAATAGAACGGGAATAATTTTTGACACCAATTAGTCTTTACTTTGCTTGCAGGCAAAAAAGATGCAATGATTTACATTCCTTCGATCTAAAAAGAATAGTACCCCACCCAGTTTATTTTCCTCAGGGCTCATAACTGGGAGGCCTAAATCTCGAAATTTCTCTATTATAGTGCTATGATCATAAAGCTGAAAAATTCTCGATAGACTGTAGTCCTGGTCAAAAACTTCGAGTTGACCAGAACCACATTTAAAAGCGAATAGCAAGACACCATTTTTCTTTAAAATTCGGGAAATTTCTTTTAAGGTCACATTCATCACATATTCCGGCTCTATGTGTTGAATGACATAATTGCAAATTACAAAGTCAAATGTATGATCATCAAATTTTAAAGGGTACTTTATATCTCCCACGGAAACCCAATCGGATNNCCAATCGGATAATTCAGGATATAGTTGTTTTGTAACTTGAATGTTTTCTTCGACGGCATCAATCCCATACACGAAATAGCCTCTCTGAAATAGAAAACGCACATCTCTTGCACCTGCGCCACACCCTATATCCAATCCTACACTTCCAGGTTTTACTAATTCTGCGAATCTGGTAAGATAGTCTATATCACTTTTTAATTCAGGGTTAGAAGATTCCTTATATGGTATTTTTAGATAATCATAGCTTACTTTTGCATATTCAGCAGCTTGTCTTTTGTAGAACTGTCGTGAAAATGCGCTCTCTTTCATACTTACTTGCCTTTGCTCGGATTGACTAATGAAATTATCAGGTTAGTTTTGATGATTCAATAATAGATACTCTTTCTCAATATTATAATAAGTTTCGTTTCCTTGCGAAGATATATTCTTTGTAAATTTTATGAAATCAGATTCCCAGCTATTTAGCTTTTCTACATCGAAACTGCGATGCAAGTTTACATAGATTTGCATTTCTCTTAGTTTATAAAAATAAGGCAGCCGCTTTAACCAATACAAATCGAGATGATTTTCTGAACTATATCCATGCCAAAAATTTCTCCAAAATAGTTCCGGTAGTTCTTTTCGATTATAAAATTCCTGATTTTTTTGCAATGCAGAGAACAGAATAATTGCAATATCATGAATATACCAGCTATATATACTGTCATCAAAATCAAAAACCGTAATGTTTTTCTTATTTAAAAAAAAATTACTAGTATGAAGGTCTGCATGAATTAGCCCATATGACTTTTCATCCAGCGGGAAATTCTTAATTTCTTCAATCAGATTATGATATCGTTTGATTATTTTATTTTGTGATGGAGGTAGATATTTATTTGGATTCAAGTACTTTTCTTCATGCCACTTGGGCCTGTGAAGAAAATTGATTTCATTAGAATAGCTTTTTGTTATACGGTGCATTTTACCGGCAACTTTTCCCCAAATATAAAAGAGCTCATGTTTCCAATCTTCAATGGTGACCTCCCTTCCACTAGCTTTCTCAAATATAACGCAAAAGTAGTCGCCATTTTCAAATTTGAAAACTTCAACAAGCTTTTTCCCATTCAAAGAAACCGGTTGTGCCACTGCAATTTTTCTTGAGGCTAAATCGTCGATCCAGTTTATTTCTCCCCATATATATTCTTCATTTCTATGTGAAGAATGAGTAATTCTTAAGATAAATTCTTTATTATATTTTTTAAATAAAAAGACAAAATTCTCAAAACCATTTAATTGAATAACAGTTTCATTATTTATATTAAATCTCCTTAGGATTTTTTCCAGGTGGTGGACCGTAAATTTTATATTCAGTTTTCTCTCAATGCAATTATTCATTCTCTTTTAACCAATGTTTTGGATTGTTAAAATCTTCTCCAGGTGTAAAAAATTTAATACTATTACAGTACCGGCAAATCTGAGATGCATTAAAACGATCGCCTTTTTCCAGTGATTTGCGTACATCGTCATATTTTTTTGAAAACCATATTTCTCTTAGTTGTTTCCGACAAATATTTCCCATTACTGTTCTTCTGGCTCCATCGTTACAACACAACAAAATATCACCCTCGCATGTTACTACCAGCATTTCGCTGGGTGCATAGCAAGGTCTGTGTAATGACTTATCAATTTTAAATATCACTCCCCCTCGGTTATTTAAAACTAGATCAGCGGGAAATTGGACGGTTTGCATAGGCCTTTCCGGTATTGGAGTGAAATCGTGACGAGTGACAAGAAAGTGGTTTATTCCTGCTTTTTTTAGAGAATTGTACCTTTCATCTGTCAAAAAATCTCCATTTGTGAATAGAAGTTGATAAACATCTGGAAGTTTACTCTTTACATAAGAAATGAGTCTTTCAAGATCAGTTCTTAACAAAGGTTCACTATATAGACTATAAGATATTCTGCCACTAAATTTCATTTGAATTAATTCTTCTATAAGTTTGTAGAAAATTGCATCGCTCATAAAGAGAGGAGTTTCTGGTTCAGGATTTATGGACGTAGGGCAATAGAGGCATCTCTTGTTACACCTCGAATTCACTTCCACTTCTACCATTGTAAATAATGGTTTTGACAAATTATTGTTTTCCTGTTTCATATAGGACATAAATTACTAGAAAAATTTTTTATAGTGATCTTCGCCAGGTGCAAAATATTCAGTATCATCGCAAACCTTGCATATGGGTGCAGCTTCGTCTCTATTACCTTTTTTTAATAATTCCCGAATTCGCATGAACTTTTTGGCAAACCATATCTCTTCCAATGGTTGCTGCCCAACATTTCCCATTACTTGAGTTCTTCCAGCATCATTGCAGCATAATAGTACATCTCCTGTAACAGTTACTATCAGCCGTTCACTTGGAGAATAGCAGGGCACACTTAAAGGTTTTTTTAGCCTTGAAATCATGCCGCCTCTATTTACAATTACTAAGTCTCCTGGGAACTGAACGGTTTGTCTAGACCTTTCATTAATTGGTTTTTGAGAGTGCCGTGTAACTATAAAATGATCTATCCCGGATTTGCATAAGCTTTCATATCTTCGATTTGACAGAAAATCTCCATTTGTATAAATAACCTGGAATGTATCCGGTAGTTTACTTGAAACTCTAATGACCAATTCTTCCAGATCGTTTCTAAGAAGTGGCTCATTATAAAAATGATATGAAAATACACCAGAAAATTTTATCCTAACCAGTTCTTCAATTATCTTATTAAAAACAATATCATTCATGTAAAGTGGGACTTTCGGAGAAGGCAAAACGGAAACAGGGCAGTAATCGCATTTTCTATTGCACCTGGAGTTGACTTCAATCTCAGCATATTTAATACAACCTTCTAACGAATGGATAATTTCTCTTTTCAAAATTAAACCTATCTCAATGGCTGAAATTTGATTTAACTTTAAAAAATGCCTTGGCAATATCTTTCATGTCTGTATGAGATGCTAAAAGAACATAATGAGGAATGACCAGGCATTCTTTTCGTGCATTTTGAGAGACAGGCAATTGAAATTGCCCTGGATTGTATAAATCCAAAGAATTCGGATCACCGGTTAACTTTGAAAAAGATAATGGATTATAGAGAATATGATTATTCAAGGGGGCATATATTGGTTCAATTAGTATTTGTAATTCGGAGGTTAATGCTTCTGCAATAAGATCAATTTTCTTATCACCGAATGCTGGGAGGTCTATACGGACACAATATTGATAGTATGTAGGGAGGTCGGTTCCCTGAGAAGGGGTTAAAGGGGTTAAATCTCCGAGATTTAGAAGTAGAGAATTGAGATATTTTGCGTTGTACTCTCGGATTCTGTTTTCTTCATCTAAATGCTTAAGTCTATCTAGCAAAATCGCTGCATGGAATTCCGACATGCAATAGTTTCTACCTTGAACAGAGCCAACTTCTTCCAGTTCCATTTGACCAATATCTACTGGCCTGTCTCTGTAAAGACGTCCATCTGCTCTTAACTGTTCCATACATTCATATAAATCTCTGTCTTTTGTTATTGTTGCACCTCCTTCCCCACATGTAAGGACTTTTGTCTGCTGCATACTGAATACCCCGATTTTTCCAAAAGTTCCTGCCCGTTGATCATTCCATATAGCTCCATGTGCCTGGGAGCAGTCTTCAATGATCGGTATCCCGGTTTCTTTCGAAAGTGCAAGAAAGCCCTCTATATCTGCAACCCTGGAATAAAGATGAACCAGCATAATTGCGGCGGTATTATTTGTGATTGCTTTTTTAGCACATTCCAGTGACATACACAATGAATCCGGGTCAATATCTACTAAAATAGGAATGGCTCCTACTGCCAGGACAGAAGATGCACAGGCAACCCAGGTCAATCCGGGGACAAGTACTTCTTTTCCATATCCCACATCAAGTGCCTCAAGTGCTATTTTTAGTGCAGAAGATCCATTTGCCGTTGGCACACAATGAGGAACATTATGAAATTTAGCAAATGCTTCGGCAAATTGACGCTCATATGGTTTCTTACCGGTATAGCACCCACTAATGGCCCATCTCCCTGAATAGAGAACATCTCTAAGTAATTTTTCAGTATTTGCATCCGCTCGCGGCCAAATGGGCCATGGTTTCTTTCGTACTGGTTTACCTCCTATGAGTGCTAAATTCTCAGACATTTTCTTCAATTATTACCTTTTAATTCTTCTGCAATTATCGTGTTGGAATTACTTTTAAAATAAGTAATCAACTGATTAAATTGATCCGGGATAGCATGTAGAACGGGTTCATCCTTTGGCGTTAAAGGGGATTTAAAAAAGAACGATACTTCTGAAAGCAATCCTTTTTTCCTATTTTGAGCAGCCAAACAAATAATTCGTGTAAGGTCAATAATAGATGGTGCCGCCAAAATAGAATCCTGCCCAATCCAGTTAATTTTCATCTGCATTTTGACGCCCAAAAAGCCGCTAAAATCTATGTTGTCCCATGCTTCTTTTGCATCCCCCCTGGGAGGATAATAGTGAATATGAACCTGATGCCCATACTCAGAGTTTTCTCCCCCAGGATTATATCCTAATATTGATTTTAAACACTCACTTTTTGATCTTCGTTTTGTTAACATGCAATCAATATCAGAAAGGGTTACTCCATCACTATTACCAAGAATATTGGTACTGTACCAGCCATCAATCCTGAAATTCTTATCTCGAAATGCCGGGGCAATAATCGTTTTGATAAATGTCTGGCCGGTCTTTCCATCACGGCCGCAATATAATACCCCCTTCTTTTCCGCTAATTTTTTTAGTTTCTTTGTCTCAGCAATATTTGGTGTATAATTAATAAAATGAGCATCTGCCTCGATGGCAAGCCGGAAGTAAATCCTACTTAAAGTAACTCCTTTTGAATTTAGCTGGAGAGAGCTTAAATCCTCCCAATTCACATCATCATCGTCACATTGGAGTGAATAAGGTTCTGTTGGGCATAAATTTACCACAACCACTTGTTCTACATTGTTTTGGGAACACTTTTCTTTTATATAATTGACTTCCCGGAGAATCCACTCTTCAATCGTTTCGTTCTCTTTATTATAGGCATTTCTAGGAATTAATTTCTCCAGTTTCTCTTTAGCATTTTCTATTAATTCTATAGGGCAAACTTTCTGATTTAGGGCTGATGTGTATAGATTATCTGTTTTTAAGTCCCAGCCATCGATTATAATGGAATCCAACAAGGGGAAATCTAAATTCAACTTTTTTATAACCGAAGATTCTGTAACCATACCGACTTTTACAGTTTCTTCGGAATCTCCAACAGCCAGTCCCACACTTACGGTACTTCCGATTGCGCCTCCCAACCCGGCAATACACATCAAAATCTTCTTCTCCATTTAAATAAGCTCCCGCCATCAAAGGGCTCGGCTGCATCCTTCCCTTACCCTTGTGATGCATAATCTTTAGTTATCCTAGAGTCTTTTGAGTGGACAAAGAAGTTTGAATCAA
>JABAOH010011412.1_pt8 | contig 10662 bp, 8 predicted proteins | sample 7062181 | NCBI WGS metagenome assembly JABAOH01 (sample SAMN14538630, study PRJNA623070) | marine sediment metagenome | biome: marine biome [ENVO:00000428]; feature: marine pelagic biome [ENVO:01000023]; material: deep marine sediment [ENVO:00002113]; isolation source: pool of 5 deep marine... | reverse complement strand
GCAAGAAATAATACAGCGGCTGCGACGTCTTCCGATGTTCCCATCCTCCCCAGGGGAACCAGAGGAGTAATCATGTCTCTTTTTCCTTTTTCGGTGCCTCCAGGATCAATGGATCCCGGGGCTACCGCATTGACGTTTATATTGTGTGGAGCAAGTTCAAATGCCAAAGATTTTGTGAGACTTATAACACCCGCTTTAGATGCACAATAGTGGGCTTTTGTTGGAGTCCCAAATTTGCTGTAAACAACCCTTCCGGTTTTTCCGACAAATGACGCAATGTTAATAATCTTTCCCGACTTCTGATTAATCATATTCCGCATCACCGCTTTACTGCAGTTAAAAACACCCTTGAGGTTAACATTCATGACCCTATCCCACTCTTCCTCTTCCAACTCCATGATGAGCACTGATTCGGCGAATACAGCCGCATTGTTGACTAAAATGTCAATTTTCCCGTACTTGGCGATAACCTCATTTATCATAGCTTCCACTTCGCTCCCTCTTGAAACATCTGCCTTAGCAGCCATTGCCTCGAATCCCTCACGGGTCATTTCTTGAGCCACCCCATTCGCCTCCTGGAGATCGATGTCGTTGATAATCACGGAAGCCCCTTTTTGTGCGAATGCCTTCGCAATGACCTTTCCAACACCTCTCGCAGCACCCGTTACTAATACAATCTTCCCCTGGAATCTCATTGTATTTCCCCCTTTGATTCACTTCATGAAAAGATTTGGAATAAAAAGGACAATTTCGGGAATATACGTAATAAGGATCAACACCACCAACAGTGGATAAATAAATGGCAATGTTTGTTTGAAAGCCCGTTGGAAGGGGACTTTCCCTATGGTAGAGACTACAAACAGAACAGGCCCAACAGGAGGTGTGAGATTTCCGATCATCAAGTTAAGGATTACGACTATCCCAAAGTGCACGGGATCTATTCCTAACTTATTGATAATGGGGAGGAATATTGGTGACAGCAGGATTATAGAGGGGGTAACTGTTGTGACCATGCCCATGAGTAATAGTACGATGTTGGCTATCAAGAGAAATACTGGCGGAGTAATATTTGCGGAAGTGATAAAGCCTAACAAAAGTTCCGGAATATTTTCCCTGGTCAAGATCCAGGTGAATATTCCCACTGTTGCGAGAAGGAAAAGGACCACCCCCGTCCTGACCAAAACCTCAAGGAATATCTTCGGAAGGTGATCGATTCCAAGCTCCTTGTAAACAAAAAATCCAAGAAATAGAGCCCATAAGACAGCTACTACGGCAGCTTCTGTGGGAGTAAATACACCCGAGAACATACCCCCCAGTAAGATGACAGGTGTTAACAAGGCTAGGAGGGATCTATAAAAGTTGACGAATATTCTCTTCAAGGGAGGGAAAGCGGATCTGTAATAATTTCGCTTCCTCGCATAGAAAAAGACCATAACCATTAGAGCAATTGCCATGAGGAATCCAGGTATAAATCCTCCCAAGAATAAACGTCCGACGGATGCATCAAATGCCATTGCGTAGATTATCACCGGGACACTGGGAGGGACGATAGGGCCAATAGTTGAAGATGCAGCAGTGATAGCTACCGCGAAATCATTATCATAGCCGCGTTCTGTCATAGCCTCTATTTCTATTGCTCCTAGACCGCCGGCATCGGAAATAGCACTCCCTGACATCCCAGAAAAGATCAGACTGGCAACTACATTCACATGTGCCAATCCTCCTCTCAGGTGGCCGACAAAAGACTCCGCGAAATCAAAAATCCTCCTGCTCGTGCCGCCTGCATTCATGAGGGATCCCACCACCATAAACATCGGAAATGCCAGAAAAGGGAAAGAGTCGACAATTTCGAACATCTGTTGAGGTACAACGACGAGTGATATTCCCTCGGCTAACAAATATACGAGTGAGGCGGTCGCGATAGCAATTGCGATAGGGACATTCAGTAATACCAACAAAACGATGACGAGAAAGGTAAAAGAGATAAGCATATTCGTTCTCCGTTAATGCTCACCTATGTGTCAGAAGATCAAATAAGAATCCTAAAGAGATTATCGCAAATATGGGTAAGCTGATGTAAATATAGCCTTGTGATATCTCAAGAGCTGAGGTTAGAATGGATATCGTCTGAATAAAGAACTTCATTCCCAGCACCAGTATGGTTAAGCAGAAAAATACAGTTACGCCCCATACTACTTTATCGGTGATATTCCTCAATCTCACGGGAAGGAATGAAACAAAAAAATCCATCCTTATGTGATCGATGGGGGAATCTTTCCTAAAACCCAGTGCTGCTCCGATGAAAATGCTCCAGATCAGAACAATTCTAGCGAACTCATCCGTCCAGAAAATAGGTCTGTTGAAGATATACCTGGCACACACTGCTGCGGATAACGTAAATATCATCAAAATCATGAGGATGACGCCGAGGATAAACCCAACCGAAGTAAATAATGAAACAATTCTCTTAATGATAACCCTCATCAGACTTCTCCTTTCTCTCACCCAATAATTGACTTCATAGCTCCCTTTTTTCTCCAATGCAGGGTAACACATTGATCATATTGATCAGCACCTCATGAAGGATCCTATTGAGCATGCAAAGGATTTACCTTAAGCTCAATGGCAGAGAATACATCTTAGTCAGGAGGAAGAGACGTAGACATATTTGACGTGCATATGGCAGTGGAACCCTGTGTAGACATTTTAATTCTTTGGAAGAAAAAAGCGCATTCCCCTTTAGGCTCGGATTACCGAGAAACCAGAAGAGGGGAATGCGCCATACTCCAGTGTGGTCAAAAATGTAAATGCAAATCTACCCTCATTCAAGGAAATCCCTCAAAAAGAATTTGTCCAAGGATTGTTCCTTTACTCGTTTGGACCTCAACTCAAAAAACTCCCCCGACTTCACATAAAAGAACTCATCTCATTTCTGCGCTTGAAGGATTCTATCGTAAAGGCCTTTACCCCATTTTTCCTCAAACTGGTAGGGAACGTCCTTTACAGCCTTACGGAACGCCTCAACGTCTGGCTTCATAACAATCATCCCTCCATCCAGGACCTTGTCGAGAAGCTCGGATCTCATAGTCTTGAATTCCTCAAAGGTAGATTCCTCATACACTTTCGCTCCCTTCAGGAGCGCATTCTGGTGGGTTTTGGAAAGACTTTGAAACTTCTTCTCATTCATCAGCAGAATCTCCGCATTAAAAACATGCCCAGTCAAAATCAGATACTTTTGCACCTCGTAAAATTTCATTGTAACAATCTGGGCGAGCGGATTTTCCTGCCCATCCACGACTCCCTGCTGTAGCGCTAGGTAAACCTCTGAGAATGCCATGGGAGTCGGCGAAGCACCCAAAGCAACGAAAGAAGCTTTTCTAAGNNATGCCAAGTGTCCGCACACCTCTCTTGGTAAGAAGCCTATTCTTGAGGTCGTCTCCGATAGGACCTTTTAATACTGTGAGCATGCTATCCAAGCTCTCAAATATGTACTCTCCAGAAATAAGCCCCCATGCCGGAACCATACGACCAAGCAATCCGGGTCCCGCTGTTCCCATCTCTACTGTCCCAAGGGAAATTTTCTCGGCCAATGTACTCCCTTTTCCCAAAGCACCACCCGAATACACTTTTACCTCTAGCTGCCCTTTGCTCTCTTTGGCCACATAATCGGCCATAGCCAACGCTGATTTGTGTACTGGATGTGTTATGGGGAAAATGTGACCTAGGCGGAGTGTAACTTGTTGTTGAGCAAAAGCCATCCCTCCATGCAATATACCCATTGCCACCATACATACAACCAACATGGTCAATCTGGTTTTTATCCTTTTCATCGCTAAACCCCCTTTAGATAATGGAATGTAAGAGTGTAATCCCCCATCCTATATCATTGAGTACCTATCATCACCTCCTTCCCTCTCATCCCCAGGGTAATTCTTCAAAAGACACATTATCAAACCAGGCTTTGCCCTTTCCCATCACGATACATCTGATATCCGCAGCAGTAGCCTGGTCGAACGCCCTAATCTCAATACTGTCCCTATTCCAGTCATTATTCCCCTTACGAGGCTTCGTATGGGGCAATGAATCAACATAGGTAAAAAAACCCCCCATTCTGTCCAAGAATGCCACTTGAGTCTGGGCAAATCCATCCATATCAGCCGTCTTTACCGTGTCAGTCAACCTGTAGAGCTTTCCCGCAGTTACCCTAATAGTCTGTTGCCACCATACGCTTCCTGGCCCATGGTATTCTACAGCAACACTGTGATTTCCCTCAAAGCGAACTGTTGAATCCCAGAATAATGTATACGCCGATCCTTGTGAGAGAAGAGGACACGTCGCCCAATGACCTGGATATCCAGCTCCGCGGTAAGCTTCAAGCTCGAAGTCACCATTCTTCAGGTGTTCTTGGATGTGGCCCTGCACATAATTTCTAAAACCCCAGACCACACTGCCCGAAGGATCAACCTCTATCACCTGCCTGCGTTGTTGAATCGATATTAAGGTGTTCCCGTTAGATAATCTATCTGCTTCATAGGGCATGCCAAAATACCCGAGGTTAAACGACCACACTGTTTTGCCGTCTCTATTTACTTCGATTACACGATTATTCTTCGAATCGGTTATCAACGTATTCCCGTTTTCAATCCTATCTGCATCTCTCGGCCAATTGAGCATTTCTGGCGACCCATCACCGTAAGACCATACTACTTTTCCTTCAGGACCGATCTCGAAAACTTTATTCTCGTCGGAACTGGATACCATGGTATTGCCATTGGGCAATCTATCCGCATCGTGGCAATGTTTCAGTTTATCATACTGCCAGATGATGTTTCCGTCCCGGTCAACCTCTACCATCCTGTCGTTATTTCTATCGGAGATAAGGATTCTTTCCTCCGTTGTTTCTTCCGAGTCATTTGGATACCAGAGATGGGAGCTATCACTCAATCTGCCAGTTCCGCCACTCCACTCTTCTGAACTCCATACGATATTTCCTTTTCTATCAAGTTCCAAAACTCTATCTTTGCCAGTGTCAGAGACCAATATGTTGCCGTTCCCCAGTACTTTAGCACTGTGGGCAAAAATCAGTTCCGGTGAACACTTCCATACTACGCTACCGAGACTGTCAACCTCCAGGATTTCACTGCCGAGGCCCGACCAGTAGCCAGCATCAGTGATCAGTGTATTACCATTGGGTAGCCTTTCCACACCACAGGGCCAGTCTAACATGCCGGGAGGCGAATATCTTGTTGGAATCTCCTTTTCCATATACGCCCTCTTTCCAAGTACCGAAGAGACGGAAGGAAAAAAATGATCAGCCAAGATAACCTATCTTGGTAAGCCTCTCTTTTACTTCTTTCTTATCTTCCTCCGAATATGCGCTCTTTTTCTTGGTCAGCGGTTTTCCCTCCATATCCGGAGGAATAGGTAAACCCATCAGATGCAACATGGTCGGCGCTACGTCCAACAGATCAGCCCCAGAGACCTCACCCGCTTTACGAACTCCGGGCCCATATATCGCGAAGAAACCATAGGGTCCATGGCCAGCATCGTCTGGACCTTTGGGGGTGTCGTAAGAATAAATGGAATCGTATCCGATGAGCTCGCTAATATTCCAATGGCAGTTGTCAAAATAGATGAAGAGGTCGGGACCAAATCTCGAATATTCTCCGAAATGAATTTCTTTCCGCTTGAAGACCTGTGTTTCCAACTTATTACCTTCTTCATCGGTAATATCTCTTATCTTCTCGCTTAACTCATCGAGGACTTTATCATAGTCGTTTGGATCTACCATACCTTGAGGCTCTCTTCCCTTTATATTCAAATAAAGCTGACCGGTAAATCCCGTTGCCCAAACCCTTGTCCTATCCCAATCTATATCGGCTTGCATGAGAGGGGTTAACCCTTCCGGCCTCTTTTTCAATCTCATGTAGCCCTCTTTAATAAGCCATTCATTTAAGTTGATTCTCCCGTCTAGCCTTTGAACGCTATGATCACTCACGACAATTATGGATGTGTTATCCCCGCCTAAATCAAGAATTTCCCCTATGTTTTCATCACAAAACGTATAGTGATTTTTTAGTGCATCTTTATACTTCTCGTGATACGTGTAGTTCTTATGATTCTCGTCAAAGTATCGGTAGAACAAATGGGGCATCCTATCGGTACCCATAACAACAGTGAACACAAAATCGCAGTTTTTATCGAATAAGAAATACTTTGTGAGCTCAAATCTCTGTTTGTCCATGTCATAAATTCGTTTTGCCACCTCTTCTTTGTCAATTTGTCGAAAATTCATATCGGAAGTGGACGCGTCAATAATATATTCTCCGATGACTTTTTTGATTTCCTCTTTGAGTGAATCGGGATAGGTAAATTGTTTTTCTATACTAGGGGTCATGAAGGAAGAAATGCTGTAGCCACCGGGAATCTCAGGAGGGGGGTAGGTAACCGGAACATTTACTATGGCCACTTTTTTGCCATGTTTAGACAGGATTTTATAGAGGCTGTCCACCCTTTCATCCCGTGTTTCTGAGCTCACCAACTCCGGCTGTCCGTAACCGTAATCATCCCTATAGGTAAAGTCCCAGTAACCAAAACGGCCCGGATTTTTCCCACATAGTACACAACTCCAGGCCTGGGGGGTAATAGGAGGAACGGTGCTCTTTATTCTTCCGTAGATACCTTGTTCCATGAACCTATTCAGAGTAGTCAACTCCTTCCTCCATTGATACACGAGATCAGGATTGAGCCCATCTAGTCCGATTATCAATGTTTTCCTTGCTGCTTCCATGCTATCCTCGCAATAGTCCGGGAATGAGAACACAACCAAATGATTTACCTAAACGACGCTTTGAAAACCTAGATCGGGCAAAATACCCCCGATGATACTCGATTAACATGGCAGCTACCGTATTGTCAATGATTTCGCGTGAATTGTTCGATAAATCGGGAACATGTCCCTCGAATTTCCATTGATAGAGATCCTCTACCCATGAGCGCCATAAACGGGGGATCTTGGTTTTACCTCATTCTTGCCATCCAACCCGCCATAGCCCCCACTGCACAGACGGGAACGAGCATCCAAAAGGCTATCTGCCAACCTCCCGCAGCCTCGACAATCCCGCCAAAAGCCAAGGGGCCCATCAACATGCCCGCATTTTGCCCAACTTGGATGACGGCCATGGCCATGCCGGCCAAACGCTCATCCCCAACAGCCTCCACGCCTGCAGAAAAGACGCCCGTTGGGACGAATCCACCGACAAGTCCCATGGCGATCACGAGGGGGAGAAATCCCCCCTCGCCCACGAAAAATGTCACCGGCCACAAAATCATCAAAAGAATCATCGGGGTGACGCAGACCAGCTTGCGGGAACCTGCCCTATCCGATATCCAACCGCTGATAGGAAGCGATACAAGACTGAACATCGTCAAGAAACTCATGAACAACGAAGCACGGGCCAGTGAAACTCCACGAATTGCGTTGAAGAAGGTCGGAGTCCAAGTAACAAAGGCGATGAAGGCAAGGTTGAAGCAGCAGAATAACAAGCTGATCAGCCACAGGTCTCGGTTGCGGAGCACCCGCACCAGATCGTTTCCCATAAGCCTCTTGGGCCGAGCTAAACTATCCGTGCCAGCAAATTGTATGGGAGCTGTCTTGATGAAGAAGTAGTATAACAGCCACCCAACCGCAGCAAAGAGGCAACCGAACCACCACACAGCCTGCCAGTTCCATCGGGCTACCAGCAACGGAGCGACGACGAACGTCACGGTTGACCCAAGTGGAACCCAGGTGGCCCAGATCCCCATGGGCGTACCTCTCTCATCCGCTGCAAACCATGTGGCGATAACAGCCGGGGCGACCACAGTCATGAAGCTCATACCCAAACCCTCGATCACCCGGCTGATGAGCATCGTGCCTGTGCCGGTGCTGACGGCCCCCATCGATGCACCGACAATGACAGAGCCAACGGCCAGTAAACCGGTGATCCTGTACCCCAGTTTCTGAAAAACAAACCCTACCGGAAGGGCTAGAATGAGCCCGGTCAAGGCGAAGACTGACATAAGGAGGCCAGCTCTGCCGACAGATAGGCTGAAGGCGTCCATCAAAAGAGGCAAGACAGGGGGTACTTTGAACTGATTCAGCGGGGCTGCTACGCTGGCAGTGAGGAGTACAAACAAGGCGAACCAGGGAGACCGATAGTGGGTATTCCCCTTCATTCTTTAGGGCTCCTTCGTCTTCTGTACAGGAAACACAACAAAAGCCAGCGAGAAAGCACTCTCAGGCCCGCGCAGTGCAGAATGAAGGAAGTGAAGGTCACGTTCTCTTGGAGGTCATGACGAAAATGACCTCATGCTACCTGGTTGCTAACATTGATCATACAAACGAGGTATCTGTGCCATCTTAGGATCGAAGGTAGGATGCTCCGTTAATGTCAACGATACATCCGGTCAGATAATCCGTGCCTTCGGATGCCAAAAAGACGACAGTTCGGGCCACTTCCTCAGGTGAGGCAACCCGTCCAAGGGGGCTTTGGCTGCGAATCTCATCCCCTGTAGGACCGGAAAGTTCCCGAGAGGACATCTCCGTCTCTACAAACCCGGGGGCAACCACATAGACAAAAATCTTGTACGGCGCCAGGGCCTTTGCCATGGATTGACTGAGAGCATTGAGCCCCGCCTTACTCGCGCCGTAATCAGGAGCATTGGGTTCCCCTCGAAAGGCTCCCCTCGAAGAGACATTGACGATCTTCCCCCCGCCATGGTCTCTCATGTGCTGAGCAACACAGAAGGATATATTGGCCGGTCCCATCAAATTCGTCTGAATAGTTCGCTCCCATATTCCCAGCCATTCTTCATAGGTCAAATCAACAACCGGATATCTCCCGTATATCCCCGCATTATTTACCAGCACATCAATGGTTCCCATTTCGCGAATTACCTCGTCAACCATTTTACGCACAGACTCAGGAACCGAAACATCGGCCTGGACAAGCTGATGTGGGCCACCGGGAAGCCCGGCCAAAGTCTGCTCAGCCGCCTGGCGGTTTTGATGGTAATGAACGGCTACCCGTGCGCCTGATTCCGCGAATGTATGTGCAATCGCACGGCCAATTCCCCGTGAAGCGCCGGTAACAAGTACATTCTTGTTTGCAAAACTCGTGTCCATGCCATCCCCCCAATTTGATTTTGTTCTGTTACATAGTCCTCACGGAAAAAATGCTCAGCGCTTACACCGGATTTCCCAAGCACCTCTTACCGCGGCCCCCGCATCAAATCATGAGGCAATAGCCACATGGAGGGGCCCAACTACCCCGTCAAACGTATGGCCACGACCCTCATGTCAGCGAACTTATTGCTGCACCTGCCGCCTATCAAGAGATGAGTATCCGGGAGTCACCTCACCTACTGGCTGGCGCCACGCGCCCGGATCTCCACTACAGATTCAACGTAGTCATTCCGGATAATCACAAAACGATCATAAAGGGGAATCGTCGTACAACCATGGCTTGGTACTATCTCGATTCTGTCCCCTACGGAGAGATCATGGTCAGGATTTTCAATCCTGAGATGACCATGTTCTTCATTTAACTTGGACAGAACGATTCCTGACCCTTTACAGACTGGCAGTCCCTCGTCAGTGGACAGTGACTTTTTTCCGGCATCGGTCACGGCCCTTTCCTTTTCGAGCCGGCTGATGACGGTCGTTAGAACAGTGATAGCCTGTTCAAAATCCAGCCCATAATATGTGTTGTGAGCGTCCATGGTGACATAGGAGCCCACCTGGATGTCAGTAATACCTGGATATAGACCTGTGAGGTAGAACGTATTTGACCCCCCGGCCGTTACAATCTCCACGGGGAAACCATTCTTTTCAATAAGTTCCTTCGTTTCCGCCAACAATCGATTGCATTCTTCACATTTCTTTTTCTTCTCCTCCAGGTCTTTGATAAACAACCCCCCTTCATAACCCATTACGCCGCGGAATACGAGATTCTGTTGCTTTGTAATCTCTTGAACCAACTCTAGGGCTGGTCTTCCGGGCCTTACACCACACCTGTTTAACCCGACATTGACTTCCACCAGGACATTTATTTTTCTGCCCATCCTCCGTGCTGCTTCTGAAATATTCCGTGCGTTTTCAAGGTGATCCACACAAACGATCAGATCGCCATAACCTGAAAGATTGACTAGCCGCTGAATTTTCTTATCCCCCACGATCTCATTGGCAATCAATATGTCTTTGATCCCAGATTCAAGAAAAATCTTCGCCTCTCCAAGTTTTGCACAGGTTATCCCTATCGCTCCCGCTTCTATCTGTTTATGCGCAATGATGGGGAGTTTATGCGTCTTGATATGGGGCCTGAGTTTACACTCTTTGTCGGAAAAGAAATCTGCCATTTTAGCGATATTCTTTTCCACCGCATTCATATAAAGCAGGAGGGCGGGTGTGTCAATTTCCGACTTATGTCTGCCAATGAGATCTTCGTCAACCATGTCTGCTCCTTTCCTCTTTTTCCCTAAAAAACCCTTACTGGCACCCCGGTGTTCTGTCCAAGGTTAGGGCATCTTTTCTTACATGCCCAAAGCATAAAATTTGCCAATAAAAGACCTGGTTCCATCTTCCATCTCGTTTCATAATTATCGATTTTCATATCTCATATC
>JABAOH010005919.1_pt1 | contig 10663 bp, 10 predicted proteins | sample 7062181 | NCBI WGS metagenome assembly JABAOH01 (sample SAMN14538630, study PRJNA623070) | marine sediment metagenome | biome: marine biome [ENVO:00000428]; feature: marine pelagic biome [ENVO:01000023]; material: deep marine sediment [ENVO:00002113]; isolation source: pool of 5 deep marine... | reverse complement strand
ATTGCGCCCACCACCCCGGCCGGCAGATCCACCACAAAGGTTCCGTCGGGCTGGCTTTCGGCCAGGATAGGCACGTGTTCGTCTTCCGCGCTGTCGCCGAGTGGGGTTCCGTTGAGCACCAAGCTCACCTTCGCGCCCCGCACCGGTTCCCCCTGAGGGTCAGTCACCCGCCCGAACAAGCTGACTTGTCCGCCTTCGGCATGAGCCACCGCTAGAGACAGCCCACGTGATAGGACCAACGCCAGCCCCAGGAACAGGACCGCCAGCAGGGGTAGGTATTTTGGGGTCGCGTCTCTTCTTGACAATGGGCCCCTCTATCGAGGATTGTTCGTTACCTGATCACGAAAGACAGGATGATCAGCACGGCCAGCATCGCCGTGGCTGTGATGGCAATCCGCTTCAGGTCGGCGTAGACGTAGCGGTATTCGGTCGCAAAGTCTACGGTCTTCCTGGTCATTGCCTCAGAGCGTGGAGGCCTCTCGGCTATCGCCGGAGAGGGCTGGGCCACCGGAGTTGTCCTGGCGGGAGGTCTTGGTCTGGTGGTGCGTGTTTTCTTACGCGCCCGACGGGATTTCTTGGCCATACTCCTTTTCTCCTTAAAGTTTTTTTTCACTCACTCAATTCTGCAACCACCACCAGCCGGTGGGTATCAACCAGGTAGGGGTGACAGGTGATCAGGGTCAGGACCGGTTTAGTGGTGGGGTACATCACGCTAACTTCGGTTGGCTCGACGATACGCTTGGCTTTGACCACATAGCGGTAGGGCTGAACGCCGGTATAGACGATGACTTCGTCCTCCAGTTCCAGATCTTCCAAACGCCTGAAAACCTCTCCAAAGACGTCATTGTGACCGGAGAGGACACAGTTTCCCCTCTCGCCTGGGTTGGCCGAGTTGATGTGGTGTCCTACACCCTTCTTCAACTGCTCCCAGTCGTCCCCTTCGACCACCGGTGCGTCAACGTCAATAGCCGGGATGACAATCCGTGTAGCCGCTTGTGGGCCTGGAGTGGGTATGGGGACAGGAGCCAGGGGTTGCACCAGGTCACGATAGGGGGCTGGGATGTTGGAAACCTGGCTGGGGGGGGAACTGCTCCCTGGCAGGACAGCTACCTGAATCAGCGGCGTGGGCGTCGGAGGCGGGCCGCCCTCCCTGGCCTGGGCCACTTCTTCATTGAGGAAGCGCAGATTGGCCAATGAACCAGCGAGGACTACCACCAACCCTATCAGAGCAGCGACTTCCAGGATCAGCAACGCGCTATCGCGCAACCTGGCCAAACTCCAACGTCTCCGCTCCTGCTCAGAGAGGCCTTCCCTTCCCGATTTCCCAGGCTGATCACTGAGGGGGGCCATCGAGATGGACCGGAACCGAGCTGCTTCGCTCTCTGCCCGCGATGGTCGCTGGGCGGGAGACGACGACCGAGGATGAACGAGGTCTTCCCTCGCCTCCTGTCTTTCGGACTCTTCAGAGAGGATGGGAGCCTCTTCGGACAGCCAGCCGAGAGCGGCGTAACGGCGCAGGCGTTCCCGGCGGGCCTCCCGCCGTTTGATCAATAATATCTGTTCCAGTTCTTCGATTGTCAGGTCATCAACACAGCGTCTATCAGGCATCAGTTCTCTCGTTTCTCACTCACATACTTGTCGGAGGGAGTGTAAAGTTTGGCTTCTCCATCGCTTGCCATCGTTCGCCGGTCCTTTCCCCTCAATAAAGCTTTCCATAACCATTATACTCTACCCTTCGCCTCCCGTCAAGCTGCCCAGAAGCCGCGTTCTGAGCANNTCAAAGCTTTCCATAATATTATACTCTACCCTTCGCCCCTCGTCAAGCTACCCAGAAGCCGCGTTCTGACCATCTCCCGGATCAATTTTACCTCTTCCACACCCATCAGCGTTACCAGTATCCCATAGACCATCAATCCTGTCAGACCCGCCCCGCCGACGACGACCAACTCACCCCACAATCTGCTCGCATCCATTACCCCTTGTAACCAGATCATAATCCAATAGGTCAAGGCCCCCATGACGGCCGAGGCCAGAACGGCTTTGAAGGTAGTGACTCTCACTCCGTGACCTCGCAAACTGCCCACCCGGCGGTGAAGCAAAACCAGCATGGTCAGAGCGTGGGCGGTGTGCTTGGCCGAGTCGGCCAGCACCAGGCCGATCATGCCCAGAGGTCTCATCAAGGGCAGAGCTACCAACAGATAGACGAGCACGCTCAGGACACCGACCAAGGCCGGTGTCAGGGTATCCTGGCGGGCGTAGAAGGCATAGTTGAGGGGCCAATCCACAGCGGCGAAGACGAGCCCCAGCAGGTAACAGCGCAGGGCGAAGGCAGTCCAGGCCGTGTCATAAGCGGTGAAAGCGCCATGTTCAAAGATGAGGGCGATGATCGGCTTGGCCATAATGAAAAGGCCCACCGTGGCCGGGAAGATGAGCACCACCACCATGCGCAGTCCCGTCGCCAAAGTGCGCCTGTAACCGGTCCAATCGGCGGTGGCGCTCAGTTGGGAGAGGGAGGGCAACACGGCCAGGGAGATGGCCACCGCCACCAACCCGTGGGGAAACTGAATCAAATGGGTGGCATTCTGCATCCAGGCGATGCTTTGCTCACCGGTGCGGGAGGCCAGGTTGCGGTCAATGGCTACCTGGATCTGGCTGATAACCAGCCCCAGGACAATGGGGGTGTACAGCAGGGCAATGCGACGCAGGCCAGGGTGAGAGAGGTCAAGGGAGAAGGAGAGGCGCGTGCCGCGCAGGCCGGGCAATTGAATGGCCAGTTGCAGCCCGGCTCCCAACACTGTGCCGATCACCAAACTGTAAATCCCCAGGGGGCTGCTCAAGAGAAGAGCACCGAGGATAATCCCGGCATTGAAGGCGGTCGCTCCGAAGGCCGGATAGGTGAAACGCTTCAGGGTGTAGAGCAGCCCGGTGACAACGCCTGACAAGCCCAGAAGGAAAATGGCAGGCACGACGATGCGGATCGAGGTGGTGACCACGGCCTGCAACCCGGCCTCAAAGCCTCCGCCCAGCAACCAGGCTACCTGGGGGGCCAGCAGTTCCAGGACGACGACAAAAAGACCCAAAACCACTGCTGCCAGGCCGAGCACCACACTGACAATGCGCCACAGTTCCTCCTTCATCCTGGCAGCGGCGTATTCGCTAAAGACCGGCACCAGAGCCGAGCTAAGCATGCCCTGGATGAGCAGGTCGTAGATCATGGTGGGCACAGTGGCGGCTATCTGATAGGCGCTGACCAGCCCCGTGGCTCCAAAGAGGTCGGCAATGATCGTCACCCGCACCAGGCCCAGGACGCGGCTGACCACGTTGCCCAGGGCGATGATGCCTGCCGCCCCGGCGATGCCTCGCCCGGCTTCCGTTGTCGCGTTCCCCCTGACGGTCTGTTCGTCCATAGAGATTACATTCTCCCTCAAGCAAAGCGTTCCACAATGGTCTCGATGAGCCCCGTCGTAGAGTGCTCGAGCAGGTAAGACAAGATGCATACCTGTCCGCCGTAGCTGGTCACGACCTCCGCCTCGGGTTCAGCCCCACGATCAGCACATCGCCCAATCCCTTGGCTGTGCAAATAGTCTACATGGCCCACGTGCAGCAGGTCGAAATGGCCATTGGTGAAGACAACGGCTTTGCCCTCGATCTGCAACTTGCCCCGGACGGTCATGGCCTCTTCCAGGGATACGATCTCACCCATAAGGGACAACCCTCCAGCGAAGCATCGTCTACTGGCGGCAAACAAAAGAGGCCGCTCCCTTTACGGCCCCTATTGTACTAGACAAATTGCAATCTGGCAAACGGGCAAAGTCCTCTGAGGTCCCAGTTGTCACCGCATCTGGCTTCTAGGATGCTCCGCAGATTCTGGACCACGGGCAGTCATCGCAATTTTCAGGAAAGTCACGGAGATAGGTCTCAGGGCAACAGATCAATTGGCTGTTGCCCCACAGTTGCCAGAAGAACTTTTTGATTCGCCTAATCATCGCAGTCTAAAAGGTATAGCCGCCGTGTCCATCACAGCGGCTAGTTCGAGGGTAGGGTGAGAATTCGAGGCGCGCCCCTCCTTAGTATAACCACCCTTATTATATCATAAATCCTCTAAATAAAGCATGAAGGTTGCATGTAGATTACCAACTGTCTAGCACGTCAGATGCAGGGCAGCCACCACTCTGGTTGACTGGCAGAGCTGGTTGTAAATACGGACGGCCTCGGTTGTGCGCTCGGCGATGAGCCTGATGCCCTGCTCGCGCAGGTACTTTTCGGTTTCGGGCAGGACTCGCATCAAACCAGAGTGGCCTGTGCCTACCACCAACACCTCGGGCTTGGCCTGAACAACCGCCCACAAGTCAACAGGGCTCAGGGAATGTCCCTCTTCTCGCCACCAGTTGTCCTCCACATGGTCGGGGTAGATAATCACGTCCGTGGCATACCTTTTGCCCTTGATAACAATACGCCCGAATTCGTAGGACTCAATCACTGCCGGTCTCCTTCTCGCCTGAAGGTGCGATCTAGACGACCAACTTCAAACCCTGGCTCTCAATCGCTTCACCTTCATCGAAAAAGGGACAGCGTCGCCAGGGGCGAAAATGCCAGAGCAATATTTCAGGGGAGAGCTTTCAGCAGTTCAGATCGTTTGATCCAAACGGGGTCCCAATTGTTGTAGGGATCGTTGCTCAGGTTGCGAGGATTGCTTCCGTCGGCGTTCATCACCCAGATCTGAGAATGTCCCGTCTCCCGATTGGACCAGAATACAATCTGCTTGCCGTCGGGGGACCAGGAGGGATGCTTGTCAGATTCCCAGCCGTTATCAGTGAGCCGCTGGAATCCGACGCCATGGATGGGCTTCAGGTAGATGTCGTCATTGACGGCTCCCTGTCCTATGATAGCCGAGACAGCTTCGTCGCCTGGGCCGACCGCCCAATGGCCTCCGGACTGAGAGACAAAGGCGATGTATTCTCCATCTGGCGACCAACTGGGGTGGTAGCAGGCAAAGGCACTGTAGGTGATGCGCCACGAATCGCCATCGTAGAGAGGCTGCATGATCAACTGGGGGACACCCTGGATGTCTTGCACCAGGACCCGGTTTTGCCCATCAGGAGAGATGGTGTCCTGAATGTTCGCCACATCGTAGGCCCAGCGATTGGTCAGTCTGGCCAGCCCACTGCCATCGGGGTTCATGATGTAGACAGCCGTGTCCCCATCTCTATCGGTCAGGAAAGCGATTTTCCCCACCAGAACAGTAGGGATAGTCATCGGGGTGGAGGTCGGGGTCGGCGTTACGGGCGTCGGCGTTATCTCCTCCAGAGGGATGTACACCGGGGTATCGGTGGGAGTGGCTGTGGGCGTCGCTGTCCACATGTGGCGCGGTGTGGGGGTGGCTGTTCCCGTGGCGATGGCTGCTGCCGTTAACCAGGCAGCCATATAAGTGGCCGTGGCTTCGTTCTCTGGAGTGGGTGTGCCGGTCACCACAATAGGAGTGACCCAATTTGAAGGAGTGCTTGTCGGGGTGCCCACCGTGGTCGCCTGATAGGCAGCAGTGGCGGCCATGGCTGCCGCAGTGAAAATAGTCTCTGGGGTAGGAGTGCTGGTCACAATGACAAACGTAGGTGTAGGCGTTTCTGGCACCTGGGCGGCAATCTGTGTGCCTGCTGGGCTCGTCGGGGTAAGCAGGGGGGAGGTGACGGCAAGCCTGAGGATGGGTTTTTTTCCCAGACTCCCAAGGCCATAGCCGGTATCCCAGGTGAAGAGATTGTCGGCCCCTGGTGAGGGCCCATCCAGGCGGAAGGAAACGAGTCCTCTTTCCAGCCGGCTTTCCAGAATGGCCCGCTGGCCAGCGTTGAAGACGAAGACGTTCAATTTGTCCTCAGCCAGGTCCGAAATGCCAAGGGTGGGAGATAGAGTCCGGGTCACAGGGGCTTCGTGTATTGTCCTGTAGCCGTGAAATGGCCAGTCGGTGTCTAAGTCTTCCCCAAGCAGCCGGACATGCCAGGATCCGCCAGAACCCAAGGTCTCTCCGCTCAGGCCAACCAATTCCAGAGCAGCGTAATGGATCGAAGAACCCGGCGGGATGAAGGAGACGTCGAATTGTACGGCTCCATGATAGACGTTACCACCCAGGAAGCCGACGTGGATATAGGAATCACCGAAATGATTTCCGTCCTCGTCGCTTCTCACCCAGCCAACCCGGTTAACGTTGGGAGTGACGGCGTAAACAATGCCTCCAGCGGGGATCACCGGCGAGGGGGTGGTTTGAACCAGGCTGACAGCCGTCGGTGTGATGACAGGTGTGGTCGCTGGGAGGGAGGTGGGCTCAGGCGTTGGTGATGGGATGGCCGTCGGGGTGGAGGTGGAAGTCGGCGATGGAGCAGCCGACAAGGGTGGGCGGGTTGCAGGCGTTGGCAGCCCGAACGGTGAGCAACCCAGCCCAATGATGGCCACGACCCCCAAGGTCCAGGCGGTTACCCAGAACCTTTTGGGGACAGAAGGTAGAATTGATGATCTACTCTCGACAGATAAACGCTTCATTGGCAATAAGTAAAACGTAACAGGTGATAATCCTTAGCAGAAACCTCAGGTAAGAACTGAAGTATAGAAACGCAGAAGTCAAATGACGCCCTATATTCTAAGCTCAATAGGACAAAAAGTCAAGGGAGTCAGTGCAGAAAAAACGGGTCCGGCCCTGGAGGGAGATGAGAAGCAATTGCCCTCGCCCCCGGCCCCCTCTCCCAATCCTTCGACAAACTCAGGATGGGAGAGGGGGAATAGGGGGCAGAGGAAAGAGGGGATGGGGAGCCAAAGAGAATTGGGAAAATTAGTAAGCTCCGTTTCCATGCAGGACAGCGCCAAAGGTGTTGAACAGGATACGCATGTCTAGCCAAATCGTGTAGTTGCGGATATAATGCATATCCAATCTCATCCGGTCCTCGTCGGACAGTTCACTTCTCCCACTGACCTGCCAAAGGCCAGTAATCCCTGGCCTCACGGTAAGCAGGTTATGTTTCCAATTGCCGAATTGGGCTCATTCCGGCGGTGAGATCATGCGCGGTCCCACCAAGCTCATCTGCCCCTTCAACACGTTAATGATGAGGCAGTTCGTCAATGCTGGCTTTGCGCAGGAATTTGCCCAGGCGGGTAACGCGGGGGTCGTCTTTCAATTTGCCGTTGCACTCCAGTTCTTCAGCCAGTTCTGGGTGCTGCCCTGGGTATTCATGGGCATTTATCCTCATAGTTCTGAACTTGAAAGTATCTAAGATCAACTCTGCCATCTATCCATTGCCTTCGCATAGATGTTTTCTAGATTTTGGGCAATGGTTCGCCAGTCGTGTCTTTCTTCTACATAGTTTCTGCCGTTAATCGCTATCTCTCGTCTGAGAGCAACGTCGTCCAACAAGCGCAATACCTGTTCGGCGAAAGCAGCCGGATCGTCAGCCACGAGAAGGTGGGTGCCGTCTCGAACCTTCAAGGCGGAACAGGCTTGACTGCTGGCAACCACCGGTGTACCCGTGGCCATAGCCTCCAGCACTTTGTTCTGCATGCCAACGCTGTACCGCATGGGGCTGACGGATAGCGTCGCCCGCGCCAGGTATGGACGCAAGTCGGGCACGAAGCCAGTAACACGCACCCGCTCGTCTTTGGCCAGTGCACATATTGCTTGAGGTGGATTTTTACCCGCAATCTCAAGCTTCACCCCGGGCCGTCTGGCCCAGATGAGGGGCATCACTTCCTGAGCCAGATGGGAAGCTGCGGCTACGCTGGCGTGATAGCTCATCTCGCCGGAGAACAAAAGGGTCTCCGGCGCTCGATCCCCATTTGCGAAGGCGAAATACTCCAAGTCAACGCCATTAGGCAGGACAACGATTCGCTTTTCCTGGTCCTGCTCGTGAGAGCGCCCATCTAACTCCAACAGCGCTTCCTTGTCCTGCGGAGAGGTGACCAGGACTTTGTCGTATTGGCTGATGAGTCGGCCTTCGTATCGTCTCGTCCGGCCCAGCTCGAGCCGGGCAATGAAGCGGCTGGCCAGGCTGGGAGCCGAGTGAAGGGCTTTCTCGAAAAGCAGGCTAATGCAGTGCACAGAATCATAGACCTTGGGCACCCCTGCTAATGCGGTGCCAAAGTGGGCCCCACGCAGGTGCTCCACGTGGACTATGTCAAACTGCTCCTCTTTCAACACCCTGCCTATCAGCCTTTGCATAGCTAGAGAGTGGCAATAGGCTGCTTGCAGCGGGGTCATGGTTGGCAGGGCTTTGAAGCAATTCAGGAGGGACTGCTGCTTGGTCACCTTGACCGTCTCAACACGGTGGCAGTAGCTCTGCAGTTCTCTTGCGTCCTTCTCTTCTTGCTCTGTTGACTGCAGGCTCAGGACAGTGACCAGATGCCGTCGACGGGAGAGGTACTTGATCAGATAGTATGGCCGCACCCGGATGAGGGAGGGTACGTAAGGTGTGATGTATAGGATTCTCATCTAGTTTTTGCCAGGCCATAGAACTGAAGTGCTTCAGATCAGGCACTGACACCCCAATTATAAGGGAAAAAGGTTAGAACAAGGTCAGAAATCGGTTGGAAATTGGTAAGAAAAATCGCTCCACCGCAGCGGTGGACAACGTTCAACAGCCAGGCGCCCAACAGTCTCTTCTTCGCCACCGATCCCGTGGTCATTGACTGCGTGATGTGCGACTTTCTGGACAGCGAGGCCGGGATTCCCGATGGGTCTGACTGCTGTCTTCAACTGGCTGCTGATGCTGGGCCGGGGTATTTAAGCGCGGTGATCCGTGGGGTACTTATGTAAAGATTGAGCTTTAAGGATTCTGGCGGTGGGGCGTGCGGAGAAGAGTGTGTGCTACACTTATTTGGTGAGTAGAGTCAGCGGGCGTTGATCATGGTCAACGCCAGTCTCTCCATACGCTCTGATCCTGCTTCGATGATCGCTTCGTTCCGCAGAAAGTCCCTTCCAAATGAACTTGTCCTGCTGAACGGGTCATACTCTCACCTGCCAGATGATCTTCTGAGCCAACCGAATCTGATGGCAAGAATGGCCGTGACTAAGATTAGCACCGGGCCGAGGCCGACAAGTAGCCGCAGAAGATCGTCGCTCTCGGTGTAGAGGCCATCTGGCAACGCTGTCCCACCAGACGCAAGAGTGGGGTAAGGCGTGGCAGTAGGGGTAGCCGTCGCCAAAGGAGTGGCCGTTAGCGTGGGAGTAGAAGTGGGCGGAGGAACTGGCGTCTGTGCAGGTGCGGCGGACTGGCTACTGCTGTACCACACGGTGAGTCTGTCTGATGTTTCGAATGTACTTCCATATCGATCGAACCACACCACATGAAGCTTATTGCCTCCGCCAATAGCAAGTCGGGGGTAGTCTGGGAAGCCACCCGCAGAAATCGTAGTTGGTGCTGACCATGATGAACCATCCCACTCCAGATGATATAGACCTAGTGTCTCGTCGGCTGGGGAAAGGCGCCCTACAACGATGAGGTGAATGTTTCCAGCACTATCAGCCTTCATGGTGTAAATATCGTATGCAGTTCCCCACGGCCTTGCATAGATACCTGGAATACCGCTGGGAGCGCACCAGGAAGCCCCGCCGTCGGAGGACCAGTCGTAATAAACCTCATCTCGCGATATAGTTCTCCACACTGCCATCACCCCTCCTCGGCCATCGCTGGCCACCACAGTCTGGGCATTAGTGTTTTCTGGATAGGAGAAGGTAGTAGGCGCTGACCACGACTCCCCCCCATCGGACGAGAAGACATAGACGCCGCGCAGGCCGTGCAGCGAGGTCTCATCCTGACAAAAGTGGTTCCAGCCCTCATCCCAAGCCACATGGATCACTCCGCTACTGTCAATTTCCACTTGTGCTCGGCCTGAGCCCGTCGCTGAGTTAGAAAGATTAATTGAGCGAGACCACGTTTGGCCACCATCAGTAGATCGCCTGTAGAATATGTTCCCAGCTTGCCACTGGCATAAATCATCCCCTTGGTCTGCCTTGACAGGGACCATTTCATCCCATACTGCATGGATGACGCCCTTGCTATCGACTGCGATATCGGACATATAATTGGCTCCGGTGCCACTGATCCCGTAAGGCTGCGACCAAGAGGCGGCTGATCCGGCTATTGTCGCAGGTGATGTCTTATACAGAGCGCGCCAGTCCTTATGGTTATACAAGAGGTGAACATTGCCAGCATTGTCTGCAGCGATAGAGGTTCGGATTGCCGCACCACAATCAGAAACAACTAGATCAATTGGTTCCAACCACGACTGCCCATTCCACACGGTGTAGAAAAGGAAGCTCATCTCTCTTTCTGAGCCATGGCAATCGCTATTCCAGACCACGTGCACGTTGCCCATCCCGTCCACACTCAAGTCAGGGAACCACGAGCTCACGACATCTAAGGACAGCTTAACAGGCTCGCTCCAAATCCCAGACTGAGCATGGGCTGTGATAGCATTCTTCACGACCGGGAAAATCGACAGCGCGACAAACAGGGCGAGCAGAACCAGGGTTGCTGTCGGTGCTTTTCCGGAGTGCAGGCTCCTATTTGCTTTCCTATTTTTATGATCTTTATACATGTATACTTACTCCTATCTGCCCATTATTAATTAGGCCGTTTTACAGATACTACCACAGCTTATCGAACTGATCGAAATGGTCTACACGGGC
>JABAOH010007453.1_pt3 | contig 10664 bp, 6 predicted proteins | sample 7062181 | NCBI WGS metagenome assembly JABAOH01 (sample SAMN14538630, study PRJNA623070) | marine sediment metagenome | biome: marine biome [ENVO:00000428]; feature: marine pelagic biome [ENVO:01000023]; material: deep marine sediment [ENVO:00002113]; isolation source: pool of 5 deep marine... | reverse complement strand
TATAAGGTCCCGATAGGTTTAATTAATTCGGCATTAGGCGGGTCACCTGCCGAAGCATGGATCAGCGAGGAAGGTCTCAAGGAATTTCCTGAACATTATAATGAAGCTCAGCGGTTTAAAGACAGCACGTTAATTCAGCAAATTCAGAAGGAAAATAGAACCAGGATAAATACGTGGTACAGCCAATTAAGGCATGATGATGAAGGTTATAAGAATCCGGGAAAACCATGGTACAGCCCGGAATATAATCCATCAGACTGGTCTGTTATGCAAATTCCGGGGTACTGGGCAGGTGAAAGTCTGGGTTTTGTTAATGGCGTTGTTTGGTTTAGAAAAGAAATAAATATTCCCAGATCGATAACTGGAAAACCTGCTCAGCTTAATCTTGGCAGAATTGTTGATGCTGATTCTGCTTATGTAAATGGAATTCTCGTTGGCACAATAAGTTACCAATATCCCCCAAGAAGATACACGATTCCCCCCACAGTTCTGAAAGAAGGTAAAAATATTATCGTAGTAAGAGTTATTAACGAAAGAGGCAGAGGGGGATTTGCTGAGGATAAACCTTATGAAATAGTTGTAGGAAACGACAAGATTGATTTAAAAGGAGACTGGCAATATAAGCTTGGCGCTAAAATGGAACCTTTACAAGGTGAAACATTTATCAGATGGAAACCAATGGGTTTATACAATGCAATGATTTCGCCATTACTCAATTACAAAATTAAAGGAGTAATATGGTACCAGGGTGAAGCAAATGCAAACAGACCTATTGAATACAGACAGCTTTTTCCCGCATTAATTAAAGACTGGCGGAAAAATTGGAATCAAGGAGATTTCCCGTTTTTATTTGTCCAGCTCCCTAATTTTATGGCGCCAAAGCCTGAACCTTCTGAAAGTAATTGGGCATTATTGCGCGAAGCCCAGATAAAAACGTTATCTCTGCCTAATACAGCTATGGCTGTTGCAATCGATATTGGTGAATGGAACGATATACATCCGCTCAATAAAAGAGACGTAGGAAAACGGCTCGCGCTTGCGGCTCAAAAAGTTGCCTATGGTGATGAAAATGTGGTTTATTCAGGCCCTATTTACAAGTCTATGAAAATCGATGGGAATAAAATAATATTGACCTTTTCTAACATTGGCAGCGGTCTGATTGCTAGAGAAGGTGGAGAGCTCAAAGGTTTTGCAGTGTCTGGTGCTGACAGACATTTTGTATGGGCACAGGCAAAGATAGAGGGCGATAAAATCATCGTATGGAGTGATAAGATTGCAAATCCGGTTGCGGTAAGATATGCCTGGGCTGATAATCCAGAAGGCGCGAATTTATATAACAAAGACGGGTTGCCTGCATCGCCTTTTCGAACAGATGAGTACTAAAAATTTATTTTCGATTTCTAATAATTAATTGAGGCTAAAATGAATTTCAAAAATATTACTGTTTTTTTTATTCGGTAGTTTCAAATAATAAGTACGACAGCTAGTGTGTTAAAAAAGAGAGAAGTCATGAAGAAAAAACAACTCAACCACTTTAGAAACAAAATACATTTCTTTATTTTTCCTTCCTTTTGTTTGATGCCGCTTGTATTCTTTTCGCAATCAGATGCTCAAACATTATCTGTACAAGGAAAAGTCACTGCATCAAGGTATCCAGTGAAGTATGCCTCTGTTACTTTTATCGACAACGCCGACACCACAAGAAAAATTTCGGCTTTGACTGACACTTCAGGGAAATACCAGATCGACGTTACCACTTCAGTTGAATTCAATACAAATGATCTTCCTGATAAATTTGAGTTGGCGCAGAACTATCCCAATCCGTTTTCTTCTTTAACCGCGATACCCTATAACCTTAATAAACGATCCGATGTTCAAATAACGATATATGATATACTTGGCAGGGAAGTACGAAAATTTGTTGTTGGAATGCAAACTGCTGGTTCACATAATATACTCTGGGATGGCCGAAATAGCTTTGGCAAAAGAGTAGCTAACGGCATTTATTTTTGTCAGCTTCAGACTGAAGATGAATCCCAGGTAGGAAAAATGATTCTTAATTCAGGCGGTACAGGTTCGGTATCACTTTCCCGAACATTTCCTTCACAAGTATCGAAAGTTATCGGTCAAAGTATTAAAGGAGGAAATTATAAAGTTCGGATCGAAAATACAGACAACACCTTCCCATTAATAATTCCTAAACAAATTGACAACGTTTCGGTACAAAATGATACAACAATTAATTTCGATGTAACTTACATAGCGTCAATTATTGTTAATTTAGACAGTGTCCATCAGTATATTCGAGGCTTCGGTGGAGCCAACATTCTTCAATGGCGGCCTGACATGACTACCGACGAGGTATGCAAAGCTTTTGGAACTGGCCCCGGTCAAATAGGACTCTCAATACTTCGTCTCCGAGTTCCTTATCATCTTACGGAAACGTCAATGAGCATTCAAATTCCAACTGCCAAGTTGGCTCAATCGCTGGGTGCAATTGTTTTTGCATCGCCATGGACTCCACCAGCTGCAATGAAAACCAACAATAATATTGTTGGTGGTGAACTGAGAGAAAGTTGTTATGATGATTATGCAGCACATCTGAACAAATTCGCACAATATATGTCAGATCACGGTGCACCTTTATACGCGATATCAATTCAAAATGAACCCGATATTACCGTTACGTATGAATCCTGCGACTGGAGTCCCTCACAGATGGTGAAATTTCTTGCTGAAAATGCCCCTTCGATTTGTACAAGAATAATTGCACCGGAATCGTTTCAGTTCTTACGCCCAATTTCTGATGCAATTCTAAATGATTCGGGTGCTTGTGCAAATTTGGATATTGTTGGAGGGCATGTTTACGGAGGCGGGATCGCTCCCTATCCTTTAGCTGTTAGTAAAAGGAAAGAGATATGGATGACAGAACATCTGGATACGGATACAAGCTGGCCAGCCGTTCTCGCTACAGGCGTAGAAATGAGTAACTGCATGAGCGCCGGAATGAATGCTTACGTGTGGTGGTATATTGTAAGATTTTATGGGCCGATTTCTGAAGACGGCAATGTATCCAAACGCGGGTATGTCATGTCGCAGTTTGCAAGATTTATACGTCCGGGCTATTACAGAGTTGAATGCAATATTTCGCCGTGGTCATGTACTCTTTATGTTACTGCATATAAGGATAGTTCATCCTCTACGGCTGTTATTGTTGCCGTGAACACCGATTCTGCTCCTTTGGACCTAGCTATTCGAATACAGAATGGCTCAATGAATCAATTTACTCCTTATACTACAACAAGATTTAAGAATTGTGTTCAAGGCGATGATATTAATATAATCGACAATAAGTTTACTTTTAAGTTAGAGGCATCAAGCATAACAACCTTTGTATTAAATTAAATATGAAAGAAAAATCCATTAAACTAATACTTACTCTTTTCTTTTTAGCCGCTGTAACAGCTTTAGGTCTGGTAATGTATAGCTGTCAATCCCCCAAAAATAAAAGCGACTATCCAATAACACCGGTTCCTTTTACCAACATCACTTTGAGCGATAGCTTTTGGTCCAAACGAATTGAAACCAACCGGACCGTCACCATTCCCTTTGGGTTCAATAGATGCGAGGAAGAGGGCAGAATTCGCAATTTTGCCAAAGCCGGTGGACTGATGGAAGGAAAATACGAAGGCAAAATGCCGTTCGATGATACCGATGTCTATAAGATCATTGAAGGCGCTTCATATTCTTTGAAAGTCCACCCCGATGAAAAACTTGAAAAATATATAGATGACATTATCACCAAAATTGCAGCCGCTCAGGAAGATGACGGTTATTTGTGTACCTGGAAGACCATTGACCCGGATACCACACCTGCCTGGTGGGTAAAGCCCGGTCCGCGCTGGCACGACCTGGGGGCGAGCCATGAGCTGTACAATGCGGGACACATGTACGAAGCTGCTTTTGCGCATTACCAGGCAACCGGCAAACGAAATTTTCTGGACATTGCATTGAAAAACGCGGACCTGATTGCTAACACTTTCGGACCGAGCAAAAAACTTACACCACCGGGACACCAGGTAATTGAAACCGGTCTGGTAAAATTGTACCGGGCGACTCATGATAAAAAGTACCTTGACCTGGCAAAATTCTTTCTCGATCAACGCGGCAACGCCGAGGGTCACGAACTTTACGGACCATATAGCCAGGATCATGTGCCAGTGGTTCAGCAGGATGAAGCTGTCGGGCATGCAGTCCGTGCGGTATACATGTATGCCGGCATGGCGGACATAGCCAGTATCTATAACGATTCGACATATTTGAACGCCATCGACAAGATCTGGGATAATGTGGTCTCCAGGAAAATTTACATTACTGGAGGCATTGGCGCACGCCATAAAGGCGAAGCTTTTGGCGATAATTATGAACTGCCCAACCTGACCGCCTATAACGAAACCTGCGCCGCCATCGGCAACATTTACTGGAACCACCGCATGTTCTTGCTGCACGGGGATGCCAGGTATATAGATGTACTCGAACGCACCCTTTACAATGGCATGATTTCCGGTGTGTCTTTGAGCGGCGACCTTTTCTTTTATCCCAATCCGCTGGAGTCTGATGGCAAATACGAGTTCAATATCGGCGAACTGGGTCGGCAACCCTGGTTCGATTGTTCCTGCTGTCCCTCGAATGTCGCCCGTTTTATCCCTTCGGTCACCAATTATGTTTATGCACATCGTGGAAAAAATTTGTACGTGAATCTTTTCATCGCCGGTAAAGCTGATATTGTCTTGAATAAAACTCCGGTGCAGATCAGCCAGGAAACAGAGTACCCATGGGATGGCAAAGTCGTTTTAAAAGTCGATCCCAAAAGTAACATGCAGTTTGCGCTGAATGTTCGTATTCCAGGCTGGGCAACGGGTCACCCGCTTCCAGGTAATTTGTATTATTATCTGGATGAAAACCAGGGTAATATTTCGCTCACATTAAACGGTGAACGGCTCGACTTGAATCTGAACAATGGATTTGCTGTGATCGAACGGCAGTGGGCACAAGGCGATGTGGTTGAACTCAACTTGCCCATGCCGGTTCGACGTGTAGCAGCTAACGAGAACGTGAAAGAAAACAAAAATAAAGTCGCTCTCATGCGTGGCCCGATTGTCTATTGCGTGGAAGGAGTAGACAATGGCGGCAGTGTGTTAGACCTGAGCGTTCCTGATGATTCCGAATTCCAGGTCGAGTACAAGAGCGATTTATTAAACGGCGTCACGGTGATAAAAGGCAATGCCGTGAACAAATCCGGCAGACAACAGGAATTAACGGCGATTCCGTACTACGCCTGGGCACATCGCGGCAATGGTGAAATGTCGGTCTGGCTGCCGCGAAAAAAGAATTGAGAAATAAAGATAGTGTTATTAATAAAAATCATGAACAAAGAGGTTTGTTTAAAAACATTATTATTTTTCAGGAAACGCTGGATCATTTTATTATTCTGGCTGAAGATTATACACCAACTATTGTGATCAAGAAAAATGCATTCTCCAGAGGTGAAATTGCTCATGTCAATAATGTCATCAAAAATATTTCGCCAGAACTTCCTTCGATCACTTATCTTCCGTTTCATTGGGAAGGGAGGCAAAACACTCCTGAAAATCAACTGCTGAAAACGATTAAAGATAATCAAGTTTCATTAAAACAGTATATAAATCAGGACCGGTATGATATTTCACCGGTATATGATGAAAGCCCTTATTTTTATAAAATAAAAGAGGTATCCCCGGTGATATGAAATTCTTGTTATATGCTGTTATTATTATTAATGTATTACTTGTCGCAATTCCATGGTTCTTGATAAAACAGAAAAGTCGATCAATAAAAATATCGCTTGTTTATTTTATTGCACTTGGGATGGGATTTATGATGATTGAGGTCAGCATGTTTCAAAAGTTGATCCTCTATCTTGGATCACCAACTATTTCGTTAGTGATCCTTCTCAGTTCGCTCCTTGTGAGTATGGGAATTGGTAGCTATGCTGGAAACCGAATCTATGCAACAAATCATCAGAAACGAATTCAAACCGTTGCATTGCTCGTTATTGGTGGAGCTACATTATTTTTCTATCTATCACAATATAATCTGAATGCTTGTTTACAGTACGATTTACTCTATAGAGCCATTGTTACTATCGTATTAATTTTTCCGTTCGGTTTTTTGTTAGGTATTCTTTTCCCATCATGCATTCAATTGTTAAAAAAAGTTGAATTGACCCAATGCATACCCTGGATGTACGGCATTAATGGCACCATGTCTGTTTTGGGATCAATCTTAGCAGTTGTTTTGACAATGCTATTGGGATTTACCCCGGCATTTTTTATTGGATTGTTTTGGTATTTAATCATTTTTGTATTCACTTTTCAAACAATAACTAAATAATTTCTGAATATAATACATTTGGGTATCGTTTAATCTTGTTTGGCTTTACTCACAATGCAAAGATTAAATCCTACTATATTTACTGAATTAAAGCATAATGGATGATAAATTAAGGAGTCAATATGAAACGAATTCTTGTTCCATCTGGCACAATCAGGCGTTATGCTATTATGCTTATAGCGTTGATGGGATTGGTTATTTGTCTGCATGCAGCAGATAAACAAGGATTGAAAATTAATGATCAGGACTATTTTGAAATGCCCGGTCTAAATGTGCTGGTTTATCATAACACGTTTTCTGAAGGCCATCAGGGAGGTTTAGAAATCATTCAGCATGAGAATCGGGTCGCTACAAACGGAGAAATTCGTTTGAATCCCACACCCGGTCAATGGCAACCCACTGCAAAATTAGGAAAAGGTGTGCAAAAACGAGGCGTCAGTCCTCAAACTCTGGCACTTGAAAGCCGTAAAGTGGACAGGGAAAATAATGAAATTAGCATCCCGTGTAGTTTTCCAGATGATGCCCTGAATCGCAAAGGATTTAATCCGATTATTTATCCTGACCTGAACATCAAATACACAATGCGGGTAAAAGCTGAAGGCCAATCAATTATTGTTACCGTCGACTTTGAAGAGCCGATTCCTGAAGATTGGGTTGGTCGGATTGGATACAATCTGGAACTATTTCCTGGTAATTTATATGGAAAACATTATTACATGGACGGCAAGCCCGGCATTTTCCCTCGACAGGCCGAGGGTGAAGCGTACATTAATCAGGCTGGCGAAGCAGAAGCATCACCATTAGCTGAAGGCCAGACTTTGGTCATTGCGCCGGAATGTGATCTGCTAAGAATGAAAATTGAAAGCAATGGCAGAAAACTCGCATTGCTGGATGGCAGCTTGAAACACAACAATGGTTGGTTTGTTGTACGCTCACTTGTACCTGACGGTGCCACCAAAAATGCGATCCAATGGAAAATTACGCCTCATGTGATTCCCGACTTTAAATATGAACCAGTCGTTCATCTCTCGCAAGTGGGGTATCATCCCGATCAAAAAAAGGTAGCCTACATTGAATTGGACAAACGGGAAACGGACATTCAAAAAGCGGCGCTGCATAAAGTATCTGTTACCGGCGAATATCAGACTATAATTGAACAGAAACCAAAAGAATGGGGACAATACCTACGCTATAAATATGCATTGCTTGATTTTTCTGATATCAAAGAACCTGGCATTTATCGTGTGAAATATGGCAATTTTACTAGCAATTCATTTCAGATCGATCCCAATGTTTACAAGCATCATGTTTGGCAGCCAACACTGGACTATTTTGTGCCGATACAAATGTGCCATATGCGCGTGAATCAAAAATATCGTGTCTGGCATGGCTGTTGTCATATGGATGATGCCCTGATGATGCCCCTGAATATTAAGCATTTTGATGGCTATAATAATGAGGGCATGACTTCAACACTGACCTCGTTCAAGCCTCTTGATCATGTGCCTGGTTTGAATGTCGGGGGCTGGCATGATGCTGGTGATTATGATCTGCGTGTGGAATCGCAGGCACAAGCGGTTATTATGCTGGCGCTGGCCTATGAAGAATTTGGGATCAAGTGGGATAACACCTTTGTCGATCAGGAAAATCATCATGTGGAACTGCATCAACCCGATGGCAAGCCCGATCTGCTGCAACAGGTGGAACATGGTGTACTCGCAATTCTTGCCGGCTATCATCAATTTGGCCGTCTGTACCGCGGTATTATCTGTCCATCATTACGACAGTATGTGATGTTGGGCGATGGCTCGACTATGACAGATGGCAAGGTATTTGACGATAAAGCTGAAAAAACAAAAGCCGCCAACCTGGATGAAATGTGGTACAAAAAAGTGGCGCATCGCTATTCCAGGGCGTTTGATCCGGAAATGAATCTGCATGAAATAGAAGCTTATATCCCAGACCTGGACGATCGGTTGGTCTTTACGGATGAGCGAGCCGGTCTGCAGCTTATTGGAGCAACCAGTTTAGCCATAGCAACGCGTGTATTAAAAGGATACAACGATTCGCTAGCAGAAGAATGTCTCCGTGTTGCTGAAGAACTGTGGGAAGCAAATAAAGACAAAGATACAGGCAATCGATTTTGGGGCGCAGGGGCAAAAGTGAATACACTGTGCGAATTGATCATTACTACGAATGCAGATGGGTATAAAAAAGAATTGTGCAATATGAAAGATGACATTGCCAAAAACTTTCGTTTTACCAGTTCGTCGATTGCTCGCGTTCTATCGCTGATAGATTGTGAAAATTTTAAAAAGGCGGCCACAAAAGCAGCAAAAGCAAACAAACCCGAATTGGATAAGATGATGAGTGAAACTCCGTTTGGGTGTCCGTTGCGAACCCCGGAATACATTGGCTTTAATCAGTATTTTCTCTGCAAAGCCTGGCCCGATATTTACACGCCGGATCATTTGTATGCTGTTGTTAATTATTTATTGGGCTGCCGACCAGGCAGCGCTATCAATAGCCTGGTCTCCGGCGTCGGGGCAAACTCTCCAGTAGTCGCCTATGGCACAAATCGGGCTGACTGGAGCTATATCCCAGGTGGAACATTCTGGAGCGCTGTAAATCTGGTTCGTCCGGATTTCCCGGAAGATAAAGTATGGCCATATTTATGGCAGGAACGTGAATACATCATCGGCGGCGCTTGTACCTATATGTTTATTGTATTGGCTGCCAATCATTTATTGACCAGCGATAAGTAACGATATCCTATGTTGAAAAATATAAAGACGAATACAGTGATTTTTATGATCAAAGTACCTATAAATGAGATTATTATTGATAAAATGTGCATCTTATATTTTTTGCCAATACTGTAGATTATATTTTAAATGAAAATAAATAGTTACAATATCCAATTTAAAATGGAAGGAGCTAATAATGGTCAGAGTATTTAAAATATCAGCGGGCATTGTGGTTTTTTTCTTTATACTGATAATGATGTTCGCTACAAGCAATCTGTATGCCCAGTTAGTAACCAACGGAAGTTTTGAAAATACAATGCCGGGACCAGTCACAGGGAACGACATCGAGGGATGGTTGTTACTGGTAGATTCCGATGTAGATCCCGCACCTAATTTTGAAATCATCGATGACACGGTTCAACAGGGGAATCATGCATTAAAGATTGTTATCAATGCTATCGGATCAAATGCATGGAGTATTCAGGCTGTTGCCGATAGCATCCCTATAGAATCCGGTGAGACTTATTTATATTCTATTTGGGCAAAAACAGAAAATCCGGGTTCCCAGGTTAATTTCACCATTGGAAATTACGCTTTTAATGAGTATGGCGTTATTCGTCCGGCTACCTTATCTAATAAATGGCAGGAATTTACATTTCAATTTACCATAACCGATCAACAGACCTTTGCCAGAGCACCGATTCATTTCAGCATTGCCGCAAATGTAGTCGACACTATTTATATAGATAATTTAGAAATTGAATTAGGTCAACCGCTGGCAACTGGACACTCTAAATTCCTTGGTTGTGCATATAGCACAACTCAAGCTCCAAATTTTGAATCTTATTGGAATCAAGTCACACCCGAAAATGCTGGTAAATGGGGTAGTGTTGAAGGAGTCCGTGATGTCATGAATTGGCGTGGTTTAGATGCCGCCTATAATCTTGCAAAAGATAATGGGTTCCCATTCCGGTTTCATGTACTAATTTGGGGGAATCAACAGCCGGCATGGATTGAATCTTTACCAGCAAATGAACAGCTTGAAGAGATTGAAGAGTGGTTTGCAGCAGTTGCGGAAAATTATCCGGATATTGATTATTTAGAGGTGGTAAACGAACCATTACATGATCCTCCGGATTCACCAGGTAACGGAGGTGGTAATTATATTGAAGCTCTTGGCGGGAGTAATGGTTTATATGGTACCGGATGGGATTGGGTAATAAAAGCTTTTGAGCTTGCACGGCAATACTTCCCGGATTCCACTAAACTGATGATTAATGATTATAATATTCTCAGGTATACCAGCAATACAACCAATTATCTGACCATTATTAATTTGTTGCAGGAAAGGGACTTAATAGATGGGATAGGTTTTCAGGCACATGGTGATCAAGTTAACACCACACCAGTAACTACACTTAGAAACAATCTAAACAGTCTTGCAGCAACCGGACTATTTATACAGGTAATGGAAATGGATGTTGA
>JABAOH010004901.1_pt2 | contig 10666 bp, 12 predicted proteins | sample 7062181 | NCBI WGS metagenome assembly JABAOH01 (sample SAMN14538630, study PRJNA623070) | marine sediment metagenome | biome: marine biome [ENVO:00000428]; feature: marine pelagic biome [ENVO:01000023]; material: deep marine sediment [ENVO:00002113]; isolation source: pool of 5 deep marine... | reverse complement strand
CATAGTAAGAGATGGAAAACGCGTACCTTTTGGGGTGAGGAAAAAGGCTACATTTGACCTGATGCTAGGTGAAGGGGCTTCTTTTAAAGAAATTGACGGAGGCACTGTTCCTCCTTCATGGGAAAACACCGCGAAGGAGGTGTTATCCTTGAAAAAGCCGGTAACTGTCATGGTCATGGGTGGAGTGGACTCGGGTAAGACCAGCTTTTGTACTTTTCTTGCAAATGAGGCGCTGAGAAAGAAATGGAAGACCGGTGTTATCGATGCTGATTTGGGGCAGTCTGATGTAGGGCCGCCTTCAACTATAGGGTTCAATTTCGTTTCTGAGCCCGTTAAGGATCTCTTTGAGATTAAGGCAGAAAACGCGTGTTTTGTGGGGTTGACGAGTCCAAGCGGAGCGGTAAACAAGGTTATAAAGGGCATAACCGAACTGAAAAATGGGATAATGGAGGCAGATCTGGATTTTCTTATAATAAACACTGACGGATGGGTCGACGGCGAAGACGCTGCCAAATATAAGATTGAGTTATGGAAAACAATTTCTCCCAGCGTGGTTGTAGGAATACGGCAAGAGGACGAGTTGACGCCCATACTAACAGCGTTGAAGGAGGCTAACTTTCTTTCGATAGATTCACCACGGTTGGTACAGCGAAGAAATCGGGAGAAAAGGAAGATTTTACGCGAGCTAAGTTACAAAAAGTATTTGAAACAAGCCAAGGTGCACCCGTTTGCACTAAACTGGGTTAAAGTTGAAGGCTCTCTCCTAGGCGCTGGCAGTCCCCTAGCTCCAGGACGTATGGAAAAGATAAGGAGTTTGTTGGGAGCAAGACCCATCTACTCCGAAGAAACGCTCACCACAATTTTCATTGTCCTAAGGAAAAATCGGTCGGTCAGTGAGGAACAAATAAAAGAGATTGAAGAGAGTTTCGGAAAACGGGCGAAGGTGATAAGGGAGGGCGAAGAAGAAGGTTTGCTTGTCGGGCTACAAGATGAGCTAGGTAAATTTCTGGGGATCGGCATTTTGTGTGGAGTTGACTATAAAAGGAGGGTTATGAAGGTTTACACTCCGGTAAACGAGAACGTTTCAACCATTCGTTTCGGTCAAATAAAACTGGACGAAAACTGCAGAGAGATCGGCTTAAGCACTGTTTATGCAGAATACGTTGTGTGAGAATTTGTTTGGCACGCCTTACGCATGAAATCTGTTTTGAAGTAACTTTAATCCTCTATGCGTTTAGATGGACACAGAGTGTTGACTGGACAAAGTCTGCACAATGGTTTCCTAGCCTTACAATATTTTCTGCCAAGCGAAATAAGCAACAAATGAACAGGAAGATAATCTTCGGGGGAATAGAGAGTTTCAAGTGCCCGCCGAACTCCTTCATAATCAGCCTTCGGTGGAGTCAGTCCCAGCCTTTTCGAAACACGATTCACATGGGTATCTACGGGAATCGTTGGTCTTCCAGCGCAAAAGAGGAGAACAACATCAGCGGTTTTAGGTCCCACCCCCGGAATGTTCAGAAGAATCCTCCGCGCCTTCTCTAAGGGAAGCGAGTAGATGAAATCTAAGGAGCCGTTGAACTGATCCAAGATCACACGAGAAATAGCTTTGATAACTCTCGACTTATTCCTATACAGCCCTCCTACCCTTATGGCATTTTCAATCTCCTCAACACTTGCTTCGGCCAAAGCTTGTGGAGTTACGGAAAATCTTCCCGAGAGGTTTTCGAAGGCTCTAACCGTGTTTTTGTCTGCCGTGGCTTGAGAAAGCACCGTTATGATCAATGTTCTAAACGCGTCCCTGTTTGAACGGGTCCATCGTGGAATAGAGAAGTTGCGTTTAAGTATTTGGAGAATTTCTTTTGCTGTGTCCTTCGTCACCGAGACAGTTTCCTCCTCCGTCTAGCTTGAAAACACTAAATAGTGGGTGGACAACGCTATAAATAAGCGTGGCAGGGTTGCCCATGTCTCGAGCAAGAATTGTCCAAGAAAAAATAGTCGAAAGAGATACGCCCTTCTTAGCTATCCATCTTGAGACAAAAAACGCGAGTTTGATTCTTCTGAGCGAAGGGGAAGACCAATTGGGGACGCTGGCTGTGGCCATACCGCAAGCTCAAAAAATGGTTGGTCCGCCCTTATCCTCCGTTTTACTCGGCGACCGAAACATGATCATCGCTCGCATTCTAGCCGAGCGTCTCGCCGGAAGAATGAAGAAGATCGCACTAGTATCTGTTTTCAGTAAAACTGTCAGTGAAAGAGAAGCAGGGGCCATCTTTTTGAAGCTCGTCGAAAAGACCCTAAGAGCAAAGGATGGTAAGAAATGAGTCTTCGAAATTCTCTTGAAGAAACGCAAAAGAAAGAAGCTCTTCATGTGAAGGAAGAGATGTCAACTCGATTCGAAGCTTCATCTACTATGAAGGCTTTTGATGGAGGTCCCATCCTCTTTTTCGGCAAGGTTAAAAACTACGAAACAAAGATCGCTGAAATCATCGAAGGGATGAGAAAAACCTAAAAAACGTTTACACAGTGTGTGAAGCTTCTGATGGTAAACTGCAGGTATATCCGATGAAAGAAAATGCTGTAGATTTTCAAGCCATACTAAAAGCCAGTGGGAAAATAAGAAACTTCGTTGCTCGAACCCCAACCTATCGTTCAGTGACTTTCAGCCAGAGAACAGATGCAGAGGTATACTTGAAGCTTGAGTGTTTTCAACCAGTGGGAGTCTTCAAGATAAGAGGGGCAGTAAACAAAATATGTAGCCTCTCCGAGTCAGAACTAAAGAAAGGCTTGGTTACCGCGTCCTCCGGGAACCATGGATTAGCAGTTGCCTACGCAGCCAACATTTATGGAGCCAAAGCCATCGTTGTTGTTCCCGAAAACGCAGTAAAGGAGAAGATTAAAGCCATAGAAAGCTATGGGGCAGAGGTTGTGAGATACGGAAAAGACTACGATGAAGCGTATTTTAAGGCTCTTAGGATACAGAAGGAAGCCGGAACAACCTTTGTGCACCCCTTTGACGACCCTTTCGTGATCGCAGGACAGGGAACCGTTGGTTTGGAATTGCTCGAAGACGTCCCAGACTTAAACACAATTATTGTACCTATAGGCGGTGGCGGCCTCATATCTGGGATATCCACCGCTGCAAAAACCTTGAATCCTAATACGAGAATAGTGGGAGTTCAACCTGAAGGAGCTCCAGCTATCTACTTATCCTGGAAAGCTGGAAAAATCGTAGAAGTAGATTCTGTTAACACAGTTGCAGACGGTTTGGCTGCCAGAAAACCTCTTGACCGATCGTTTGGAATAATAAAAAGATACGTAGACGAAATCCTTTTAGTAACTGAAAAGGAAATCGGTGAAGCTGTGCTGGCGCTTCTACACGAAGCTCACATACTGGCTGAACCTTCCGGAGCAGCCTCACTAGCAGCTCTCCTATTCAAATACCATCCAAAACCCAAAGAGAAAGTTGCAGTAATTGTCAGCGGGGCAAACATATCAATCGACTACTTAGCGTCCTTGCTAAGGCAGACATAAAGGTTCCACGGGTTTGGGAGCACCTTGTTTGAGTAGAAAAGGGGTCCCTAAAGTTTTAAACTGAAATAGAGTTTAGTATAGCTCGGTGAAAAAATGACGAAAAAAGTTGCCATTGTAGCGGTGGCTCAGACTAAGTACGAGGAGAACTATTACCGGCAAAGCGAACTGGTCTATCAGTGTGTAGAGAAAGTCTTAGATGAAACTGGACTGACTTTCCAAGAAGGCAAAGGAATAGATTCTGCCGTAACCGCATCTGACGATTTCTGGGATGCCAGAACTATTTCAGACACTCCCATTGGAGATGTTGTTGGCGCCCACTATAGGACAGAAGAAAAGGTAGCCCAGGATGGAGCTCAAGCCGCCTTCTATGCCTATATGGAAATCCTTTCAGGCCACTCAGATATCGTTCTGGTGACGGCTCACTGTAAAGAGTCTCAACCTGTTTCAAGAAACATTATAACCAACGCTGGGTTCGACCCCTATTTTCAACGTCCCCTTGGTCTGGATCACCTTGTTGCCGCTGCTTTACAAGCTAGGCGATATATGCAAACGTATGGGGTTACTCGTGAACAGTGCGCCAAGGCGGTGGTGAAGAGTCACAAGAACGGAAAAAACAATCCTTACGTCACAAAGGCTAGGAACGTAACCGTTGAAGATGTTCTGGACTCCAAAATGTTGGCATCTCCCATTAGCGAGCTAGATATTCATCCAGTTACGGACGGCGCCTGCGCCTTGATCATAGCTGAAGAGGAGAAGGCTAAAAAAATCACAGATAACCTAGTTTGGATAAAAGGCGCCAGCGACTGTTACGATGCATTTTATCTTGGAGACAGGAACTTAGCCAACTGCGATTCCTTGGTTTCAGCCGCAAAAAGAGTGTATGAGATGGCAGGAATAAAAAATCCGTTAAAAGAAATTGGTGTGGCTGAAATATCAACGCGGTATTCGTATCAAGAGCCTCTATGGACCGAGGGCCTCGGTTTCTGCGGCAGGGGTGAAGGAGGCAAACTTCTTGATGAAGGAATAACTGAGATGGGAGGCGAAATTCCAGTGAATCCTTCGGGCGGAGTATTAGTGGGTTGCCCCTACATCACAGCTGGCTTAGCTAGAGTTGTGGAAATAGCTCTTCAATTGCGTGGTGATGCTGGTGCCAGACAGGTTTCTGGGGCAAAAGTAGGCTTGGCCCACGGGACGAGTGGACCTTGTGGACAGTTGCATTGCGTGTTGATTTTAGGAAAATGAAAGGGTGAGCAAGTATGGTTAAGAAGAATAGAAATGTGGCGATCGTTGGGGTTGGTCAAACATACCATAAGAGGCGAAGACCAGACGTAACCCAAGTTGAACTCGTAAATGAGGCTGTGAGAGCCGCCCTCAAGGATGCCCAACTAGACATAGCAGACATTGATGTCGTGGTGCATGGAAACATGGAGCTCTTTGAAGGAAACTACCAGGGAGACATGTGGCATGTCGACGGCGACGGTGCTTATATGAAATCTGGCATAAGAATCACCACGGGCGGAACAACTGGCGGAACACTTGTTTGCGCCACAGACAACATCGTGACCTCTGGTCTATACGATGTAGCATTGTGTATTGGTTTTGAGAAAATGGAGGAGGGGGAGGCCACTGGCGGAATAACCGGGATGGCTGATCCTCTATGGTTTAGGTGGATGATGTCTGGAGCCCTCAGCGGCGCATCGTTCGCGGAGAGGTTGGAAGCCCTTACAATGGAACAACTGGAACGTTTGGAACTTGTTGCAGCAAAACTGCGAGTGCAACTGGCCGACAACGCTGCAAGAAACCCCTACGCTCATCTGCGGATGAAGCTAACAATAGATGACGTAATGAACTCAAGGTTATTGGTCTATCCCCTCAGGCTCCTTCACATGTGTCCAGAATCAAGCGGCGCTTGTGCGTTGATACTAGCATCGGAGAAAAAAGCTGAAAGAATTACTGACAAACCCGTTTGGATCAAGGACCACGTAACAACCCACTTGGAAGATTTCGTGGTGGGAGTGATAACCGAAGCAGAGTCAACCATGAGGCGTTGCGCAAGGAAACTATACGAGAGAAACAAAATAACAAATCCTCTTAAGCAGATTGACACGTTTGAAATGTATGATCCAAACGTCTGGTGGCACATGGACTGGATGACAGAATTTCTCTTTCTTAAACCCGGCGAAAACATTGAAATGATCGAGAAAGGTAAAACCGCGTTAGAAGGCGACTTCCCGATCAACGCTTCCGGCGGAGTCGTGTCAACCAATCCTATCGGAGCAACGGCCATGCTTAGGGTTGCTGAGGCTGCTTTACAAATTCGTGGAGACGCTGGAGAACATCAGATTCCGAAGGAGGTGAAAACGGCTATGGCTTCTTCTTTCGGCGGGTCTACTTGGAGCATAATGCATTTACTTACGAAGGAAAAGCCCAAGTGAGGTGGAAAAATTGGTTGAAAGAGAAGAGAGATTCATCCAAAAACGTGCGCCTGGAACCCTTGCGGTAAAGATTCCGCTAAGACTGCCTGTTAGCTGGCCTACTGGTCCTTACATGGGTAGGTTCCTCAAAGAAATCAAAGAGAATGCAAAGATTTGGGGAATTAAATGTCCAAAATGCGGTCGCATAGTGGCGCCTCCAAGGACGATTTGTGGCAGCTGTCACTTAGTTCAAAAGGAATGGGTTCCGCTTGGTAACGAGGGCACTTTGCTATATTTCAGCGTGGTGTTCCAAAAATTTACAGATCCGCAAACCGGGGAGGAAAGAAAGGTTCCCTACGCTTGGGGAGTCATCGAGCTCGATGGCGGCGGAGTCATCAACCATTACTTGTCGGAAACGGAAATTACGAAGTTACTTCAGTGGAGGGGCAAGCGAGTTCGGGCGGTGTTCAAAGACAAAAAAGATCGTAAGGGAGACTTCTGGGACATTAAATACTTCACTTTAGTCGAGGAGTAGGAGGAATTATTGTTGAGTAGGGAAGAACACGACAAATGGGCTTACTCGATTCCGGGAAAACTGGCTCTAAACTACATATACTACCTCGGCGACTTCAACACCAAGTTCTTCACAGAATTGAGGGACAACAAAAAGATACTTGGCGTAAAGTGTCCGAAATGCAACCGCATCTACATGCCACCTAGATCCGTATGCGGAAGGTGCCTCAGTAAGCTAGATGAATGGGTGGAACTAAGTGACAAAGGCACCCTCTTGTCCTACACTGTTGTGAACTACTTAGAACCATACCAGCCTAGAGCCCCACCAATCATGTACGGAATCATAAAGCTTGACGGAGCTGACACAGGATTCACTCATCTTCTGGGCGAAGTCGACGCGGAAAAATTAAGGATCGGTATGCGAGTTCAAGCAGTGTTCAAAGACAAACGCGAAGCCAACATTCAAGCCATCAAATACTTCAAACCCATCTAGCCACCAAAACTCCCCTCTTCCATGCTTTATCTTCTATTTCATAGCGTATACAAGGGGGCAAGAGAGAAAAGGAAAGATTTAGATCTTGTAGGCTTCAGTCCTAGGAGGTGCGGTGATGGTCAAGAGGATACTGTTTGTCTGCTCCGGTAACATCCACAGAAGCCCGACCGCGGCGAAGATGTTCGAAGACCGCAAAGGTTTTGAGGTTAGATCAGCGGGGACCTCGCTGGGTGTGCTGAATCCCGTAGATGCGGAATTGATCCGGTGGGCTGACAAAATATTCGTCATGGAAGAGAAACATAGGGAGATTATTGTTAGCCAATATCCAGAAGCCGCATCCAAGATAACTGTCTTAGGCATCGAAGACAATTACTATAGGGATGACCCCAAGCTTAAGGCAATTCTGAAGGACACTCTAGAGTCCTATTTCAACTCCCAGTGATGATGTATTTGCTCTATTCTTTTTCAAACATCTGTTTCATTTGAGGTGCTGGAAACAGTTTTTCCTTAACCCACGGAGGATACCAATTGTAAAATCCCTGCGGCTTCGCTTTCTTCAAACCGGTGTACAAGGCTTTTGCAAGTCTAATAACTCCATGCAGTCTGAAAAGCTTGACGAGTCCCTTCTGTTCAAGCGATACCAACACTTTGTCTAGTTCTTCTCCCTTGAGATCTGTGTCCTCTTCCAAATCTTCGCGGGTCATGTAGAGCCCCGGATTAACCCTATAATCCAAGGCGAGGGCTTCGAGCACCCTTCCTTCCGGATCCTTTGCTGTCACCTTCGGTTTCAATTCGCCCCTCCAGTCTGACACGGGTACACCTAGCTCTGGGTGTAAGCGGCGGCGAGGCAACTTCAGGTCCTCCAACATTAGGCCCACCTGATATCTCGTCGCTTGCCTCACTAGAAGTCGTCTCATGATGTCGCTGGATCCGGCGCCTATTACATTCATGAGCGCGTTTCTCATGATTGATTCAACTGGGTACATTTTTGTCAGTCCCTCTCCTCCCATGCATGTCATCGCGTCAACTGCAGCTTTGCTGTTTGCTTCTGCTGCAAAAATCTTGATCAAGGTTGCCTCAATTATCGGTTCTTGTCCTAAGTCGGCGAGGTATGCTGAGTAGTAGGTCATTAGTCGAGCCAACTTTAGGTTGGTTATCATGTCAGCGATTCTATATTGGTTGCTTTCAAAGTCGATGGTTCGCTTGCCAAATTGCATGCGCCTCTCTGTGACGTAGACAGCGTACTTTAGCGATATATTCATGAAGCCGAGCGTGAGGGCACATATCATGAGCCTCTCAAAGTTGAGCCCATCCACCATAACTCCAAGGAAGGCATCGTTCTCTTCCCCAATTCTGTTGGCTACAGGAACCCGCACATCGTCGAAATTCAGATAACCGTTGAGCTGAGGCGGATCTAACGTACATAACATGTTAACCTTTTCTACCGTGAAACCAGGTGTGCCCTTTTCGACAATGAGAGCTGTCATATGCCTATACGCAGCTTTGTCTTCAGGCTTTTCGCTGGTCTTTACGTAGACTATGTAAAGGTCGGCGTGGCCAAGATTGGTTACGAACCTTTTCTTGCCATTAACAATGTATTCGTCTCCCTCCCGCACCGCAAAGGTTTCTACTCCAGCAGCGTCAGAACCGACGAAGGGTTCGGTCAGGCCTATGGCCCCGCTGATTTCTCCTCTCGCAATTTTGGGTAGCCACCTTTCTTTCTGTTCCTTTGTGCCGTGGCGGATGATTTGGTGGGTTCCTCCAATGGCTGTCGAGACGAAGCTTCCATAAGCTGGGCCTAGTCCTTCTGCAATTATGCAACTGCCTGTGACGCCTAGACCAATTCCTCCATAATCCTTCGGTATCATGGCGCCGAAATATCCTTTTTCAACCATTCTTTTCTTGAGTTCTTGGGGGATGGGGTCCCAGGGTAAGGAGCCGTCGAGCATGCCTAGTTTAGCCTTCCAGTCTGTCTCTTCAACCAAAGGTGCAACTTCTCGGCTGAACTCTTCTACTTCCCTTGCGAGTTGCCTCTGTTCTTTCGTCCACCATGGAAACTCTTCCACTTTCATCACCTACATGTATGTTTATTAAATCTAGTTTAGTTAATAAGCGGTCATAAAGATGTAACTGGTGTGATTCTTTGTCTAAACATGTAAATGAAAGTTCTAACATTAGATTTTTTTTCGAACCAAGAAGCGTTGCTATAATCGGCGCTTCCAGAACTCCAGGTAAGCTTGGATATAACATTCTAAGAAACCTAGTTGACCTCGAGTTTAGAGGCGAGCTGTATCCCGTGAATCCTAAAGCAACCGAAATTCTGGGGCTAAGAGCCTACTCTCAAGTTGATTCAATTCCAGGAAGTCTAGATGTCGCCGTTATAGCTACTCCCGCTTCAACAGTGCCTGAAATTATGAAAAGTTGCGCCAAAAAAGGTGTGAAAGGAGTTGTGATCATTTCTTCAGGTTTCTCTGAGGAGGGAAATACGGCGCTGGAAGAGAAAACGGTTAAAATAGCAAAAGAGGCTGGAATACGGATAATCGGACCAAACACAACTGGTATCTTGAACACTGCGAACGGCTTCACATCTTCCTTCGTTCCTGGAATCGGTCGAGCCAAGAGGGGCCATGTTGCTATCGTCGCCCAAACAGGAGTATTTCTTGGCTATATGCTAGCCTACATCATAAGTTCTCAGCAATTCGGCTTAAGTAAAGTCGTGGGCCTCGGCAACAAACGTGACGTAGACGACGTGGAGGTTCTCAACTATTTAGGGCAGGATCCGGAGACTAAGGTCATATGTATGTATATTGAAGGAGTTAGAGATGGTAGAAGCTTTTTGACAACTGCTCGAAAGGTTTCAAAGAAAAAACCAATTTTAGTTTTGAAATCAGGGGTCACCGAGAAGGGAGCCAAAGTCGCCATGTCTCACACGGGGTCCTTAGCTGGAAGAAGCGAAATATTCGGTGCAGCGTGTAAACAAGCAGGAATAATTCAGGTAGAAAGCTTCGAAGAACTCATAGATTTTGCCAAGGCCTTTGCCTTGCAACCTCTGCCTAAAAGCAGAAATATTGGAGTGATGAGTGTTACCGGCGCTGGCTGCGTCATCGCAGCAGATTCAGCTATAAAAAATGGGTTTCAAATCCCTGACTTGTCTAGTGAAACTGTTGAAGCCATTCGGAAGATTTCGCCCCCATGGCACAAAAAGATAGGGAACCCGGTAGATATGGGGCCAGCTATAGAGGTAGGAATGTACTCACCGTCTGGAGCGCTGAACGTTTTTAACACAGCCTTCAATGCGCTATTGGAGGACAAAAACTTGGACAGTCTAGTAGTGGTCTTCTTTGGCCTTTATCGGAGCTTCCCAATGTTTGAAGCTGCCCTCTCCGGTATAACTTCCATCAAAGAAAGAACGCTGAAACCCCTTCTTTTCTCAATAAGCGGAGACAAGGAAGCAACGGATGAAATAACAAAATTATTGGAGAGAAGTGGTTTTCCTGTCTATCCGGAAGTAACGAGGGCGATTAGAGCAATTGCAACCATGTGCGAATATTACACGCTAAATCGTACCTAAACAGAAGTTGATTTCATAATATTAACATCAGAAAAGATTAGATAAGAACGAAGTTCAGCATTCTCTAAGGTAGCCTTAGTTCTGTTCTTCTAAGAATTTGGAGTTATTACCTTTGTTTTAAACCAAGAATCTCCCTAGTTT
>JABAOH010013057.1_pt1 | contig 10670 bp, 7 predicted proteins | sample 7062181 | NCBI WGS metagenome assembly JABAOH01 (sample SAMN14538630, study PRJNA623070) | marine sediment metagenome | biome: marine biome [ENVO:00000428]; feature: marine pelagic biome [ENVO:01000023]; material: deep marine sediment [ENVO:00002113]; isolation source: pool of 5 deep marine... | reverse complement strand
ACCTCCGCGCTGTTTTTGTCAAACTCCACATTCAGCGTCATCGACACTTCCTTCTTTTTCGGCACGACACAGCCCGATTCGTCGACTCTTTCTCCGGCGGGCGTTTCCGGGCAGCTGTCGAGGTAGTCGGCGACGCCGTCGTTGTCGCTGTCTTTAGGACAGCCCTTTTCGTCGACGGGGGCGCCGGAGGGAGTGCCNNCGTCCATGTCGCTGTCCTTTGGCGGTTCTTTCGCCTTGCCGAACTGATACGTGACCCCCAGGGTAAAGGCAAAGTTGTTCAGGGCGTCGCTGTAGGCGATGATGTGCCGGATGTCTCCCCGTATGGCGATGTTTTCGCCTACGAAGAATTTTGCCCCGGCACCATAATTGAAGAGGAACCCGGAGCTGCTCCCCGCGCCTTCGAACTGCAGGTCGATGCCGCCGATTCCCGCCGCGACGAAGGGGACGAACGTTTCCTCGGGGCGAAAGTGGTAGAGGCCCTCTGCGTGGTAGAGGTAGCCATCGGCCTTGACATCGACGAAGTCGAACTCCGTGTCAACGTAGTCGAAGGATAGTTCCCCGCCCCAGTGACGGTCGAAATTGTACCCCAGCCGGAGCCCGAGGAGGGTCCCGTCCTCGAGCCTCTGCTCGCTGTCGAAGGTATATATCCCGACAAGGGGGGAGACGCTAAAGGAGCGGGGTTGAATTTCCGATAGCCCGCTGTTTGCGAGGGCAGAGGTGAAGACAATCACAATCGTTATAACGACCTTTTTTGCGCTCTTCATTGCCTTCTTTTCGTGGTAACGATCGAATTATTTAATGGAAAAAATAAGTGCTGGTATGGAATGTAACACGAATGGAAAAAACAGTCAACGAAACGGAAGCTTTTCGGCCGTTGGTAGCACAAATATTTGATGAGAGAGAACAATGCCTTTCCTGGAAGATCGAGAAATATCAAACATGAACCGTGTACATCACGGTGTCAAATATATCTGGGTAACCTTTTCATGCACTTTGGTGTTGTCGATGATTCCCTGAAATTGGTCGGCACCCAGTCCCCAGGCGTAGACGGGTACGTTTCTGAGGGTATGGCCTGTCGCGTCCCAGGAAAAGTCGGGTAATACGCCCTGGCCATTGTTTCCTGTGACCGTCAGCCCCCCCGTCTCATGATCTGCAGTGACAATGATGAGTGTATCGTTCCTTCCGGCGGCCCAATTGATCGCCACCTGGACTGCGTCATCGATTTCCAGCACTTCGCATATGGTGTTTGTAATATCCTTGGCATGCCCGGCATTGTCGATGAGTTCGTTTTCGACGACCAGGAAGAACCCGTCGGTATCGTTATCCAGGATATCGAGGGCGATGGCAGTCATCTCTTGGAGAGTGGGGAGTGTCCCCAGGCCGTCACATGCATAAGGAAAGAACGTGCTTCCGAACTGCCCCGATACCAGCGTTTCCGCATCTGTATTTAAAGCCTGCATTTGAAAGCGGTCAAAAATCACTGTGTACCCGGCCGCCTGTGCTGCTGATGGTGTAATAGATTTAGCCCCGCCGAAGAGCACGTTCGGCACCGAATCGTTCAGGTAATCATTAACGATATTAGACGTGTTGTCACGGTTTTGAACGTGGGCCGCAAAAACTGCCGGTGTGGCATCGGAGACAAACGAATTGGTGACCAGCCCCGTGCTCCAGCTGAGATCTATCATGTCTTCAAGGATGGTTTTGAGCGGCACGGTGTACCCAGGGGGGGCCATGCTGATGACGGTATTGTCCACCTTCGTTCCCGTTGCCATGGCGGTACCCGAGGAACCAGAATCTGGTATGCCGCCGGTTCTGTTTGAGGTGGTCATCGCAGCCTGGCCGGGAAACCCTTCAAATGAAAGCGTTCCTTCTATCCCGTTTGCGAACATCCCGGCGGCCCTCACGTGCTCAAAGCCCATGCCGTCGCCGATGATCAAGATGACGCTGGGGGGGCTGGAGCTGGTGAAGTCATTTCCGGTGACGTTGAAACCCGAGACTATGACAGGTGCACTGGCAGGTGAGAAAAAGTAGCCGCTCGAGGATGGTGTGATTGTATACGAGCCGTTTGACAAACCGCTGAACTGGTAATTGCCTGAGGTATCCGTTACCACCGAGTCAGACGCGTCACCGCTCAAAGTTACGGTTACCCCCACTTGTGGCGAACCATCATAGGTGATTGTTCCGGAAACTGCATATCCAATGTTGGTGGCATCGAAATCGATGCCGTTAACATTTGCTCCGGCAACGGAAACATTCATGCTGGGAGGAGAAAACGTGTAACCATCCAGTGAAGGGGTGATTAGGTGGGATCCGTCAGTTACGTTGCTGAAATCGTAGTTGCCGGAGCTGTCGGTGACAGTAATAATCGACGGGCTGCCGCTCAGCGTTACCGTAACCCCTCCGAGGCCCGCCGTGCCGCCGAGGGTGACGGAACCACTTATTCTTATTGGATTATCTCCACTCCCATCGCCACCGCCTCCACCGCCGCAGGTTGAAAATACCACGCCGAAAAAGAGGGTAAGCAGCAGCAAACCGATCTGTCTGAAACTAATATCCATATCCTGTTTCTTTTCTTTCCCGTGATGTGTGTCTCGAACCGGTATAATTTTGTATGATAACATCTCCCGCAGTCAATCTGATACAAAACCTGGAGGCGAAAATTATTTTCGCCTCCAGGTAAATAGGCCGTTGCCTTCATGTATCGTTACGGCGTTATCGCAATCGAGACAGGCTCTCTTCCCCCAAAAACCGGAAATGAGCCAATCGACGTGAGTGCGCCGGTTGAAGGGTCGATGGTGTAGGCCGAGATGTCTTCAGAAAATGCATTTACAACGTACAGGAACGTGCCTGAGGCATCAACCACCCCGAACAGGGGGAAATCTCCTGCGGGGAAAGGCGGACCAATCGGTGTAAGGGCACCGGTTGCCGGGTCGATGGTGTAACCCGAAATGTTGTTGGATGATCCTCCATTTGTCGTGTATGCGAACCTTCCGGCAGGGTCTATCACCACTTTTCGGGGGGCATCTCCTGCGGGGAAAGGCGAACCAATCGGTGTAAGGGCACCGGTTGCCGGGTCGATGGTGTAACCCGATACGTTATCGGTGTCAGTATTTCCGACGTATACGAAGGCACCGGTTGGATCCACGGTGACTTCCCGGGGTCCCGTCCCTGCGGGGAAAGGCAGACCAATCGGTGTAAGGGCACCGGTTGCCGGGTCGATGGTATAACCCGATACATCATTGCTGGTGCGGTTCGCGACGTAAAGAAACGTGCCGGTGGGATCCACAGCTATCGATCTCGGCCCACTTCCGGCATCGAAATCTGCAACTTTCGTAAGAGATCCAGTTGAGGAATCGATGGTGAACACAGAGACGTTATTGGAGTTTTGGTTTGCCACGAAGAGGAAGGAGCCGAAGGGGTCTACAGCAAGAGATCGGGGTCCATCGGCAGCGGGGAAATCACTGATCTTTGTAAGAGCACCGGTTAGAGAATCTATGGTGAAGGCCGATACGTCATCGGAAATTTGATTTGCCACGTAGACGAATTTTACAGTGGGGTGCACAACGACAGACCGGGGTCCGGTCCCTGCGGGGGTTGGAAGCATCGGTGTGAGTGCGCCTGTTGTCTGGTCGACGGAAAAAGGCGTTACGTTTCCGCTTACAAAATTGGCCGTGTAGGCAACCTGGTTGTTGTCGATGATGTTTGCGGTCACATTATTTATTGGGATACCGTTGTATATCGCATCTGTGCTTGTAGCCGTGTGGGATATGGTCGATGTGTGGGTGCCTTCAATGGCGGTGTCATCCACAGCTGTTACGGTAACGGTCTGTGGCGTGCTGAAATCTGAAGAGGTAAATGTCAGTGGGGTCGGACTGACGGTTGTCTCTCCATCGGTGGTTATCGCGATGGTAACGTCGGCGCTGGGTGCGCTGTCAAGGACCACGGTATAGGCAGCACCAGCCCCGTCCTCTGTCACATCCACTGATGTCGGTGTAATAGTTACACCGGGCGGCGGTGGCGGTGGTGCGGATTCTCCTCCTCCTCCTCCCCCGCATCCGTAAAAAGTTAATGCAAGAAATACGGTTAATAGTACTGACATGCTAATGGGTAAAAATTTCTTCATGACCTTTCCTCCTTTTGCATAAAAGAGATATACCCAGAAATAATCTTTCTGCGAAACCAGTATGCTGCAAATGAAATTTTTCTTTCAGGGAGAGTGCATTCATGGAAAGGGAATTACCATTTGCGAAAATGCAGGGATAGATTTTTTCAGTGCTTGATAAAAGCGATGTAAACTCCTATTTACTTATATTATTGTTTAATTAATATAAATTAAGTTTCATTTATATATCACATAAAATAAAAAGTTTTCATTTCACTGTCAATGTTTTTTTTCGTGATGAGCGAACCACAAATATTTTCTCTCCTTTCAAAAATGGCAGGAATAAATGAAATGTATCTTTCCTGCAATAGAAAACTCAGCAATAAATATACCAGATTTGTGTATGATTGATTTAAAAGGGAAAAATATTTTCATATTTTTAGAATGGGAAAATAATTATCGATGGAGTATAATTTATTTCCCAGGTTGAAGAATTTTCTGTAGTGCCCAACTTTAGTATCTAAACGTTATTCCAGCATAAGCGGTATCTCAGTATTGATATGCTAAAAGTTAGGCCTATATTTTCTGGATAGGGTTGAAAAATAATAGATTTTGCATGTGCAGATAGTTTATTCAGATGCCTGCTTTCTCCCGGTCATATTCAAGGGTCGCAAGGTTAAGATACACTATTTGTTTGAAGAAGGAAGAAAAATAGTTGGTGGTTTTTTTCAGAAGAGGGTAATTTGAATCTTCGAGATCGATGACAAATTCGTAATTAGTGTTCGAGGTATTGTTACCGTATAAGGAAGTTTCTCTTGGATAAGGTATCTCTTATGGATTTTTATTCATTCTCCCAAAGCTTATATTTAATAAATTTTCCCCGGGAATGGTTTTGCTCTTATAATTTTCGGGATATAATTGATCGAACCAAAACGCGGGAGCGGAAATGATTGATTCCGTAAAAATCCCAAGGCTGATAATCTTCTTTTTTGTAATCGATTTGCTATTAATCTTTCTTTATTTGATCAATTGGGGGATAGGACAACCTTTCTTAAAATTAACCAGTCTTCTGGATGTAGATGGTGAAAAAAGTCTCCCTACCTGGTATTCGTCTATTCAGTTGTTCACGATTGCAATCTTCTTTTTTGTTTTTGCTTTTGAGAATTTTAATTACAAAAACGCACAAACGTGGTTTTTGATCCTTTTTCCTATACTTTTTCTTACGTTATCTCTTGATGAGATAGTTCAGATTCACGAATGGTTTGGGGTAAAAAGCGATATCCTCCTCAAGGGCGGAACACGGAAAAATACGGCTTTTCATATCACCGGGATATGGATGATTTTGCTGGGCATTCCCTTTGCGGCCCTCATGCTATTCCTTTTTCATTTTCTTAAACGATATTTGGACGAAAGAAAAGTGATACTGAAAAAATATATTGTCGGGCTGTTGATATTTATTGGATCAGCGGCTGGAATAGAGGCTTTATCAAACTTTCTTGTCGCTGAGAAAAGCACAGCTTTTATGATTCTTGCTTGCCTGGAAGAAATGGGGGAGATGATAGGTGCAACTTTTATCTTGTGGGCAACCTATGATCTAAATCTCTTTCACAACATATCAATTCAGATCCCGCCTCTTGGCAGAACACGGTCTCGAGATAACTTGACAAATTGAAAAACCCCAATCCATGCTCTTTCTAGGTTGATGCAAAAGCATTCCTTAAAATGAGATATTTAAAATCGAGTTTGAAGGTTAGAGAAAAATCCACTTTTCGATTGGATTCGCCTACCGATATGAATATTCTTTGGACGTGCTCTAAGGTAGATCCACGGCACAAGAAAAATGAGAACAGTAGGCAGTGTCCTCGTTTTTATTCCCCAGGGCATTCGAGTCTTTTCCTGTTCGTGTTTGTGAACCAGATATTTCGCTGAAACTATCGGTTAACGAACAAACAAGATGTGCGGTTAATTCTCAAATTTTAAATCCTTTGTTCTCCCTCGTTTATTTCTGAGCGCAAACAATAAAGCGGCTATGAACAGAAGGCCATATTCTCCAAAGACGGCAAGTTTTCCCTGTTTGTTCGAGACGATCGAGCATCCTCCGCCTCCGCCACCATCAGAAGTGCTGCACACCGGGTCTCCGGAACAGTTATCGTCGTTGCAATCAGATTGACCGTCACAGTTGTTATCTATTTGATCGCTGCAGACCTCGTTGGCATTCGGGCTGATGAGTGCGTCATTATCATTACAGTCGCTGTTGTTTTCTACATACCCGATAGGTGCTGTGCATGCCTGTGTGGGGCTGCCGATATCACCGAAACCGTCGCTGTCGAAATCCATATAGAAGGTGATGGTAACCTCCTCGTCCACAGAAAAATTGCAGTTGTCGTCTATTTCGTTGCAGGTCTCTGTAGCACCGGGATTGATAGACGAGTTTGCGTCGTCACAGTCGGGGGGGCCACATAGGCCACCTTCCAGGGAGTAGCTGTCCCCGTCGATATCGGTGCATTCGACACAGGCGATATCCGTTATGCACTCACTATCGACACAGTCTTGGGACCCGTCGCAGTCGTTGTCCTTGCCGTCTGTGCATACCTCTGTGCCTGCGGGGTTAACGGTAGCATCGGTGTCATCGCAGTCGGTGCTGTCTGTAACGTATCCAGGTGGAATCGTACAGGCCTGTATTGGACTTTTTATATCCCCGTAGCCGTCGATATCGTTATCGGGGTAATAGGTGGTTGTTACCCCCTCATCTACTTGTTGATCGCAGTTATCATCCTCTCCGTTGCAGATTTCAGCGCTTCCGGGGTTGATATTGCTATCGGCATCGTTGCAATCCCCGTTGCAGGTGGAATATCCATCTCCGTCGTTGTCAGTGCAGCCGTTGATTGTTAATGATGTCCCTGACGTGACTCCGAAAAGAGAAATCTCCGAACCGTCGAGGAAAGTCACGACGATATCGACGGAGGTGTGGGAACCGAGGCCAAAATGAATGGTGGGGTCGTCCTGCCCCATATAGCCGGCGTTGCTCCGCGCTTCCCTCATACCCAAAAGAATCCCGCCCGCATTCCCCTGCGGATAGACACGAACCTTGGTTCCAAAGGCGCCGGCCTGCCCTTGTGGTGATACTAAGCTTATTTTAAGCCAGTTACCGCCATTGTAATCATTTTGAACCAGCCAGTTTCGAGACCGCTTGGCCCCGATGGCAAAGTCGAGGTCGCCATCGTTATCGATATCGGCAAAGGCGATTGCGCGCGGGTCGTTGATTCCTGAGACGGGTACTGCAGGTCCCATGGAAAAATTTCCTGAACCGTCATTTAAATACACCTGGTCATCCCCGGCGAAAACAAGGTCTAGGTCCCCATCGTTATCCAGATCAGCAAATGCACCCATATAGCCGATTGTGTTCAAAAAGGATTGGTGAAAAGAAAACGTTCCACTGCCCTGGTTGAGATAGAGATGTCCTTCATTGGACGATGCAAGCAACAGATCGAGATCACCGTCATTGTCGACATCGGCGGTCGTTATTCCGTCCCTTGAGCGATGCTGAATTCCGATGCTGGCCGGGGGAATCAGTATGAAGTTCCCAGTTCCATCATTTTGCAGGATGTTCACATCACCCGTAGCGTTTCCGCAGAATACATCGATGTCACCATCGCCGTCGTAATCCGTATCGGTTGCCCCCTGGCCGCATGGAGCCGTGAAAAGCGCTCCGCTGTTAATGGAGGCGAACTGCAAGTTCCCAATGTTTAGATAGACTTCGTTTCGTTCATCTGGAGGGTCATTTGATCCGCGGTGGTTTGTAACCCCGAAAAGATCCAGGTCACCGTCCCTGTCCATATCGAAGGCGATCACACTCCTTGTCGGCCATTCCCGATCCAAGGGTATTCCTGATGTAGCCGTTACTTCTGCGAAGAATCCCGTGCCAAAATTTTCAAAGATATTGTTATAGGCTGGGAAACCGAGAAGGGGTGTGGTAGTACCGTTGAAGAGATCAAAATCTCCATCGTTGTCAAGGTCTGCGAAAGTGGCCCCGTGTGAGCCTCCATCGAAGTCGTCAATGCCACGGATGCTTCCCTCGTTGGAGAAAAGAGTTGAGCCACCTATATTACGAAAGAAAAGATCTGCCATCGGGTCATCGAAATTCATCGTTATGTAGAGGTCGGGAAAGCCATCTTCGTTCACATCGGCAAACATGGCTCCGTGGCCCCCCGTCTTTCCTGCACCGGTAGGTCCGCCTGTTCCCGCCTGAAGGGTGATGTCGGTAAAAGATAGCGTTCCTTGACTTCCCCAAGATGCGCCGAGATCAGAAAAAACCAACACTAAACCGACAAGAAGAGTGGAAATGAGATATTTAGAAGGAGACATAATATGCTTTGTATTTTATAAAATAGTAAAAAGGTTAATGCAATAAACACACCAGGTTATTAAAAACCTGTTTTAGTGATGATTACGATGATAACATTGTTTTTTAAATTAAAATAAGTCCCTTATCCAAAATAAATTTTGTTGGAAAGTGTGATCCAAAGCCCGCAGGCGAATAGGAGAATAGAACAGGTGAACGACGGATGACCGTTTTCTCCCCCTTAAGATGATAGGGAAAAAATGGCAAAGAAGAAAAGAAACATCCACAATGTGGAACATATATGCCCAATAGTTGAAATTATATGCCCAACTACAATTTTACAAACAGATATAGTGAAAACCTTCATTAGATAAATAGTACCATATAAAAAACTTATTTTTCTCTTATGTATAATCCCAATTGAAAAATGACCACCCCTATGACCCCTCCGGTGATATTACATGCCAGGTCTAGCAAAGAAGAATTTCTTTCAGGAAGAAACACCTGGAGAAGCTCAATGCCCAGACTAAGACCACCTCCGATTAAAAGGGTAAGTGTTATTTTAGGAAAGCTGGATAGTTTGGTTGAATAATCGAGGTAGGCGAAGAAGAAAAGACCAATCGGAATAAACCCCAGAATATTTAGGGCAACATCTTTTAAGTTTAAATGTAAGGTTTGCGGAAATGGCACGAGGATCTTCTTCTGAATTATCGTGAACCTTTCGGGAATCAGGAGAATACGGTCTCTGGGAGCCCGGTTTTCCACTACGGTTCCGGAATGTTCATCGAATAGAAAAAGTGCGACAAGGCTATCTCTTAAGGATACCGAAGGCGCCCCACTCTTTAGCCAAGTCTGGTAATTTTGAAAAGTTTCCTCTTTTCCAAATGCTCGGTTGTATACAGCCAGGCCCAGAATATTTCCGGTCCATGGGTTTTTGCCTGTCAGGTTGTTGCCCAAAAGCAACTGTGTCGATAACTTCCTATTCTCGTCAACCAGAGTAAAGTTTCTGATGAACTTTCTTTTTTTGCCTTCCAGACTGACAAGGGCCCCTTTGCTGTTGGATGAAACGGTTATGAACCTTTTTTTTCCAGCAGGAAGTGTATCTCTGAACCCAAGCTTGGTCCGAACATTCTGCATTTTCGGGTTCTTGTTTTGGTCCCGGATGACAAGAAGGTGAGATTTCCATTGGGCGATCGTGAAACCTTCAATTCCTTTATCATTGATCATTGAAAATATGTGGGCTATTTGTGTGTTATTGATCTTTTTCGGTTCTAGCCATACCTCAACAGTAACTTCTCCGAATCGAAAAACGGAAAGTTCCTGTTTGCCATTAATGTCAGAGCTATATGCGATGCCTCTCCCAAAGAACTCGATGCCACTTGTTTCTTTTAGAAATTTAACTTTGTTTTTGGAAAAAAAACTCAAAGGCCAAACCCCAACCAGAATTATTGCTATTGCAATCAATATGGTGGTTTTTCCAAGGTATGTTTTGTACCTGTCAAACAATTGTTTTATTTTCCTTTCGATACGAGATCGCAGCTAGATCAACTTCCGAGTTTGAATGCTGGTTGCCACACAAGAGGATCCCGCCTTCAAACAATGTAAAAAAAATCGAAAGCACATCAATCAATCTAAAGAGATCCGCTTCGTTCCCGTGAACCTTCCCCCACAGTTGTAACAACATTTAAGTGAAAAATCCAGCCTACTAAAATTCCTCCGTAGTGATCAATTGGGCTTACAATGAGCCCAGGATTTGCGGCATATCCTTTCGACTTTATCGTTCTTAAACGGAATATGGGTCAATATGGTTAAAATTGATGATATCGATAGTGAAGTCCCCATAGACCGTACGTCAAGAAGACATAAGATTAAATATGTCGCAAGATTTGCTTGGATGTTTGGATTTATCCCAAAGGATTTTTATTAAATCTGCATATCCCAACCAACTTAAAATAGTGGTGCTCGGGGGGGGAATCGAACCCCCACGGGGATAACCCCAGGGGATTTTAAGTCCCCTGCGTCTGCCAATTCCGCCACCCGAGCATGAAAAACAAAAACCGAAGTTGGGATGGAGAGAAGATTCCCCCCGAGCGAGTTTTCTTTCGCCTCACACGGGGTGGTTTTTTTCAATACCTGGCGCTGATAAAAAACTGGAGGCGGCACCCGGATTTGAACCGGGGAATAAGGGTTTTGCAGACCCCTGCCTTACCACTTGGCTATGCCGCC
>JABAOH010005215.1_pt2 | contig 10675 bp, 11 predicted proteins | sample 7062181 | NCBI WGS metagenome assembly JABAOH01 (sample SAMN14538630, study PRJNA623070) | marine sediment metagenome | biome: marine biome [ENVO:00000428]; feature: marine pelagic biome [ENVO:01000023]; material: deep marine sediment [ENVO:00002113]; isolation source: pool of 5 deep marine... | reverse complement strand
GCGAAATTTCCCGACGTACAACTCTCATTCTCCAAGGAGAAGATGCGAAACAAGTACTTTGACAAATTGAACCGCTACCTGAGAGCCGTATCGTACCAAAAGGCATGGGTAACGGGGAAAATGACCCATTGGTATACCCTTCCTCATAGGGTGGCCCACTATAGAATCTCCCAGCGTAACTTGGCGGTGGATAGAGAAAAGATTACCAAATTGATCGAAGACGCCATCAATCTGGCTGACGAGCACGAGGATTTCTCGCAATATTCCATGATCTTTATCTCCCTGGGAGCCAAACGGAAGGAATACGGCATGATGGGTCTTAGCGGATACCCGGGGATGCTGGGCTGGCAGAGCCAGTTGCCCATGGAGACAAAAAAGAAGGGGCAGAAGATCCCGGGAGGGGTGGCCATCTACTGTGAAAACGCCCACGTGGGGGTGGTTTTTCACGATATGGCCCACATCATGGGGGGAGTGCAGGGGAGAAGGAGGGTGCTCCCCTGTCTCTACGATCACGATCTTCAGGCCCAACCGGGACCTTTCAGGGGCCACTATCAATTTTACTTGATTAACGTGGGGTTTTTCGACCCTATGTCCTGCCATTTCTATAAACTGAGGCAGGGGCCTCCCGGTGTAAGTGCCTGGACCAAGTTGAGGCTTGGTTGGATAGAACCTGGAAAGATAATCCAGGTATCCAGAGGGGCGAGCAAAACAGTGCGACTGGGGCCTTTGAGCAGGGGAAGATCTCAGGTCTTGGCCGTTAGGCTCCCCATTGATGCAAACACCTATTATCTCATTGAGAACAGACAGCCGATAGGGCCCGACAGAAATCTCCCGTCCCACGGGGTCCTGATCTACTATTGTGACGATAGGATAGCCGAGTGCCGGTACGGGAAGTCCCCCATAAAGTTGGTGGATGCCCATCCCTCCGATCCCGAGTTGAAGGGTGCGCCCTTTACCCTCGGAGGAAAAAACATGTACAAGGACGAAAAACGGGACATTTCCATAAGACTTGTTGCACAAAGAGGGGATAATTACGAGATTTATGTATCAAATGGTGAATGACCCTAGTCCTCTTTGAAAAGAGGGAAGAACGTTTCGTAGCATCGAAACGAAAGTACCCAATTTGTCTTTACGATCATCTTCGTGCGATGGAAATCTCATTGGGTTTGATGGAAAATGTAATCGAAAGAAAATATCATGAAGAACAACGAGCGATTTAGCACTTACATGGCGCTGGATGGCCCACATCTTGATGGACTGATCGGAAGTGCTGGGATGCTACGGTTTGACTGGCCGGAGCGGAAGTTTTACATCCAACATTATGAAGGTATAAGCGCTGCCCATAACGTCTCCCTGGCACCCAATGGCGAGTTGGCACTGCTTGGGACTTTGTCCTTACGCGGTATCTACTCCGGAAAAATTGAAATCTGCTCATCGAACCCTGCAATGATTATCTCATTGATTTCTTAACCAGCTGTGTTAATATTCCACCGTACTATAAGGACTGTGGGGTAATATCTTTACAGGAGGGAATCCATGGGCGGATTGTTCGGTGTAGTCACCAGAGAGGACTGCGTTCAGGATCTGTTTTTCGGTACCGATTATCATTCTCACCTCGGAACCAAGCGGGGGGGACTTGCCGTAAAGGGTTCGGGCGGGCTGAAGAGCGCCATCCACAATATCGAAAACGCTCAGTTCAAGTCCAAGTTCGAGGATGACCTTCCGAAGCTCAACGGCAGCAGGGGCATAGGAGTCATAAGCGACTATGAGGACCAGCCGCTGATCATAGGGTCCCATCTCGGAACGTACGCTATAGTTACCGTTGGAAGAATCAACAACATCGACGATCTCGCCGCAAGAGCCGCCAGGAAGGGAGTGCATTTTTCGGAGATGAGCCGGGGAGGGATTAACCCGACGGAACTTGTCGCGACCTTGATAAATGAGGGGGCTACTTTCGCAGAGGGGATCCAAAATGCACAGGAAAAGATTGATGGCTCCTGTACGATGCTCCTCCTCACCGACGACGGGCTCTATGTTGCGCGGGACAGGCTCGGAAGAACGCCCATTGTGCTTGGGGAGAAGCCGGGAGGTTATGCCGTGGCCCTCGAAACGTGTGCTTTTCCCAATGTGGGGTACGTCATCACGAACTACCTCGGCCCAGGCGAAATAGTACGCGTAACCGAAGACGGGGTTGAGCAGAAGAAGGCACCTGAGACCAGGATGCAGATCTGTGCTTTCCTCTGGGTCTACTACGGTTATCCCGCTACGAATTATGAGGGAATCAACGTAGAGGCGGTAAGGAACAAATGTGGGGCCGCGCTCGCAAGAAACGATGACGTGGAGATAGATATCGTCGCCGGAATACCCGATTCTGGCACGGGACACGCCATAGGCTACGCGAACGAGGCAGGCATACCCTTCAGAAGACCCTTTGTAAAATACACCCCCACCTGGGCGAGGAGTTTCATGCCGCAGGATCAGGGTATGAGGGATCTCGTCGCGAAAATGAAGCTCATCCCCGTACAGGAGCTGGTACAAGGGCAGAGGTTGCTTTTCGCCGAGGATTCCATCGTCAGGGGCACGCAGCTTAAAGATACCATACAAAGGCTGTATCAGTGCGGCGCAAAGGAAGTTCACATGCGGCCAGCCTGTCCTCCCCTGGTGTACAGCTGTAAGTTTCTCAATTTCTCCCGGTCGAGATCCGAACTGGACCTCGCGGGGAGAAAGGCAATTCATCAGATCGAGGGAACTGCCGACAAGTTCCTCGATGAGTACACCGACCCCGATTCGGGAAAGCACGCCGCGATGGTTGAGAGGATAAGGGAAAGATTGACATTAACCTCGCTGAAGTACCAGCGTCTGCCGGACCTCGTGGAGGCAATCGGCCTGCCCAAAGAGCGGCTCTGCACGTATTGCTGGGACGGCACCGAGTAGTACCAATCGCGTTAGAGCCCCGCATTTTTCAACTCGGTTCGCCCTCCACGGCTCCGTATCACCCATCGCCAACCAGTTGAGGCCGCAGACCCGCACGACGACTTCCTTGAACAGATTGGGTGCCTTCACGTGGATTCCTTTCACCAGTCGGACACCCGGAGGTGACCATGGAGTTAAGCTGTGGATTGACAGCTGAGCTGACAGGGTTCAGTCAACCGTGTAGGTTCTACCACCATCAACCTTCCTTTCCCGTTTCCAGTTCTCCACTCTGTTGGCTTTGAGCTCTGCCAACGAATAATGCGTACCCCGCCACTTTATACCATTGTTGAATATCGTAGTCATCATAGCCCGCCACATGATGTAGATAAACAGTAACGTGGCAATCGGAAACCCGATTCCACACCACCGCTTGACACCGTGAAACTGCGCGGTATCGAAACAGAGGAAAAATATGAGCCCAACAATGATGAAGTTGATAATTTGAGTGACCCCGTGTGTGAGAAACATGCCCAGGAACGGCCAAACATTGAAGGTGAATAGGGCAATGGAAGCTGCAACGACTTTGGAAATACGATAATCAGCACCAGCAAAGGCGTTTTTCATCAAGCCGTCGATAAGCTCTCGCAGTGAAGAATACCACTCCACGTAAAACATCTCCTTGCCGAATAAGGGCTCTTGTCTGTATCCTTTCAGTTTAATCAGCTTACCCAGTTTCAAATCATCATCCGGACGCATCGCAATCGCTTGATGGGTGCCCACTGCACGATATACGTCAGCTCGTACCAGATTGAATGCACCAATGCCGACATATCTCCCGCTTTTAGGGTTCTTAGCTTTCCATGGCCTGGTATACAGGGAAAGAAAAATGCCAAACGCTCCCGCAAACATTTCCAGCAGAATTCCGGGCATTCTGACCTCCGGCGCAATAGCGATGTGGTCGAGCTGTTGATCCACCATGTACCTGACAGCTCTGCTCACGGTGGTTTGTTCCATCACAACGTCGGCATCCGTAAAGAGAAAAAACTCGCCAATTGCTTGTTGGACGCCACAGGATAAAGCATAGTTTTTGCCCAACCAACCGTGTGGGAGTTCTTCAACATGGACAATTTGCAGTATAGAATCAGCTTGTGCCATCTGACCCAGAATAGGCCCGGTCTGATCCGTTGACCGATCGTTGACAACAATAATTTGTAAATTTCCATAATCCTGCGCCAAGATAGATCGCAATGCTTCTTGGATTTTCTTTTCTTCATTCCGGGCCGGGATAATGATGGAAACTTTGGGGAGTGGCAATTTCTTTGACGGAGAAGCGTCCTTCAAAAAAGGTATAGAGCGGTTCCCGAAGGCAAGCTCGATGCCAAAGGAAGCGGAAAAAAATAGTATTGCAATGGCGAGATAGAGCAGAAAGGTTTCCACTCCTTTTACCCTAAGCCTGTAATAGGCTGACTATGGTCTCTACAGAAAAATACCTGAATAACCGAACGATGAGATCCTCATCGGTCACTTTGAGGCTCTGGAACTGAGAAAGAACAGAATCATGATGACATGGAATCCACATGTCAAATGTTGACTGGCTGTTGCCCAAATCTCTTGGAGCGAACATGAAAGAATTTTTGTTAGCCATTCTTGATGAAGCGGAACGGCCGCAAATCTAATGTTTGAGCCCAAAGGGCGAGTTTTAGATTTGCAGTGAAGCGAACTTTAGAATGGTCAAAAATGCTTTTCAGAGAGCGAAAGAGGATTTGGGCAACAACCCCTTGACACCTGACCCCGACCTTTGGCTTATAAGCCGGCTCTCAATATTCTTGCTTCATGATTAGCCATTGACCACTTTCTCGCACCAAATAGAGCGTATAGGGTATTCCCTTTGTCTCAGTTGGGGGGAAACTCGCCGTAAATGTCACTTCGGCCGTATCTCGCTCTATCCTTATTTCTTGGTCGCCTTCTATCTTGAGAGTTGGAGAATCCCTGATTCTCTGCGGAATGAGCCTGTAGTATTCCATTTTGGAAACGAATTTCCTCTGAGCTCCGTTCATTATTCTTGCTTCGCTGTGGAACAAGGCCATGTATTCATCAGGGTCATGTTTGTTCCAGGCATCTTGATATTTCATCACCAGGGCTTTGATTGCTTCTCTATCCGGGGATATTGCTTCCTTAACGCTCTGCGTAAGGGCACATCCATAAAGAAGGGAAGAAATGAACCAAATCACCACCAATTTCCGAAACATGATATCCCCCCGACGGTCGAGTTACTCATTTGTTTATCCGCGGGTAAAGCCCCATATCCAACCAGCTCGTATGGACCTGGATCCGTGCTTCCTCATCTCATGTGCCAGCCGTCGCTCAGACGAGCAAAAATGTTCAGCCCCCATGGCCCCTCCTCTGCTTTTTGAGGAGACTGCCGTTACGTCCGCATACGACGGATCTCAAAGACCACAGGATTCCCAGCATCGGGACAGGCGTGAGTTGCGATGTCCGGGTCGTCCAGCCAGGGGAACTTCGCCCCATAACGCATAGCGAATACTTTGGGCAAAAAACTGTAAAGCGCACTGATGCACACCCTGCCCTGCACCGTCTCGCCATCAAAGATTACCTCGTCGCCCACCTTGTGGCCGAACTCGCAAAGGCCATCTTGACGGATAACCTTCGCGACAATGGTGAACCCTTGATCCTGCCGCTCCTGTTTTTCGGGCATATTGATCTCCTTTCTTTTCCGCGTTGGACCTTAGACAGGAAAAGGAACGGAATAGGAACGTTGTCGAAAACTGTCACTTTTCACCCTTGGACCCCAGATTTTGAATGGCCTTGACAATGGCCGAAGTGCAAACCCCCAAATGTGAAGCTCCCCGCCCACAGGGCGGGGCTTCCCGGAAATGAAATTTCATTTTTATTTGNNATTTTTATTTGTGCCCCTTGACCCCGCCTACAAGGCGGGGCTTGCGGGGCACTTGCCGGTCACCTTTTTGGATCGACCGAAAGGGATATTTTTTTCCTGACAAAGCCAGCTTTTTAATGGATGACCCCCATGACCTTCTCTGCAACGGCTGCAACAGTTAATGATGGGCCAACTACTGTGGCGCTAGGAAGCACGCTCGCATCGATAACATGAAGACCGGGATTATTGTAAAGCTCCAGGGTTTCAGGATCAACCACCGATCCCATCTTGCACCCACCGATGGGATGGGCGGTGTAAAGCCTTCCGGTTAGGTCATAATCGGTAACACCTACATCTGCTCCCATCTCTCTGAATGCGTCTTTTAACTTTTCGTAAACGTTAGAAATTGTGTAGCTGCTGGATCTACGAATTACCACGTTACCCTTAGGGTCTAATCTGATATGTATGTTGCCTTCATCCATGGAGATGACAGCAAGAATGAGAAGTCGTTCTCCGTAGTTTTTCAGGGTCTGTTTATGCTTCTTGCCCCAAAACTGTGGCGGCTTGTTGATAGACTCGAAGGTTCCTTTATACTTAACCGCTGGCCCGATGGGAGGTGCATGCATATCTACGATGATAAAGTCCTCATCCTCCTTGCGGCACATTCTACTCATGGCCCTTCCCTTGTAGGTATAAACATCCTCCTGCATGATCGCCCCAATGGGGATATCGCCATTTCCCGATATTCCCCGGCCCAAATCCTTACCGGGAAACCGGTTTAGCAATGATCTCGAGCGCATCAGCAAGGCTGGCGACTCAGGAGATCCTGCTGCAATTACTACCTGCCTTGCCCAGATAGAATCGAGCGGCCAACCAGTGACTAGATGATAATCGCGGTCGACTGAGGTGGTGGGTCGGTAGTAAACCTTGTAACCCTTAAAGGCTCTTCTGATAAATATGGCCTTGCGCCTTTCTGCAAAGGTTGCCCCAGCACCTATGGCATCGGGAATATATGTCTGAGCCATATCCATCTTTGCACCGAATTTGCAGCCCATGGTACACCAACCGCACTCCCGACAGTCCTCAATTCCTACCATCAAATTTCTAAGATTTATATCGCCAAGGCCCATCTTCTCGCAGACTCTGTCCATAACTTTTGCCCGCGGGGGTATGAAATCAGGCTCGTGTACATTGAGCTTTTCCTCAACTATCTCATAATACCTACTCAACTTTTCTGGACTGTAATCGTCTGGCCATTTGCTACAAAGATAATTCTTCCAGACGTAATCTGGTATTCGCTCCAGAATACCGCAATAGACAAGGCTTGTTCCTCCAACGCCCATACCCTGGGTAATCACTATAGGACTGGGTTGAATCAAGTAATTGGACGGATAATCACGGTAAAGCCTGGAGATATACCTGGGATCTTGGGTCCGCTCGAAATCATCGGTTGACCATCCTTCTCCCATTTCTAAGACTACGACCTCCTTGCCGGATTGGGCAAACCTGAGTGCGGCAATGGAGCCTCCAAATCCAGAGCCAATTATTACCACATCAGCATACTTAGGTATCATCAATAAATCACCCCCTTTCCTTCCTTAGGGGTTATCTCCACCATTCATACTCGAATCCTACATAATCAGTTCCAACCCTATTGATAACCCCTCCATAGAAGGCTATTTTGGCCACATTGATCGCCATCCGATAGGCAGGGGCGAGGATTCTCAGAGGACCGCCGCGAACCTCTCGGTCCAGAAGAACCTGCTCGCGTTCCTCGTAATCCAGATCGATGAATCTCATCCCATACCGGAAGTAGCAGAAGATATCGATGTCCCAGGTAATGTAAGGAATAAAACGGCTTACTTCGTAAAATGGATCCTTGATTAGTTCCCAGGCACCAGCATCGACCGCTCCTGGTTTCCATTCGTTTACCTCAAGGGTTGGAGGTACCGCCGTATCGGCTATGGATTCCATGGTTTCCTTTTGATGCGCGGTAAAATACGCACCTAAGGTATCCCATGATTGAGCGGCCTTAGGCAGCGAACCCACTCCGATAGCTGCGCCTCCGATAATGATGCCACCCTTTCCAGCCTTCTTTATAAGATCCCTTCTGGTGATCTCTTTATTGAGCTTCTCTACCATTTTCCCTTCTCCAATCTCTTATACTATGTTTTTTGAAACTATCCTGAGTTCCGCAAAATCCAGGGTGACTAACCGAGCCTTTTCTTCCACTTTACTTCTCAGTCTGCATGATGCCCTCATGTATCGCTATCTCGAATCTGGTAACCCCCATAAGGGATTTACCCATGTCCATATGAGGAGTGCGGTCACGAAGTGACCTATTTGATTGCAGGGGATCTCGGATGGGGATAGTTTGGCTATTCCGATGCCAACTGGTCTGATTCCGCTTGACTAAGGATGAGTTTTGCCTCGGTAAGCTTAGTATATAAATTCTTAACTTTTGCCACATCTTTAGCAACAAGCGCCTTCAGCAAATCACCCTCTAGCTCGGCAACTTCAAGGCGTTTGTAATAATCCAGAGATTCCTTGAGGTGCGCTAACACAATTTTACCGGTCAAAATAGGATGATTATTAGTCACATTTGCATCCCTAAATCTCAGACCATGCTCGAGTTCTACCTCGAGTCCCTTGCAAAAATCCTCAAGGGCAATATTCATCCCTTCGATATTGATCTCGCCTAGAATTACTCTGGCTTCCTCCGATAGTACCTTAGCCTCCTTTAGTGTGGTCCAATCTCTCATATTAAGTTCTTTGCAGACTCTTCTGACTTCTTCAATTGTTATATAGTCTGGAAGCTCCATAATATCCTCCCTGGTTAGGTTTTTCCGACTTAACAGTTAGCGGTAGAGTCATACTAATGATAAAACACTTATTCTTAACAAGATATCCGAAAGGATGTCAAAAAATTCTCAAATTGGGCATATCATACATGCCATGCTATGTCAAATGGTGACGGGCTGTTGAGGCCTGACCCCTTTTTTTAATCGATTTTCAGTGCAATAGTGCACCTTCCCTTATTTGGCCGCGTTCCTCCGTGTCAAACCCGGCCTAAGGGTCAAGAGCAGACTTGACCCGTTTCTCTTTTTTAGCGCTATCAACCTCTTGTCTGAGTTATTTATTTTTTTTATGGACGTCCCGCAATTTCCTCAATTTCTCTTATTTTTAGAGGAATTTTGTGATAACACCCAAAGTGGGGCGGTTGCGATTGATAATGTTTCTTGCTTTTACGTGAAAAGTAGTATATAGTTTTAGATAGTTGCATAGAGCCTCTTTGGTAGCAAGACGAAAACCCTTGAAAACCCGTAAAGAACTCTAGACAACTTCTTTACGGGTTTTTTTGTTAACGCTTTACAAAGCTCATTTCCAAAGGAGGTTGTAATTGCGAAGGGTCGAGTGAAGTAGTCTAAGGCGGGAGGGGTTTAAATCCCTGGGAGAGGGAGATGAGTTTGAATTCGACATTTCCCAGGCCAAAAGGCTCCCAAGCCAGCAATCTAAGGCTAGCCTGTTAATAAAGCGAAGTTTTGCGCTGGCTTCAGTAAACTCTATCGAGCTGTGATTCATAATTTCAGAATAAGGAGGGCGAACATGAATATTTATGTTGGGAATCTATCCCATGACGTGTCAACGGAAGATCTTCGTCAGGCTTTTGAGGCCTATGGCGAAGTAAGTTCTGTAAACATTATTAAGGATAAATATAGCGGTCAATCACGCGGTTTTGGTTTCGTAGAAATGCCCGATAAGGCTGAAGCTCAAGCGGCAATAGAAAACCTCAACGGGAGTGATCTACTCGGACAGCAAATGAATGTAAACGAGGCACGTCCTCGCACGGACCGTGGAAGACCCAGAGGGCAAGGTGGTAATAGAGGGCGGTCGGGTTTTGGCGGTGGAAGACGATACTGATCTGGTTGTTTACCAATCCGTGAGCCGGACGATGAACAGAAGTTAGGAAATAATACAGAGGAAAAGCCGCGGGAAGAGTCTCGGGTTAAGAGCCAGCCATTCAGGCCGTCCTAAATCGTATGAGATTGCTTGCGCGGGCTATGGAAAAGAAATCGCGTTTCAGGTTTGCCCTCGCGAAGACAAGAAACTCCTGTGTATGGAATGCATCAAAAAATAGAGACCTCCTCGATGATTCAATGGGGAGCATTCTCCCTATCTGCGAGAAAGAGGCGAGCCCATACTGAGACTTCCACCCCATTTCTGCGTGATTTAATCATTGCTTACCCGCAAGTCGTGTGAAATCGTGGAAATCATTGGTTTGGCGTAAAAAAAGAAAAGGATAACTCTGTTCAATATCGACCGAGTCATTTGAGGATTAAAGATGAAGTTTTCAGAATTAGATTTAAGGCCAGAGATTCTGAAGGCCCTGACTAACATGGGTTATCAGGATTTGACACCCATCCAGGAAAAGACCTTCTCTCCTATCCTGAACGGCAGGGATCTTTTGGCCCGGGCAGAGACCGGCTCGGGTAAAACAGCGGCCTGCGGTATTCCACTGGTCCAGATGATCGATCCTTCGCTTAATGCCATCCAGGCCCTAATCCTGGTCCCTACCCGTGAACTGGCACTTCAATATGTGGAAGAGATCGATAAGATTTCGAGACTTACAGATGTCGTCCCCTTTGCCATCTTTGGCGGATTCTCGATGGAGATTCAAAAAGCAAAATTAAGGGACAGGGTCCATATCCTCGTCGCGACACCCGGACGATTGATCGACTTCCTCTATCATACCACGTCGATTAACCTCTCTTGTGTTCGCATGCTGATTCTGGATGAAGCGGACGAGATGCTAAAGATGGGTTTTATTGAAGATATGGACTTCATCATGTCCTGCCTGATCCACGA
>JABAOH010055460.1_pt1 | contig 10676 bp, 10 predicted proteins | sample 7062181 | NCBI WGS metagenome assembly JABAOH01 (sample SAMN14538630, study PRJNA623070) | marine sediment metagenome | biome: marine biome [ENVO:00000428]; feature: marine pelagic biome [ENVO:01000023]; material: deep marine sediment [ENVO:00002113]; isolation source: pool of 5 deep marine... | reverse complement strand
TCAGTCCATCAAACTCGGGTCCAATAATAGAGGAGGAAACCGGTTGATGAGTACAGACAACTCCCAGAAAGAAATTCATTGGCAGCGAACCAAGAGCCTCATGATCACGCATCTGGTGATCTGGTTCATCTTCTCCTTCGTGGTTCACTGGTTTGCCACGCAACTCAACAACTTCTCCTTCATGCACTTCCCGGTCGGCTTCTACATGGCGGCTCAGGGCTCGCTGATCGTGTTCGTGGTGCAGCTGTTCTTGTTCGTGCGTCAGCAGGACAAGATCGACCGCGAATGCGGTATGGCTGAAGAAGAATAGGGGGACAACGCCATGAGTTTCTTCAAGCCTAGGGGCACGTTCATCGAGAACCTGCCGCGCATCTACGGGCTCTACACGGGCGGCTTCGTGGTCTTCATCCTGCTGATGGCCGTGCTCGAGCAGATGGGCGTCGGTGCCGACACCATCGGCATCCTGTTCGTCGGCTTCACGATCGCGATCTACGCAATCATCGGCTGGCTCTCCCGCACCATGGAGGTCTCCGCCTACTACGTGGCCGGGCGGCAGGTGCCGCCGGTGTTCAACGGCATGGCGACGGCGGCCGACTGGATGTCGGGGGCATCGTTCGTGGCCATGGCCGGTGGCATCTATATGGGCGGCCACGCCTACCTCGCCTTCGTCGTCGGCTGGACCGGCGGCTACGTGCTGGTCGCCGTGCTGATGGCGCCCTACCTGCGCAAGTTCGGCTGCTACACGGTGCCCGACTTCATCGGCACGCGCTACGGCGGCAACCTCGCCCGCCTGTGCGCGGTGATCGTCCTGGTGGTGGCGTCGTTCACCTACGTGACGGCGCAGATCAACGCCACCGGCACCATCGCTTCGCGGGCGCTGCAGATCCCCTTCGAGGTCGGTGTCTGGTTCGGCCTGCTGGGCATTCTGCTCTGCTCCATGCTGGGCGGCATGCGCGCGGTGACCTGGACCCAGGTGGCCCAGTACATCGTGCTCATCATCGCCTACCTGGTGCCGGTGATCTGGATGTCGAACAAGCAGGGCTTCGGCCTGGTTCCGCAGTTCGTCTACGGCGACGCCGTGGCGCGCATCGCCGAGCTCGAGGCGCTGCATCAGGTCGGCGTGCTGAAGCCCACCGAGACGCCGGCGGGCGTACGGGCACTGACCGTGGCCCACTCCACACCCGGGGCCGGCGCGCTGGATGCCTGGCGGTTCGTCACGCTGGCCGCCTCCATGATGCTGGGCACCGCCTCGCTGCCGCACATCCTGATGCGCTACTTCACGACGCCTTCGGTGAAGGCGGCGCGCAACTCGGTGGCGTGGTCGCTGTTCTTCATCTTCCTGCTCTACTTCACCGCGCCCGCGCTGGCGACCTTCACCAAGCTGCAGGTGCTGGACCCGAATCTCGCGACCAGCATCATCGGCAAGTCCATCGCGGAGGTTAACGCGCTCGAGTGGATCCAGAAATGGAGCAACGTCGGGTTCCTCAAGATCATCGACAGCAACGGCGACGGCATGCTGCAGATCAACGAGTTCTTCATGCGCGGCGACATCGTCGTGCTGGCGACGCCGGAGATCGCGGGTCTGCCGTATGTCATCTCGGGCCTGGTGGCCGCGGGCGGCATGGCGGCCGCGATGTCGACGGCCGACGGTCTGCTGCTGGCCATCGCCAACGCGCTGTCCCACGACCTCTACTACAAGATGATCGACCCCAAGGCCGACACCCGCAAGCGGCTGATCGTGGCGCGCGTGCTGCTCATCGTCATCGGCGCCGCAGGTGCGTTCGTGGCCAGCATGAGGCTGACCGGCATCCTCGGAGCCGTGGCATGGGCGTTCTGCTTCGCCATGTCGGGGCTGTTCTTCCCGCTGGTGCTGGGCGTATGGTGGAAACGCGCCAACCGGGCGGGTGCCGTCGCCGGCATGATCGTCGGCTTCCTGGCAGGCTCGTGGTACCTCTACATGGTGCGTTTCGCCGGCATGGACCCGTGGATCGGGCTTGATCACCTGCGCTTCGGCATCGTGGGCGCGGGCGCCAGCGTCATCGCCATGGTCGTGGTGTCGCTCATGACCAAGGAGCCCGACGAGGAGACGCAGGCCATGGTCGACGAGGTCCGCATTCCCAAGGGCGAGACCGTGCTGGGCACGGTCCACTGACGGTGTAACCACTCACCAGGCCGGGGCAGACGCGAGTTTGCCCCGGCCTTCTTTATTTTTCCCCGAAATTTCGACTCTGGCAGCAGCACCCTCACCGTGAGCGAAGCCTTTCCGCTGTGGGTCATCGTTAGCGACTACCTGCTCGGTGCGGTCATGTGGACACTGATCGGCCGCTTCGGCATGGGGCTCTTTCTGCCCGACAACTCGACGTTTTTCTTCATGCGCTTCTTCGTGCGCGCCACCGACCCCTTGATCAGGCTGTTTGCACCGATAACGCCGGAGTTTCTCATCCGGGCGCTGGTGCCGCTCTATGTCGCCTGGTTCTTCTTCATGTTCCGCTTCTACGTGATGCCGTGGCTGCTCGGCTACTCGGTCATGGGCATGTTGTCCTTCCCCCTCGAGAGTGAACTCGCGCACGGTGTCGCCTACCTGGTCGGCCTATTGGTGAACTGAGGCCCGGAAGGAGCCTAGCCATGCCGGGAACGCGCGCACCGCCCAACCACGCGGCACTCGCGGCCCTTCCCGTCGCCGTGCTCGACCTGGAGACGACGGGTCTGGACGTGCGCCGCGACCGCGTGGTCCAGATCGGGGTCGTCGTCATGCAGGGAAGCCGCATACTGAACGCGCCGCGTCTCGAGCAGCTCATCGACCCCGGCGAGGCGATCGCAGCGGCATCCACGCGCATCCACGGCATCGGCGACGCCGACGTGGTCGGCGCGCCGGCGTTCGCCGAGTACGTCGAGTCGCTGCGCGAGGTGCTCACCGGGCGCATCGTGGTCGGCCATCACGTCGCCTTCGACCTGGCCGTGCTGCGTCACGAGGCCGCTCGCAGCGGCGTGCCGTGGCATGACCCGCCCTCCCTGGACCTTGCGCTGCTGGTCGGCGCGCTGGAGCCGTCGCTGCCCGATCTCGGTCTGGAGACGGTGGCCTCCCTCTTCGGCGTGCAGATCGAGCGGCGCCACACTGCCATGGGCGACTGCCTCGTCGCGGCCGAAAGTTACGCGCGTCTGGTTCCACGCCTGCGCGCGGCGCAGGTGCGCACGCTGGGCGAAGCGCGCGCGTTCGCGGCCCGGCGCAGCGACCTCACCCTGCGTCAAGCCGAGGCGGGGTGGGATGCCGTACCGGGCGAACGGCCCCCCTCGCAGGCGCCGCGTCCGGCGCCCCGCATCGACAGCTTCGTCTTCGAGCGCCAGGTCGCCGACGTGATGAGCCCAGACCCGGCCATGATCGCCGCGGACGCTGCGCTGCGAAGCGCCGCCCGCGAGATGGTCGAAAAGCGCATCGGCGCTCTGCTGGTGGGTGCCCCCGGTGCATCGCCGCAAGGCATCGTGACGGAGCGTGACCTGCTGCGCGTCGCGGCGCGGGACAACGCCGACGTCGACCGAATCACCGTGAGCGAAGCAATGACGAGCCCCGTGCAGACGATTCCGGGGGACGAGATGCTCTACCGCGCCCTGGGACGCATGGATCGCCTGGGCATACGTCACCTTTGTGTCGTCGACGCGGACGGCGCGGCGATGGGCATGCTCTCGCAGCGCGACCTCCTCCACCACCGCGCGCGAGCGGCGGCGGTCCTAGACGACGGGCTGGCGGCCGCCCAGGACCTCGCTTCTCTCGCCGCCACCTTCAGCACCCTGCCATCGGTGGCGGAGCAGCTCGTCGCCGACGGCCTCAGCGGTGTCGACGCCGCACGCGTGATATCCGTCGAGATTCGTGCCTTGACGGCGCGGGCGGCGGAGCTCACGCTGGCGCGCCTGCGCGACGAGGGGCGCGGCGAACCGCCGGCGCCCTGGTGCGTTCTGGTCCTCGGCTCGGGAGGGCGCGGCGAATCGCTGCTCTCCGCCGATCAAGACAACGCTCTCATCCACGCCGGCGAGCCCGCCGACGACGAGTGGTATGCCGCCCTCGGCGCCGGCATCGCCGAGCTCCTGGACGGTGCCGGTGTGAAGCGATGCGCGGGGGGAGTGATGGCCGCCAACGCCGAGTGGCGCGGCTCGCGCCAGCAGTGGCGCGAGCGCCTCGACGGCTGGCTGCGGCGGGCGCGCCCGCAGGACCTTCTGAACGTCGACATCTTCTTCGATCTCGTGCCCGTGTGCGGCGAGCAGCGGCTGGCAAACGAGCTCCACGAAGAGGCCGTGCGCGCGGCAGCCGCAACACCGCCTTTCCTGGCGCTTCTGGGGCAATCGGTGGAAGCGCTGGCGCCGCGCTTCTCGCTCTTCGGCAGACTCAGAAGCGAAGCGGGCCGCATCGACCTCAAGCGCGACGCACTGCTGCCGCTGGTCAGCCTGGCCAGGATGCTGGCGCTGCGCATCGGCTCGAACGCGCGCCCCACGCCGGAGCGCCTGCGCAATGCCGCCGCCGCGGGCCGGCTCTCGGAAGGCGACACGGCCACGCTGATCGAGACGCACGCCGCGCTCCTCACCTTCATGCTGCGCCAGCAGCTCGTCGATCTCGAGAACGGCGTGCCGCCATCCAGCCGCGTGGAGGTGAGCTTGTTGAGCCGGCGCGATCATCGGCGGCTGCGCGAGAACCTGCATCGACTCGACCACACGGTGCGTGCCGCAACGAGCATGCTCGGGAGATAGCGGGGACGGCATCTGCAGCGCCGTGACGCGGTCTCAGGCCTCCTTCCGGCGGACCCGGTCGCGGGGGGGCATGGCACCCCTCGACAACGCTTGCACGCATTGCCCTAAGCCGCCGCCGGGCTTGCTGATAGGGAGTGCCGGTTTCGCGCAGATTGCCCGGGTTGATCATACCAGCGAGCTCGAGAAGGCAGCGGCCGAATCAACCAAGGCGCCACTTGGAAATGGGATCGGACAGGTTTTCCCTGTCTTCGATGTTTCCGCTGATAACGTGATCGTCTCGACGGCATGCTTTGTTGCTCATCTGATCAGACTCACTGAGTATTTTTTTCCTCCTCGGGCGGAGGTGTCGCTGACGGCCGGATGAAGTCGTAAATCAACTGTATCGAAAAAATCCCAAGTACGAAAATGATTGGTCTTATTGGGATGGAGTATCGGGGTAGCGGCGTCCCGATAACATGCACTGCGATGAAATAGATCAGGGTAAGCGAAAGCAAGCGGAAGAAAATCAGGTTCCTTCGCGGCAATCGGCTTACGAAGAAAGGCAGCCAGAGTAGAACAACGCAGAGCATTGCCAGAAACGTCAACGGCCAGTGCGTGAGTTTGCCGATGTAGTGGACGAGCCCGAAGAAGTCGTTGTCCAGCATCGGTGATTTCGATACGGGATAGATGAACACATCCCCCTGGCCGACAATGATTCCCCAGGACAAGAACATCAGTGGCTTCCCGAGAAAGTACCAGCGCGAATATTCAATGGGATTGCTTTCGAATCGGTTGGCGATCTCGCTGAGTACGAGTTTCATGCTTTCACTGCGTCTATCCCAATCGGGATCGTATCTGTTCGGGTAGCCGAAGGTCCTGGGATCATTCTGGTACAACAAGCCCGGGTACATGCCCTTTTGGATCGTACCTGCTGCAAGTGATCTGGTCGGGGCAATGTCCGTCGTCTGATTTCGGACCTGCCAGGGCAGATAGGCAATGAAAAATCCAAGCAACAGGCAGCAGGAAAGCATCAAGGGCTTCTCTGTCCGGAGGACAATGAAAAAACCGATCCCAATGAAGACCGCCAGGTAGACAGAGGTGGGCTTTACCAACGCGGACAATGCTATGACTAATCCCACCAGCAGCGCCCATTTCCATGGGCCCAGCTTTCCTTTAAGCGAAATTGCATAGATCAAAACGGCGATCAGGAATGTGTACAAAGATTCCGTTAGCAAATAGATGTTCATGCTGATGAGATGGGGGGACAGAGCGATCGACGCTGCAACGAGCAGGTTTGCGCCTGACTGGACCAAGGGACGCAGTGCGAAAAAGACCAGCGGAATGACCAACACCGAAAGAACGGCCTGCGCATACTGAATATTCCGAAGCATAGAGAGAGTCGGAGGGAATTCGATAAACGGGTAAATAAACAGCGGATAACCAGGCGGGCGCAAAGCATCGGGGCGGGGTTCATCTGTGGGGACCGAATCCACTGAATATGCTGCAGTCGAGTAGACCCCGAACTGCTTCAAGTTATACGCGGCGAAATAATAATCCCGTGCGTCGGCCCGTATCGGGTACTTAACGAGAGTGTCCTGAACCATTTCTATCCTCAAGAAGGAGGCAAGAAAGATAATGACAGCAAGCAAAATCGATTCCGATTTCTGCATTGTTTTTTGTTCCGCCCTTTTACGACTGCTTCAGCGCAAGAAAGCGCCGGCAATCCACAATTGCTGCCGTGGACTCAGGTGACATTCCATTGAAAGTTAAAATTCAACAGCACTCGAATGCCTGTCTTGCCTGCGAGCGCTACCTTGCCCGGGGGCGTCCCCGGTTGCGAGGATATCCAGGTTGTTCGGGTTGATATCTTCCGGGCGTTCGATGGGCGCTTCGATATTGCGGCAGTTGGCCAGGATCCCCACCGTGAGACGTCTGTTGGCGGCCATGCGGTCGCTCAGTATGGTGAGCCGATAAATGATGAACGCAATTACGGTAAATTCGACTCCGATCTGCAGCGATCGTATATGCCCGCTAGTTTCCGGAGCCTGGAAGTAGAAATCCACAATGCGAACGACAAGCACCGGGCCCAGGGCAAAGCACAGGGTGGCCAGAAAACCGAAAGTTCGCATAGGCCCGTACATGGGGAATGACGTTAAAACGATGGGGCCGTTTTTCTGGATGCAGCGGGTGGCACTCTTCGCAAGACGTGAAGGCCTGGTCATGGGGTTCGTCTTAGTTTGACGTTCTCGACTATGAATCCTGGGCGCCCCGCATGTATGACCGATTTCGACTTATAGCTGAAACGGTTGTGTATGAAAGACAGGCCGGCCGCTTTCCTGCGTAGTACCCTGAATCCGCTGGTGTAATCCGCGACGGAGATACCGGAGGCTTTTCTGACCACCACCGTACAGAGTTTATGGAGAGATTTCTTGACGGTTGAAAAATGTTCCACCGTATCGGTATCTCGGTCTCCAATGAACAGATCGGCCTCACCTGCAAGAATCGACGCAATGCACTTTTCTACATCATCTGCGCGATACTGGTTTTCCGCATCGAGTATAGGACGACTAAGAGACCTTTGTGGCAGGTTGCTCGAGTATACCGGTGACATCGGCCACGGGTCGACTCGCGCTTTAGCAAGGCATCGTCCCTGATGGCGCCTTGCGGGTCGGAAGAAATTCCGGGCTCGAGCCGATTTGCTGACGACGGCACGCCTCGGGCGCACACCGTGTCTCAGCAACGCCTGCACGCGTTGCCCTACTCCGTCGCTGGCCTTGCTGATGTGGAGTGCAACATATCGATCGAAGCTGCGGCGTTGGGCGGCGCCCGGCACAGCGGACGCCGCAAGGCATTGGCCTCGGCGGTTGTCGCATCGAGGTGGGTGAGGATCTTCCCGATCACCGCCGGATCGCCGATACAAGCGGTGACCCGCAGCGCGCCACCGCAGGCGGTGCAGGTCTCGATGTCGATGTGGAACACCCGCTTGAGGCGTTGCGTCCAAATCATCGCGGTGCGGCGCCCGGCCGGCGTCGGCACGTCCGCATGCCTCTTCGCCGGGGGGCCAACTGCCCTCGCCGCACGCGTCTGCAGGACGAACATCCCTCGGCCCTGCTGCGACCCGAGCACGATGCGGACGGTGATCGATGCACCCCTGAGCCATGCCATCGGCCCGGCGTCGAACTTCCCGCCGACGAGGTAGCTTTTCTCGACATCTCGCCAAGCCAACGCTGCCCCCCGAGAGACCGCCCCACACGCCGTGCCATCGTCTCGGTCAGCCGGGTGAGCACGGCGCTCGTCGAGGCCTTCACCGAGCGGAAACACAACAAGCCGTCGGGGCGCGCGACAGACACCCCGCCGAGAACCAACACGAGGAAGCGGATGTTGATGTTGAGCCCACTGCCGAAGCGCTGGATCCGCTGCGATGTATCCCGACCGAGACTCCGGTGTCGATCCCACATCACTTAACGGAACACACCACACAGGCACCTGTTGTCCCGTACGGAAACCTCGCTATACTCGACCCACTCGACCTCGCGAGCATCTATCTTTCCCATCCATAATCTACCTTTCCCGTCCATAATGACGTATGCCAAAGCGATTATATGAGAGGGATTTATGAGTGCGAACTTGCAACCGGAGTTCACTGTCGTCATCCCCTGTTACAACGAGCAAGCGGCGATCATCCCTACCCTTGAACAGCTTGCCGAAAGCTTAAAAGGAAACGAACATTACGAAATACTTGTTGTTAATGACGGATCGACCGATGGCACGGCTCAGGCACTGAATGCGGCATCTGCTGGCCTGACAAATGTCCGGATACTCTCGCATGAGCAAAATAGAGGCTACGGGGCCGCCCTCAAGACCGGAATTCGTGCTGCCTCCTCAGAGTACATTGCCATCATAGACGCGGACGGCAGCTATCCGACCGACAGAATTCGGGAGTTCGTCGGGCTTTGCAAAGACTACGACATGGTCGTCGGTGCAAGAGTGGGCACCGATGTCACCTACTCCCGAGTGCGATCAATCCCAAAGTATTTGCTGCAAAAGTGGGTTTCATGGATTGCCGGCCAATCCGTGCCGGACATCAATTCAGGCCTCCGTGCTTTTCGAAAATCCACTGTACAAGATGTTTTTGGCGTTCTGTCGAACAGATTCAGTTTCACCATCTCTCTCACCCTCGCGATGTTGACGCGTAATCGGCCGACGCTTTTTGTGCCCATAAGCTATAAGTCTCGTATTGGCCGGTCGAAGATTCAACCAATCAGAGACACGGCCCGGTTCGCACTTATTGTATTGAGAACCGGCACATACTTCGCACCCGCGCGTGCATTCACACCTATCTTCGGATTACTGTTCATCGTGGGCGTAGCGTGTCTCGTCTATGATGTGTTCGTTCTTCACGATCTGACTGACAAAACTTTGCTAATGTTTCTTTTTTCAGGGAATATTGCGATGTTCGCACTTCTCGCTGACATGATAGATAAGCGCATGGGCTAAGTTCGCAGAGGCCGGTCCCTTCAGTCGTAGAATTTGCGATGCTCAGCGAAGCCTGGCGATACCTGCTTGCGACGACGATCAGTTTCTTGATGTCGCCCCTGCTGTCGCTGTTTCTGAGGGAGGTGGTCGGCGTGTCAATTAAGATGGCGGTGGCCATTGCCTTAGCCTTTGTATTCGTGACGAATTTTTTCATAATCCGGCTATTCGTCTTTCGGAAGACAGGGTCGCCGTCCATGCAGTTCACACGATTTGCAGCGACGAGCGCCGTCTTTCGCATCTGCGAATTCGGCTTGTTTTTGCTACTACTCGAGCAGGTCGGGTTGCATTACATTGCCGCATTGGTCGGCAGCCTGATCATTTCATTTCTCGGCAAGTTCTTCGTACAGAGAAATTACGTCTTTCGGTAAAAGACCATTCCAGAAATCGATGCCAATGGACCTGAACATCCAGAATCGAACCTACCATCACGTCCAAGGCGCCATGGCACTATTGCCAAATTACTACCGTTGGATTTACGGCGCTTATCTTCCGTTTATTTCAGGGAAGGTGGTGGAACTGGGTTGCGGGGCTGGGTTGGGTTTGAACTGCTACCTCGACCGGGCTGATCTAGTCTATGCGGTCGATCATGACGATCAGTTGCTAGCGGAGATCCGAACAGCGTACCCAACCAGCAGGGTTAAGACTGTCAAAGCCGATCTGTTAAACGAGTGGACTGAGCTTCAACAAATTAAAGCGGATACGGTTATAATGATGGACGTCGTAGAGCATTTTCTCGATGACGAACAGGTGTTCCGGAAAGCAGCGGATCTGCTGAAACCTGGCGGAGTATTGGCCGTCAAGGTCCCGGCGCACAGCCGTCTTTATTCAGAGATAGATGAAGCCTCGGGGCATTATCGACGCTACGATCAAAGCGACCTGGAATGCCTTGCTGAAAGATGTGGTCTGCAGGTCAGTTTCCTCAGACGTATGAACGTAGCGGGAGCATTCGTATATCGATTGAGAAGGAAACAACGGACCAACTTCTCTAGAACCTTTTCAGCGACGCAGTTGAAAGCGATCAACGCCACGCTTCCGGTGATACGGGCTGCAGACTGGATTCCCTGCCTGCCCGGTCTAAGTTGGCTCGGTCTTTTTCGCAGAGCACAAAATACGCCGGCCGCGCCCAGCTAGGTGTCTGGTCCAAGCGCGTCCCGTGTGGGTTCGTCAAGCTGCGGGGCGGCGACGCTCGCAGACACTTGGCGCCCCGCCCAAACGGGCTCCTTTGCCCGCCACGGACGGCACCCTATTCGTGACCTGCCCCCCCTACAACGAGTCCAGGTCGTCAGTGAGAATTTCACACAATCCGGACAGTTGAAGGAGGAAGACCACGCCGATCGAGCGCTATACCCCTGAGCAGATCATCGCAATGCTTCGCCAGGCCGAGATCGAGCTTGCCGGAGGCAGGACGGCAGGCGAGGTGTGTC
>JABAOH010017165.1_pt2 | contig 10676 bp, 10 predicted proteins | sample 7062181 | NCBI WGS metagenome assembly JABAOH01 (sample SAMN14538630, study PRJNA623070) | marine sediment metagenome | biome: marine biome [ENVO:00000428]; feature: marine pelagic biome [ENVO:01000023]; material: deep marine sediment [ENVO:00002113]; isolation source: pool of 5 deep marine... | reverse complement strand
GCAAGGGCTACGGCTTCATCACCCGCGATGAAGGCAAGGACGTATTCGTCCACTTCTCGGGCATTCGCGCTGGCGGACCTCGTTCTCTGAACGAGGGTGACAAGGTGGAGTTCTCCATCGAGACCGACCAGCGTGGGCCTAGGGCCACCGACCTGGTGGTAACCGAAGCCGCAGAGCGCCAGAGCTACAGCCGGTGGTAGGCCGTGCGTAGCGGCGCGAGCTAGCGCACGCGAACCCGAGAGGGCCTCAGGGGCAATTGCCCCGAGGCCCTTTTCTTTGCGCTGGTAGCCGCATCTTGAGCGCCGTCCTGAAACCAGTCGAAGGATCGAAGTACGTCGCGCACCTTTGCCCGACGTACTCTTGTCGTTCGAGCTTGGATATCATAGCCACGTTGAGAACAACGATCTCTCAGGAAGGGCGCTCAATCAGCATACTCGGAAAGCATATGATCGAAAGGAGGGAGTTCAATATGCCTAGTGTTCAGGACGGTCCCGCGTCATCCCTGTTTGCTCCGTTGAAGCTCAAGGGCAATGTGCCCCTCTCGAAGCTAGCAGACGTCAGAATCTCGGACGAAATGCTGGTTGCCCTCGAGCACGCGCCAAGCGGCGCCTGCGTCGCTTGGGGCATCCCCTTTGATATTGGAGATGTCGTGGCCATCTCTGACCAAGCTGTTTCGGTCGACTTCAGTCCCAGGACGGCGCAATGGCTCGTCTTCATGCACACGTCAGATGTGCGGCCTGTCCAGCCTGGTCCAGATGGATTCATTTCACCGATGCGCGGGCAGGGGCAACTTGCCGAACATGCGGCGGACTATGTGATGCTCTACGTCGATGGCACAGAGGAACGTGTGCCGATCCGCAGGCGTTTTCAGATCGGCATGTTTGAGCGCCGCTGGGGCGAGAACTGCTTTGAGGCGGTGGCGCACAACAAGCCACACTCACGGCGGGCGCCGCACGAGCAACTGTCTCCCGGCTGGGGGTTGGGTCAGACGCGTGCTCTCCAGCCTGACGCCCCGCTTGGGCTAGGCGGGCAGTGGATCAACTGGCTGTGGGCGTGGGAGAATCCACACCCGGACAACGCCGTCGTCGGCATTCGCTTCGAGCCTGTGTCAGGGCTTGTTGTGGTATCGGGGATCTCGGCTGGTGATGCGTCATCGTTGCCTTTGCGTTGGCAGCCACGCCTCAAAGCGTGCTTGACATTGCCAGAGAATGATACCTTCCTCTTTGATTTGGACGCGAAGGGATTGCTCCAGCAGATCGGATTGGACATGGGGCAGGTCATCTCGGCGACAGCGCGCCTGATGTATCCCAACGACACCTTTGCAGAGACGTACAACAACCAGATTCCGGAGATGTCGGAAAATGAGGTGCTGATCGAGTATGCCGCCCACCCAGATGCATGTTTCCACCTCTCGGATGGACAGGTTGTCCCTCTATCGCAGCTCGAGAGTGAGCGGAGCGCTTCGCCTTTGCAGCCGGTCGCCACGGCCTCACAACGAGTCACGTTACGGGTGGTAGAGGGCGAAGGGAGCAAGCCTGTGCCCGTCAAGCTGCACGTCCACGGCGAATGGGGGGAATATCTGGCGCCGGTTGATCGCCATCGGATCCTCAACCCAGCCTGGTTCGAGGACTACAGCGTGGACTTCTTCCATCTCGCCCAGCCGCAACTGGGTATGGCGTTCACTGAACCGATCCACGGCCACTCCTGCACGTACATACCTGGAGAGACGGCTATCGATCTGCCGCTGGGGAAGGTGTACATCGAGGTATCGAAGGGGTTCGAGATTCGGCCAGTGCGCAAGGTTGTCGAGGTAACCCCTGCCACGAGGGAAATCGCGGTCGAGATCGAAAAGGTGCTGCCGTGGCGCGAGAAGGGTTGGGTCACTGCCGATACCCACGTGCATTTCCTTTCTCCTATGTCTGCACTGCTGGAAGGGTCAGCTGAGGGCGTGAATGTCGTCAACCTGCTGGCCAGCCAATGGGGCGAGTTGATGACCAACGTTGGCGATTTCGACGGCCAAACCACATGGGGTTCCCAAGAAGCAGGTGGTGACGGCGAATACCTGGTGCGCGTGGGAACGGAGAACCGACAGCACGTGCTCGGCCACATCTCCTTGTTGGGCTATCGCGGAAGGATCATCGCGCCGATGACGACCGGCGGGCCAGACGAATCTGCCCTGGGAGATCCTATCGAGGTCTTGCTGACCGAGTGGGCGCGGCAATGCAAGAAACAGGGGGGAGTGGTCGTGCTGCCACACTTTCCGAATCCCCGCGCAGAGCACGCAGCCAGCGTCGTGAGCGGCGACGTGGACGCACTCGAAATGACATCATGGGGTGACCTGTACGGCGGCATCGACCCCTACTCGCTTTCAGACTGGTATCGCTACTTGAACTGCGGTTACCTTGTCGCTGCCGTGGGGGGCACCGACAAGATGTCTGCCAGCACGGCGGTGGGGACCGTGCGCACGTATGCAGGCATCGACCCCAATGAGGCGTTCACCTATGAAACCTGGATGGAAGCCATCCGGCGGGCGGAGACCTTTGTGACGTACGGCCCGCTGCTCGAGTTTGCCATTGACGGGCACCCCATGGGAAGCCGCATCGAGATGTCGGCCAATGGGGGCACGGTGGATGTGACGTGGCAGGTGGCCAGTGTGACCATACCGATGTCTCGCGTGGAACTGATCGTGAACGGGGAGATTCGAGAGAGCCTCACCGTGCCGCCTCAGGAGAAGAGTGGGCATTGGTCCGTCAAGGTGGACAAGAGTTCTTGGCTGGCTTTGCTGGTGCGGGGGCACTACGCCGACAAGCCAGAGATCATCGCCGCGCACTCTTCCCCGGTGATGATCAACGTTGAGGGATCGCCCATGCTAGCCGCAGCCGATGCTGTCACCATCCTGGAACAGATCGAAGGCGCTCTGGCCTATCTGGACACGGTGGGCACGCGGGCCGAAGACGTGGCCTACAAGCGAATGCGCCTGGTTCTGACTTCGGCCCATCGCAGCTTGCACAACCGCCTGCATCAACTGGGCTACTTTCACGGACACACACCCACGACCGACCATCCGGAGCACCATTAGCACGGCCGCCGGGATGGGTCACCCTCCACTGGTCCCTCCCCCTCGGATGGCGGAGTGCTGGTGGTTCGACCGCTCGGCACGCTCAGGGCAGGCGTGCTCACCACAAAGGTGGGGCTGACCGGTCCCCGGAGTAGGCATCCCCTGTGTGGGGCTCTGATTGTATCGAAGGATCGATGGATTGTCGAGATCCCGCGTACTCATTTCCTCAGAAGACCCTACATTGCTTGTTCATGGATGAATGCAACGGCGTCTGCGCGAGGTTTGCAGCATGGAGGCTCGAAGGGCAGTGAGGAGCATACCTGGTTTCGACGTCAGCTGCACATTGGGAAGGCGAATGTGCCGCAGTCACTGGCTCACCGCGCTGCCAAACTTGACAGCAAGTACACGTTCTGCTAGAGTAGCCCAAAGCCAGGGACCTCTTTTCGGAGAAAGGATTACATCGGGAGGAAGCAGGAGAGCCCCATGCCTGACCTCGCAACCCAGGCGGTGATCGCCTTCTCCGTCGTGCTCGGTATCTGGTTCGTCATTGGATGGCAGATGAACCGGAGGCACGGAAGACGCCTGCTGGAATGGATCGTCCGGGGTCTGCGAGCCACCGGCGGTCAGATCACCGCCAGCCGTCTGGGCCTATCAGGCTTCCAGGTGAACGTCCACGACGCTCAGGCTCCCTTCAAGAGCATAGAAACAACGGTGCTCCTGGAGCCCAGGGAAGTACTTCTGCTGTGGATACTCAATTATCTGCGGGGCGGGGCAGACTACTTCGTCCTGAACGGTACTCTGCGAGCCTCGCCACGAGGTGAGGTCGAAGTGGTGAAGAAGGGAGGACGTCTGGCCAAGCCACTGCAGGCGCTAGATGAGAAAGCCTGGACCAGCCAGGAGACAGGCAGCGGCCTGATAGTAGCCTCCCGAGGCAAGCAAGGTAGGAAGCTAGCTGAGGCCATCTCGCCTCTAGTGGAAGATCTCCGCCCTCGCTTGGTGAGGCTATCGCTCAGCAAGAAGGCACCTCACCTCTTGGTGAACCTTTCTCTGGCTGATCTGGATGAAGAGTCAGCGCTCCTTCTTCTCTCCTGTCTACGCGACCTAGCCCAGACTGTCGCCGGCGGTGGTCGTTGACATAACTAGAGGCCTTCAAAAAACACCCTCACCGCCCGTCTTGTCCTTCTCTTCGCCTTCCGCTGCCCCTTCGGTCACCAGGCGGCCTGTGGATCGCCTTCTCTCCAGGGCTGCGCTGGCTCCCTTGGCATAAAGAGACAGTGGCCAGGCGTCGATGGTGTCGTTGAACTCTCGCACCGCCCGGCTCTCCCTGCCCTGTCTCATGTAGGCCACCCCCAGGTTATAGTGACAGGCGGAATGGTGCTTGGGATGCAAACCTTCGCCATGCTTTTCCAGAACTTCCTCCAGAATGCGGATGGCCTCGTCCAGGGCCCCCACACGGACCAGCACAGCAGCGTAGCTGACGAGAGCGGTAATGCGGGTGACAAGATCGGGCTCCAAACGCATAGCCAGTCGATAAGCGGACAGGGCCGCTTTGTGGTATCCCCGTGAGGAAAGCAGATTCCCCAGGTCAATCAACACCCGGCAGCGCATGGTGATCAGATACAGAAAGATGAAGAAGAGGATGGGATGCAGGCTAACGCCGACTACCATGGAGATCCCGATGCTCAGAGCGGTGAGAGCCAACACCTCTACCACAAGTCGAAGGGAAAGTGCCTCTCTTCGCAGCAAAGACAGGCCACCAACGACCACGATGAACAGCAAACCCGCAAGAACAATGATCAAATGGGGACTCATAGCTTGTCCTCAAAGTCAAGCCCCCGCTGGCCCATCAGGGATCGCAGGGGCTCTTTCGGTCGAATAGGTCCCCTCTCAGATAAACATGGCCTGAGCCGTGCGCCCCAGCATTTCAACGCCCCGCACCTCTGTCTCAAACAGGGGCACGATGGCCCGCACGTCTGAGAAGCTGCTCCAGATTTCTTCCATGTACTCTTGTTGCATTTTCAAACGGTTCTTCACGAAGTCCGGGGCCTCCTCTCCAACCGCAGCCTCCTCGATCTTCATGTTCACCACCACACCACCCACAGGAATGCCAAAATCGTGGAACCAGGCGATGAAGCGCTTGATGACAGCGATAGGCAACGCTTCGGGCAAGGTCACAAAGAAGAAGGCCGTCTTCTGGTCATCGGTCAAAAGGTCCTTGGCCCGCCCCATGCGCTCCCGAAACTGCAGGAGATACTCGAGAAGAGGGTCCTTCTCCTGCTTCTTGGAGTAGGAGAGCAACTCCCTCAGGCTTCTGGCCTCCTCGCGGCTCTTGAGCATCTTGTTGACCCACATGGAGTAGACGCTGGACATGCCCAGGAGGCGTCGGGCGTTGGCCGTCGGTGCGGTATCAAAGACGTAGGCCTCGTACTTGTCCTCGAACATGAGGTCGATCATGTTCTCGAACATGGCCGACTCCTCGAAGGCCGGGTTCATGGTGGCCGACTCGACGAACTCATCGGCTTTGGTCTTGACGTCGGCGAACTTGAGGAACCAGCTGATCTTGTCACGGATCTCAACCTTGGACTTCTCGATGGTGTCCTTGGTGTCGATCTCATAAGCGTAAAAGTTGTCTACGCCCCCCACCAATGTGGGGGCGCCAAAGACGTCTTGATCCAGCATGCTGGTCAGGCTGTGCACCGGGTTGGTCGAGGCCAGCAGCGTACGCCTGCCCTCACGGGCGAACCACAGGGCCGAGGCTCCGGCCAGTACCGTCTTGCCTACCCCACCCTTGCCTCCGAAGAAGACGTATTTCATGTCCGGGTGCTCGCCCAGGAACTGCCGCATTGTCGTTTCGATCATCGCGCGCCTCCGAACATTGCCTCAGCCATCTTTTCGATCATCTCCAGGCCGGTTATGTCTCGCTCGAACTCGGGGATATGAGCCAGCACCTCGTCGCCGAATTGCTCGTCTATCCTCCTAAGGCTGCCTTCCTGCATCTCCAGGCGATGCCGCAGGTATTCGGGAATCTCCTGTGCTGCCAACTCGGGAGGGATAACCCGGTTGACCACGTACCCCGAGAGAGGCACCTGGAACTTGGCGAAAAGCGTGGCCGCTTTCTGGGTATCGAGGATGGCCATTTCCTCAGGGATGATGACGAAGAAGAAGGCGGTTTTCTGCCGGTCAGTCAGAATGCTCGACGAGGTGTTGATCCGGTATTTGATGTCCTGCAGTTCACCGAGGATCAGGTCCTCCTCAAACTCCTTGTCCCGTTGGACCACGGCTGCCACTTGCCGATACTCTTCCATCTCCTCACGCAGCTTGGTGATCTTGTCTATCCAATCGTCATAGACGGTGGCCATGCTCAAATAGTAGAGGGCGTGGCCCAAAGGGACCAAGTCGTAGATGTAGTAGTCGTACTCGGCTCCGACCACGATGTCCACCACCTTGTCAAAGATGGCGCTTTCCTCCATCGCCGGCTCGGCCGCCGCGGCCTGAATGTAGCTTTCGATCTCCTCGGGGATCTCATCCAGGCCGTACATATCGAAGATCTTCTGTCGGATTTCCTCCTGGTATTCTTTGATCCGCTGGTCTGCATCAATCTCCTGGGCGTAGAGGTTGGGTATGATCTCCACCGCCCCCTTACCGAAGATGTCCTGCTCGAAGATGTCGGTCAGGGAAGCCTGGGGGTCCACGGAGAAGACCAATACCCTGTGGCCCTGCTTGGCCAGCCAGTAGGCTGTGGCGGCCGAAAAAGTGGTCTTACCCAATCCACCCTTGCCGCCGAACATGATGTACCGGCGGTCGGGATGTTCCTCGAAGATCCTTGCTAGGGAAATGACGATCACCTCCTTTGTGGGCACGCAGACGTAAATGCGGGGACGCCCGCTTCTGCGTGCTTGGCCACATGCAGGTGGCCTCTATGCCAATGCGTCTGTCAGGTCACGCTCCCGCAACATGCGGCGCTTCCAGGTTGAGATCTGGGGCACTACATAGGGTAGGAGCCTCAGGGAGTAGTAAGGCGGCAAGATGGGCACTCCCAGCAGGTCGCCCATAGTGATGAGGATGAAGAGATGCTCCATGCTGCCCCGCGTCTTGAGGGCGAAGCGTGTCATGTCGTGGCCGGCCATTCCGTAGAGGAAGTCCCGGGCACCCAGTCCCAGCTTGCTCAATCCACTGGCTTTCTTCTCTTCTTCTGGCATCTAGCTATCTCCTAGTGTTATTCGGTCCTTCTATGGATCCATCAACCGATTTGGTCTGTAAGGTCTCTCTCCCTCAACATGGTGCGTCGCCACGTATCCAGGGTGGGCACGATGTAAGGCAGGAGCCGCAAGGAATAGTAGGGCGGCAATATGGGCACGCCCAGCAAGTCACCGAAGACAATCAAGATGAACAGGTGCTCCGACTTGGCCCGGGCCCGCTTCAGATCGCGGACCATGTCGTAGAACGTCATCCCGTAGATGACTTCCCCACAGATACGCGCCAGGTCGCGCAACCGATCCACTATTGGCGCCTCTGCATCTATCCTCACGACAAGCAGTCTCCCCGCCCCAGCCGTCAGTGCAGCTCACTCACGCTTCTTCAATGCCAGAATCTGGCCCTTCAGCCAGCGGGCATGTTCCATCTCATCGAGGAGATGCTTCTCCAAGAGGGTGATAGTCTCGTTGTCCTCCATGATTTCGGCGATCTGGGCGCTGTAGTCCTTGATGGCCTGCTGCTCCTCTGCCAGTTCCAGACTAAGCATCTCGATCGTGCTGCTCCGACCACTGGTTGCGCCCGCTGCCCGGCCCACCACTGTGGCCGTACCGCCGGGCTGAGCCGGCTCACTCCCCAGATCCTCGATCCGCCTCGTCAACTCCTCGGCATGGTCCTCCTCGACACTGAGAATGGCACGCACCCCCTGCACTATGGCGTCCTCGGTGATGGCATCGGCGTGGGCGCGGTAGATCTCCACCGCACTCAGTTCGGCGATCAGATCATCGTTCAGAGCCTCGAGGATCTGCTCCTTGCTCAAAGCCTTCATTTATCCTTGCCTCCTTCGCTTCTGCAAGAAGACCCACCCAAGTGCTCGGCCGGCTGGCGAAGTAGCTTCTTGGAGAATAGTACACTCTCCGCTACGTGGAGTCAAACACACGAGACAATCTCGCCTAGCTCCTCCGGCCTACTTGCCGGGGCGTTCCCCGCTGATGCGCGCTTGTAGGACTCGATCCAGCGCAGCTCTATCCCACCCCACGTACTCCTTGTGGCCGGCAACGATGAATGCTGGGTAGCGCCGCACCCAATAGCGCACCGACTTGACGAAGCCCTCAATGGACTGGGGATCGATGACCTTGATGCGGAGAGCATCCCTGTAGCGATGAGCCAATTCGACCAACCAGTGCGACAATCGCTCGAAGTCCTCCTTGAGGTCAAGGGGGTATTCTTCCAGTACTTCGTTGTGCACCTGCGGGCTCACCTCTGTCTGTGCAAAGATGATCTCACAATGGGAGCAGTGGCGCAGGTCCGTGAGCACAGGCGCAATGACCTCTACCGACATGGGCGTCACTATTCACCTCCCGCTGGCCTAGACAGGAGAACGGGAGAGCCCAAGAACGGCTCTCCCGTCATCGTCGACCTTGGGCTGACACTCGCTAAGCCTCGGCCGGCGCCTCCTTCCGCGCCCGCTGGATAGCCTGCCAGCCATCCCAGATCAGCACGAATGCCGTCACCACCAACACCAGACAGATGAGCCCGATGACTCCGGAGGCGATGGCTTTCTGAGTCTCGCCTCCCGCCACGGCGGGCAGCACCTTTATGAGGTTGGTGTAGGCGACGTAGAGCAGCGCGAAGATCGTAGTGACGATCATGAAGATCGACGGATACAGCGCCCAGGCATGCCTTCTGCCCTCCGACATCAGCCATAACGAGACCAGCAGCAGTGCCAGACCAGCCATCAGCTGGTTGGAAGCGCCGAAGGCCACCCAGATGGTCAGCCAGGGGATGATCAAGACGAAGATGAACGTCAGGGCCAGGGCTACGGCGCTCCCGACGTGTACGTTCTTCATCACCGGTATCGCATCGCCCAGCATTTCGGCGCTAGCCACCCTCATGAAGCGCACCACCAGTTGCATGATGGTGATGGCCATGATCACCAGGAAGACCGAGCCGTAGGCCGTGCCAAACTCCAAAGGGACGCCGATGCGGTTTAGGAAATTGGCCAATCCGCCGGCGAAGACCGCCAGCGCCCCACCTGCGTCCACGTATCCCTGGTAGCTGCCGTAGGCGACTGTGGCGGTCAGGAAGGCAACCACTGCGAATCCCGCTTCCATGAACATGGCGCCGCCGCCCACCGGCAGCGCATCGGTCTCCTTCTCCAGTTGGCGAGCCGTGCCAGAGGTGGACACCAGGCTATGCCAGCCGGAGATGGCGCCGCAGGCGATGGTGACGAACAGCATGGGCCACAGCGGCCCCGGGGCCCCGGCGGGGAAGAACCCCCTGAAGATTGGGAAATCGCCCATTCCTGGATGCCAGATGACCAGGCCGATTACACCGCCTACCATCCCCAGCGTGACGATCCAGAAAGACACGTAGTTGATCGGCTGGGCGAAGGACCAGATGGGCAGCACCGAGCCCAAGTAGCAGAAGAGCAGCATGAGCAGGGTGCCGATGACCGCGGCCTGAGTATTGGTCCCGAAGATGATGGGCGATTCTGCGCCGCCGTAGATGGCCGAGAAGATACCGGACACCGCCGGCAGCGTGCCCACCCAGATGCCCACGAAGGTCACCACGACTGTGACGACCGTGGTGAGCATGATGTTCTGCTTCCACTTGTAGGTCATCTGGCCGGCGAGGACGCCCATCACAACTAGAGTGATCATCCCGAAGGGCACCTTCGGGTTGACCATCAGCGACTTACCCACTGCGTTGCCGAAGGCCCCCATGATCAGCAACAGGTAGAAGTAGATGAAGACCATGAGGATGGTGCGGGCGCGCGGTGAGATGAGTTTGTAGCTCAGCGCGCTCATGGTCTCCCCGTCACGGCGCACGCCCATGATCATGGAACCATAGTCTTGCACCCAGCCGATGAGGAAGACGCCCCCCAGGATCCATACTAGCGCGGGCAGCCAGCCCCACTGTACGGCGACTATGGGCCCGATAAGCGGGGCCAGGGCGGCAACGGACTTGAACTGGTAGCCGAACAGCACATTGCGACTCGCCGGAGCAAAGTCCACCCCATCCATGTACATCTTGGCGGGCGTGGCCTTTGTTGGGTCGGGCTGGACGATATCCCGGTCAATGCGCCGTCCGTACCAGAAATAACCGATGCCGATGGCCAGAGCCGCTATGATCAACACGACTATCGAATTCATCCCTCTGCCTCCTCTCTTCGTTGCAAAGCGAGAGTTCAACCCCCGCGGTTGAACCACGATTTGACCTTTGCAGGCCATATGAGACAGTAGCTTATCGGCTTCAATCACCCCCTTTCCTCTCCTGCCTCGTCTGTCCCGGAAAAGGAATACAGCCATCGGCCTTACTGGTCAGGCCAGCGGTGAATGCGTAGAAGAAGCGGTTTTTGTGTTAGCCAGCCACCTGTCTGCCGCGTACGCTTTAGGCGGGGGAACACACAGCCCGCAATTGTATC
>JABAOH010002955.1_pt2 | contig 10678 bp, 13 predicted proteins | sample 7062181 | NCBI WGS metagenome assembly JABAOH01 (sample SAMN14538630, study PRJNA623070) | marine sediment metagenome | biome: marine biome [ENVO:00000428]; feature: marine pelagic biome [ENVO:01000023]; material: deep marine sediment [ENVO:00002113]; isolation source: pool of 5 deep marine... | reverse complement strand
ACTCCCCAGAACACCGCCCAATAGTCGAACTTCTCCCAATAGGTGAACCTGTCGAACTTGGGTCGCGGTCCCCTGCCGATGAAGTACAAGAAATGCCGCCACAGGTCGATGAGATCCTGAGGCCGAGGAATCATGGACGAACCCCCAAGGATAGGCCCTTGCCGGCGCACGACATAGTAAACAATAAAGACAAAGTGCAATAGACAGTAGGAAGCAATGACGATGGCGCATACGCGGTGAAGCCAGGCAGAGCCTGGCACTCCCCCCATCAGTTGCATGGCCAACCTGGCGCCCGGTGCAGTTCTGAATTTGAGAGCCATGCCTGAGACGGTTGAACCAGCGAAGCTGATCATGACCAGCAAGTGGATGAAACGGTGGAACAGGTTGAACCGCCAGTACTCCGTCCTAGGCACCGACATCGTCATCGCCTCCGCAGTTTCTCGTGAAGCCGGCGCAGTAGCCAGAGGAAGGTGTGGCCATAGAAGAAGGCCAGAACGCTGATCGTCAACAGGAGGAAGAAAAGCTGGACGAAGAACAGCAGGACCGATTCGCGGGAGTGGGCAGCGCCGGGCTCAGGGGCTATAGTCTCGTCTGCATGGATGAGGAAGCCAGCCATGTTCTCCGTAGCGTTGGGGTGGCACCTTCGGCAGGCGCCGAGGGCTTCCTGAGGCTGGTCCAATGCCAACACTGTGTGAGAACCGTGACAATTGGCGCAGGAGGCTGAATCCTCGTAGTCCAGGTCTACCGCCGTCTTTCCGTGGTAGTTCGCCAGATAGGTTTCCAACTCGCCAGGGTGACACTGTCCGCAGATTTGGACCTGGGCATCAATGATTTCAAGACGAGACAGACCGCCTTGGCGGTAGTGAGGGTCGTGACAATGTCCGCAGGTGGGAGCTGGGAATTCGCTCTCGGATTCCCTCTCCCCCCTCAGAAGCTCGGCGTGCACGCCCTGTTCGTAGTACTCATGCTCCTGAGGATGGCAACTGGCGCACGCCTCATAGTCGAAGTGTTCTGTGGCATTTACGTTGAGGTCATCAGGGTTGGGATGCTCGTCGGGGAAATCCTCAGGTAGTATGTCAAGATGGCACTCCGAGCAGTCCACACCGCCATGGACGCTCGCGTTGAAACGCTGTACGTCGATATACCAGGAGCCTGGCTCTAGTTCAGCGGTGGGTCGCCCCACGATGCGCTGTCCACACCCTGCAGACAGGAACATGCCAGCCACAATGAGAACGGTCGCCGCCTTTGCTGTACAACAGAATCCCGGCCTAGTGAACAATCTCACGCGTCTCGCTTCTCTGCCAGACGGCAGACTATGCTGGGTTTGCTCAGCCCACAAGGGACGACATCAGCACTCCTACGAACGTGTTTGCACGCACTACGCAGGGTGGACATAGGAGCCCTCAGGAGCAAACGTGGGAAGCTCTCGTCTGCCTCCTATGGTGGTGCGCCTCTGAGGTACAGGGGAAAAAGGATCGAACTTCGTCCTGCGCCTACTCAAGAATGTCCTTGTACTTCTCTATCTCCGACTCTATGAAGGACTGAAACTCGGAGTCGGAGGCCTTGAAGAGGTTGTCTAGCTCACCCAAGTCGGAAGCCTCGATCTTGGCCAGCCAGCCTTCACCGAACGGATCCTCGTTGATGGGTGCCACGTCCCACTCTAGCTCCTCATTGGTCTCGGCGATAGTGCCGCTAGCCATGGCAGCGATACGGCCAACCCACTTTCCCGATTCCATCGACATGAAGGTCTTCCCTTGCTCCACTGTGCGCCCCGTCCGTGGGACCTCCACGTAGACGATCTCCTTCGATATCTTCTGGGCGAACTCGGTGACCCCCTGTGTGACCATGTTCCCTTCCACCGAGGCCCAGCCGTGACTCTTATCGTAGTACAGCTCGTCCGGGAAGTTGTATCCGCCGATCTCCATCCCTTCGCACCTCCCCTCTGACTCTAGTCGTGCATTCTAGCACGGATACACCAAATCATCAACCACACAAATCCCGCTAGACACAATCATAGCACCGCAGGGTAGAATTTGGGTCAAAATCAGGTCAAAATCAGGTCATAGTCAGGTCGCAGGAGCCGCTCGCCAGGTTACCGCAGAGCTAGTCCCTTCGTCTGATCTCAAATTGATCGAAATCCCTGACCACAATAGTGGCAGGGAATATACCGTCAGCCTCTTCCAGCACTTCCGTTGCCGAATAGCGCCGCGAGATGTGGTTGAGATAGAGCGTCCGCACCCCCGACTCTCGTGCAAGGGTAGCTGCTTGCGCCACCGTTATATGGCCAAACTGCTGCGCGAGTTCGGCCTCCGCGGAAAGGTACGTGGCCTCGATCACCAATGCATCGGCCGCTGTTGCCACGGCAACCAGATCATCGACCTGGGCCGCATCGCCGACATAAACCAGCTTGGCCCCTGGCCGCTGTGCTCCCAGCACCTGCTCGGGGCGAACAACCGTGCCGTCAGCCAGCGTGATGGGCTCTCCTTCGACCAATCGCCTTCGCTCCTGACCCGCGGGCACCCCCAACTTTTCCGCTTCGTCCACCAAGAAAGGGCGCTTGCCCCTCTCCTCGAAAGTGAAGCCGAAGCAGCCTGGTCCGCGATGAGCGACCGGGAAGGCGGAGAGCACGAAATCCCGATCCTCGAGCACCACCCCTGGCGACAGCTCGATGAACTCCAGTTCCAGGGGAGGCTTGGCCCCTCGCAAGACAACCCCGTAGATCAGATCTTCAACCCTGTCCAAAGCCCATCGCCCACCATAGATCTCCAAGGCCTCCACGGTCTCCCAGCGGCTGAAAGTGGAAATCAGCCCTCCCAGTCCCAGGATGTGATCCAAGTGACCATGGGTGAGAAGAATGCGCCTCAACCTCCTGAAGCCCAGACCACTCTTCAACAACTGCCGCTGGGTGCCCTCGCCACAGTCAATGAGAAAGCGGTAGTGCTTGTAGAGCACCATGGTGGCGGTTAGATTTCGCCCGACAGAGGGGGCTGAGGCCGAGGTGCCCAGGAAGATGATTTCAAACACCGCTCCCATCCCTGATGGTCACGCTTCCCGGCGCTCCTTCCCGGCCCTCAACAACAAACCTTCTGTCTAAGAACTGCTCCACAACCCAGGCATTGGTCAAGAGGTGCTGCGTGATACGGCAGGTGGTGAAGGTCGAGTCACCCTGTGCCAATGCCAGGGGGAGGATGAGCTGATCCGCCAAGTGCTGATCGAGGGCCGCTCCGGTACTGTAGTATTCCAAGAATTCAGCACAGGCTTCCTCCGCCACCTTCTCCGCTGGCTTGCCCTTCCTGCCCAAGGAGGTGAAACCTGCCCTCACGTTCTCGAACTCGGCGAGCAGGAAGAGGGCCGTTCCCCGACCCTTCGACGGGGCATCAACGATTTCGATTCGAGGATCGAAACCTTCACGTCTGAGCACGCTCTCCGCTTGGCGTTTCTGTCTGCCGGCGATATGCTCCGGCAGGTTGGAGACAGCTGATATGCCAGAGAGACCTCTCAGCTCTCCACGCTCGTTCAACTCCAAGCCCGGTATCTGGGTCGCCGCACGAGCCAACCCGGTGATTTGAGCTGCTATCACGCCTCCCCCGATGGGGTACCATCCCCATTCCTCAATCGCCACATCCGCCTCTATCCCCACCCGGGCCAAGGTAGGCAGGTAGACCATTTGCAGGTAGTGAAACGGCGGGCTCCAGGCAACGTGCGTGCCTCCTCTGAGGAAGACTCGGGAATTGCCGTCCGCCATGACCAGAGGCAGGAGCAGAGCCTGAAAAACCAGGCTTGTAGAACCCGCACTGCCGCCCTTCCGGGCCTCGGCCACGTCCCAAGAATAGCCACCGCTCTGAGGGGAAGAGCGAGGTGTGAAGGTCAAGGCACGCGACCCCAGCTCTGCACCTCGCAGTTTGGCGCGACATACCTTGGCTATGGCCCGCACGCCAGTCAGATGCTGAGCCTGCAAACCAGGGTTGGGACGCTTGACACGGATGTTCTCGATGCGTGTCGGTTCACTTAGTACGGCCGAGAGAGACAGGGCACCGCGTACTACCGCCCCACCTCCCTCACCATGAGAGCCGTCTATGACCACCATCGATGCAGTTCGCCCTCCTCGGCCTACAGCGGGCCGGCCGTCGTGCTAACCCTCGCAAAGGAACCCACTTCCAACCTCGCGTGATACCATCTGCAGGCACGGCTCAGCCATGCAGCAGCGTTCCTTCCTGAACGGCATCGTCGATCAGAGCACTCTTGATCAATCCTTTTTGTTCGCCCGAGATGAACCGCACAGTCACGCCCGGTTGAGCCTCGACCAGCTGGCACATCGTCCGCACCTTGGCGAGCATGCCACCTGTGACATCAATGCCGTGGGAGCCTGTTAGCATCCTCTCCACTTCGCCAAAGTCGGACGCAGAGATTTCCCTCAGAAGGCGGGCTTCCGAGTCCTTCAAAGGGTCTCGCGTGAACACCCCTTCCACTTCACCGGCCAGGATTACCCTTCGCGGATTGAGATGCGGGCTGAGATAGGCGAAGATCTGTTCCGTGGAGATGATAGCAGTGCCCCGCACTCTGTCGAAGGATACGTCGCCGTACACCACTGGGACTAGCCGCCTCCTCAGGGCTTCCTTGAGCGGGGCGACCTCCAGATGCACCAACTGCCCGTTATGGCAGAGAGCAGAAGCAGAGGGCTGTGACGAGAAGACCGGTATTCCCTGGGCAAGGAGTAGGTCGGCCACAAGTTGGTTCAGCCGAGCGGCCACGACCGCCGTTTCCGCATACCCCCACCAATCATCGGCCTCGAGCAACCCCTCCTGAACACCGTACTTCCTCGCAGGGTCGTGCCCGAAGGATCCGCTGCCATGGCCCAAGAGCAGCCTCAGATCCTGTACGACGTCCAGAGCCTCCCTTATCTCCAGAGCCGCCCGGCGAATGACTCCTTCCCTGGCCGTCTGGGGAGACTCCTTGTCAGTGATTAAGGAGCCCCCTAGTTTGAGGAATACCAGCTCCCTCAATTCCCTGCCGCCTTACGGTCAGTGACCAGCGTGCGCGGAGAGCACCTTCGTGGCCAACAGCACCACCACCCTGTCAGAAGCCCGGGTGCGATACTTGGCTCCCTTGGGCACTACCGTCATCTCTGCCCTATCCAGAGTCACAGTGCCTAGCTCAGTCTCCAAAGTCAGGCCATCATTCTGCACCAACAAGAGTTCACTACCCCCACTGCACACACGTTCCTCGCCCTCACCCTCGTATCGGACGACGGCCAAGGACAACTCGTCCACGTTCATCAACTCGCGAGGCGCCGACAGCTCTGTCAATTGCACCGCCTCCGCCCCGATGTTCACGGGCTGGACTTGACCCCCGCCCTCAAGCGCAAACAACCTTCGCTGGCCGTTCTGCCTGTTGGCGAAGAACTTCCGTTCGAACACCAAGGCAATTGTTCGAGACACGGAACCGCAACGGTGAGTCACCGCCTTGGGTATCACCGCCATCTCTCCGCTTCGCAACATCGTATTACCCCACTCGCTCTCGAGGGTCAATTCTCCATCGACAACCAAGAAGAGTTGCTCCTGATCTATGTGCTTGTGCCAAGCTACCATACCCTCACTGGCAAACAGGCGCGCCACGAAATCATCGATGTCGGCAAGATCAACGACCAAGAAAGGCTGGGTAAGAGCCTTAGCCTCCTCGAACACGTTGATCTTCGCGATAGGCATATTCGCTCCTAGCATTCCCGCCCGCTTGAGCGATCACATCATCTTGGTCTTCATGACGCGGTGAACGATTCCAGAGATGTCGCGAAATCCTTGCTTGCCTCAACCGCGGTGTCGATCAGACCTTGAGCTCCCTCAGCCCGTAAGGCACGCTTGACGGGCTCGCGGGTTTCGGAAGTCACCAACGCAATCATGTTCCCTCCTCGGCCGGCACCGGACAGCTTTGCTCCCAGCGCGCCGTGGCGCTTGGCCGCATGCACAAGATCATCCAGTCGAGACGAGGAAACACCCATTTCCTGAAGCAGGCGATGGTTCTCGTCTAGGAGCCGTCCCACGTGCCTCAACTCTCCCCTCTCAATGGCCCGACGCACTTCCACGACTATGTCGCCCACGGCGTCGAACAGATCGTCATATCTCTCCCTGGCTTCCTCCCGTGCTCGACGCACTGCTCCGACCACCTCCCTCGTGGGGCTCTCCACTCCCGTATCCGCGATGATCAATAGCAGGCTCCTTCCTACTCGCACGGTCTCGGGACTCTCGCCACGCACGAAATGCACCGGTCGCTCGCAGGCGATCACCGTGTTGTCTATGCCGCTGGGCGTGCCGTGATGTAGCTTCTCCGTTTCATACACCAGCTGGGAGATCTCTCCAGCAGTGAGTTCCCTGGAGAAATGCCGGGCTATCGCCCTGGTCATCGCAGTGGACACCGCAGCGCCGCTACCTAGGCCTCGAGCCATGGGAATGCTGGATTCCACGAAGACCGTCAGGTCGTGGTCTGTGGTTAAGCCGAGGTATGCAAGAACGTTCGCCACCGTAGCCTGCAGAGGCCCTACCGTAGCATCGCGCTCCTGACGGGCGAGGGAGAAGACGCGCCCCAGGTCCTTGGCTACGACGACGATTCCCTGCCCCGGCTCCCCTTTTTCGACCTTCACCTGGGCCTGTACCTGGGTCACGGGTACTGCTATGGCTGGGCGGCCGTAGACTACGGCGTGCTCCCCAACCAGAATGATCTTCCCCGGTGCGTAGGCTACCGTCATGCAATCTCGTGCCCCAGGCCGTCCAAGCTAGTATATCATAGGAAACGAAGCGCGTACAAGAGACGAAGGTAGCAGAACTGGATAGCAGATGGTATAATGCGAACCGGGAGGTCTACTTCGTGGGAGAGCCAACGTTCCCCATCGGGGGGTCGAATACGCTGGTCAGTCTCGTCATCCTCGTGATCAGCCTCTTGATGGTAGCCTTCTTCTCCAGTTCCGAGGCGTCACTGATCTCCGTCAACAAGATCCGGATTCGCAGCTTGGCAGAACAGGGTAACCGAGCCGCTCAGGCGGCCAGGGACCTCTGGGAGAACCATGACAGGCTGTTTGCCACCATCCTTCTCACTGAGAACGCCTTCATCATCTTCGCCTCTTCCATGGGCACCACGTTGGCCCTGCTGATATTCGGAGAGAGAGGCTTACTCGTGGCGAGCCTATTCATGACCGTGCTCATCGTGCTCTTTGGCGAGATAACTCCGAAAACCTTCGCCGCTCGCAACGCAGAACGGATGTCCCTCCTCGTGGCCAGACCTATCGCCCTAATCGTTAAGGTGCTGACCCCGCTCATCTACGTCTTCACCCTCGTATCCAACTTCCTCATCGGCCTGGTAAGCCGAGGAGAAGAGAGCGCCTACACCTTCGTAACAGCCGAGGAGATACTCCTGCTGGCCACCATCGGTGAGGAACAAGGCACCGTGTTGGAGATGGAGCGGGACATGGTGCACAAGGTCTTCGAGTTCGGCCAGCGTCAGGTACGTGAGGTCATGATACCTCGTCCCGACATTGTGGGCGTCGAGGTGGGAACGACTCTGAACGACCTGCTGGGGACGTGCACCGACTCCAGCCACTCTCGTTTCCCCGTGTACAGGGATGACCTTGACAGCGTGATCGGTTTTGTGTCTATCAAGGATGTGTTGCTCGCCCTGGCCCAAGACCCCTCCGGCCGCCACTTGGTATTGGGCGATCTTGCCCGCCGAACCATCTTCGTTCCCGAGACCAAGCAAGTGGGCGAGCTCTTCCATGAGATGCGAACTCAACACATGCAGGTAGCCATCGTCATCGACGAGTATGGCGGCACGGCGGGCATGGTGACCCTGGCAGAGCTAGTGGAGGAGATCGTGGGGCGACTCACAGACGAGTGGGTGACGGAGCCGCTGCTCGTGCAGATTGATGAGCACACCATCCAGGTGAACGGCTTGATGCGCATCGATGAGGTGAATAGGGAATCGAGTGTCGACTTGCCCGAAGATGACGACTACGATACCGTCGCCGGCTTCATCCTCCATCAACTGCGGCGCATACCCAGGAAGGGAGAAGGACTCCACTACGGTGATCTCAACATCACCGTTCAAGAGATGAAAGGCCCCAGGATAGAGCAAGTACTGATCAAGACGAAGTGAGGCAATCTCCGCGAATCTCCTCCACCCTTCGTCGCATCCTCTCCCAGTGAGTCCCTCTCCAATAGACCTTGTCACACTGCGGGCACAGACTGAACTCTGCATGCCTGCGCAGAACGAACGGTGGCACCCGGTCTCTCACTTGATCTCTGACGGCTGGCTGGAGCACGACGTTGCAGCGCGCGCAGCGAGATGCGGAGCCATCCACCTCCAGATTCAGGTCGCGCAGCAATTGCCCCAGCTGCTCCTCGAATCTGTCGCTAGTGATGAACACGGACTTCAAGCCTCTGCGCCTGGTCAACTCTCGGTCGCGCGTCAAGAGGATGCGTCCTTCAGCTCGCCCTATGCGCATCAGTTCGTGGTCTTCAATATGCGCAAAGTAGACGGTATCATACCCCAGAATGCGCAGCCACTTTGCCAAGCGACCGAGCATGGCATCGGCAATGAACTTCATCTCACCCGCCAGGCTCTATTTGCGCAGTCGCCACCGGCCACGGTACGCTCTCTGCATCTCTTGCACAGTAACGAAGGCTTGGTCGTCCAACGCGCTCGTGGTGGCCATTACGGCGGGCACTTCTCGCCTCCGCACGACCGCTCTCACCATGTCAACTACGTTCTTCTGGCCAACTCCCAAGAACTCAGTGGCTCCGTAGCCATCCTCGCGTAACGCTTCTGCTATCTCCGTACCCTTGCCCATGGATATGATGCTCACTTCGGCCAGGCCAATGGCGAGCTTGTTCTCAATCGTCATCCCGACGATGGTGCCCGTGGCAAAGCCACCGGCATAGGCTACGACGTTCCACCAGTTGCCGATGTTGGTGACAACCTGGCTGATGGCCACGAGGAAGATGGTGACTTCGAAGAACCCTATCAGGCCAGCAAGCAACCTTCGACCGCGCACCGCCATGAGCATCCTCACCGTCCCCATGGACACGTCTATGAGGCGCAAGCAGAAGATCAACAACGCACCCAACAAAATCTCCATGATCCAATTTCCAGGCAGCGGTGTGAGAGCGCGCACAAAAAAGGGCTCCCCTCGCCAGGTCACAAGGGAAGCACAGCCAGCGCCGCGCGTTGGATCACACCGAAGCCCACCCTGCCACCTCTTCTATGCAGCAATCTTAGCCGCCTGCCCGCGCTTTGTCAAGCGTCAGCCAAGGATTCCCCGGCTGTACAGCAGCAGCATGGCGCCTACGTAGCCCAGGATAATCAGCAACGCATCGACTTCTACAAAGAGGATGCGACGTTCGACCTGGGCCACAGTGCCGACCAATCCCAAGCTGGTCAACAACAGGCCAGCCAGCCCAGCCAGCGTCAGCGAGGGGTCTATGACTCCCAGAAAGCGCCCTTGGAGGTAGTAGACGTCCGTCGACCCAAGTGCGAAGATGTTGAAGATGTTGCTTCCGAAGAGATTGCCCACGGCCAGGTCGAACGCGCCTATTCGACTCGCGGTCACGGTAGTGACCACCTCAGGCAACGAAGTGACCAAGGCCACCAGTGCGGCGCCTATGAACCCGGTGGTCAAACCGGTGATCTCAGCTATGCCGACCGAGCTCCTGACCAGCCATTGGGTGACGATTACCAGCACCGCAGCCGCGCCCACGAAGCAGAACACCGCCCCGCCAAGCCCAGGCAGGCCTTCCTCTTCCTCATCTACCCCTTCGTCCGCCCGTATGCCACTGCGATTCCTGGCGTAGATGAGCCGCATGGCAAGCCAGTACATGCCCACCAGGATCAAACTATCGACCCCCACCCAGCCAACCTGCATTGAGATATCGGCCAGCACGAAGAACACGGCCATGCCGGTGAGAAAGACCGCCAGACCTGCGCTCAGAGCGTGGTTCATGGCGACGCGCCGGAGGATTCGGCTTCGCGGGTTCATAAGGTCCAACACGGCCAACATCAGCATGTTGAACATGGAGCTGCCGAAGATGCTACCTGCGGCCAGTTCCGGTACCTGCTGATTGATGGAAGTAAGGGTTGTGAACAACTCCGGCAGCGAAGTGGCCCCTGCAAGCAGAAGCGTGCCGATGAACATGCCGCCTAGCTTCGTACGGACCGCAATGGTGTCTGCGCACTCGGCCAGTTTCGTGGCCGCGATGACTATCAGGACCGCGCTGACGACGAACTCCAGCCAGATCATTCCTCCGTCCCCGACTCACTAAGTCGATTAACCACCCCTTTGGCTGAGGTGAGCTCCCACGCGGCGAAGACTCCGGTGTTGGGAAGCGTCAAATCACCGATGATTCCTTCTACTGCCTCCAGACACCTGTCCGCTGTGCGAGTGTCGGGGACTATGGCAAAGAGGGTGTACTGAGACCGTTCGGCGCTCTCCGCCAGCCCAGTCAAGCCAAACAGGTATCGCCCACGCACGCGCCGTGTCTCGCGGCGGTAGGCGCCGATCGTCTCTATGATAGTAACTCCACTCACTCCCACAGAGCGCCAGGCATCCAGCACGGCGTCAAGCTGAGCGGGATCGTCGAGGACGAGCATGATCATATGCATGAGTCACATCCTCCACTGCCTCAGGTGTTGCATCGGC
>JABAOH010104476.1_pt1 | contig 10679 bp, 12 predicted proteins | sample 7062181 | NCBI WGS metagenome assembly JABAOH01 (sample SAMN14538630, study PRJNA623070) | marine sediment metagenome | biome: marine biome [ENVO:00000428]; feature: marine pelagic biome [ENVO:01000023]; material: deep marine sediment [ENVO:00002113]; isolation source: pool of 5 deep marine... | reverse complement strand
ATGATAAGAGTTTCCACTTTCCCGGGCTGGGGGATGATTTCGCTGCCTGTTTCTTTATCCATATCCCGGTCCGGGTGGAGATAGAGTACCCTGGTGATGTTGAAACCGGTGCGTTCCAGTTTTTTCAACGTCGGAATCACGCTGTCCACTTCTTCCTTTAGCCCCACCACGGCCGCATTTTTTATATATAACCCCAGGACTTTTAATAGTTTTTTAACAATGAAGCGAAACAACGGCACAATCACCATGCCGGTCAGCATCATCAGGATGGGAATGGTCCGGGTGAAAAATTCATAGGTCCGGCTCAAATAAACCAGGAGAGCGATTAAAATCACGGATATAAAAAGCCCCCGTGCAATAAAGACAAATTCTTCGTAAAACGGGTATCGCCGGGTATACAGTTTTTCGTAAGAAAAAATCAAGATAAAAACCAGCAGCAGGTAATACATTTTATAAAAATGCTCCAGCGGAAAGAACCAGGGGTTAGAAACATTGAACAGGTCCTGGATAATTTCCACCCGGATAAAATAGGCCAGGTGAAAGGCGAGGATTAGGGCTGCGATATCTGCCAGCAAAATCAACAGGAACGAAATTACTTTTCTCATTCTTTACTCTGCTTAACTTCTTACTGCATGCTTCTTATTGCCAACTGCCAACTGCCAACTAATTTTCTATTATATCATCTTCGATGGGTTTATGTCGAACTTTTGCGATGGCAATTAAATAAGCTACAAATATAAAGAGCTCCATTGCGGCTCGTGAGTAGATAATTCCTTTCAGGGAGAGCAAGAATCCCAGTAAAAATTCCAGGCCGATCATTAAGAAGGCGGATGAGATCAGGATATAAAAGCGGATATTCTGGAACCGGGTAGCGGTGAGAACATTGCCGGTATAGTAAGATACAAACCGGAAAAACAGGAAGAAAGAGAAATAAAAAAGCAGATCGGAGGAAAGCTGGATGTTTTGTTTTGTGAAAATGGACACCAGTATATCTCGTGTGAAAAAGAGGATCACGGATGCCAGGGCACCCAGTAGGATGCCCACCAGCAGGATTTTTTTATAAAAACCCTGGAAGTCATTGACGACATTTGATTCTTTGCGCCTGTAGACCCGGGAGATGTAGGGGGTCAAAGCAAAGGAGGTCATTTCTGCCAGGAGGCAGAAGGCCAGGTATATGCGTAATGCCAGGAAGTAGGCGCCTTCTTCTTCTTTGCTGATTAGAAAGGAGAGGATAAACAGGTCGAAGTGGTGCTGGATAAAATAGGAGAAGCCAGAGGCGGAAAAAAACCGGATTTCTTTCCAGTTGTAGGTTTTGATGCTATTGAGATTGATGCGGATTTTATCCAGGTAATTTTTAATCTCGGCAAAATACGCTCTCAGGATGATGGTTGACACCGATGCTGCCAATCGTAGAAAGTAAACCCCGGTGATGTCCAGTTTTTTCACCACCAGGAAGACCGGAACTGCCACCATAGCGAAGGCAATCACCTGGGAGATGAATTCAAATTGCATTTTTTCTTTTCCCAGGAGGAGGCCAGAAAGGTTTTTTTCAATACCGAAGACAATGCCGCTGGCAGTGGCAATCAGCAGCACCGGGATATCGATTTCTTTGTACAGCAGCAGTAAAAAGAACAGGAGCACCACGCTGAGTGCCAAGCCGATAAAAAAGGTAGTGGCCACCTCTCCCACCAATTTCTTGAGTTCTCCGCTGCGGTCCCGTTGGTGGGCCACTTCTTTACCGAAATAGGTGGTTAACTCAAAGGAGGTGAGAAAGGAGAACAGGTAATACAAAAAAGCAGAGATGGAGTATATGCCCAGTTTTTTCTCACCCAGGCCGTGGGATACGGAGAACATGATAATCAGGTTGGTGAAGGTCAGCAGACCGCGGGAACTGACAGAATAAAAAGAGGTTTTAATGATTCGTTTGAGCATGAGTTGGTTTTAATACATACCCTACGTTTTGGCCTTTGTAAAAGAGATTCCATTTAATGCGAAAGAACTGTTTATTATTTTTTTCCTCGTAGAGCATTTTCTGTACATCATTGACACCGGTGAATTCGGGTTTCCAGACCACATAATTGTCAAAGATGATGTAATCCACGTCCTGGTTTTCTAATTCTTGGAAAAAGAGGCGGATAAACTGGTCCCGGTTTTCCGGGGTGTTGCGAAGGGGGACGGTGAAATGAACCCATTGGACGTTTTTGACTGCCATTCGTTTTTTATCCAGATAGTAGTCCACAATGTTATTGTCCGTATAAGATAACACCACCGCACCGTCTTTCAACCGGCACATATTGAGCCATTGGGCGGTGGCATAGGCCGCCTTGCGGGCATAATCCACCACGTAAGTCTCTGACTTGTAATACGACGTATGATAGATTTGCCAGGCAAACACCAGTAAAATAACCCCAGCAAGGTATGTGGGAATTCTTCTTAGAGGAAGATTCTTTAAGGGAACCGCCAGGGCTGGCAGGATTAACAATGCCGGGAATACCAGCGGTGGGGTTATTAATTTTTGGGAAACCGCCAACACGATTAAAACAATTCCACTGCCTATAAGGACGATATTTCGTTCTGCTTTAAGGGATTTAATTCTTTTTAAAAGGAAGTAACAACCGATAAAGCTGATGATATAAAAAATCCAGAGCCCGGAGAAAATTCGGCGGAACTCTCGTTCAGGGTCTGACACGTCCAGGTATCCTTTAGCCACGAAGAGCAAGAACTCGTAGACGGCAAGGGTGATGACCAGGCGTTTTTCGATTTTGAAGAGCCGGTAAAGGCCGTAAAGAAAAAAGATAAAAAGGATAATCAACAGGGCTAACTTTGGTAAATAGGGGTAAGAATAAGGGATAAAATAGAGGATACTGCCATATAGTAGGTTGAAGAAGTCCATGGGGTGCAAGAAGATGTACAGGTAGCTCTTTTGGGCCAGGATGACATCCGTTAAATGGGCGAAAATCCGGGAAGCAAAGATAAGGAAGGTAGCCAGCACCACCGGCAGGGCTGCCAATAAGATATAAAAGTACCGTTTTTTCATTTTGAAATAGTTAAGGAACCCGGCCAAAATCAGTAATACGCCTTCATACCGGGTAAGAACCCCGGCCACCACAGCCAGCGTGGTCCATCCCGGGGCGGATTTTTTCAAGAACCCGAAAAAAGCAGCTGTTAAAAAGAAAAGGTAAAGCATATCCGTGATGGGGAATGCCAGCAGTTTCAGGTACCACGGTGAAATCACCATGAATGCAAGGCCCAGCAGGGCAAACTTCCCTACGATTTTCTCCAGGAAAAGATAGGAAAACCAGAGAACCCCCAAGCCTGCGACTAAAGAAATAATTCTACCGGCAATAATAAACGCTTCTGCAGACCCTGTAAAGATTGAGACTAATTTGCCAAGGGGGTATAACAACAGGGGGAAGAGGGGAGGAACAATACCGACGTTTAAGTCTCCTGAAAATAGTCGTTCAGAGACTCCATGCAGTTTATAGAAATCCGGGGGTCCGATTTTTTCTGTCAGGGTCAGCATGAGCCAGTTTACAATGGCAAAAAGGAAGATCAGGGAAAGGATGAGGCCTTGGTTATTTAAAATAAACCGGTTAAAATACTCTTTGGCTGCTTGCACTTGCATGTTCATCGTTTTCATTGAACTAATATGCCTGTGTATACTGAAACCACCACGGCAGTATTTACACCGTAATAGTAATAGTATAAATGGTATTATACCAATTTTAGAAGTATTAATAAATAGGCAAAGAGAGAGAAGGAAAAAGGTATTTGAAAAACAAACGTTTTTTTGTTATAATTATCCTGGTACTCGTATTCAGTATGAATACGCGAATATGGATTCTGTTTCGCCGATTATATAAGTATAATATTAGTACGATTGCACGCCGGATGAGCAATGAAAAAGAATGAAAATAAATAACGCAACACCCCAAAAAAACATTAAATATTAAGACATGAAAAAAGCGCAGGAATTGTTAGACCTGGTTTACGAGATTGGTCTTATGGCCCATCAGTCGCAGGATCTTAAAGCCGTGCTTCAGTCTATTAGTGAACGGATTCTCAAAGAGACTCATGCTTTCTTTGTAGCTATTGGACTGGTAGATGAAGCTCGCCAGGAAGCCGAGCTTTCCGTTGGTGTTGTGAAAAATGGGGGTACTGTCCCATTGGGTTACCGGCAGCCTATAAATGACGGCATAGTTGGCAAGGCGATGACCACCGGCCAATTAATCTATATAAAAGACACATCGAAATCTGAGGAGTATGTGAATTTGATACCTGGTACGAAATCGGAGTTGGCTATTCCACTTTTTTTGGGAGGAAAACTCATTGGTGTCCTGAATGTAGAGAGTGAGCACGTGGGGCATTTTGGTCCTGAAGATATAGCCTTGCTTCAGGCCATTGCCAACCCGGTGGCCCTGGCCATTGAAAATGCCCGCCTCTACCAGGAAGAGAAAAAACGACAGAAGCAAATGGCGACGCTAAACCAACTGAATCGTGTGTTAACCTCTACTGTGGATGTGGATGCGCTCCTGGACCGGGTGGTAGAAGCCATTCGTGAACAATTGAACTACCCTTTTGTAGGCATAGGGCTGCCGGATAAAGACAGTAAAAAATTGGTGCTAAAAGCAATTAGCTCAATACATCCGGTGGACCTGCCTATCGGTCATACCCAGGATATCGGTGTAGGGGTGGTAGGCGAGGTAATGGCAACCGGGAAAAGCCTCCTGGTCCCGGATGTAAGAAAACGAGAGAACTATGTCCCAATGCATAAAGATTTTCTTTGTGAAATGTGCTGCCCACTTCGAGTGGGGGATCGACTGGTAGGTTGTCTGAACGCTGAAGACCATAAAACGTTTGCGTTCAATGAAGATGACCTGGTGGTGTTTGAGACAATAGCGGATCATATTGCCCAGGCTGTGGAAAACGCGGAGAATCTCCGCCGCATGAATCAAATGCGGGAAGACTTATCCCACATGGTGGTTCATGACCTTCGTAATCCGTTATCGGTTATATATTCGTCCCTGGATATGCTGGGAATGAGTGAATCACTGATCCCGGAAACGAAAAAAAAGCGATACCTGGATACAGCCAGGGCATGCTGTGACCAACTCATTTTACAACTGGACAGTTTGTTGGAAATCCATAAAATCGAAACCGGTAGATTGGAGCTTTACCTTGAGATATTAAGCCCTGATGAGCTGGTTTCCCGGGCGATTGACAGCCTGACTGTGAAAGCAGAATTATCAGGGAAATCAATTTCCAGTGATAAAGTTGACCCCCTGCCCAAAGTGAACGTGGATCGGGAGCTTTTTTTCCGGGTCTTGCAAAACCTGGTGATGAATGCTTTAAAATTTACCAAACGTGGGGGTCATATTCACGTTTCTGTTCGACGGGCTGCCAAGAATGTTGCCCGCAAGTACCTTAAAAATGGAGGAGTATTATTTTCGGTCCGGGATGATGGCTGCGGTATACCCGCGGACAAGTTGGAGCATATTTTTGAAAAGTTTACCACGTTGAAATCGCAGCACGTTGATACCACTGCAGATGCAGGAACCGATCCTCTTCGCGGTGCCGGTCTGGGACTTACTTTCTGCCGGCTGATCACCCTTGCCCATAAAGGGGCCATCTGGGCCGAAAGCGAATTAGGCAAAGGCAGTACCTTCCACGTCCTCTTACCTTCGGTCACCAGGGACTCCTTTATTAATGAACGACTCCGCTAGGGTGTGGACGCCGTCCACTTTTGTTAACGGTTGAAAAAAAATGTGTGATATGAAATAATTATGTTCTCGGAAGGTTTTTAGAAAATGAATCAGCGCAATCAGGAAATACTGAAAAAAATAGGCATTGGCATAATAATATGCATCGTTAGTGTGCTTACCTTTAAATTCATCATGTGGAATAAATGGAAAGTGGAGCGCTCCACGGCACTGGCAAAAAAAATCCTTCGCGCACCCGCGGCCGTGAACTTAACCATTTCAAATCGTGAGGGGGTCTTGTTTCAAAAGAGTTTTGCTAATAATCCCAACGGCAATTATTATATTATCAACCATTTCGATATTACTCCCCATGTCGATCGTGCTAACCGGTTAACATTAACGGTTATGGTCAACGGTCAAAAGGCTGTTCCTATTGACCTCCATCGATTTAAGACCGTTAACATCCTTCACTGCACCGGGTTTGATCCGGATATTTATTTTGCTTTTACTACCAGGGATTGTGAGATGGAAGAGTTTGTGCGTTTAATTCAATCGCTGCCCTCTATTATAAATTCTCTTAAAACGCAAAAATAGCTGCGAGTATTTCTTGCTCCTCCAAACAGAGAAAGTTTCTTGTCACTGTTACTCAATTCCTCATAAATAGATTTACCTTGCATGTCCCCTTTTTTTCCTTTTTTTTTATCGGGAATAAAAAAAAGGTGGGAAAATAAAGTACCTAGCACCTTCACCTGTTCACCTGCTTTCTCTCTTTCTTTCTAAAAAGAGAAAGTTTTTTTCATGCTGGGAGGTATTTGTTCTGTTTAGTGATTCAATTTGCAGAAGGCAGAGGTTATCCCATCACAGCCCGGCCTATGACGGATAAAGAAAAACGACGTTACAAAGAATGGAGAAAACGATGAATAAAAAAAAGATTCCCAAAACGGATTCAATCCAAGAACTGGCACATTTTTGGGATACACATGATCTGACGGATTTCGAGGACCAATTGGAAGAAGTAATCGAACCCGTTTTTGAGCGTAAAAACACTCTTAAAATCAACCTGGAACCAGATGATGCCGAGGCCGTCAGACAAATTGCCAGATCAAGAGGAATCTCATATGCTGAATTGATCAAAGAGTGGGTTCTTGAAAAAATTCATGTCAAGTGAATTTGGAGTGATTAATCCCAAGGAATGGCCGAAAAAAACCGGGAGCTTGCCAACTGCCCACAGACATCTGGAAGGGAACTGGGGAAGCGTGCATTGTCACTGGGGACGCTTACATTTTGACTGGGACCCGTTACAATATCACTTGTACCGGTTACAACATGACTTGCCCCCGTTACAATATGACTTGTACCGGTTACAATAGGATTTCTCGCCTGACCCCTTTTTAATTCTCACCTTTTCCCTGAAAACGCTCCAGATAATCGCGTTTATTATGGACGCTGATGATATAAGGAAAATCATTGAATGCTTAAAGAACACACCCGGCATGATGTAAAACGAACGATCAAGAGGATAATTCCTCCAAAAATTGTTTTTAAAAAGCAGGGGGTGGAAGATTTTCACCCAAAAGAAATTGAAAAAAGGCAAAAGAATCAATAAAGAAAAAATGATGATAAGATTGAACAATGCAATCCCTGGTAATTTTTTTCTGTTAAAGGTGACAATAAAAAGAATCAGGCAAAAAAAAGCAATCAATGCCATTATGTCAAGAAGGTTTCGTACTTCTGCCAGGTGTAATTTCTCTTTGTATGTCCAACCGCTGGTCAAATTATCCTTATGCATGAAAAAACCAGTTAATTCATGGATATATTGATTGGCTTTTTCCAGGCCAATGATGTTAAAATTGGGGTGAAGATGGCAATTAAAAGTGTACCAGACGGGAAAATAGGTCATAAAGGCTAATGGAATGTAAAGAGTCAGGTAAAACAAGCTTAGACCAAAGAAGACATTTTTTATCTTATTCATTTGACTTGTACTTTTCCTTCTTCGCTTTCCTGTTTTTATACTATAATTTTTACTATTTTTCAAGGTTCTTTAGTTATTTTCTGACCTGATTTTCCGGCCATTTTTGTTGCTTGTCCTCTTTTTTACTTTTTTACAAAGAAAAAATTTGGGTAAAATTTTTGGAGTTGATGAAAATTTATGCTATAATATTTTTCTTTATAGATATATGAGATGTTGGCTTTTACAAGGAGGTGTATTCATGCCAAAGAAAGTCCTATTTTGGTTGATCATTATTTATATTGTTTTGTTTTACACTGGTTGCGGCAGCGAACCACCGTACTACCGTGTACTACCAGTCCCTTTTTTTTGGGCTGAAGGATATCAGTGGTGTACGGTTGCATGTATCCAGATGTGGGCCCATTACGATGGCAATACGCATGTGGGACAGGCAGAAATCGCCAGCTATGTTGGCGTCCCCACACTTCCCGATGATGCCGTCAACGGCGTCAATTATTTCACTGATTCGGCTGGATGGATGGAATGGGAACCTGATACAAAATATGGGCAGGAATTGACCATCGCATCTTCCATCGCTTGTGTAGATGACAGATGTCCATCCATAATCCCGGTTCATGGCGGAACGCATGCAATACTGGCAATTGGTTTCAAATGGCATAGAAATGCGATGGGCACTCCTATTGCAGATTTCATGACGTCTCATGATCCGGATCAAGGTGAAAGATTGGAGATGACTGGCGACAGACTAATGAATCATTATTTTTTACCTGTTCAATCAAGATATTATGTCATCGTAGGCGCACGCTGGCATGTTACCCGGGGAGCAAGCGGGCTTGCAGATTATAAGGCAGCCGGCGGTACATACTATGGCGAGGATCCTGATGATCCAACTGTTCCTCAACAATAATTAGATTTTAAACCGGAGGAAAAAAATGAATAAATATAAACATTTAATTATTATCATATTGATACTGGGTTTGGTTCAAGTATCTTTTACTGAGAAAAGAAAAAATCCTAAATCTATGAAAGCGTTGACCGACCCTTCATCTCCGTCATATGTTCCTATCCCCTATCCCAAAACCAGGGAAGAAATAATGACGGATCTTAAATATGCTTTCAGCAAAACTCACGCTCCCCTAGAGGGGACCTACTCAGATGAGAGTCAAGCTCCGCCAAGTCAAAAAGTGGTGATGAATCTACTCGAAGATAAGCCGATATACAAAATTGATATTATCAAAGTTAAAAATCGGAATGCAAACATTCCATTCGATTATGAATGGCTTATCAATGTGATTAATAAAGATAACACGGTTGCAGCGCGAATAGTTATGACCGCGGAAGGTTTATGGGGCGGTACGGCCACACCCGCCACTGAGAGATCTAAACAGTTAATAACTGAGAATCATGTAATCGGAGAATTGTCAAATTCTTTAGGGAAAGCCGTCACCAAAAAAGATATAAAACGCATTAAGCGAATCGCATTTTATTCATCACATATTGCCACCTCGTTTCACCCGGCATGGGAATTTGAACTGAAGGATGGCTCGGTTTATTATTATAGTTCCTCAAAAAAAGAAATTTTACGGATAAAAGACAAAATACCATGGGAAAAAGATGAAAAGGGGCGTCGTCCGGATTGGCAGCAGCTTGTATTTCATTGGGAAATTTTTGCATTTGATTCGATAGATGACAAAATCATTGTTTTCGAGCGGGTGAAAAAGCAGAAGTAACATTTGCGCACTTTCTGCTTTTTTTTCGTCTAATTCCCTGATAAAAAGGTTAAAAAGGGCATAGTAGAATTTTCGGTTGCGATATTGATCAAAAAATGGTATAGTAAGTAATGAAACATAAGAAACTTATCATCTTCTGCCTTTTATTCACTTTGCCAGGAAGTAGGGGGATATTGACAGCGAAAAAAGAGTCGAGAATAACTCTTTTCGCTTCCACCGGTGTATCTTTTCCCGTTTATCCCGGCTGGTTTTCCAATGAACATAAAGCTGCGGTTAATGTGGGCGTCGGCCTGGAATTGAGACTATCGCCACGCTTGATTATCAGGGAAAACTTTAACTTATATTCCTATTATCCCAGAGAGGATTATTATAAATTCATTTATTTTGGTGATATTGAAATTGAACTACCGGGTAAAGGTATATACAAGGGAGATCATTTTTTTTTATCCTCCGATTTATGGCTTGATCTCAAATACATATTGATTGAAAAGGGCAGGTTTTCGTATTATATGGCAGCAGGTGGTGGGGTATGTTTAATGAGATATGTATACGGTGGTTATATAGGTATCGATGGCAGCGAGACATATTGGGCAATGGCGCTTCATGCCCTCATTTCCGGCGGTATAGGAGTTAGTTATAAGGTGTCTGGAAGTATCAGACTTTTTTTAGAAGCAAATTACAGGTATAATTTTTATAAGGATTCTGATCAGAAGAGGGGAACGATTCCCTTGAGGATTGGGATTTCCACCTGCATATGAAAAAAGGGAAAAAGAAATTTTTTCCACTGTCCACTTCCCATTTTTACTCCCACTTCTTACTTCCTACTGACTTTCTTCTCTTCCTGGCCTCCTGACTTCCTCGCTTCTTCTTTTCACTGGGACCTTTTCCTATAAAGGGTCAGAACCGGGATTATCAGGATTATAGGATTAACAGGATTATTGTTATCTACGAAGATGAGTGGCATAGGCAACCTTAATAGGATTGATATGATTCCATTAGAAAACAAGTCTTCTTAAAAACCTGCTTATTCCTTTAATGAGGCTTGAAAATCCTGAACCAGACACTTATAATTAATTACTGTTTAATAGGAGTTGCAAAATGGCAGGTTATTTAAAAGTTGATGACCCGTTAACTCATAAGATTATCGGCTGTGCNNGAAACGGCTTCCAGGAAGTCATCTATCAACGCTGCCTGGCTATCGAAATGAAAAAACAAGGTATGGATTTTGTTCGTGAACAATCAATGCCTATTTATTACGATGGGATTAAAGTGGGAACACGG
>JABAOH010002796.1_pt3 | contig 10679 bp, 10 predicted proteins | sample 7062181 | NCBI WGS metagenome assembly JABAOH01 (sample SAMN14538630, study PRJNA623070) | marine sediment metagenome | biome: marine biome [ENVO:00000428]; feature: marine pelagic biome [ENVO:01000023]; material: deep marine sediment [ENVO:00002113]; isolation source: pool of 5 deep marine... | reverse complement strand
ACATTCGACTTGTATCACCGTGTCGGTGACAATGTCCATAGTGACCGGGTCCCTCCCCGGCACCTCTAAGCCGGCGGCCGGGCCAACAACCGTTCCCAGGATCACAAGGTCAGACAAGGACGCCAATATCTCAGGCGGTAGGACTCCCGTGCCGTCATGAAAAGCCAGTGCGGGCAGCAGAGTGGGCATCACGTGTGGGATAGGGGTGGGGCGGACACACGGCGGCGGCTCTGCTGATACGACCGGCGTCTGTGTGGCCGGCGCACTTCTACTGGTGCTGGTCAACTGCCATATGTATTCCACCGCACTCAACACGGGGCTTTCAAAGTCAAGGCGAACTCTTAGGAACCGACCGTTGGGATAGTCAGTTGGCTGCAGGGTGAAAACGGCTGCGTCACCTTCTGTCTTGCCATCTGCTTTCAGGCTCCGGCCACCCGCAGCCAACGGAACGCTGACGAGGCGCGCCCGAAAGGTTGTCGCGGATGTCGGTGCGACGATGATGGCTGGCTCGCCGGCCGCGAGGGTGGCCGTTGCCAGCTCAACCTTGTCCAGCTGGGTCACAAATATCTTTTCGTCTGGCTCATGTCCGTAAATCACATATCCGTATGTCGCCTGCCCCTGGGTGTCCACCACTGGTTGGCCGGCTGGAGCAGGGGCCTCGGTTACTGGACTTGCGATTGACGCCTGTCCGTCAGTCTCGATCATTGGCTCGGTGAAAACGCGATAGCCCAAGAGTGTCCCGTGGACCGCTTTGCCCTGGACGACGAGCCAGGCCGACGGTATCTCTGCGCTTTCTGCGACCAACTGAGATGGTGGCAAGGACACCCCCTGGTAGGTGGCCGGCGATGGAGGAGCAGTCGGCACGAGTTCGGGCGGTAAAACGTCCTGCCCGCATGCCACCAGGTTCACGGACAGGATAACCATGACGAAAAGCCACTTCTTGATCATCGCCATTCCTCCTTTGCAAAATAGCCCTGATCTCGGCGCGAAGCATTCGGGTGCAGCCGAGGGCGAAGACAAGTTATTCAGAACGCACATCGGCACGTATCTGTTGCCACTGCGGCTGCTCAAGGTCAACGGTGAGGACGTAAGTAAAGTGCGTCCCGGCAAGTGGCTGCTCGCCAACCCAATCCTCTACCGGTTGAGCGATGGTTTGACCATTCACTCTCACTTCGTACGCGGCATAGCCGTACACCCCGCGCGGGACAGGTTGGAATGCACTGGTAGTACCTGGTGGTAATGGCCCAAAGATGATGCGTTCGTGTGGGAAGATGACGACCACACGATCAAGCGCGACAGCACTGTCATTCTCCAGGCGCAATTGGGCAGGCCGAATTGCTGGTACAGTGCAACCGATGAGGCCCAAGGTGATAACCAGCAACATAATCCATCGGCCATGGATGGGCATTGCTTTCATAATCTATTCTGCTCTACTGATCGCTGCTCCATGCCTAGGACGTTGTGGAAGTAGTACTCGTTCCCTCCTTGTTGCTATGCATCCCCAAGTGCAAGACAAGTAGTGAGCGTGGTGGCACGATGCTGAGGATAAGACGGTACTCTCCACACCAAGTTGTGCAGCGACGAGTTCTTGCCCCGGATTACTGGACCACGATTTTCAAGAGAAACAGAGTTACCGGCTGGGTGCAGGCTGATTCCAGCCGGCACAAGGATCGACGACCACCTCCAGGTCCATCTGGCCTGTGGTAAGGGCTTTGTACACGCCCGATGCATCCGGCACAGGCGCGACCATGCGGTCGTCGCGCAGATGGGCCGGCCCGCTGACCGACTCATCAAGCTTGAACGTGTCGCCCACGGCTGGATAAAGGGTCTGTCCCATCTGTAGATCGTTCAATGTAATGGTGGTGGGACCACGCAGGGCAGTTGGGCTCGTAGGCGGCGTCAATTCTGTGAGGTTGACAACTGTCGGCGGCCCACTCACCAACACCTCCGGGCCGGAGACACCTCGGTTCCCTGACCACAGGCGGCCAGGCCCAGGGCAAGGCCAACTGCAACATACATGTGTTTGAATCTCATGGGTTCCTCCGGCGAACCTCGGTGCCGACGATCCAGTAGGGTCCTGGACAATCGGCGGGCAGGCTCTGCTGCAGTCGCGCGTTCAGGAGCTCGACTGACCAGATTTCACCCCCGCTGATGGTTGAGCTTTCTCGGAAAGTCCCAGACGACGTTTTGACGAGTGAAAAGCGACTGGGAATATCCGAGGCTTTAACAATTTACCCCCAATCTGTCTATGTAGCATCATGGGCGCAAAACCATTCCACACTAGCGCCTGGCTTACCTCAGGCAGAAAGGGGGCCATTCATGGTACCACCACCCTTCCCCGCACAAGCAATATGTCCGCTCTGTGCGTAACCAGGCGAGCTACTATGGCGGCCTACGCACCGACCATCGACATTTTGAGGTCTGGCGCAAGTTGAAAGTGACCAACTTGGACAGCGCCTATCCCCTCTTGGCCGGGCTGTATTCGGCCGATCAAGGGTGCATCGCCCGTCACCCGGTGTGCATGCTGCGCTCTTGTCTGGCGATGATGTTGTGTGGCGTCACCTGAGTACAGTCATCAAGCGCTTCATTGCTCCTCCCTGGGTGGGCCAGCCAAATCGAATGGGAATATCTCAGCTTCAATGGCCGGATTATCTCGTTGCCAGGTACGCAGCGTATACTCTGCCGTGCCGTCAAGTTCGTCCGGCGTTCCCCCCTCGCCTAATCGCACCGCCATCTGCCACGCGCCATCTTGGACGATGGCGCACGCATCCATTGGCCACCATGTGACTATACTGCCGCCGGCCAGGAGCTGAGTGTGAAGGCATGTTCCGTCAGGCAATGTGCTCTTCCCAGAGAAGACGATTCGGCCGCTGGCGACGTGCAAACTCCCAACTGAGATGACGTTGCTGGCCTGGGGCGGCTCAGCGAGCTTAGCCGGCTCCATCAGGATAAGGTCGTCGGCCACAGCCTGAGCGATGATCTCAATCCTGTCACCGGTGTTGGTCATGCCCGTGAAACGCCACGCCGGTAGCACCAGGTTCAGCGGCAATCCGTCGCTGTCGGTCAAGCCCGTGTTATGGGCAGCCTTATAGATGTAGACCAGGTCCACCTCGGTGATCACTGCCTGGCCAAAGGTAGGGGATTCGCCCTCAATCGGAGGTGCGGCCGTCGCTGACGCTCTATAGGGCTCGATGCGACGCCACTCAAAGAGGGGATAAGGGCCATCTGCGGGTTCGATGACCGGACCACGCACCCATACATGGTCGCCGTGGGCCAGATCAGGCGGTGCATCGGGCAACAGTAAGGTCTGGCCCTCATCGGTGCGGAGAAGCGTCTGGCCGTCGGCTATTTGAATGCTCCCTGCCAAGGATTGGTAGCCCGGATCGGGCTCGGCTACGGTTTCCCAGCCGGCCAGCTCCAGCGACAGAGCATCAGGTCCCTCCGCGCGCACCGTGCCCCATACACGGACGAATTGTTGGGCTTGTTCAGCCATCACCTGTAGCTCGGCATCGACGCCCTGTAGCCAGAACCAGTCTAGTCGAATGCGGGACGGACCATCGCTTTCAACCGGTTGGTAAACGGTAGTGTAACCGTATAGGCTGACCTGCTGGCCGGCCTGGTAGGTGCGGTGCCAGAGGGAGCGTAGCTCCGTCGGTGGCGTGGCTACCGGCGGGAGATTAGCCGGGCCCGGTGTGATGAAATGGGTAAATTGGCCGTCCGTGGCATGTTGGATAAGCCGCCAGGTGTCAGCAGCCGACAGGCCGGGATACCCCCCCAGGAGCACAAGGTCATGCAGCGGGAAGTACGAGACGGCAAAGATCAGACCGGCAGTGTCCACATAAGCTATGAGCTCAGGTTGGTTGTACACCGGATGGCCGTCCACCAGGCGCAGAAACTGCACAGAACCATCTTCGCCGGGTGTGGTCTGGTAGGGGAAGTTGAGCAGGCCGCGTTCTTTGAGGAAAGCTTCGGTGACCGGCCCCGCCCGGTCAAAAGGCAGAAAGTTGGCCCGATCGTAACTGATGGGGATATGTCTATCCACGTATTCGACACGAGTTTCGTCGTTATAGAATGAGAAGAAGAACGTCCGCGCGCCGGCAAAGGCGAAGTAAATCAATGGCAGCTGCGGCGTGGTTCCTTCTGTAACCCCAGGCTCTTCAGCATAGCCGGGCGGAACTTCGGAATAGAGTTCACCTGGCAGGCCAAACTGGGCAGCGATTTGGCGCACGTCAGCCACGCTGGGGGTGCCAGGTGCGCTCAGCCGGAAAACCGTGACCGCAGCCGCTTCCTCAGGCAAGGTCGCGTTGAGCACCAATTCAACCTCGGCCAGAGGGTTCACATACGCTTCGTCAATCACAGACTTAGCTTCAACTTCGTCTGGTATCACGCTTGGCATGGCCGTGGCCGCGCTTGGCGTAGCGCTGAGCTCAGCCTGGCTGCAAGTCACCGTTAAAGCGGCCAGCAGCAGACCCATCGACAAGGTGACTAGCAGGTTATGCTGTTTCATATTAGCGCACCTCGATGGTAACACCATTCGATGCTAAGCTGTGCGCGCCCTCTCCCACCTGAAGACGGATCTGGTAGGTGCCAGCCTGTTCATAGGTATACTCCGTCGTGAAGCTGCGTCGAATGCGCGCCTCGGGAGTCCATTCTACACAGTCCGGTATCCTCTCCATTCTTATCCCACCTCCGAAGTCCCAGGACTCACCAGTGCAGTAGAGTTCGTAGCTGTTGTCAGGGCCACCACTCAATGTCGCCCTCAATTGCACTATTAAAGGCGCCGTCCCCTCCTGGGGCGTGGCGAACAAGGTGACCTGAAAGTCGCCGGGAAAGGGGGCCGGTGTGGGGATGGGATAGGGGGGCGCTGGTGTGGGCACCGAGGTCGGGGTCGCGTACTCCCCACCGAATAAGGCCGCGATTCGACCTTCGATCTCATCCAGAGTCTCGCCGCTGGAGGCTGTACCCTCTGGGCCGACCAGCAGGCGCCCGAGCCAGGGGGTGCGGACCATCCCCTCCGGAAACGGGTCCGGCTGCAACCCCTTGACTTCCTCAGAGAACACGACCGGCGTGAGCGCCAACACGTAACGTTCGCCCGCCTGGTAGAACGGCTCATCGTCGGCGCTAATGAGCATCGTGTTGCACCCTCTAATATCGTCGGACCACAGCGGCGAGCTCAGATCCGTCACCATACCGATGCCGGGCTGGTAAACAACCAGGCTTTGACCCGGGGTGACTGGGCCTTTGTAGTCTTTTACCACCTGGATTGTGGTCAACTGGGTCGGCATGCGATAGTCAGGAAATGCGGGGTCTTCGGCAATATCGGTGCCTTGCCTGACGGATACCACGTCCGCCAGAACAACAAGTTCGGTGTGGGAAGCGGCATCTTCGAATGACGCGGGCCACTCAGGAAGCTGTACGTTCACGCTCATCACACATAGGGTTGCTGTCGGCTGCCCGGAGGGTGAGCCGGGCAATTGGCTCTGGTGACAGAGGCGGGTTGGTCTGGGCGCGGGCCGTCAGGATCACAGCGAGACCCACCAGGATGGCTGTCCAGCACTCTCTCTGCTTTATAAGATGTCTCCAGACATATCCTTTTGGGCAATCAGATCCACCTTCCTCCTGCGCGCTGCACGCAGAAAACCAACGATCACCAACAGGACCGGCACCCCCCCAATCAAACCAACCAGACCACCTGGGCCAATATCGGTCCCTGTTGCACTGTCTGAGACGGGTAGACTCCCGGCGCCCAGTTCGGCCAGATCTGCCTGGGCATCCGCCAGCCTCGCCGTGCGGTTGCAGATGCTGGTATTCAGCGTCTCCTCGCCGAATGTATAGGTGTACACCAGATAGCGTTCACCGGCTTGAAAGGCATAGCCGCAAGCAGCACTGCCCGTTTCGGTCAAGACGACGGCGTTCTTTCCCAGACTACCCTTCCACGTTCGTTCGACGTCAAATTTCACCCGGTAGCGGGAGTGCCCGCGGAGAAACCCCAAAACATCGAAACCAATCCCCATCACTTTCCCCGAAAAAACGGCAGTGGCCTGACCAAGTTCCTCAGTCGGGGTCCGCGGCACAGCACAAGAGCAGCCCAGCGCACTGGAGATCGTTGTCAACTGAAGCATGGCTACGATCGTGATCGAGACGGCGATGCGTTTCATTTCTGCCTCTTGCAAATGTCCCGCAGTACACGACTAGGCTTGATGAAGCGTACTGCGGGACAATGGGATCCTCAGCTGGGCTGTTCCTCTGAGCGAACTAGCAGCTGCCGTGGCAAACTGACACGTCACCCGATTTGAGATTGAACATGTCGGCGAATATGCTGGTACCGAGATCGATGCCGTTCACCTGAGCGCTACCAGTAGCATTGCGGAAGATGCCCCTGGAGTGACTGTTGACCGTGAAGTTGTTTGAGTTAAAATGGAAGTTGGACTTGGAGCGCTCTAAGTCACCCACGCCAGTCCACGACCCACTCACATCCGCTGGCCCGCCTTCGGCACAATTGGTTACGTCGCCAACTTGGGTGCACGTGACGATGATCGGTATATGCGCACTGGTGGAGGCGCTGGTAAGCTTCTTATCAATCGACAATGTGGCATCACCACAGCCGAAGCTGGAAGAGATGAAGTCGCCCGTGTCGGATGCGTATATGTACTGGTCGAGGCAGAGCGTCGTGCCCGAGAACCGCGTCCCATTCTCCCTGAACATTGTCTCGGAGACGTTGATGTATGTGTATGTACATACTTGGTCCGGGCATGTGCTCCAGAAGCCACTGGCTCCCTGCCCAGCCTGCCTGAAATGAAAGGTGTTTCCAGCTGCCTGGATTTGCGTTGGGCTTGAGCCCACGACGAGAACCATCGCGGTCAGGGTCAGCCCTATGGCTATCATTGTTCTGGCGTTCATGGTTTTTCCTCCTCTGGTCTGTGCTAATATATTGTGCTTGGTTAATACTTTTGTGGTTTGTCTTCTTTTACGTCAATTTCTGTCCTGGCATCCATCACCCCCTTCGAAAGATGAGATCCGTGGGAAAGTCTTGGCAATTACCGGTGTGACTAGGAGTTGACCAATCGTATTGGCCTTCAGGCCGATGATGCCCAAGCGAGTAGGGCGTTACGCGAGTACTTTCCCCACAGCTAAAGCGGTCGCACCGCAACCGCCCGCAGGGTGGACAGCACCGGCTCGACCAGAGTGAGATCGATACCGGGGAAGAAACCGACTGCGTGACCCGAGGGCGTCACTAAAAGCCAGACCACCGATGGTCTATCGTCCGCCGGCGTCAGCTCGAGTCGCAGTGCCTGGAACTCACCCAAGCGAACAGGCTGCACCTGACGGATGTATGGCCCCCAGGCACCTCGTTTGACCTCACTCAGGGCAAAGTCTAAATCACCTTCGCCGACAACCGAGAAGGTGAGGATGCTTCCCTCCGCTGCCTTGTCCTTAGACGCGAAGATGTGCCCCGCTGCTCCTTGGTAACTGTCTACCTCCCACATTTTCGGCATGTCGAAGGCAAAGCCCAGAACGTGGTCGGTGTAGGTCGTGGTCGGATTGGATGCTTGACGGGATGGCCCATTGCCGGCCGGAAGGACAAACAACGCCTCTCCCTGACTGGCGTGCAATGTTCCGTGGGCAACCAGGAATTCACTGTTGGGTGACCAGCTCAGCGGAAAGAGGTGGTAATCCTTGTTACCCCAGGAACCCAGCGGAGCGCCATCCGGGATGGAGAAGATCGAAATACCGGCGGGCGACTCGATCGCCAAGTTAGCCCAGTCGGATGACCAGGCCGGAGAAGAGGGGACATCGCCGATCAGGCGATATGCCTCGCTGCCGGCGGGGTCAAGTTGCCGCAACCACAGCTCCGTGCCTTCGTAGCCGCCCTCAATTGGGCGCGCGTCGAGGACCAGCCACCGGCCATCTGGCGAGAACGTGGGTCCACCGGTATGACGGAATGGCAGTTCCTCAACGTCGCCTGTCTCCGAGTGATACAGCTGGAGGGATGGGAGGTTGGCCTCCACGCCGACACCGGCGAGAACTAGGTGGTAGGTTTCCGTGCCGGCTAAGAATGCGGCTGTCGCGTACAGTCCCACTTCCTCCGAATCGAGGATGGACGGTACGCTCCTCAAACCGAACAGGTCTGGTGCTACCTGGCTAACTCGTTCGCCGACGGTGACCAGCAGCGGCCCCTGGTCAAGCGTTTCCTGGATGAGGAATTGATCCTCGCTCAGCCATAATGGGCCAGGAAGGTCTCCCAGCCCAGCTCTGAGTGTCGATTCAATGGCGTCTTCCACCTGTCCCGTCCGCGCGTTGATCGCGTAGGTGGTCACCTTGAAGTCCGCCGGCATATCACGCACACTCGCGATGGCCAGCCGGTCGCTGGCCGGGGACCAGGCGTAGCCATTGCGCCAGTCTCGCTGGACCGATTCCTCAATTGGCAGGACCAGCTGGATCTCCGGCTCGTAGAGCCAGTAGCCTTGCTCGCCGTTGATCAGAAAGCGTGAGCGCGCCAGGTCACTGGCGACGATTTCGTAAACCGGTTCTGAGAAAAGATCGGTCAGCGGGGTGAAATCACTGGCGCAGGGTGTGCCACGCTGGAACCGGTCGGCCGCAATGACTAGAAACTGCCCGTCCGGTAGCCAGGCGATCCGATCCAAACGGTCGTACTGGCCATCCGGGAAGACGATGGAGGAATCGCACGTCTGCCCGGTCCGTACGTTCAGGAATTTCAAGGTTCCGGGAGGAAACGGCGGTAGGACTGCCACATCTTCCAGCGTGTGCTCCAGGTATGCCAGAAACTCGCCGTCTGGAGACCAACTGAGAAAGTGCACCGCGGTGGCCGTGACCGACGGCGCTATGGGCGTGATCGGAGCGGCGGTCGCGGCCGGAGCGGGGCTGAGCCGCCAGATGTAGCTCGCCGACCCGGTTCCGCTTGGGATGGGAAAGATGATGTCGGCGCGCAAGAGCAGATCTTTCTCCGCACTCACGGGTGATAGCGTGAGGACGGCCATGCTCTGAGCGGGCTGCGCCGCTGCGTCCAGCTTTGTACCCGAAGGATCGAACAGGGGGGTGCTGCCCTCGATCCAGGGTCGCAGGACAGCCTGAAAGCCGTCAACCCCGTCAGAACCGATGACGATGACCGTCTCAGCGCCGGCCGGCAGGGGGATGCCCGGCAGGTCGGGAACCGCCTCGGCCGGATCGGCGATCACCCCCTCTTCTGTGGCTGCGGCAACCGTCCCCGGCACTGCCTCAGAGCCAACGACCAGCCAAGCTGGCGGCGCGGTGCCTTCGCGGCGCGTGCCGCCGCCCCCCGGCAGCAGCACGCCCTTGTACGCTGCCGGTATGGGGAGCATCACGTGCACTTGCCCTCCAGCGAATTGTGGGCCCAGTACTCCTTCCAGGGCGCTGATAACGTCCAGGTTGTCCCCGATGTATTGGACGATGAGACGGCCATTGCGGAAAAAGTGGGGCGTTGCCACCCACTCCACGATACTGACCGACATCATATGCTCGCCATCCGCAGTAGTGGGACCGGGGATGTGTATCTGGCGGCCGTCCGGCGAAATGTAGGCAGCTTCCTTCTCGGCCGTGGCTGCGTCGGGATATTCAAGGACCTCGACCTGCTCGCCGTTGACTATGATGAGCAAGCGCGGCACGGAGAAGAATTCAGAGGAGGAGCTGCCGGCCGGTTCAACGGTGGTCCCCCCGGCTCGTAGGTCATCTAGCAGGCTGACGTAGTCGGTGACCGGCCCCCCGTGGGAGACAGGAGACGTTGGTACAGCCCGCGGTGACACCAGTTCAAAGGTTGGCTCCAGAGTAAGGGTACAAGCCACCAAGACACTCCCAACCATGAGTAAGGGGATTAAATGCTTCATCCTGTCCTCCATTAAGGGGCGTAAATGGGTGACTCTTGAACCAGGAACCTGCGTTGACCATCCTTTAACACGGTGAACATGAACTGCGACTCGGCCGGCAGCGCGCTTTCAGTGGCCCAGCAGCCATGGCGGCGCACGAATAGGGGCTGCCGTCTACATTCTCAGACTCGACGACGAAGCTAAACGCTGTGGCGAGGCCTGCAGTTGCAGGGCGGCGTTGAGAGGGTGCAGACCCTGGTATTCGCTGACGGTACAAGCACGTATTGGCCAGCCAGCAGGTGTTCAAAGAAGGCGACAGGCGTGTCACGGGTCAATTGCGGGTCGGCAACGGCAAAAGCAGGGAGGCAGTATTCACCAGCAATGATGATTTTGACTATAGCGCACATTGCTGTTTCACGCATCGGCCATATGTCGCATTCTGGGGTAGGTCAAAAGGAGTAATTAATTGCCATTCGAACATGTCAAATGGCGGATGCTGGTTCGGGCCGGTCTTGGAATTAAGCAAGCCATGGAGAGATAGGGGCGAGGCAACCAGTTAAACCCGTAAATGGCGATGATATTACCTGTTCAAAGGGGTAGATACCAACACAAAGAGTTGACAACAACACAGGACGGAGATACGGTTCGACGTGGACGGTATATTCTAAAAGTCAGCTACCTTGAAGAGTCAAGCGATAAAGAACAAAATGCTCGTCAAAGCCCTTGATGGGCGTTTCATAACCCTCCACATTGACCGCCATCGACTCTAACAGCTCGGCCACGGCCGGGTCTTGCCGTAGCCTTTCAGAAATGACCACATCCCCGCCTTTGCTCTGG
>JABAOH010167501.1_pt2 | contig 10684 bp, 9 predicted proteins | sample 7062181 | NCBI WGS metagenome assembly JABAOH01 (sample SAMN14538630, study PRJNA623070) | marine sediment metagenome | biome: marine biome [ENVO:00000428]; feature: marine pelagic biome [ENVO:01000023]; material: deep marine sediment [ENVO:00002113]; isolation source: pool of 5 deep marine... | reverse complement strand
GAGGACGAACAGGAGGTCTGAGGCACTGCAGCGGCCCGCGATCTCCAGGGCCCTTCTCCCTGCCATGAGGCTGCCCTCATCTGGCTGGGGATGACCACCGCGTATTACGCTCACGCGCGGCCACCTCGACTCTCCTCTCTCGTGGCTCACGACCAGACCTTCCTCTATGTCAATGACCTCGAGAAGAGCCCTCGCCATCGGGAGACTGGCCTTGCCAAGAGCAATCATTCGTACGGCCGAGATGCCGTCAAGGTCGAACTCATGGCTGCCCACAGAGAGACGTCTTCCTCCTGTCCTCAGATGGTCCCGGACGGCGCTCCCGGCATCCACTGATTTGACGGCAGCCTCAAACATCCTGAGACAATCGCGCCGCATCCCCCTGAGGCCCGCGGCCTTGGGACCCTGGACAAGCTCATTGTAGTTCCTTATCAACGCCCTTCCATGGCGGTCGACCCCAAAAAGGGATGACCCGGATACCGCCGTGCTATGGCTTTATACAAGAGGCCTTTATCCCCCCGAGGCATGGCATGAGGCTCTTCCAGGGTGTGTACGCACCTCTCATCACGTTCTTTAATGATGAGGGCCAGGTGGACCTCCGTTCTCAGCAGAGGCACGTGACGAACCTACTCAACGCCGGCGTCCACGGCCTAGTTCCCATGGCCAGCATGGGCGAGTTCACCGCGATGGAGAGGGAAGAGCGGCAGCGGGTGGCGGAGGCCGTCATCGGGGAGGCCTCTGGCCGAGCCAAGATCGTCGTGGGTACCGGGGCTCCATCCACTCGACAGGCTGTGGAGCTGTCCGTTGACGCTGAGGAGGCCGGGGCGGACGGCGTGATGGTGGTTACTCCCTTCTACATCAAGCCAGGAGTTGAGGGTATCAGGCGGCACTACGAGGCCATCTACAGTGCTGTGGAGATTCCAGTCATGGCCTACGCTTTGCCCTCCTTTACGGGCGTTGACCTGCCCACCGCTCTCATCCTAGAGATGGCGGAGGCTGGGACGATTCAGGCCCTGAAGGACAGCACAGGAGACCTTGCGAAAGGACTGGAGATCATCGATGGCATGCCGGAAAGCTTCTCCTATCTGACTGGCTCTGACGCTCTCTTCTCTTCCGTGGTCATCCATGGAGGCCAAGGAGGGATCGTCGGATCCACCAACGTCTTCCCTGAGGCAGGAGTCAAACTCCTCAACCTTCTCAAACGGGAGATGTTCAGCGAGGCTATCGAGTTACAGATGAAGTTGGCACGCTTCAGGCGGGCCCTGGACGTCGGAACCTTCCCTGCGGCAGCGAAGTTCCTGGTGGAGAGGGTCTGGGGCCTGAAGTCAACATGCAGGCCACCTGCCATGGACCTTACAGAGTCGCAGAAGCAGAGAGTCAGCGAAATCATGGCTCCCCTCTTGGCCTAGAGGCTCGACTAACGCGAGCAACCCTGCCATCAGCACGACTTCACCTTCACCAAAACCTAGATAACGAACTCTCAGCGTGATGGGTTTGGGTGACTGGATATGCCTCTCCACAGCCAAGAGATGAGGAGGATAGCCCCAGAGGCGGACCCCCTGCGCCTCGCTTGTGGGTGGACGCGCGAAGACCTGGAGAAGCAGTGGATTCTGGTGGAAACGACGGGCGGCGAGAGCATGCCGTGCAGCTACCATCTCCCTGACCTGGCGGAGAAATGGGTGGTCAGGGGCGTACGTGAGGCAGGTGGTGCGACCGCTCGATACGACTGCACTGATATCTGTGATGGCATCGACCAAGGTACGCCCGGCATGCGATTCTCACTAGCCAGCAGGGAAGTCATAGCTTTCGCGGTGGAGATGCACGTACGCGGAGGTCACTTCGATGGCATGTGCATTGCCTCAGGATCGGACAAGGGGACACCAGGCGTCCTGCTTGCCGCAGCCAGGACAGACATTCCTTCCATCTTTATTCCCGGGGGCGTCATGGAGGTTGGGCCCAGGGGCGTGACGCTGGAGCAGGTGGGAACCCTCTACGCACGCTTGCGACGGGGCGAAATCGACCGACGGGAGTACGAGAGCCTGGCCCTCCACTCGTGTCCCACCACAGGGACCTGTGCCTTCCTCGGGACAGCCAACACCAACGTGGTGATTGCCGAGGCTTTGGGGATGGCCCTGCCAACGAGCGCTCTTGTCCCAGCCACGAGCTTCGAGCTCGGCAGACAAGCTCAGAAGGCGGGAAAAAGGATCGTCTCCATGGTGGAGGAGGACCTACGGCCATCGAAGATCCTCACCAAGGAGGCCTTCGAGAACGCGGTGATGTTGCACGCGGCGATTGGAGGAAGCACCAACACCGTGATGCACCTCATCGCCTTGGCGTACGAGGCCAACGTCGACCTGCCACTGGAGCGATTTGATGAGCTTAACCGGGAGATACCCTTCCTCGTCAATTGCAGGCCCTCAGGGGTGCACCCTGTAAACTACCTCTGGTACGCTGGCGGCACCCAGTGGATCATCAAGCAGCTCAGTGAGTACCTCCACATGGACACCCTCACCGTTACTGGGTCCACACTGGGAGAGAACCTGGAGGAGGTGGAGCGCTCAGGGTTCTTCGAGAGAAACAGGCTCTACCTCCAGAACTTCGGGGTTGACTCAACGGACGTCGTCAGGCCGAAGACAGACCCCTTGGGCATTGGCTCGCTCGCCGTTCTCTACGGCTCCTTGGCACCCTCTGGTGCGGTGGTTAAGGTTGGGGCACTCTCTAAGAAGCTCTTGAGATTCTCTGGAGAGGCAGTGGTCTTCGATTCCTCCGACGACGCCATAGAGGCCATCTTCGAAGAAAAGGTTGGCGCAGGCCAAGCGGTGGTCATCAGGTACGAGGGGCCAGCGGCCAATGGCATGCCTGAGCAATATTACATCACCGAGGCCATCGCCACTCGCCCTGAGCTGGCGGAGGGAGTGGTCCTAATCACAGACGGCAGATTCTCGGGAGCAACGAGGGGTCCAGCCATCGGACACGTTAGCCCGGAGGCGATGGCCGGTGGCCCACTAGCCGTGGTGGAAAACGGAGATGGGATCCGAGTGGACATCGGGAGGAGGAGGCTGGATTTACTGCTGGAGGAGAGCGAGGTTCAGGAGAGGATGAAGGCGTGGGAGAGGCCCCCCTCGAGGTTCAGGAGGGGATTGCTCGCGGTCTACTCCAGGCTGGCCCTATCCGCTGATCAGGGTGCCAGGATGGACTACGATGGAAGCCTCGCCTTGGCTAGCCGTGAAGCACAGTAGCAGGCAGGACCGAGAGCACATGCGGACGTCCAGGAAGGGTACTCAGGGCATGACACTGCTCACAGAGGAGGATCTCCGCCTGTTCACCGCGGGCACCAATTATCGCATCTACGAGAAGCTCGGAGCTCACCAGACTGACAGAGGTAAGGGATTCCACTTCGCCCTCTGGGCACCATCAGCTAGGAGCGTCTCTGTAATCGGTGAGTTCAACCGCTGGGATCCGTCATCTGACCCCCTTAAGGCGCGGGACGATTCGGGTGTGTGGGAGGGTTTCCTCGCAGACATAGAGGCGGGATCCCCGTACATGTATCACGTGGTCCCTCCCCGACGCCGTAAGGGAATCCGCAAGGTGGACCCCATGGCCTTCTACAGTCGAGTCCCGCCTGAGACATCCTCCGTCCTCTGGGACCTCTCGTACCGGTGGGGAGACGAGGAGTGGATGTCTGGGCGGGCAAATCGCAACAACCTGGCCGCGCCCATCACGGTATACGAAGTTCACGTCGGGTCGTGGCGCCGAGGCGGGCAAGGTGTGCAGGCCAGCTACCGTTCCTTGGCTTCGCCCTTGGCCGACTACGTGACGGAGATGGGGCACACCCACGTGGAGTTCCTCCCGCTGATGGAGCACCCCTACTACGGCTCGTGGGGGTACCAGACGACCGGGTACTTCGCACCGACCAGCAGATACGGGACCCCGCAGGACCTGATGTACCTGATCGACTATCTCCACCAGCGTGACATAGGTGTTGTCCTCGACTGGGTACCCTCCCACACCGCCAAGGACGATTGGGCTCTGGGTCTGTTCGACGGAACCCACCTCTACGAGTACGACGATCCCCGGAAGGGGCACCATCCAGACTGGGGCAGTCTCATCTTCGACTACAGCCGTCCTCAGGTTCGCTCTTTCCTCATAAGCAGCGCCATGTTCTGGCTCGAAGTCTACCACGCTGACGGGCTCCGTGTCGACGGGGTGGCTTCCATGCTCTACCTGGACTACTCACGAAAGAAGGGGGAGTGGGTGCCCAACGTGCATGGTGGGCGGGAGAACTTGGAGGCTATCTCGTTCCTCCGTGAACTGAATGAGACGGTGTATCGTGAACATCCGGATGTCCAGACCTTCGCCGAAGAGTCCACGGCGTGGCCCATGGTCACCCGGCCCACCTACCTCGGCGGCCTGGGATTTGGCCTAAAGTGGGACCTGGGATGGATGCACGATACCCTCAAGTACATGTCCAGAAACCCTGTGCACCGACGCTATCATCACGACAGGGTCACCTTCAGGATGGTCTACGCCTTCTCAGAGAACTTCATACTCCCCCTCTCCCACGACGAGGTAGTACATCTGAAGAGATCCCTGCTGGAGAAGATGCCTGGAAACGATTGGGAGAAGTTCGCTAACCTGAGGCTCCTCCTCGGGTACATGTTCGCCCTGCCGGGAAAGAAGCTGCTGTTTATGGGAGGCGAGTTTGGCCAGCGGCGAGAGTGGGACCATCAAGCCGCGCTTGAATGGGACCTGCTGGACTCCTTGCCCCACCAGGGCCTCCAGCGTTGGGTCAAGGACCTCAATCGCTTGTACACATCTGAGCCCTCCCTTCACGTGCTCGAATGCGACCCGACCACCTTCGAGTGGGTCGACTGGAGCGATGCTGAGAGAAGCGTGCTGAGCTTCTTGCGGCGAGGACGGACACCCGAGACAGCGTTCCTGGTCATCTGCAACTTCACTTCCGTCACGCGCTTCGGCTTCCGAGTCGGGGTGCCGGAGCGGTCGGAGTGGAGGGTGGTCCTCAACAGTGACGACGTGGTCTACGGCGGCAGCGGGTGTCTGGCGGAGGAGAGGGTCCGGACGGAGACCGTCGCCCATAACCGCAGGCCCAGCTCCATCCGTCTGGCCCTGCCCCCGTTAAGTGTCCTCTTCCTCCGCGGGGTGGTGAGAGCTGCACCGAGAGGGAAGTAGGGGCAGACAGTTGTAGGTCAGCTGTACGGGAAGATGTACGGGACCTCTGGCCGCTCACTGTAGTCCACGTAGACGGTCTTGATGTGGAAGTAGTGGTCAAACCCGTGCTTTGACCCGTCGCCGCCCACTCCGGACTTCCTTAGGCCCGCGTGGTACCCGTGAACAGTCTCGGGACCCACTTGGTTGATGTACGTCTCGCCGAATCTCAGCTTGTGAGCGGCCTTCATGGCGGCGTTCACGTCCCGGGTGAAGATGTAGCTAGCCAACCCGTAGTCTGAATCATTGGCGTACTCAAGCACCTCATCCAGGTCTTGGAAGCTCTTCAGAGGGGTCACGGGCCCGAAGATCTCCTGCTGGATGATATCCATGTCCTGCTCCACGTCCTCCAAGACCGTGGGCGCGAACCAGTAGCCCTTCTCGTAGCCCTTGCCCTTTAGTCGCGTGCCCCCCAGCACTAGCTTGGCCCCCTGGTCGACGGCCCGCTGCACGGAGCTCTCCACCTTCTCAACCTGCTCCATGGCAACCAGAGGTCCCATGTCCACGCCAGACTTCATGGGATCCCCAACCCGCAAACGCTCGACAGCCGCCAGGTACTTCCTCTTGAAGGTGTCATACGCAGCCTCGTGGACGTAGGTCCGTTCGTTGCAGATGCACGTCTGTCCCGCGTTCCAGTACCTGGCCCAGAGGGCGTTGCGGACAGCCCACTCTACGTCGGCGTCCTTCCACACAATGAAGGGGGCCTTTCCGCCCAGCTCAAGGACAACGTGGGTCAGGTTCACACTGGCGACTTCCATGATTTTCGCGCCAACCTCTACCGAGCCGGTCATCGTGACCATTTGGGTGATAGGGTTACGCACCAGCTCATCACCGACAGTGCTCCCGGGGCCCGTGAGGACGTTCACCAGGCCCTTCGGCACGTCGAGCTTCTCCGTTAACTTCACGATCTCCAAGGCGACCAGAGGCGTGTATGAGGATGGCTTAAGTACAAAGCCATCACCGGCAACCACGGCGGGAGCCATCTTCCGGGTCACCATGGCCGCGGGGAAGTTCCAAGGGGTTATGCCCACCACGACACCCACTGGAATCTTGAGTAGCATGACAGCCCGCTCCTTCATCTCCCCCGGCAGGATGCTCCCTTCGATCTGGCGGGCCAGGCTAGCGTAGTAGCGGCAGTATTCGGCCGCACCCTGCACGTCGTCCCGGGCCTCCTTAAGGGGCTTGCCCTCCTCAGACGTCACGATCCGGGCGAGACGCTCCTTGTCCCTTTCGATGAGATCCGCAAGCTGCCAAATCGGCTTGGCGCGCTGGGACGCGGGGACATCCTCCCATTGCCACTGAGCCTCCTCCGCCGCCTGCAAGGCCGCCTTGGCGTCCTCCCGAGTGCATTGGGGCACCCGGTCAACCACCTCCTCGGTGGCCGGGTTTACAACGTCAAGGACCTCGCCCGATTCGCTCTCAGTCCACCGCCCCCCAATCAGCACCTTCTCAGTCATCATGCTAGCTACCGATGGCTGATATTTATCCTTGACCCGGGCCCGTTATGAGTGCCTCTGCCGAGCTGACCAGGGAGCAAAGGTTAATCAAGACTGAGATGTGGTCAGAGTTGGATGCAGACCATCGCGGTGGAACCACCAAAGCCGGGCGTGCGGCTCGTCGAGATGCCGGAGCCGACTCCAGGCCCGAAGGAGTTCCTACTCAAGACCCTCGAGGTGGGAATAGATGGGACCGATCTCGAGATCTCCCGCGGGGAGTACGGGACTCCTCCTTCCGGGGAGAAGTACCTGACCTTGGGGCATGAGGCCGTCGCTCGGGTTCTGGAGGCGCCCTCCAGGGGCAATTTCGAGCCGGGTGACCTAGTGAATCCCACCGTCCGCCGAGGCTGCGGAATCTGCATGCCTTGCAAGACGGGGCAGAGCGACTTCTGCTTCACGGGGCTCTTCAAGGAAAGGGGGATCAAGGGGCTCCACGGCTTCCTGTCGCCGGTCTTCGTGGAGACGGGAGAGTACCTCGTCCGAGTGCCTCCGGACCTAGCGGAGGTCGCCGTCCTGACTGAACCCATGAGCGTCGCCGTCAAGGCGGTCCACCAGGTGCTTAAGATCCAAGAGAGAATGCCCTGGCGCGAGGAGACGGAGCTAGAGGAGAAGAGTGCCCTAGTGGCCGGCTCTGGGTCCCTTGGCCTTCTGGCGACGTTTCTCTTACGCTACCTGGGCGCCCAAGTCATAACTATGGACCGGTCTCCCGACGACACCATGCGAGCCGACGTTATCAGGCGCATTGGTGCCCACCATCTCAACTCTAGGGAGGTGGACCCCCTGGTTCTGGCCAAGGACTTCGACGGCTTCGACATCATCCTGGAGGCCACGGGGTCCCCTCATGTGCCTTTCCGCCTGGCCTCCGCCCTAGCAACCAACGGGATCATGGTACTCCTTGGCGTTCCCGGCAAAGCTGTCAGCGTGGAGGTCGACGCCACCGGAATCATGAAGGACATGGTTTTGGAGAACCAGGTCATCTTCGGTTGTGTGAACTCTAACGCCGACCACTTCCGGGAGGCCCATGGATGTCTGAGAGGATTCCTTGACCGGTACCCCGAGGAGTTCAGTGCCGTCATCAGCCATCGACACCCCTGGGAGGAGTACGAACTCGCCTTCAGGGAGGACGGGAGGGACGTGATCAAGCACTCCCTGCTCTGGGAGGAGAGGTGAGGCGACCATGATTACGCTTCTGGTGGGAAACTCGCGAGTCCTGCTCGCTGTGGACGAGACCGGAGACTGGCTCTACCTGTACTACCCTTACGCTGGACAGTTTCAGCACCTACTGGAAAGTCGTCGCATTGTTTACGACGAGGATACTGGCAAGGCAACACAGGTGGGAGGCGAGGGGTGGCAGGTCGAGCAGGGATACGAGGAGCTGACTGACGTCGGCTGGTCTCGGGCTGTCAAAGACGGGCTCGAAGTTCTGACCAGGGATATCGTGCACCCTGACCGCAACCTCGTCCTCAGGGAGTATAGACTGACCAATGAGGCGCCACGAGCGCTGAGGCTTAGGCTGTTTCAGTACCAGGGCATGAGCATAGCCGAGTCTCTCTATCAGGACACCTGTTACTGGGACGAATCTCAGAACGCTATCATTCACTACAAGAGGGACTACTACCTCCAGTTCTGGGGTAGGCCTGGGTTTGATGGCTTCAGCTGTGGAGAGCACACCCTGAAGGGACTTCAAGGGAGTTACGTAGACGCAGAGGATGGGGCCCTAGACGGGAACGTCATCTCTCACGGATCCACCGACTCGGTCCTCCAATGGAATGTGAGCATCGAACCTGAGGGGTCCGCCGCAATCTGGCTCTTCCTCCTCCTGGGCGACTCAAGGCGGAACATCAACAGTGGCTACAATTCGCTGACGCGCGAGGCCGTCATCTACCGGGAGCGAGAGAACATAGACTTCTGGAAGTCGTGGTTCGACGGGAAGAAGGTCGAGATGCTCGAGGACCTCAGCCCGAAGGCCAGAAGGCTCTACTACCGCTCGCTGGCAGTCCTTCGGAACTGCTGGAATGTCAACGGCAGCATAATCGCCTCTCCAGATGTCAGCACGCTCAAGACCACTGGAGATACGTACAACTACAACTGGTGGAGGGACGGAGCATACATATCGATGGCGATGAACCGAGCAGGCATGTATGAGAGCGCCCACAAGTTCCTCACATTCGCTCAAGGGGCTCAGGAGCNNGGGCTCAGGAGCTGGAGGGATACTTCTTCCACAGGCACTTCCCCGATGGAACGCCTGGTGCCACTTGGCATCCTCCACCCTTCCTGCAGATAGATCAAACAGGCTCCGTAATCACAGCCGTCTGGCACCACTTCAACGTCCACAGGGACATGGAGTTCCTCCTAGATGTCTGGCCCATGGTCAGGAGGGCCGCGGACTTTCTGATGTCCTTCAGAGACGCGAAGAATGGACTGCCGGAGCCATCCTTCGACCTCTGGGAGGAGGCGAAATCCGTAAACTGCTACTCTGCCATCGCTACGGCCCAGGGCCTCAGGGACGCAGAGTCCATCTCAAGACAACTGGGGAAGAGCTTGGGAGGGTGGGGAGAGGCGGCGGACAGCATGACCGAGTCCATAATGAAGCACTTCTGGGATGAGGATCGAGGGGCTTTCACACGGAGCATCAACCCCGAGAACAGGGTGCTCGACAGCAGCACGCTCCTGGCGATTAGGGACGGCGTCCTTCCCGCCGAGGACCCTCGAGCTCATCGCTTGGTGAAGAACCTTCGCGACGCCCTTTGGTCTCCGAAAGTTGGAGGGATGGCCAGATATCAAGGTGACCGCTATTACGGACACCAGAACCCCTGGATCATATGCACCCTCTGGTTGGCGGATGCTCACCTGAGACTGGGTCAGCGTGAGAAGGCGTTGGAGATCGCCGAGTGGTGTGCTGAGATGGCCACCCCGACCTACATGCTCCCGGAGCAGGTCAAGGCCGAGACGGGTGAGCCCACCTCTGTTGTGCCCCTGGTCTGGAGCCACTCGACCTACGTCGATTTGGTCCTTTCACTGTCGGAGGCCGAGGGTTTCACTCGTTGATGGCCGGGACGTTCTTGAGCAGAATACGGTCGGCCTCGATTCTTTCAACCATCTCCCCGTCGATGTTCATGACTCCCGTTGCCGTCTCGACCAGCAGCTCCTTCACACGGGAGAAGTTGTAGAGTGCGACATCCAGGACCTCCCCGAGGCTCTCTCCGTCGTGGGTCACAACCTGTTTGCCCAAACACTCAGCGGGTCGGATTGCTGCACCTCGGCGACTCAACGGTTTGGCGCTAGATAAACCTAATTCGTCAACCAGTCCTCCACCAGGACAGCCCGAGCGGGGGATCCCTCCCCTCCCTTCACCTTCAAGGGCAAGCACAGGAGGAAGTAGCTCCCCGCCTCAACGACCGAAAGGTCGAGACCCTCGATGATCCTCACCCCGGCCCCTAGGAGGAGGCGGTGCACGGGGAAGCCCTCAACGTGGAACCCCTCCACCGAGAGATAGTCGATTCCCACTGCCTTAACACCGGCGTCGATGAGAGAGCGTACACCGTCCTCCTTGAGATATACGTAGTCCCTTCGGAAGGGCTCCTGCAGCGACGTGGAGTTCCTCGTCTTCAGCAACACTATATCCCCGCTCGAAATGCGAGTCGAGGCCAGCTCTTCAGCCCCGATGGCGATGCGGGCTCCAGTCAGGTCCAAGACCTGGGCGGGACCAGAGAAGGCGTCGGGCGGCAGTTCATCCAGCGTCTCCCCTCCTTCGAGAAAGTGGCTGGGGGCGTCAACGTGGGTACCGGAGTGGGAGCCCATGATAATCTCCGACAACACCAGATCATCTCCCTTAGACATGCTCCGCAGTTCCCTCCTCCGGAAGGGAGTGTCACCCGGGTAGGATGGCATCCCCCCGGCCAGCTCCATGCTCACGTCGATGAACCTCAAGGCGGGTCCTCCTGATGTTGAGAAGGGCTGCTTAT
>JABAOH010002874.1_pt1 | contig 10685 bp, 7 predicted proteins | sample 7062181 | NCBI WGS metagenome assembly JABAOH01 (sample SAMN14538630, study PRJNA623070) | marine sediment metagenome | biome: marine biome [ENVO:00000428]; feature: marine pelagic biome [ENVO:01000023]; material: deep marine sediment [ENVO:00002113]; isolation source: pool of 5 deep marine... | reverse complement strand
TTCACATTCGTTGTGTTCCAATTGAAGGTTAATGACTCATTTGCACCCGTGGCCAGAGCAACCTCCTTCGTTTCAATTTCAGTGGTGTCATAGTGGAGGGCAACGTCAAAATTCTCGTCTTCCGCTCCTTGGTTTTCGACGACAACGGTGATGTTAACCAATTCGCCTGGCTTCACAGAGGTTGGAGAGGGAGTGATTCCAGTTACGGCTACATCGTGAGTTTCTTGCGCTAAGATGATCCCCATCATTGTTGTGCCGAGTATGCTGGCGACTAGTAATGAACTAATCAATATGTGAACCCTTTTTTTTCTCACCTAGTTCACCCCATCTGAGACTAGGAGTATAGATTGGAGGGATTTATGAAGCTTTCTCTCTCAGGTTTTGTTAAAGACTTTTTTGCGGCGCGCGCGTTTTCGATTCATGCATCTTGCCCATGCAGGTGCTTATAGACTCGAATGGGATTTTTGCTGTTATGTTGGTTTCGTTTTTCTGCTTCTGAGATAGTAGAAGGCTATTGCCACTATGACGATGGCTATGACTCCTGCAGCCACCAAGTACAGTTCCAATTGAATGCCTGGAGCCGGCTTCTCTTTTATAGTTATGACACCACCGGTAAACGTGTTATCGGTTGTCACTGTTTCTCCCGGGATCAGGGTTGCNNCTTGAGTTTCCTGCATTCAAACTTATGTCGGTTTGTGTTTCAACCGTGATTTCGTCGCCTATCACGGTTTCATTCATATCGGCGTATAATGCGATGTTGAAGGTTTCGTCGAAATCGCCTGTATTGGTGATTGATACGTTGATTGACACTGATTGACCGATTTCCACAGTGTCCAACGATGAGACAACGTTGGTAACAGCTATGTCGTGTTCGGGTATGTTCGAGAAGTAGCCGTGTTGTATGTGGGCAGGCATTGTGTCATTTACAATGAAGTAGGTATCTCCATCGTGAACCCCCACTAACCCTAGTTTCTCAAGGGTTAAATTGGAGGTTCCTTCGCCCACCACTGTGAAGGCTATTGTTGCCAGTGTTCCTGGACCAGATGTCACTGGAATCGGTGAAGGAAGGGGAAAGAAATATGCGTTCGTCACACTTAGTTGCCCCAAAGTGTTATTGAAAGTTCCTTCAGTAAACGCGGCGCGCGGCATGTCCAAGGTTATGAGGTCGCCGTTGGTTACTCCGCCATACAAGTATATGACTTCTATCTTAGCCCCCTCATCTGGTGGAACAAAGAACTTTATTTTGCCGTCTGAATAGTCTACAGAATACTGCTCATACGTGTAGGTGGCTTCTATCTTTGTTCCATTTGCTGGGATGGCAAGGGTGAGGAAATTTACCTTTCCTTCAGAGTAACCTACAGTATAGTGTCCATAATTATATGTGGCTCGCACCTCTGCGCCAAGTGCTGGAGGAGGAGCGCTGGCCTTGAATTCTATGATGCCTTCAGAGTAGTTTACGGTGTAGTTGAGAGGGGGAACTCGAGCGTCTTCGACATAGACGGGCACGTCTTCTCCTAAGACGAGGGGTTTCTTGGTTGTGTTGAACGTTTTTGTCACACCATCACCCGTCCAAGTGTCGTTTCCCTGAATCCTTTTGGTCGCCAATGTGTCATTCACATAGACCACTTCAGAGCCGGGAACAAGAGGCGTCTTCGTCGTATTGAACGTGCTTGTCACACCATCACCCGTCCAAGTGTCCGTATCGTTTAGGCCACCATGAAGGACGCTTGGGTTGTAGCTTATGGTGAACTGCCAACTTGTGATGTCTGTTCCGTTATAGTCCGTTGTGATTGCGACTGTGAAGTTTGAACCCGGCGTCAGCGTTAGGTCCCTGATCAGCGCAGGATCCACATAAATTGCTGGAGATTCAACCGCGGAAATCTCCATTATCCCTAGGTTGAACAAGCTGAGCGCAAGCAGCAAAAGAATCGACAATTGCACCAGCTTTTTTTCGGTAGGGGCATGTGACATCTTCAACAGCTGGTCTCTCCTATTCTCTGTCCATACATAATCTGAATCTGCGAGACATGAACTCGTGAACTGGAATAAACATTTGTGTCATATTTAATATTATCGGATTCTTCGAATTTCGTCACTAGCGATCAGTAGAGAATCTCATAAGGATTGCTACGCTAGATTTATGATCGTTTGCTTTTTGCGTTGAATGACACTTGACTTTTTGCTGCGCTCTGCATGCATTTGTGACAGCTTCTTTTGTTGCAATCCTTAGGGGTCTGCTTTCGTGAAGCCCACTCTCAAAGCCATTCTTTTTGAAAAGATAGAAAAAATAAGTGGGATTTTTGGTGTTATGCTGGTTTCGTTTTTCTGCTTCTGAGATAGTAGAATGCTATTGCCACTATGACGATGGCTATGACTCCAGCAGCTGCCAAGTATAGCTCCAATGGAACCTCTGAAGGTGGCGCCTCGGTTACTGTAACAGATTTTGTGGTGGTGTGAGATAGTCCGTCATCATCGGTGACAGTTAGGGTGACATCGTAGGTTCCAGCAGTTGTGTAGGCGTGTTCTACGATGGTGCCGTTGTCAGAGATGCCGTCGCCGAATTCCCAAAGGTAGCTGACAACTGTTCCGTCGGGGTCTTCGCTGGCTGTTGCGTCGAAGGTTACTGTCTCGTCCACAACTGGTTCGGTTGGTGAAAATATGAACGATGCCGTGGGATTAGCAAACGCCAGCTCGTAGGTGGCGGTGATGGTCATGTTAGTGCTCAACAGGAACGTACGCATTGGAGAAGTCGAGTTATCTTCCCAGTGTTTGAATTCGTAGACGTCGCCGCCAACAGTGGTCCAGGTGGAAGACATATCAATTAAGTATTCAACTTCCAGCAAGATATCGGACCAGTTTGTCGTATTAGCTGTGCCGCCGACTGTGAAGTTGATGCCGGTAATGGGCTCTGAATTAACAGTTAGCATGTATTTCTTCGGCCGTCTGTACGTGGCGGTTATAGTCATGTTGGACGTCAAAGTTATGGTGCGAACTGGATTGGTGGAAGCGTCCTCCCAATGACTGAAGTAATACACAGGGTTCGGCCAGAAGTCAAGTATGGTGATGTTGTAAGATCCCTCTATTAATTCAACAGTAGCGTTTGTCTTTCCGCTTATCGTGTCTATCGTGAAGTCTATGTTGTCGATTGGCGTTGACTCCACTGTCAAGGAGTAAACATGTACATAAGTTGCGTTGACAGTCATGTTGGATGTCAAAGTTATGGTGCGAACTGGATTGGTGGAAGCGTCCTCCCAATGACTAAAGGTGTATTTGTCAGAGCCAACCGTCCAGGTGGAAGGCATAGCAACTATGTAGTCTCCTTCCAACAAGAGACTGGACCAGTTCGTCGTGTTAGGTACGCCGTCAACTGTAAAGTTGATGCCCGTAATAGGAACTGAATTAACCGTTAAAGTGTACTCTTTCGCAAGTTGATAAGTGGCGATAATTGTCATGTTGGATGTCAGATCCACGGTGCGAACTGGATTGGTGGAGGTATCCTCCCACTCCACGAAGTTGTATTTGTCAGAGCCAACCATCCAGGTGGAAGGCATAGTAACCGTGTAAGATCCTTCCGGCAAGCCAACTGAGCTGTTTGTCATGTAGGTTTCCGAGTCGATGGTGAAGTTGATTCCGTCGATCGGTGTGGACTCCACAGTCAAGATGGGTGGCGCACGGGCATAGTGACCATTTATCGCATTTATTTCGTACAGATCTCCGTTGGCATCTTGGTAGCCGCTGTTTGCCACATCTATAATCAACGGTGAATAGGCAGTTACACTTTTTGACGTGAAATATAGAGTACATAGTTTTCCTGTGCTATTGCCAGCTCCGGTTGGCGGCAACGGCACAAAGAACTCTGAACATTCTATGTAATCGGACCCATTCAAAGAAAGGAATTGCGGTGGATATTGCAGCGGACCCCCTGGAAAAGACGGAGGATAATTGGCTTCAGACCAGTCGTACAGGAAGTAGCCCGCAGACCCTCCGGTTGCCGCCAGTGGCGTAAGCACCGAAGAATTTACAGTCACCTTCAGGCCCCAGCCATGCATTCCTCCTGTGCTGTTGTCTGGTAGTGCGCTCGTATCAACATAGACGTCGACAACAACGAAACCGCCGGGAGCTACTCCAGGAACATATCCACCGGGATAATAGTATGTAAGGTCAAAGGTCACATCTCCATCCAGCGAAAATACTGGCACCGACGTAAATGCTAAGCTTGCAAGAAAGATCGGCGTAATCATTGCCAACCATAAATGTCTCTTCTTAATCATTTCCCATTTTTCTCCTAGTTCTCTTTCTGGAGAGTTTTCAATCTCACATCTCAAATTGGACATCTTCCTGCATATAAATTAATTCTAGATCTTCTGCGCGCGCATATTGGAACGCAACCTAGAAGACTTGGAAAATTTGGTCTCGGCTTCATTGTACTAATGGACGCTTAGTTCAAGAATAAAAAAAGGGGGTTTGGGAAGTTTTTGTGTCTCTCGATGTGAGAGTCAACGTCTCGTCTATGGATCTGGGGGGTAGGCGGTGGTCGTTGTGCCGTAGTGCGTGGCGAAGGTGCCGAAGTCAACCCAGTCAACGTCGCCGTCCCAGTCAAAGTCAGCCTGAGGGTTGTACAGCGGATCAGGAGTTGGAACTTGAGGTGGGCCTTTGCGTCCGTAGGCTGTAGCGAAGTCGCCGAAGTCCTGCCAGTCAACGTCAGCGTCGCCGTCAATGTCGCCTGGTATCTTTATCTTCACCATTGCAGGGGCTGTGAAATTGTCGTTGAGAGGTTTGAGGTCTCCGTCGCATACGGTGTTCAACTTCATTTCGTACATTCCCCAAGCAACGCTTGAAAGGTCCCAGTACGCTGGATATGTTGGCGCTGTTTTGCCACCTACACTATGAACATCTAAGGCTGCGACCGTTTGGTTGGCATAGATTGTACAGTTCACTACTTCAGTATCGAAGCCGACGTTGCTTGTTGTGTAGGACATTGAGAGTGGCACGCTCCAGGTTGGATAGGCCGTCAAGTTGTCAAGGGTGAGATCGATCGCTCGTACATCGATTAGGTTTACGAATTTTCCGCCGTGAACGACAGGCGTGGTTTTCCATTCGGTTGTCCACCACGGAGGGGGCGGGTCTAAGTCTAGGTTTGTGCCCCCTAGGGCGAAGACTTCGAGGGTGAGTGTTGCGAGGAGTCCGCTGCCAGTGACTCCTGGCACAGCTCCTGTGCGGGTGTAGTTGACAAACACCCCCATTGTTCTGGTTTCATTGTGGGGAGTGGCAACGTAATTGAATGCGGTGGTGACTCCCTCGAGGAAGTCACCCTGCGTGATGCTGAAGAACTTTAGATATTCACCGTTCCATGTTACGTTGAATATGGCCTTGTAGAGGTCATAGGCATCGGTGATGGTGATGTTGATGACTATGTATTCTCCTTCTTCGATGGTGAAGTTGTATATCTCCCTGGGTTCCACTGCAATTATTGGTGGCTTGACCTCAACTATGCCGTCGTCTAGTTGGTTGTCGTTGAGGTCGGTTTCAGGCACCACTGTGGTTCCTACAACGCTTGCTTCAGCTGACACGGTGATGTTTCCTCTCGCAGGGGTTGTATTCCAATTGAAGACTAGGGGTTGAGATGTGGCAGCTGCCAGGGTTACGGTTTTTGTGTCAATAGTCAGGGTGCCGTAGTAGGCTGTGACATCGAATTTTTCTGCTACGTTTCCTTGGTTTGCAACGTTTACTGTAACTGTCACCGGCTGGCCTGAGTACACGAGACTCGAGGAGGGTGAGACGCTGGTTACCGCTACGTCATGTATCGGAAGAGTATTGGCGAAGTAGCCGCGTAGTATGTGGCCTATATCTGGCGTATGATCGTCGATGATGTTGTATTTTTCTCCTGTCAGGTACTTTACTCCGATCAGCTTTGTTTCAGGTCCAAGGGTTAAGTCGGAGTCTCCCCACCCAACAACTATGAAGGACACGGTTGCCAGTATTCCAGGGCCATTTGTCACATCTGCTGGAGGCGCGTAGAAGGAGAAGAAGGCTGATGTCAGCGACAATTTGCCCTCTTCGTTGTCCCATGTTCCAAGTTTGAACACAGCCGAGGTGATGCTGTTGTTTACGATGAGGCCTCCGTTGGATACTCCAGTGATGTCGAGGACAACAGGATTGAAGGTCAGGGTAAACTCGTAGCCTGAAATGTTGCCTCCGCTGTAATCTGTGTAGACAGTGACTGTGAAGGTTTCTCCTATTCCTTTGTATGGTTCCGTGATGCTTCCCGGGTCAATTTTGACGACGGGAGACACGGGAGCGGAAACCTTTACAGTGTTTAAGCTGAGTGCTCCAAGCATGCTGAGTACGAGCAACGGAAGTATTGTCAGTGTCAGAAGTTTTTTTCGCATTACGGATATTCCGCTCCGTAGTTTGCCGACCAGATGTAAAGGTCATTTGCCACATCAACGTCGTTGTCGTTGTTCCAGTCAGGATCATAGATGCGTCCCGGAACCACTTCTTGGGGCCAAGTTGCTAAACCGCTTTCTATGTTCTCTCTCCATATGTACCAGTCGTCCAAGTCAACACTGCCGCTGAGGTCTGAGTCGCCTAATGCTCCGCTGGAAGCAGGCGCATGATCTGAGTAGTACCACAATTCCATGCATCGAAGTGCCTTGTCTAGGTCATAGGTGAAAGGCATAAGTTCTTCGTTGAAGAGGTGCACTGTTGACCCGGTGAGGTCAGGGTCGATCCAGGGAGTGTTGGGCTCGGTGTAGTAATGAGTAGGCATTACGTAGGTTTTGCCGGGGTACGCGACTTCGATTCCCCAGCTCGGCAGTATTTCGCTGAAGATTCTCTCGTAAGGAACAGCGTAGGCGATTGCCAATCGTACGTATCTGTTGCTAATGTCTGGGTGGTTGAAGTTAAACCATATGGGGTTGCTTGCAGGATAGTCGTATTTGTACACAGTGAGGTATGGGTCGGTTTCCATGGTCTTCCACGTCTCTAACGGCGCAGTTGGATACTCGCCGAGGTCGAGCCTGTATTTTTGGAACTCCAACAGCCTAACAGCAGGGTCCGGCAACCACTTCAGATAAATCGCTTGCACACTCGGATCTGGTCCCCAAGCTGGAGATCCAACGATGGCTTCGTCGTATCCAAAGTAGAGCGGGTTCCTCTCCAACAGAACGTACTGGTCAGCCACTATCTCTTTGAGTTTGAAGGGCCCACTCACAGGTAGCCACGCTGAAGAATTGGCGAATTCCGTATTGGCTGGGTCGCCGCTCATGCCCCTTGGATCAGGGTCGTACTGTGAGAGTCTGTGATAAGGCAGAATGCTGCCTCCCCAGTCGTCTGCAAGGATAGATTTTAAGTCGGGGCAAGGTGCTGGGAGGAAGAAATCAACTGCCGTATTGTTGACTTTTGTCGCGTTGTTTATGAATGGGGTGAAGTCGGCCCTCCCTGTGTTACCCGCAGCCGGATCTAGACAAGCGACGTTGAACGAGAAGACGACGTCGTCTGCGTCCACTGTTTCGCCGCTCGTTGCAAAGTCGCTCCATTTGACGCCCTCCCTCAGTTCAACTCTCATCTGCGTAAAGTCGCCGTCAACAGGATACGGGTCTTTTGCAGCCAACTCAGGCACGATTATGTAATCTGTCGGATCTGGCGGTACACCTGGCTCATGGTTTTCCCATTTGAGTCCCCATCGGTACAAGACTTCCCATTGGAGGGTGCCCATCTGCTCTTCTGTATATGTATTCATATACGCCGGCATCAGGCCCCACACTGGCTCGCTAACAGAGTAGTAAACCCAATCTTGATGTAGAGCCTTGCGTTCAGCTGGCATCGCCGCAGTGTTAAGCGAAAGGTTCGTGATGTCATACCACCAACACCCGGTTGGGTCGTAACCTTCAACCCATTTTCCTGTTACCTCGTAGACCTGTGGGTAATATATGTTGACCCATGGAGGGTCTTGCATGAAAACCTCCTGCCACTTCCATAAGTATTCCTTGCGTGTCTCCGCGTCAAACGTTTGTAATGAGGCGTTTAGGAGTGCGTCGGCCTTTGTGTTGTTCCACGGGTGGACATTATATTCTGCGTCCGCCATGACCATTGACGAGAACCAAGGCTCAACCGCATGGGGCTGTAGCCACCATTCGAGCGTGGTCATGTCCCATCCTCCTTCGGCCGCAGTCTTGTTCCAACCGGTATCCCAAACTCGGTCCCACCATGTGAAGTCATCGTAGTAGTTGATTTCAAGGTTGATGCCGATCTTTGCGAGTTCAGTCTTGATGGCCTGCCAAATGTCATGGTATCCGCCGTAGTATCCCCAATAGGGATTAGTGGTAACAGTTGCTTCCAAAGTTAGTGACCACGGTAGTGGAGCCGCTTTGACCGTCACTAAGCTGCTCGCTGCATACGAACTGACTAGCATAAGAGAAATCAGTGTCACCAAGATGTATTTCCCATTGTTCTGAAATCCTATCAAATTCATTTTCCCTATTTGCTCCTTTGTTTTTTTGCTCCTTTCTCGTTTTTAGTTTAGGTAAAGAGAACGCGCTCTCGTGCGTTCCCCTTCCACACCAAATTCTGTGTCCAACGCGTGATTTAAGTTTTATCCCATCAACCTACAGAAGAAAATTCTATCGTCACCGAAAACACCTGCCCTTAGATTTCAAAGAGACGTCAACGAGTGTGTTCTCCAGCAACGAGAAATTGATACGGGCAGATCCTAGTTTTTACCTTCTCTTTTGTTTTCTTTTCCAAGCTTCCTTGACAATGTTTCTCAGCTCTCCTCGAACATGTCTATCTAAGGGCTCCGGCTGATGAGTACTTAGAAGCTTTTCAGCCCTTGTCCCAGCCGCCTCTCGAACATCCTTGAGCTTAGGTCTATCCAGAATTTCGGAAATGAAGATCTCCTCCTTCAGGTGTTCAAGAGTATGCCTCTCAGCGAGAAAGCTTCCGCCAGGCCCAACTTTGTGAACAATGTCCTCAGCTAACGTTTCTTTGTTCACACGGATTCCTCTCAAAGCTCGCAGAAGCATACCTGCCACCTCGTTTGAGATGACCATAGCTTCATACGACAAAGTCCTCGCCTCTTCAATCAATCCGCCACCATAGAGAATATCGGCTTTCGCCAAAGGAGGCAACGTCGCAGTGATAGCTCCCAGAAAGCTCAGACACTCGCCGTCAAGCTCAGACGAACCGTTGAAGGAGGCGTTAACTAAGGAGGGAACCCCATAGTAATTCGCCAGTTGCGCCGCCCCCATGGCGATCAGGCCGTCTTCGACAAGGCCGAAGATTGACGGTCCAGACAGGCTTTTCATATTCATAACAATGGATGAAGTGCCATAAACCAAAGGCACATTAGCATTCGCCAAATAAGCAATTAACATGCCGCTCAAAACCTCAGCGTTAGTTACGGAAAGAACGCCTGCAATCGTCACAGGTGATGTGCCCCCAGCCTGTACCATATTCAAAACTATCAGGGGAACCTCATGCTTTGCGCATTCCAGGATGGCTTCCGTGTTTCCCTTGTCCTGTATAAGCGGGGACACCGGAGTCTGCAAAAAGTCTATTATCGGCCTTTTCCTGAGTTCTTCGTAGCCTCCTGCCACCGCGGCCGCCATCCGAATCATATCTCTCGTGGTCTCAGTGCTCAACGCGCCGGTGTCTACATGTTTCTCAGTGTTGTTGAACATTGCATCAACTTCTTCCAGACTCATAATCTCTTCTGGACAATCCAACGCATCCACCATGATCGAATAGATATGATAGTTTTCCAAAGCGTCGGCCAACCTTGCGCTATCTTCAACGTCTTTCTTCGTTGACCGCCTAACCTCTCTCGTGTCCATGTCTAAAACTCGGATCCCCGTGCTGGAGGTCATAACGTGAACCTTGCCTTCTCCCAGTTTCAGGTCATGCTTCGGATTTCTGCCACATAATCTAACGCATTTCCTCGCTTTCTTGATCAATTCGTCAACCAAACTCCGCGGAACCCGCACAATCCTACGCTTGAAATCCACAGTTGCTCCTGCATCATGCAGCAGCTTCAACGCTCGTTCCTCGTCCACTCTAACCCCAGTTTCCTCAAGAATCTTCAAAGTCGAAGAATGGATTCTTTCCAAGTCGTCTCTTCCAAGAAAAACTGACCCTTCCCAAGAACTTCCCAAAATGAACCCTCCAAGGTGAGATGCAACTGTTTCACAACGACTTTTCAGCTAAAAAGCTTTTGTTGTTCCATCAGGGAACATCAAAACCGTTCTCTCACAAAAAAAAGCGCGGAAAAATCTGAGGTCGAAACGCTTGACTCAACTATTTTGGAAGCGCAGAGTGCTGGACGTGTTGACGGGCATAAACAACCTTCCCATCTACAATGGTCATCTCCACCTTTATCTCGCCTATCCGGTCGGCGGAGACGGCCAAGGGGTCATCCGACAAGACTACAAGGTCAGCAAGTTTCCCAACCTCGATTGAACCCCTCAGTTTTTCATCAAAAGAAGCATAGGCCGAGTTAAGTGTGTACAGTGCTATGCCCTCCTTCGCAGTGATCCTCTCTTGTGGAGCAAAGCCGTACCTAGTCACTGCAGACTGTATGCCCGAGAGAGGACTCATTGTGGAGTCTGCTGGAAGATCTGAGCCCGCTGCAACTTTGACGCCGGCGTCCAGTAAAGTTCTATATCGTTCACAAAGTTCAGTGGCGTTCG
>JABAOH010053928.1_pt2 | contig 10686 bp, 9 predicted proteins | sample 7062181 | NCBI WGS metagenome assembly JABAOH01 (sample SAMN14538630, study PRJNA623070) | marine sediment metagenome | biome: marine biome [ENVO:00000428]; feature: marine pelagic biome [ENVO:01000023]; material: deep marine sediment [ENVO:00002113]; isolation source: pool of 5 deep marine... | reverse complement strand
GAGCGGGCCGCGATGAAATTCGAGATACCCGCCTGGGCGACGATCAGGTCTCCGCCGCGCCGCAGAACGGCGTTGCGAAGCTGGTCGTAGAGACCGGCGAGAAAACCCTCGAGCACCAGTATCTCGGCGATGATGCACGTGAGGGTGATGAAAGTGAGCACGGTCCGTGCGGCCTCGTGGCGGAGTCGGCGCAGAGTCAGGCGGATCATGTCAACCGCGGCCCCCTCCCCTCAGCATTCGTCGCGATCGAGCTCACCCATCCCTGCAATCTCGCCGGGCAGCGCCGCGTGCTCGAGGCCCGACACGCTTGTGGCGGATGATTCCATGACGGCTCACGACGAATGCGCGATCTGGCAAACCAACCTCGCTGATGTGTCGCTGTGGCCCCTCGGACGCAGATATATCAGCCGGCCGTCTCCGGTCGGCGTGCGGCCAATGCACTTAATGCGCGTGTGTTACGGGCATGGTCAACTTTGTCAGCCGGTGATGATGTCGCATGCTAAACCTCTCGGACGCATCTAGCGTCATCTGCACTAATGCACCGCCGACAGCATGATGACATACGTTGCATGCCTGGGTCACGCCGCACAGCACGTCGTCGAACTTGTCCGCCTGACCGTGCTCGATAACGGCGCAGACGCTATCAAGGGGTTTCGTCATGGGGGCGTTCAGGAGGGCACCGTTCTGCTCGTCAAGATGCACGTTCCACAATCGCGCACTGGCAACGACATTACAACCACGTCAGACCGCACCGTTCGTTAGGCAAAACACCACCGGCAGAGTTCGCCAGAAGTGCCGCCTGATATGCTCAATCTCCCACATTCCAGGTGGCTCGAATGCAGGGGTAGCGTCATCAGACCCACCTCACGCGTACCCGATGGAAAACATAACTGCCAGGGGGGAAAGCGCTTCGGCAGATTCGCCGATCGGCCCGGACGGTTGAGCGTCACCAAACAGTCGCCCCGGCAGGACTGATGACGTTACCATACTGCGGAGAGCGCATGGGCGCAGCGAGGGAGCACTCGATGATCGAATTCATCGCCGCGGTGATAGCAATCGGACTGGTCATGCTCGCCATGTCCATCGGGGTGATCTTCGGTAACCGTCAGATCAAGGGTTCCTGCGGCGGGCTGAACAATCTGAAGAAGGTACTGGGCTTCACCCCCTGTGACGGCTGCACGGACCCGAGTCCCGATTGTCCCCTCCGCAGTCAAAAACGAACGTAGCTGAAGTGTGTGCGTCGTCAGAATCTTCTGGACATTCAGCGTCGCAAATTCAGAGAGTATCGGGTCCCTCCTGGCTGATACTCAGGTGACCAGCTGCTGATGGCGCTTGCGCCGTAATGATGGACGCAACGGGGATGCGCGGTGTGAAAGGCGATGGCCGCAGTGCGCACAATTATCCGCTCGAGCGGTTGAAAGACGGTCGCGCCTGCGGCATGAACTGAAGCCGCCCTGATCGCAATGTTCAACGGTCAGCAAAGTTCTCTTGCGCATGACACGATGCGCAATGAAACTCAGCTCGCTGACCCGTCATTGTCGGGCTTCGCCAACGGCGCCACGACCTTAAACACGTAGCTCTTTCCCTTGACGTGAAAGGTGCGCTGATCGAGTATTTCGAAATTGCGCTGCAAATACAGCTCATCCTGTCCCGATACGGCTTCCTGGTCATAGAGCAGATACTGCGCACGAGATCGCTGTTCGGTTCTGTGCAGGCTTTTCACGTTGTTTATCTCGCGAATCGGGTTTTCGATATAGTAATCGATCGCGGCACGGCTCGCGTTTAGCATGTACAGCAACTGTCCCTGCGGCATTGTTTCATTGATTGTTGCACCAATATGCCTCGCAGAACGCCGCTCGTTGCGCTCCGGGACGAACGCAGTCATATAAAAACCTTTCAACACGAGTAACCATCCCAGTAAAAATAATGCCGCGACCTTGAGTTGCCGTTGTCGAAGAAAAAAAACAGCCGCCACACCTGCTGCGATCCACAACGCAGCCCACAGCACTCCCCATAACATGTTGGATTGGTAGAGCTGATGCTGCGCAATGACCATCACAGGCGCGACCAGTGACACAATCACGATAGTGAATGTCAACGCGGGCGGTACTTTAGCCGTTCGAAATCGCTGCTCGAGCCGACGGCGCAGTTGAAACATCCCCAATCCGCCGAGAATTGCCATTGCGGGGTATATCGGCAACAGGTAACGGCTCTCTTTATGCGCGGCGAGAGAAAACAAAACCAGCGGGATTACAACCCAGCAGATTAAAAACCGCATTGAAGGCAGTGCGGCGTTGCCGAATTGCTGCAACCGCACGAAAGGTATCATAACGACTGCCGGCAACGCAGCCAACGCCAGACTTACGACGTAAAAATAGAACGGCTCCTCGTTGCCCGGAGGAGCCGTTACGATACGGTCCACAGCCTCGAGTCGCAAGCTGCGCAAGGCACTATCCCAACCCACGCTCTGAATGAGCGGCCACGCCCACGACATCACTATCACACACGACAGCAGAAATCCGACCGCATGCGCACCCGGTAACGAGTTTCGCCATCTCTGCAAGACGCAGTAGCCGAGCCATGTTCCAAAGACTACAACCATTACCGGCGGGCCTTTTGCCAGAACACCGAGCCCAACAAGGACGTAAGCCACCCATATCCATAACCAACGCGCACGAGTCGACTGCGCAATGTCGTTTCCCTCGAAAAACGCCATTAGCGCGCCACAAGTGCAAAGCGTCAGAAGCATTTGTATTTCACCACGCATGCCTTTTTCCAATACAAGAGGTAGGCATAAAAAAAGGAATGCGCTATACCATCCAACCTCAATCCAGCCACGTCGACGGCACCACAGCACTATCAACACGGCTACGCCGAGGGTCGCAACCGCCGACGGAAGCCTAAGCGTCCAGACAGTAACCGCGTCGGTCGGAAGCGAAAACACGGCAATTGCCCAGTACATCAACGGCGGCTTGGCGAGGTAGACCCCGCCGCGGTAAATGGGAACCACCCAGTCGCCGGTTGCGATCATGTTTCTTGCGACAATACCACGCAGGGCTTCCATCTGTGAGTCAATGTCAGGGGTCCCGAGGCCATACACATAAAGTGCAGCCCAAAGCAAAATTAGACCAAGAACGGGAAGCGCTGATTGGCGTGTGGAAGGAAGGCGACGTGATTTCACATCTCCACTTTTTGGGCCCTGCATATACTCCCTCTCAGCCATCAGTCTTCGGATGAAGACAATAAAAGCATGTCGCTACCGTTTGACACCACAGGGTGCCGCCGGTCGTGCAGCCACGAGTGAAGCACAACCACTGCGGGGGCGGAAACGAACGGCGAACGATCCAGGTGTCTCTGCCCAGCTCGACACGCCGCCGTCGACAACCTCAACCAATGCGCACGGCTCGAGTCGAGACACGCCGCAACATCGCAGACTGCGCGTTCATTTGTCAGTATCCAGTTCCATTGCAGCGCTCAAAGCAACCGGAAGCCAAAAGTAAATCCAAACCGGCCACGGACTCGATACGAGCATGTGCCCATCTGTCATGACACTCAAATACGAGTACGAAAGAAGCGAGATCAGTGTGTAATCCTGATCACGTTTAGCAGTTCGTAGTGCCTGTTTGAACGCGATCCACATGATACCCAGCAGCAATGCCAGTGCCGTCACGCCCCCATAGATCGCCGTTGCTAGAACCAAATTGTGCGGATGCGGCTGTGCGATCCCGATAGATGTCGAGTAGTTCATAGTCACGGAAAGCCCGTGACCGAACCACACAGCCTGTTTAAACTGCTCAATCGCCTGAGACCATATCTCGAGGCGGAACGAATCGAGTCCATGGCGCGTCAGCACCGAGGGCATCTCATCGCCTCCGAGAAGCTGAAGCGCGACATAGAGCAAGGCCGCCAGGCCGATCACCACTAACGCCGTTCTTTGGCGCAGCCACAGCGCGACCCCGAGCAGCGTTGCCCCGAGGGCCAGAGCAGGGCCGCGGCTCTGCGTGAGAACCACGAACACGATCGCTACGATAGTCACCCCGGCATAAAACAGTCGTCTCGGCCACGAGCGTTTACCCAGGCGGAGCTGCTGGTGATAGCCTATCAAAGCAACCATGCCGAAAATTGTAGCTCCCAGCACAGCGTGGTCGGTCCTTCCGAGACCGATCAATCGAGCTTGCGGAAAAGGTTTATCCAGGTAGAAAAACAGGATAGAGAGAATTCCTCCGATCAGCGCACTGATGCAAAGACATAGATAAAGGTAGTCCCGGAGCTTAGGTCGCGAACGGCAAAATTCCAGGGTCAATGTAACGAATGCGACAACATAGAGCACGTGAAAGCCGTGCCGACGGAAGTCGACCGGCTCGACGTCCTGGGCCCAGAAAAGCGTCGCGTAAAGATAAATCAACAGCCCAATACTCACCGAATATACTCTCGAGCGCAGCAAGCGAGCGAGGCACGAGTATCGAAATGTCAACAAAAATGGTGCCAGAACGAGGGCATAGTAGTAATTGTTATGCGCTTTGCTCGACGGCGAAAAAAAGTACAGTGACAAGAAACCCAGATAAAGAACCAGCCGAACATTCGAGTCGTAAATACGCCGACGAATATCGCACCATCGAGCCCAAAGCCGATCGTTCGAGCCTACTCTTCTACTCATGCTTGTCGGCACGTTCATGAGATCGTCGCGAACAACCCATCCATGAGGTCGCCAAATCGGCTGCGCCCAAAGTGCTGCCGCAAGTGTGCTAAACCCCGCACCCCCAACTTTCGGCGTTCGTCATTGGTCAGCCTGTAGACTTCCACCAGTCTTCGAGCCAAGGCCGCCGGTACTAGAGCGTCCGGTGTGATCGCAATGTCGGACACAATTTCCGGCACACCACCCGACGCGTACGCAATTATGGGCCGCTCAGCAGCCCATGCTTCGAGAAGCACAAGACCGAAGGGTTCCTCGATCGACGGCAGAACAAAGACATCGAATGCATGCATGAGGTTTGCGGCGCTCGGCACCGCTCCGGTGAACCTTATGCGCGACTCGACGCCAAGGGTACGAGCGAGGGCAACAAGTCGATCACGAAGTCGGCCTTCACCGACAATGGCAAGACTTGCACTATTGAGTTTCGACGAAACGAGCGCGAAGGCCTCGATCAAGTGATCGTGGTGCTTGAAGTCAACCAAACGCCCAACGCTTCCAAATAAAAAGTCGCTCGCAGCCAGCCCCAGTCGTGCACGGGCCGCTTCGCGCTTTAGCTGGGACTCGCGCAGGGCATCGACATCGATGGTGTTGTGAATGGTTAGAACCGAGTCTTGCGAAAGACCTAACCGGCTCTGCAAAATATCTCGACGCACCGCGTCAGATACAGCGATGAATTTGAAGCTTTTGCGCATCGTCGCGCGCGCAATCAGTCTTCTTCTAACATCCTTCATGTAACCCAAACCGTGCACCACGTAAAAGCTGTGCGGTATCCGATGGAAAAGTCGGGCCAACGCCGCTATCCGTGCCGCTTTGTAGCGATGGCACACAATGACATCGAAACGCTTGCGACGAGAAAACTCAGCAAGCCTTTTAGCGGCGGCGAGCGGTATGCCACCCGCCTGTCTCCGGGTCAGATCGAAGTAGTGCACTTCGTCTGCGTGAACACTGCCTGGCGTTTTGCTGCCCGGACGCCCAAAAAGATAGGCGAACGTTATTCCGTAGCGCGTTTTATCCAGCGAGCGACTGTACTCGGCTCCGACGGCCTCGACGGGACCTCCGGGTTCATGGTGAAGCTGAAGGATCTCGATTCGTTTGCTCAACGCTTGAAAGCTTTCTCGGTGGCCGTGCGGGTGACAACGGATAGATCACCTCGAAATACCACGCCAACATCCCTGCGGGTTCTGTCTTCGACCTGCACCGGACTGAATCAAAAGACCCCGTTTTCCCGCGCCTTTCTCAGCTCGCCGTTGCTTTAAAGCGAGAATCGGCCCGGGGTTTCCATTGAGAACTGACCCGGTTAACGAGCTGCATTATGGCTTGATTTTTTCATAATTTACAGGGTTGTACCTCGTTTTGTTTTCGGGGATAGCTGTGTTCGAATCAGACATGCCGGCGATTTTGATGCGCCTGATGCGGGGGCATTTTCAGTTAACTTCATAGTGGATGGTCGGTGTAGTTGAACGAGTTTCGGTGATCGGGTTTAAGACACTGTGATGGACGCTTGGGATTCGTATTCAGCCAGTACCATTTGGCGGCTCAACACACCACGTTCACGTTCTTACGTACAGCAACTCAACTGGGTCAGGCGAGGGACTCTCGACCAAAAAGGGATCCCCCGAAAAGAACGCCAGTCTCGCTTTGTGCGCGGCTTGAAAAAACTGAAGGCAAATAAAATAAATACTGCCGAATTAAGAATGACCAGAGACCACAAACCGTAAGCGCTGGTCGTGGTTGAATTCATAGCTTCTTGCCGTCGTTGCCATGCGGATGTCTAGCGGCTTGTCTTTGACCATGTCCGCTGTGCATGAAGATGTGCAACAAGGGCCAGGCCAGAAGGAGTAACCAAGGCAAGTAGGGGAACAAAGCTCGCAGATGGGCTTCGTGTTCGGCCCATAAAAAATATCCAGCAATCGCTAAAAAAACGACGAGAGCCAGCCCATGTCGTGACGTAACGAAAGATCCACTTATGCGCCTGTCAGCTCCGGCCATCCCGACGCTCTTGCAAATGTCCCGGCCATTTCCGGGTTCTGACGCAAAGTCTCCTCGGTTTCCCGCATCCACGCCTCATCTGGATCGGCATCACGTCCCGCCCCAATCAGGCGACGCTGTGGCGGTTCCACTGTCCTCCTGCATTTTTCCACCGCCATCGCCTTTCGAGGCTCCCTGCATGCCCAGCAGCAAGACAAAAACAGGAGCAACCCCCTGCCGCTAAAGGTGAAAGGAGGCTATATTCAGCGTGATAGCGGAGAACAGCCATGGTTTCTCACCACGATTGCGGTCGACACGACCAACCCACAGAGACGACGGACCATCGGGCGGCCGANNAGCGTGATAGCGGAGAACAGCCATGGTTTCTCACTGCGAGTGCGATCGACACGACCAACCCGCAGAGACGAGGGATAGTCGGGCGGTGACCGACCCTGTCTGCGGAATGACCGTAGACACGACTGCCGGTAAGCCAACCCACGCGCACGAGGGAGAACTGTTTCACTTCTGCAGCCAGGGTTGTCGCGACAAATTTGCCGCTGATCCTGGATATTACATCACCGGTAAGCATAAGTATGCGGCGGAGCAAGCTCCAGCGGGCACTATTTTTACTTGCCCAATGCACCCTGAAATCGAACAAGAGGGGCCGGGCAACTGCCCTATCTGCGGCATGGCGCTCGAGCCGATGGGAGTGCCCAGCGGCGATGAGGGCCCGAATCCCGAACTGATCGATTTCAAGCGCCGCTTCTGGATAGGGGCGGTACTGACCATTCCTCTTCTTATCCTGTCGATGGGGCCTCTGGTGGGGTTCGGCTTCCCGCGGGAGATGCTCGGCGAGCGCCTGGCTTACTGGGTCGAACTCGGGCTTGGAACACCGGTCGTTCTCTGGGCGGGTTGGCCTTTCTTTGTGCGCGGCTTCGAGTCGCTGGTGACGCGCAACCTGAACATGTTTACGCTGATCGCCATAGGGGTCGGTGCAGCCTATCTTTTCAGCGTCGTTGCCGTGCTGGCTCCTGGAATATTCCCCGACGGATTCCGCGACGCGGAGGGCCATGTCGGCGTTTACTTCGAGGCCGGAGCGGTAATTGTCGTCCTCGTCCTGCTCGGGCAAGTGATGGAACTGGGCGCACGCGAGCGCACCGGTGCGGCGATCCGTGCACTTCTCGATCTTGCCGCCAAGACCGCCCGCATCATTCGGCAAGACGGCAGCGAGGAGGAGATCCCGCTGGAGGACGTCAAGGTTGGCGACCGGCTGCGCGTCCGCCCCGGGGACAAGGTGCCTGTCGACGGTGTTGTCGTCGAAGGTCGTTCCTCCGTCGATGAATCGATGATCTCCGGCGAGCCGATCCCTGTGGAAAAGGTCGAGGGCGACGATGTCACCGGCGCGACAATCAATGGCACAGGTACGTTGGTGATCGAGGCAAGGCGCGTCGGCGCCGACACCCTGCTAAGTCAGATCGTCGAGATGGTCGCGAATGCCCAGCGTAGCCGCGCGCCGATCCAGAAGCTGGCGGACGCTGTGGCGGGAAAATTCGTTCCTGCCGTGGTCCTGGTTGCGATTGCGTCCTTCATCATCTGGGCCGTCTGGGGGCCGGCACCAGCGCTTTCCTACGCTCTGGTCAACGCCGTTGCCGTCCTGATCATCGCCTGTCCCTGCGCCTTGGGGCTGGCAACGCCCATGTCGATCATGACGGCAACCGGTCGCGGCGCACAGGCGGGTGTGCTGATCAAGAATGCCGAGGCGCTGGAACGGTTTGCCAAGGTCGACACGCTGATCATCGACAAGACGGGCACCTTGACTGTGGGCAAACCGAAGCTGGTCGCAGTGCTGCCCGAGGCGGGACATGACGAAACGGAAGTGCTGCGGCTCGCCGCAAGCATCGAGCGCGGATCGGAGCACCCGCTGGCGGAGGCGATCGTTGCTGGTGCGGAGGAGCGCGGCGTGTCCATGGACAAGGCCGACGATTTCGAAGCGCTAACCGGCAAAGGAGTGAGAGGTGTCGTCGATGGCAAGCGGGTCGCCCTTGGCAATGCCAGACTGGTTGCGGACTTAGGGATTGATAGCGGCTCTCTGGTGGAAACTGCAGATCGCAGACGTGATGAGGGCGAGACAGTGATGTTCGTCATCGTCGAAAACGAAATGGTGGGCCTTGTCGCCGTCGCCGATCCGGTAAAGGAGACGACGCCCGAAGCACTCAAGTCGCTCCACGAGGCGGGCCTGCGGATTGTCATGGCGACAGGCGACAACGAACGGACAGCCCGGGCAGTGGCGGCGAAACTCGGGATCGATGAAATTCGGGCCGACGTTTTGCCTCAGGACAAAGCACAAATCATTCAGGAATTGCAGTCGCAGGGCCGTAGAGTTGCGATGGCTGGCGACGGCGTCAATGATGCGCCTGCTCTGGCGCAAGCCGATGTGGGGATCGCGATGGGTACGGGCGCCGATGTGGCGATCGAAAGTGCCGGCTTCACGCTGGTGAAGGGAGATCTCAACGGTATCGTTCGGGCCCGTCGTCTGGCGCGGGCAACCATGCGCAATATCAAGCAGAACCTGTTCTTCGCGCTGGTCTACAACGCCTCCGGCGTACCCGTGGCGGCGGGTGTCCTTTTCCCGTTCTTCGGCATTCTGATTTCGCCGATGTTCGCTGCGGCGGCAATGAGCCTTTCTTCTGTTTCGGTTGTCAGCAACGCACTGAGACTGAGAACCGTGAACCTTGAATAATCTGAAGGAGACACCGATGAGGCGGCGAGTATTTGCTACTGCTGTTGCGACCCTAATTCTTCTTTCGACGGGCAACGTTGCTTGGACGGACCAACGAACATATCCCGATCACATGATGTGGGGAGGCGGCTGGTTCATGGGCCCTATCATATCGCTCATATTCCTCGCAGTTCTGGTCGTGTTTGCTGTTCTTGTCGTTCGCTGGTTATGGCCTTCGGGTCTGCCAGGCCGATTTGAGCGGACTACCAAGAGTGCGATCACCATCCTCGAGGAGCGATTTGCCCGCGGGGAGATAGAAAAAGAGGAGTTCGAGGAAAGGAAGCGTCTTCTTGAAAAATGAAACATCCGCATTTCGATAAACCGCCATTAGATTGTGGGTGACTGTCTGATTTGTTTCGGGCGGGTTCTGGCATATGGATAACGCTGTCGCCCTCGTCCAGGCGTATCTCCGTATCAACGGCTACTTCACGGTAGCCGAATACCCGATATTGGAGACGCACGGCAGAAACACTGTCCAAATGGCGACCGATATCGACATTCTTGCCTTCCGTTTTCCCGGAGCAATCCGGCGGGTCGTAGGCAAGCGCAGTGAGAAATGGCAGCAGGGGCTCTCGATACCCGATTCCGACCTGAGAGTTCCAAGCGGGGCGCCCGATATGATCATCGGCGAGGTCAAGGAAGGTCGCGCCCACGTGAACAAAAGCATGCGAAATCCAGCAATCGTGTCCGCGGCTCTGGCGCGGTTTGGATGCTGCGACCCCAAACACGCAGAGCAAACAGCACAAAAGCTTCTTGACTCGGGTCGCGCGCAAACACCGGATGGCCACATGGTGCGTATCGTTGTGTTCGCATCCGGTAAAGCGGAAGAACGGCGTTTCCAGGTTATATCCCTGTCGCATGTCACCGAGTTTCTGCGGAGCTATCTGCGCGAGCATTGGAAGGTTCTCCATCATGCCCAGTTCAGGGACCCAGTCCTCAGCCTTTTGATGACGCTCGAAAAGGCAGGAAATGCCTCGCCCCCGGAGGAGGAGTCCTGATATGCCCGTTGATCCCGTTTGCGCACGCGAGGTGGACCTCAGAACCGCCCACTCCATGAAGATCGTCGACGGCAGGGGCATCTATTTTTGCTGCGCAGACTGCGCGCAGGCTTTCATGGCGCAACCCCAGAAATACGCCGACTTAAATTCCCACATGCGCCTGACGATCGGTGTTATGGGGTCTGCGGCCGATGATGAGCCCGCTCAAGCGCGCAAGACTGCTTTTGAACTTGGCGCAGCGATCGCAT
>JABAOH010164671.1_pt1 | contig 10687 bp, 10 predicted proteins | sample 7062181 | NCBI WGS metagenome assembly JABAOH01 (sample SAMN14538630, study PRJNA623070) | marine sediment metagenome | biome: marine biome [ENVO:00000428]; feature: marine pelagic biome [ENVO:01000023]; material: deep marine sediment [ENVO:00002113]; isolation source: pool of 5 deep marine... | reverse complement strand
TCCCGCCCGGACCCTGAGGACTCCAGGACCCGGGCTTACGACCCCCGCGATAGAGGCGGCATGCGGCGCTGAGGCTCAGCCAGACCCGCGGGTCGGCAACCGAGACCTGCAGACCCGGGATCTCATCGAAGCGACCGCAACCTCAATCGGTCTCGATCTCTCCGAGCGGCGTGACCGAGGCCACGTCCGACAGCGGCAGGCTCATACGGTCCAGCCGCTTCCACACCCCGAATTTCGCTGCCCGGCGGATGAAATCCTGCTTAGATCGGCCGGCCTGACCGTCCTCGTGCTCGTCGGCGTCGACCAGCACGATGCGCCGGTCGTCCATCTCCCAGCAGCGCCCGATGTAGACCCGCGCGCCCTTGGTATCGACGACGACCGTGATGCCGTGAAGCTCGCCTTTTCCGTGGTGGAACGTACCCATCGCCGTCAGACCGCGGGTGCGCAGTGCTCCTGCAGCGCGTCGACCAAACGGTTTGCCACGTCCACGGCGGTACGCCCCTCGATCTGGTGACGCGGCACGAAGTGAACGAGCTTCCCGTCTCGAAACAGCGCCATGGAAGGGCTGCTGGGCGGGTACTCGGCGAAGTAGCTGCGGGCACGGGCCACCGCTTCAAGGTCTTGACCGGCGAACACGGTCGCCAGCCGGTTCGGCTTGGGGCCCTGCTGCAAAGCCAGTTGGACGCCGGGGCGCGCCATGCCGGCGGCGCAGCCACAGACCGAGTTGACGACGAGGAGCGCCGTGCCCGCCTGGTCCTCCATGAACTCATCTACGTCTGCGGGCGTCAGCAGCTCCTTGAAACCGATGCGGGTCAGCTCTTCGCGCATCGGCAGCACGAGGCGTGGATCGTACGGCAAGACTTCCTCCAGGTTGGGGCTGGGTTCCTGTTACTCGTTCGATGATATGCTCGGCATACGGTTGCGGCTAGTCCTCGTCACGCCGGCCTTCACCCGTGGCCGAGAGCAGACGATCGATCTTGGCCGCCATGATGAAGTCGTTCTCGTGCAGACCGCCGATGGCGTGCGTGTAGAGCACGATCTCGACGTCCTGGCCGCGAATCGCGAGATCGGGGTGGTGCCCTTCCTGCTCCGCAAGTTCGGCGGCCCGCTCCACGAACCGGATCGCTTCGGCAAAGCTGATAAAGCTGACCCGCCGCCGGATTCGGTTGCTCTCGTGGAACAGCTCCCAACCCGGTATCTCAGACAACAGATCGCGCGCCCGTTCCGGTTGCAGACGCGGTAGGCCGCCCCGGCAAGGCACGCACTTCCTCGCCGCCAGTCCGCCACCGGCCATCTCAACCTCCTTGGCAGCTTGCTGGGAGATCTACTGCACCCCCGAAGCCTTTGTTCCGCTTCGCCTCGGCCGGCGCCGCGCCCGCCAGCCTTGCCGCACCGCGGTCAACAGTATCTTGGTCCCGGCGCCCAGCGTACCGACGAGCGAGCCCGAGATCTTCGAGCGACCCGCCCGCCGGGGCCGGTGCGAGACCGGCACCTCCACAATGCGCAGCGCGGCGGCGAGCGCTCGAGCTTGCATCTCGACGTTCCACCCGTAGTCCGGGTCTGTCAGCCCGAGCCCGACGAGCTCGGGGAAGCGAATGGCACGGAATGGGCCAAGGTCGTGGAACTTGTGTCCGGTGAGCCAGCGCAGAATGCTACAGGCCAGTCGGTTGCCCAGCGAAACATGAATCGGTGTGGCAGCGAAGCGGCGAACGCCGATCACTAGATCGGCCCGACCCTCGGCGATCGGCTCCAGCACGCGCCGCAGCTCGTCGATGGGTTGCGAGCCGTCGGCATCGACAAAGACGACCACGTCTGGAGCCGACGACTCGCTCATCGCCCCAAGGGCCGACTGGCAGGCGGCGCCGTATCCGCGGCGCGGCTCCCGGACCACCCGGGCACCGTGAGCCTCGGCTTCGGCCGCGGTGCCGTCGGTCGAGCCGTTGTCAGCGACCCAGATCGCATCCACGATGTCTCGGGGAATCTCGGCAAGCGTCGGGCCGATGACGCCCGCTTCGTTCAGAGCGGGCATGAGAACGGCGACGGAAAGGCCATCAATCACGGGTGAGCCACCTGAATATTGAGAACGGTCACGGCCGGCGTCTGACGGCGCTGGTGGGTCTGGGCTCGCTCCAGGCGCTGGTCTACCTCGCCCTGGCCGGCTGGCCGGAATCGCACCCACCGCCCACGGCGGCCATGCTCCTGTGCCTCCTCGCCTTTTCCCTCTACGTCGCCGCCCTGGTCATCGCCCAACCTCTTGCCGGCCGTCGGGCGCTCATCGCGTGTGCCGTCCTCGGTCTGCTGTTTCGGGCCATCATGATACCCGAACCCCCGGCGCTCAGCGACGACTATTTCCGCTACCTCTGGGACGGACTCGTACAACTTAGGGGAATCAACCCCTATCGCTACGCGCCGATCGATCCCGCACTCGCCAGCGTCGACGAGGCGCTGCGTGCGCGTATCAACCACCCCCAGGTGCCCACCATCTACCCGCCGCTCGCCCAGCTCTCTTTCCTGCTGACCGCCGCGGTACCCGGCGACTGGCTCGCCTTGAAAACGCTGTGGCTGATCTGCGACCTGGGCGTCGCAGCGCTACTGTTCGCCCTGCTCCCCCGCGAGCGCCGGCTGGCCGCCTGGACCCTCTACTGGTGGTCGCCGCTCGTCGTCGTGGAGGTGGCCTGGAACGCTCACCTCGATCTACTGGGTGTGCTGCCCCTGATGGCGGCGCTTTGGCTGGGCCGGCGCGTACGGCCGCACGACGCCCCGAACGACGCGTGCGCGGGGACGGGGCAGGCAGACCCGGCAGCCACCCTGGCCCGATCCACCGGCGTCGGCCTGGCCCTCGCCGGTGCAACCCTGGTCAAGTACTTCCCGGCCGCCCTGCTGCCCGCCGCGACGCGGCGAACCGGCCCCCGCTGTGCCGCCGCCTTCCTGCTGGTGACGGCGCTCTTCTACCTGCCCTACGCGGGGGCCGGGCCTCGCCTGTTCGATGGCCTCTTGATCTACTCGGCCAGGTGGCGGTTCAACGACGGTCTGTTTGGCATTTTGGCGTGGGGGTCGGGGTCGGTTCTGGCGGCGAAAGCGGTGGCTGCGGCCGTCGTCCTGGCGATCGTGGTTCAGTCGGTACGCAACGATTGGTCGCTTACGCGCACGGCGTTCTGGGTGACAGGCGCGCTGATCGCGCTTTCTCCGACCGTTCACCCCTGGTACCTGGTCTGGATGGTCCCACTGGTTGCGCTGCGCCCGAGCCGGGCCTGGCTGTACCTGAGCGGCTCGGTCTTTCTCGCCTACTATGGCCTGGCCGCCTACCGGGAGGTGGGGGTGTGGCCGGAGCCCTGGTGGGTCAAGCTACTGATTTACGGACCGTTCCTGGCTCTGCTGGTCGTCGACGGCTGGCGCGGCTCCTGGTGGCAGTCTGCCTGGCAGGCGCTCACCCTCGGCTCGGCAGGCGGACCTCCGGCCGCGCCACGCGCTCGGTGAGCGTGCGTGCGGCGACCACCGTGAAGCCACACTGGAAGAGCATGAGGAAAGGCACGGAGGGATAGATACCGTTCATCAGCGCATAGCCGACGGCGACGGCGACATAGCCGGCGAGGGCGATCTCTGTGGCCGTGCTCCAGGGGCCGCCGCGGGCCTGGTACACACCTGGGGCCGCACCCTGCTTGGGGGTGCGAACGAACTCGGCCTCACGCCGGCCGGCCAGCCCAGCCAGCGCCGCCCTCGTGTTGTTGAGCGAGATCCCGATCCCCAGCGCTACGACCACTGGCAGGTAAAACAGGATCGCTGGCCAAACGCCGCCACCCCGCGCCCTCAGCGTCTCTGCACAGTACCAGTAGACGGGCCCCATCGCGCAAACTAAAAGAACCAGATCCACCAGCAGCAGCAGGGGCCAACCCTGCCCGAAGCGGACGAGCGCGGCGGGGAAGACCAGGAGGCTCAGAGCCAGCGTGAGCGGAGCCGCGAGGTGAGAGGTCAGATGTGCCGCCGCCTCGAGCTTCACGCGCCACGGCCAGGCTCCGCGCAACAGCGCCGGCAGGACCTTTACCGCCGTCTGCATCGCGCCCTGCGCCCACCGCGCCTGCTGGTTCTTGTAGGCGCCAATTCCCTGGGGTAGCTCAGAGGGCACCGTGACATCGGCGGCGTAGACGAAGCGCCAACCGCGCATCTGCGCCCGATAGCTCAGATCGAGGTCTTCGGTAAGAGTGTCGGCCTGCCAGCCGCCGGCGTCACGAATGCACGAGGTGCGCCAGATGCCGGCGGTGCCGTTGAAGTTGATGAACAGGCCGGCCCCGGCGCGAGCGGGGTGTTCGACCAAGAACAACCCGTCGAGCAGGAGTGACTGCGCGCGAGTCAGCCACGAGGCGCCGGCGTTCAGGTGACCCCAGCGCGCCTGCACCATCCCGACCTTCGGGTCGCTCAGCGGTGGCAACAGCCGCTTCAGTAGATCGCCGGGCGGCACGAAGTCGGCGTCGAGGATGAGCACGAACTCACCCGACGCCCGCTCGAGGCCGTAGGCCAGCGCGCCCGCCTTGTACCCGTCGCGGCTCGCGCGCCGCACGTGCTCGATGGCGATTCCGCGCGCGGCGTGCTCGGCGACGCGGCGGCGCACCAGCTCAACGGTCACATCGTCTGAGTCATCGAGAATCTGGACCTGAAGACGGTCGCCGGGATAGTCGAGGGCGCAGACGGCATCAATCAGGCGCTCGACCACATGGCGCTCGTTGTAAACCGGCAGCTGCACGGTGACCGCCGGCCACGGTCCCGGCCATCCGGCCGACGGCGCGCTTTGCCCGCGTCGGCGATACAGGTGCACGAGCCAGCCGCGGTGCACGCTGAAGGCCGCCAGTCCCAATAGGACCAGCGCGTAGGCGCCGAGAACGAGCTGGGCGATCACTTAGACATCATTTTGCGCGAACGGCACTATCGCGTCTTGCGCTCCCTGGATTCGAGGGCGCCCCAGCATAACACCGACGACTGGCCCACGCCACCATTCTCCGGCGCACGCACCAACTCATCCGTCGCGATCGAGTGCGCCCCGGCTTGACTGGGGAGCCGCCGCCCGGCAACTAGAGGCTGAAGGCGCGAGCCCTGTTCCGCGGGAACGGAGGCGCCGGCTCGCGCGTTCTGACCACGGTCTAGACGAGGACACCTGAAGAGAGACGACGAGCTGAACGCGGATTCGAACGTGGGAGAGCGGACGGCGCGGACGGCCGAACGGCCCCGCGACCGGAACGACGAGTCCAGACCCACCCCGCGCGCGCCGCGGCGTCACCTGGGCTTCCGGCTCGCCGTGCTCGCCTTCATCTTCGTCGGCGGCCTCGCGTTGTTCCGCCTGACTCCGCTGGCCCAGTACGCCGAGCCCCAGGTGATCGCTGACTTCTTCCGCGGCCTGGGCACGCCCTGGTGGTCACCGCTGATCTTCGTTCCGCTTTACGCGGGCGGCGTCGCCTTCGGCTTGCCCGGGACGATTCCGACGCTGGCGGGCGGGGCCATCTTCGGCGTGGCTCGCGGAATGCTCTACAACACGATCGGCGCCAACCTGGGTGCGCTGTTCGCCTTTCTGCTCGCCCGCTATCTGGGCCGGGATTTCGTCGCGCGAATCCTCAAAGGCCGGGCCGCCTCGATCGATGAAAAGATCGGGAAACACGGCTTCGGCACCATATTATACTTGCGCCTCATCCCGCTCGTCCCCTTCAACGCGCTCAACTTCGGCGCCGGCATCTCACGGGTATCGCTGCGCAACTACGTGCTCGGTTCGCTGATCGGCATGTTGCCGGGTACGCTCGTCTATACCTACTTCGCCGACGCGCTGATCCGTGGAACCGGAGAGGCGAAGCGCGAGGCTTTCATCCACTTCTTGATCGCCGCCGGCCTGCTGGTGGCGTTCACTCTGCTCACCGGCTGGATTCGCCGGCGCCGGGCAAAGGCTGTGGCCAACGACCGATGACGCTGCGGCCAACCAGAGCGCCGGCTCAGCGCGCTCCGTCGGCCCCCAACCACCCCATCAGCAGACTGCCACCCACCGTCACCGTCCCGTAATTCAGGAAGAGTCGCCAGACAGCGGTGTAGGGAAGGACGAGCCCGGGGGTGAGGAAAGGCGACATCACCGCCGCCGTGATGATCTCGCCGATGCCCGCTCCGCTGGGCGTGGGCACGACATAGAGCAGGTACTGGATGACGATGTGGAGCAGAACGACCTCGACGAAGGGAGCCTCCAAGACGAACCCTCTCAGCACCACATAGCCGAGCACGAAGCGGGAGCCGAAATGGATCAGCCCGCTGAGCACCGCCGCCAGGAACGACAGCCTTCCCGAGCGCCAATAGGCGACCACTCCCTCGTGCATCTCATCGAACTGGAAAAGGACGCGTTCGATGCGCGGGTGCTCCGCCCCCATGAGACGGCGGATCACGCGCCGGGCGACGTTGGGGAGCAACACCAGCAACACGATCGCGGTGACACCCAGCCCGAACAGCCAGGCCGACCACTTGAACAACGCGGCTGCCGACAACCCAGCCACCGGCAGGCGGATGTCGGAGATCTTGCCACCGGCGCCCAGCGCCCAGGCGATGAGACCGGCGAGCGAGAGGAAGACGACGTTGGAGAGATAGGAGATCGTATTGACGGCGGCCGCGCGCCCGAACGTCAACCCCTGTCGCATCAAGCCGTAGATGGTGGCGGGGCCGCTGCCGGTCGACGACGGCGTCAGGTACCCCATCGCCGTGCTGGTCACGCCGATCTGCGCGCACTTGAAGTAGGAGAGCCGGCTCTCGTGTGGGCCGACCAGCGCCTTGAGTCTCAGGCCAGAGCCGAGCCAATCGAGCAGGCTGAGCCCGGCAGCAGGAAGAAACCAGATCGGGTTGAATCGCTGGAGGCTCGCCAGCTCCTGCGCCCAGTCCTCGGAGAAGAGGAAGGCGAACAGGAAGCCAAGAACCGACGCCCCGGCGAAGACGATAAGCCCCCACCGCACGGCGGAGACCGGTATACCGACGATTCGCGCCGGGCGTTTACCTTCCACCCTGTGTCCCGTTGTCCGGCTCAGGCTATCGCCGCGGCCACACCTGCCGGCCCGTGAGGTGTAAGAGCACGCGCCGAGCGAAGCTGGGATGGCGGTAATAGCGGTAGCGAATCATCCCGCCGCCCGACAGCCGCACATCCACCGGCCGTCGCCCGCGGACGACGATCCGGTCCGCCCGGCCGCCGTCCAGCTGAATCGGCGTCACCCGTCGCCGTCGTCTTCTCTGGGCACGCGCCGCTCGGCGCCCCGCCCGGTGACTCCGCCGACGCTCCCGGATTTCAACCGCCCGGCGGCTGATCGAATCGAGACGCTCCGACACCGCGTCGCGCCCGGCACGGGCCCGCTCCCCCGCCCCGCGCAGGCCCGCCTCCGTTCGCCTGCGGGCCTCGTGCGCCACCTCGCCGGCTCGTCCCCTGGCGCCCTCGACCGAGCCAGCCGCGAGCGACACGGCCTCGACGACCCGGTCGGCCCAGCGCCCGACCAGGGATCGTTTCCTGAAACCCAGGAGTCCCAGCAATTCATCTGTCCAGATCATCAGAGCAACCGCATCAAGTGTTTTGGGTCCAGCTGTTCCCAGTCCATCCCCACCACCACATGGGCCAGACCGGACGGCGCGATCCGCATCTGCGCCGGCCGGCGGCCNNGGCCGGCGGCCCCAGAAGAAACTCGCAACCTCGCCGACCGTCGCCGGCGTCGGCGCCCGCCGCAGTCCGTGGACCGCGAGGTGACGGACCGGCTTACCCTCGAAGACATCCGTGCCTTCATCGTAGTCGACGCCATAGATCAGTCGAAGACCGAACGACAGGTTTCGCATGTGCTCCGGTCGGTCGCCCGGCCAGCGATTCCAGTCTCGCTCCAGCTCGCCCAGCTCGATCCAGTGCTCGCGCTGTTCCGCGAACGCTCTCAGCGCCCGCGCTACCTGGCGCAGCTCGNNTCGACGATCTCCTGGCCGATGTAGCCCGGCGGCCGGGGGTCGATGATGATCCAGTGACTGGGTCCCGGCTTGTCGTTGTCGAGCGAAAACCGCACGGCTCTATGCCCTCACTACGCAGTCGGATCCACCCGAGTTTTTGCTGCACAAATAGCGCCAAAACCCCCACCCGGCGCCCACATACCGCTTTGAGCTTAAAGATCGAGCCGCCGACCCCAACCGGCAACCGGCGGCCGCCGGCCGGCGCGAGTTTTGCCCCAGTTGCGGGGCGAAGGCTAGAATCAGCCAATGGACGCCGATACACCACAGAACCCGCGCGACGCCGATCCGCTGCCTTTGAGCGCCGAGGCCGTCGTTGCCGCCCACGCGGCACTCAAAGAGCACCTGTTCGAGACGCCCCTGCTACCTTCGCCCGACCTGTCTGAGGCTTGTGGAGCCAGTATTCTGCTGAAGGCCGAGAACATCCAGCGGGCCGGCTCGTTCAAGGTGCGCGGCTCGGTCAACAAATTGCGCAAGCTGGCGGAGCGTGAGCGGGTCGAGGAGGTCACCGCGGCGTCGGCAGGCAATCACGCCCAGGGCGTCGCTTACGCCGCCAGCCGTTTGAACATCCGCAGCACGATCTTCATGCCGGAAGAGGCGCCGCTGGCCAAGCGTCGGGCGAGCGAGCGGCTGGGCGCTCAAGTCCGAATCGCCGGGCGCAACTACGATGAATCGCGGGCCGCCGCCCTCGACTACGCTCGCGATCGCGGCGTGCCGTTCATCGACGGCTTCGATGATTGGGACATCATCGAAGGACAGGCGACGATCGGTCACGAGATCTTCCACGATCTGGGCGACCGCGCGCCCGATGTCGTGCTGGTGCCCGCGGGTGGTGGCGGCCTGCTGGCCGGCGTTCTGTTTTACCTGCGAGCGGTCTACGGTGAGCGAACCCGCGTGATCGGGGTGCAGTCCGACCGGGCGCCTGGGCTGGCGGAGTCGCTGCGGCTGGCGCGGGAGCGCGGCGCGAGTGGCGAGCACCTGCCGCCGCTGGAAGTCGCGACGCGGCCGACGATCGCCGATGGCATTCGCATCGGCCGGCCGGGCGTCCGCCCGTTCCAGGTCATCCGCCGCTGGGTGGACGACGTGATCTGCGTTGACGAGGAGTCGATTTACGAGGCCATCGTCTACCTGTACGAGCGATCGCGCCTGGTCGTCGAGGGCGCGGGCGCGGTCGGTGTGGCGGCGCTGCTCGAGCGCCACGTGCCGCTGGTACCTGATTCCACCGCCGTGGTCGTGATCAGCGGCGGCAACATCGATGTGGGCGCCATGCAAAAGATCACCACGTCGCATCTATACAAGAGCCGGCGGCGCGCGGTGCTCCGAATCAGGGTCCGAGACCTGCCCGGCCAGCTCGCCCGCATCGTAAGCATCTTCGACCGCCTGCGGATCAACGTGGCCGAGATCATGCAGCCGCCCATCCTCGGACGGCCGCCTTCCCCCGAGTACACGGTCTTCGATATCTGCGTCGAGACGGAGGGCGAGACGCACATTCCCGACATACTGCACGCTCTCGAAGAAGAGCGGACCCGGATGGAGGAGGAGGGCGTCGAGCCTTTCCAGATCCTCGAGCGCTGAGCAGCCGGTGTGCCGGTAGGCGGTGCGCCGGTAGGCGGTGGGCGGTCTGTCGTCCCCTCGCCGGAAGCGGGCGGCGGGTGGACGGCTTGACCGCCCCGCGCGGGACCCCGAGACTTCCCGGCAACGGATCAGTGGCGAAATCGCGACAGGACGCATGAGCGAAGAAGCACCACTCGTCTCCCGCTGGCACGAGCTGCGCCGCCACCCGGCGGTCCAGGCGGCCGCCGTGTACATCGGCGGCAGCTGGGCGCTCATCCAGGTCGCCGACATCTTCTTACCCAATCTGGACATCGTTCGGGCGCTGGGGATCGTGCTGGCGGTCGGCTTCTTCGTCGTCGTCGGCGGCGCCTGGTATCTGGCGTCGCGGCCGGCGGCGCAGCCCGCCGGGGACGAGGCGGCCGAAGCCGAGCCGACGGCCCGAGCCACGACGCGGCGTCGGCGCCGACGCTTCGCCTACACCGCCGCGGGCGCCCTCGTGGTGATCGGCGCCGTGTTCTGGTGGATCCGGCCGAACATCCTCGGTGCCGTGAACCCCGATGCCCAGGTCATCGCCGTCCTTCCGTTCAACACCTCCGGCCCCGGGGTCGAGCTGCTGGGCGAAGGGGTGGTCGATCTGCTTTCTCCGAGTTTCGACGGCGTCGGCGGGATCCGCACGGTCGACTCCCGCACCGTGTTGCACCGCTGGCGGCAGCGCGCCGCCGGGGCCGGCCTCGACCTCGATGGCTCGCTCGCCGTCGGGCGCGACGTCGACGCGGGGTCGGTGCTGCTGGGCAGCGTGATCTCCGTCGGTGCCGAGGTCGTCCTGCGTGGCGAGCTCTACTCGGTGCGTGGCACCCGTCTGGCCCAGGCCGAAGCCCGCGGGCCCGCTGACAGCGTCCTGGCGCTGGTGGATCGCCTCGGCGCCAACCTGTTACGTGAGATCTGGCTTGCCCGCGAGCCTATTCCGAACCTGCGGGTCGCCGGCATCACTACCGAGAACGTCAACGCCATCCGCGCCTACCTGAAGGGGCAGCAGTTCTACCGGCGTTCTCAGTGGGACTCGGCTCTGGTCGCCTTCCAGGCCGCCGTCGAAGCCGACTCGACCTTCGCCCTCGCCCATTACCGCCTGGCGCTCACCTTCGGCTGGAGC
>JABAOH010104287.1_pt1 | contig 10687 bp, 6 predicted proteins | sample 7062181 | NCBI WGS metagenome assembly JABAOH01 (sample SAMN14538630, study PRJNA623070) | marine sediment metagenome | biome: marine biome [ENVO:00000428]; feature: marine pelagic biome [ENVO:01000023]; material: deep marine sediment [ENVO:00002113]; isolation source: pool of 5 deep marine... | reverse complement strand
TTGGAACATGCCGGACATAGCGGTAGGGACCGTTGCCAACAGGCTCCGTCCAGAACTTCCAGCTTGTGAACTCTCTGGGATCCAGGTCTTCAAGCAGATGCTTCGGGTAGTAAACGTCCCACCCCCACCAGTGGTTGCTAGCGTTTGTTGGCCTTGAAACGTCTGTTGGCTTTGAGAAGGTGATCACCAGCGTGTAATCATCGCGGGTCGTGATCTTAGCGTCAAGCCAATCGTCAGACCACAACACATCAGGGTGGGACAATAGCTCCATGCTGAATTTGATATCCTCTGCGGTAACCGGCACTCCATCATGCCACCGCACATCCTGACGGAGATGAAAGGTCCACTTGCGGTAGTCCGGCGAGTGCTCCCAGCGCTGGGCCAGGCGGCCTTGCGGCTCCAAGTCTTCATCGGGAGTAACCAGGGGCAGGAACACGAGAAACCTAGGGAACTCATTCCAGTGGGGACCCAGAACGTACTCGTCATACCTATACCAGATAGTGATTTTGGACTCGTGCGCCGATGTCCGGTCGCTTCTTCGCCTGCAATTGATGCCTGCAGGAGCAACCAGACAAAGACATAAGATCACAATATTGCGGCTTAGATTGATAATCGGCTTCATCTTATTTTTCCTTATTGTTTTGTTCTTCCGGCTCCCCGCTTTCCTCCTCGATCCACAAGTGCTCCATAAACCTGCACGGATTAGCCCGGTTCGGACTCTTTAGTCCCCGAATACGCCTGTGAACAATATTAAACGTTACTTGCGGATAAAGGACAGTTAAAGGCACATCAGTACGGAATATTGGCCAGAGCTTTCGAAAGGCGATGTCCATTTCATCAGGATTTGGAGTCGTCACCGCCTTTTCTAATAGTCGCACAAATTCCGGATTGTCGTATCCTCCAAAATCCTCCTTATAGTCGTAAACGTAAATATAAAATAAACATGCATCGAACTCGCCCAATCTCCTTCTCGCTTTCAAGACACTTTCGTCCAGGGTAACGATTTCCATACGGACACCAACCTTGCGGAACTGATCCTGAATATAGACCGCTCCCAACGTTTGTTCTGGACTGACTAATAGAGAAAAACGAAATTCCCGGCCATTATTTTCTCGAACGCCATCCTTTCTTACTTCGAACCAGCCAGCCTCGCCAAGAAGCCTTTTTGTCTGCTCAGGATCATACGGCAGAGGTTCAGGCAATTCGCCGCGATGAAACTGACGTTTTGTGATGAAAACATCCAAGATGGGAATGTTGTCGGGAAAGTTAAGAACCTGATGCAGCTCGCGCCTGTTAATCGCAAGAGTTAGTGCACGACGTACAGCAGGATTTCGGAAGAAGTCATTTTGATGGTTCCATATAATTAGGAATACTCTGCTGAAAGCAAATTCATGATACATATTAAAGCGGGGGTCCTTTGCGATTTTGACGGCTTCAAGAGGAGGCAAATTACTTACAGCATCCACATTCCCGCTCATAAACTCTATTAACGGATTTTCGCCGAACTTGAGCACCACCCGCTCTATCTTAGGCTTGCCCCCGTAGTAATCCGGGTTGGCTTCAAGTTCAACCATAGTTTTAGGAACATGCCGTACATAACGATAAGGACCATTACCCACCGGTCGGGTCCAAAACTCCCAGGAGCCAAACTCAGCAGGATCGAGACCTTCTAATAAATGCTTTGGGCATATGCCAAACCACTTATATGTAGGGCGAAGAGACGGCCTGTTAGAGCGGAAACGGCAGGTAAAATTATCGATAACAGTGATTTCCTCGAAACGCCGGTAACCATACAAAATATTAGGATCTGTTATAAGCTCCAGAGTGAATTTTACATCATGGGCAGTAACCGGCTTTCCATCATGCCACTTGACATCTTTGCGCAGGTAGAAAGTCCACTCGGTGTAATCATTAGAATGTTCCCAGCGTTCCAACAATCGAGGCTGCGTCTGTCCCTCCTCATCCTTAACAACCAGGGGCAGGAACATGAGAAACTGGGTACCGCCACCGTCTCTAAAAACGGAGTACTCGTCGTCGCCCATACATAACAGGGTGATTTTGGACTCGTGCGCCGATGCCCGGTCGCTTCTTCGTCTGCATTGGAGGCTTGCAAGGGCAATCAGGCAAAGACATAAGATCAAAATATTGCGGCTTAGATTGATAATCGGCTTCATCTTATTTTCCCATCCTGTTTTGTTCTTCCGACTCCCCGCTTTCCTCTTCGACCCACAAGTACTCTATAAAGTATATCGGGTCGGGACCAGATTCTGGGCTGTTCAGTCCCTTGATCCGCCGGTGAGCAACAAGCGTTTTAACACCTGGAAAAAGAAACGTAACAGGCATATCAGCAGTGAAAATCGGGGAGAGTTCCCGGTAAATACGGTCTCGCTCATCTGCTTCCATGGCAGCATTGCCCTTACTGATGAGCTCGGTGACCCTTGGATTATCGTATCCGCTGTAAACGTTTTTGCCGAACTTACCAAAGCATCTCTGATGGCCCCGTCCATTTGCTGTTCCAACTATTGCTGCATCAAACTTCCCGTCCCTGAATCTCTGCCTTATAACAGATCTATGAAGGTTCTGTATCTCCATTCGGATTCCTACTCGCCGGAGCTGGTCTTGAATATAGACAGCAGCTTGTTTATGAATCCCGTCTTCAGCAATCATTGTAAAGTGGAATTCCCTTCCATCCTTATCGCGTATTCTGTTAGCATTGCGGTCATGCCAGCCCGCTTCTTCAAGGAGCCGTTTTGCCTGCTCAGGATCATAAGGCAGCGGTTCAGGGATTTCTCCACGCCTGGCTTGAAAATTGGTATAAATTCCATCAGTGATGAAGAAGTCGTCAGAAAAATTGAGCACACGATGAAGTTCGCGGCGATTAATAGCAAGAGTCAGGGCTCTGCGCACAGTCACATTTCCAAAGAGCGGATTCCGATGGTTCCAGAAAATCTGATTTCTTCTTGTCCCATCCCACTCCGCTTGATACACCCGGAAGCGGGGATCATCAGCCAGTTTAATTGCTTCTAAAGAACTGATATCGATACAATCCACATTCCCACTCCTAAGCTCTATTAACGGATACCCACCAAACTTGAGCACAAGCCGTTCGATCTTCGGCTTGCCCTTGTAGTGATCAGGGTTTGCCTCGAGCTCGATCATGGTCCTTGGAACATGCCGGACATAGCGGTAGGGACCGTTGCCAACAGGCTCCGTCCAGAACTTCCAGCTTGTGAACTCTTTGGGATCCAGGTTTTCCAGTAGATGCTTTGGGTAGTAAACGTCCCAGCCACCTAATAAAGAATCACTGGGATTTGTAAATATTGCCTTGAATGTGTAATCGTCGAGCACGGTGATTGACCCATAATTGGCACCAGCATAATACAAAACATCAGGATGCTTCCAGAGGTCAATGGTAAACTTAATGTCATGTGCGGTAACGGGCATCCCATCATGCCAGCGAATGTTTCGACGTAAATGTACAATCCATTCACGATAATCCGGTGAGTGTTCCCAGCGCTCAGCCAGTCCCCATTTACCTTGTTCATATCTATCATCGACCAGAGGCAAAAACACCAACATCTTTGGTATCACATCCACTGGACCCATAATCCATTCATCACCATCAGCGTAAAAAACAGTCATGGTAGAACTATCAGACTTCGATTGATTCTTTCGTCTACACATGAAGCTTGTGAACGCAATCAGGCAAAGACATAAGATCAAAATATTGCGGCTTAGATTGATAATCGGCTTCATCTTATTCTTCCATCCTGTTTTGCCCTTCCGGCTCCCCGCTTTCCTCCTCGATCCACAAGTGCTCCATAAATCCGGTCAGAACAGACCGGTTCGGGCTTTTTAATCCCCGAATGCGCCTGTGAACAATGTAAAAGTTTACTGCTGGAGAAAGGAAAGTATAAGGCATATCAGTACGGAATATTGGCCAGAGCTTTCGAACTGCGATGTCCCTTTCGTCAAGGGTTCCAGCAGTCCAATACCAGGCCTCTAATAGTCGCTTATATTCCGGATTGTCGTATCCTCCAAAATTCCACTTCTTATAGTCGTAAAGGTGGATATTTAATAAAATCGCAGCGAACTCGCCCGATCTCCTTCTCGGCCACAAGACACTTCTGTCCAGGGTAACGACTTCCATACGGACACCCACCTTGCGGAACTGATTCTGAATATAGACGGCTTCCAGAGTTTGTTCTTGACGGACCAATAGAGAAAAACGAAATTCCCGGCCATTATTTTCTCGAACGCCATCCTTTTCTACTTCGAGCCAGCCAGCCTCCTCAAGGAGTCTTTTTGCCTGCTCAGGGTTATATGGCAGAGGTTCAGGCACCTCGCCGCTATGAAACTGACCTTCTGTAATGGGAACATCGAAGATGGGAGTGCTGTCGGGATAGTTACGAACTTGATGCAGTTCTCGCCTGTTAATCGCAAGAGTTAGTGCACGACGTACAGCAGGATCTTGGAAGAAGTCATTTTGACGGTTCCATATAATTGCGTGTGCTTTGACAAAATTAAATTCATGATACATATTAAAGCGGGGATCCTTTGCAATTTTAACGGCTTCAAGAGGAGGCAAATAATTTACAGCATCCACATTCCCGCTCATAAGCTCTATTAACGGATCTCCGCCGAACTTGAGTATCACTCGCTCTATCTTAGGCTTACCCCTGTAGTAATCCGGGTTGGCTTCAAGTTCAACCATGGTTTTGGGAATATGCCGAACATAACAATAAGGACCATTACCCACCGGCCGGGTCCAAAATTCCCATTCGTAAAACTCGGCAGGATTGAGACCTTCAAGCAGATGCTTCGGGTAGTAAACGTCCCACCAATGGTCGCAAGCGTCTGTTGGCTTTGAGAAGGTGATCGCCAGCGTGTAATCATCGCGGGCTGTGATCTTTGCGTCAAGCCAAGCGTCAGACCGCAGCACATCAGGGTGGGATAATAGCTCCATGCTGAATTTGATATCCTCTGCGGTAACCGGCACTCCATCATGCCACCGTACATCCTGGCGGAGGTGAAAGGTCCACTCGCGGTAGTCCGGCGAGTGCTCCCAGCGCTGGGCCAGGCGGCCTTGCGGTTCCAAGTCTTCATCGGGAGTAACTAGGGGCAGGAACACGAGAAACCTGGCCCACTCATTCCACTGGGGACCCAGAACGCGCTCGTCACCGTTATGCAAGATAGTGATTCTGGACTCGTGCGCCGATGTCCGGTCGCTTCTTCGCCTGCAATGGAGGCCTCCCAGAGCAAGCAGACAAAGACATAAGATCAAAATATTGCGGCTTAGATTGATAATCGGCTTCATCTTATTCTTCCTTGTTGTTTTGTTCTTCATGTTCTCCGTCTCCCTCCTCGATCCACAAGTGCTCCAAATGCTCTATGCCAAATCCGCCAAATCCAGTATCCGCCATGAAACGATCGAAGCCCCGGATACGCCGGTGGACGACTAAGAAGTCTACTACCGGGTACAGGAAAGTTACAGGCACATCTGCACGGATAATCGGCATAAGCTTCCGGTAGATTGGTTCCTCCTCTTCAGGAACATTGGTCTTCTTTGCCTCCTCGAGCAGTGCGATGACCTCAGGATTCTTGTAGCCGATGGGAGACTCTTCTTGTCCAGCGCCGAAAAAAGAGATGATCCCGTGGTAGGTGACCTCGGAACCCATCGCATATCCAAACCAGTTGAACATCGCTTCGAAGTTTACACCTCCGTTCAGACCGACTTCTAGAGCGATTGGCTGTATTTCCATTCGAACACCTACCCGCCGGAACTGATCCTGGACGTAAGTAGCTGCTTGCACCATACTACTTTCGGCACCTCCTACGACAGTTGCAGTGAAACGGAACTCCTGTCCGGCCCGTACCCGGATCCCGTTCCCACCCTCGTCGCGCCAGCCGGCCTCCTCGAGAAGCTGTTTCGCCAGTTCGGGATCATAGGGCAGGGGCTCGGGTAGCTCACCCCGCCGTAATTGGCGTTGCGAACAAACGACATCGAAGATCGGCAGGTCATCAGGCAGGTTCAGAACCTGATGCAGCTCCCTACGATTGATGACAAGTGTCAGGGCCCTCCGAACACGTGAATCGTTGAAGAAGGGATGACGATGGTTCCACAATATCGCGCGGGGCCAATATCCGCTAACACGGTGAAAGACCCTGAAGCGCTGATCCTCTGCCACCTTGGGAATATCGATTGGATTGAATCCGGAAACGAGGTCAACATTACCGCTCAGGAGTTCTATCAAAGGAATCCCACCGATCTTGAACACTACCCGTTCGATCTTCGGTTTGCCCAGGTAGTAATCGGGATTGGCCTCGAGCTCGATCATGGTCTTTGGAACGTGCCGGACGTAACGAAAGGGACCGTTGCCCACAGGTTCCGTCCAGAACTCCCAGCTTGCGTACTCTTTGGGATCAAGGCCCTCCAGTATATGTTTCGGGTAGTAAACGCACCACTCATTAAGAGCGTATGCTGGTTGTGGGAAGGTGATTGCCAGCGTGAAATCGTCGCGGACCGTGATCTTGGCGTCAAGCCCATAGTAAGACAACCGCACATCAGGGTGCGACAATAGCTCCATGCTGAATCTGATATCCTCTGCTGTAACCGGGACACCATCATGCCAGCGCACATCCTGTCGAAGGTGGAAAGTCCACTCGCGATAGTCCTGGGAGTGCTCCCAGCGCTGGGCCAGCTGGCCTTGCGGTTCCCGGTCTTTATCAAAAGAAACCAGGGGCAGGAACACGAGAAACCTTTCATACGCGTCATAGCCGGGACTGAGCCAGTCGTAGGGAGAGAAGACGGTGATTTTGGACTCGTGCATCGATGAGCTGTCGCTTCTTCGCCTGCAATGGAGGCATGCAGGGGCGATCAGGCAAAGACATAAGATCACAATATTGCGGCTTAGATTGATAATCGGCTTCATCTTATTTTTCCATCCTGTTTTGTTCTTCCGGCTCCCGGCTTTCCTCTTCAATCCACAGGTACACTNNCATTAAACACGTTAAGGCGCGAATCGTTGACCTGGTCATGACACGTTCTCGTGATTACCAAAAAAGCCACAGAATCTCCTCATGTCGGATAGCCAAAATCGGCACATATGCGCACGTTCGACTTCACTCAGGGCAGGCTTTTCTTGATCAAGGCAGACTCCTCGCAGGGACAAGCCTTAGCAATCTGATCTGTGTACAAGATTAGTCACCTTCACTTCCATGTCAAGGCGAAAATGGACTGTTTGGGTCATTTTGAATTCCCATATATGAGAATCTTTTCGCAGGGCCGTCAATCGAAAGAGAGGAGTTACAGAGAATACAAAGTATGCCTACCGTCCACAATGATAACTTTCGCTCTGAGAAGACTACCTGTTTGTAAAACCCGCAACCAGACCCAGCGAGCATCATTGCTATTTCTTTGTGTTGAAACAATGAACAGGCAGTACGCAATTATACGTATAAGACTAAAAGAGTCCTATTTATATGGAATCAATAAAAAAACCTATAAGTCAGTAAAATTAGTAAATGGTCCTACATGAAGAAGAAAGGAGACAATTATGAATGTCAAAAAATCATTAACCTCAGTAGTAGCGGTTGTGGTAGTCATCGCTTTTACCTCTGAAGGTGCGGCTGCATATGAACCCGGTTAAGTGGCTGATTGTAGAATGGCCTCCTTAATCGTCAGAGCTATGAGGAGTAGAATCATGAAAAGCTATATTAAACCATTGGGTGTTAAGAAACAACTCGATCATAGTAACTCCTTATATTCACTCTGGATTAGTATCTCGAAAGAGCAATTATTAGATAAGCTCTTACTCTTTGTAAGGGTGGTTGTTGAATACGGTTTTGGAATGCAAATTGGTTATGTCACAGGCTGGGTAATAGGATTGTATGCTGGTCACTCTTATGTAGAACACTTTGAGCCAGTGTATTTAGATGACGTAAGCCAACTCTCCAGCCTGCTTTCTTATTGGAGATCAATGCCTTACATGTTCGCACGATATGGCGCTATGATAGGAGTGGCTATAGGTGTAATAACAATAGCAGTTATCAACAACAAGTTGCTTAATGATAGAGTTACTTCTTTGTATAAAAAGCGGATTACCAATTCAAATGACATTGCCAGACATGTTTGCGAAAGTGTTGGACAGATCGAGAGAAAAAGGAACAGACTAGTTAAGGATTGATACACTTCATTTCATCCGGATACTTAATCCGATGCTACAAAAGACCTTCGTTTTTTCGCTAAAACCCCAGACGGACAAACTCAAACAATTATTCTGTTTTTGCAAATCTTATCATGTCCCTTATTTGTAAGAATCTCTTTCTTCGCGCAGTCCGGTTTTCCATTTAGGCTCAGCTGAATTGGTTAATTTGAAATGACCAACGCATCGTCCATTGAATCCTCNNTCTATATACCTGTCGTTAACAAGGCATGACTTTTTCCATCATACAACCAAGTATGTTGCTGGAGGTAGAGAGTATCGTTCATATCCCTTTGTCTACGTATGAACTGATAACAATATATCCTGATAAGTTGACGGAACAAATAGGAAGACCAGAACATGAAACGTAACCTGACTGACCCACTGCTGACCCACACCACAACATATTGTGGTATCGATGGCGGGAGCCGGAGAAAAAGGCAAAATTGGATTTGTCACAAGGCCTTGGAAACAATGAAGATGCGAAAAAAGCGGGCGAAGGGATTCGAACCCTCGACGTCCAGCTTGGGAAGCTGACATTCTACCACTGAATTACGCCCGCAAAAATTCTCATAGCTCTTTTTCGCAATAAGTCTATACAATTGGCCCCTTTTTTGTCAAGACCCTTATTTGCTGATAATTGTCCCAAAGATTGTGGGAGAATTATCTTACACCTCTTTCTTAACAAATTTTTATTTGGGCCAAAAGTACAGCTTTAAGAAATGATTTGTATTTTAATATCCACAAGCTATTTCCTGATAGTTTTGCGCTGCATGTGGACGGTGACATTGTGATATTAAGTCCCTCGGTGCCGGCGGGCGCAGGGCCAAATTGGGATTGCGCGTGTTGCAAATCAAATAAGGGGTTACCTGTAAGCTGATAAGAACAACTCAAAAATATGCCCATCTTATACCAATAAATGAAAAGTATGAAATAAAAGTCGTGGCTAAAAAAGACTTATTTTGGGCGCTGGCGGTCTTATGTCATGTAAGTATTTGACTATATTTGGTTAGAGCCGACTGATAAGGGGACATATAAAAAGCTTTTACTCTTCTGCACAGATCAAGAGGATTGAGAACCGAAATCACCTTGATTTTTTGACGGGTGGAATTACGGTCTTCGTATTGTTTTGGTCTGTGGGATAGTGGATGAGGGCCCGGCTGGTTGTTGTTGGGAATGTTTTATCGGTGCTAAATTATTTGTTGCAGGGATTGAAAAATAGCTCTTGCAACAGGAGCCAGAGACAAATTTTCCTCCGCAAAATGCTTATAAGATGTTGCAAACAAGATAATTACGCTTTGGTACACAATCTCATCGTAGGGGCAGGCCCATGTGCCGCCGTAAGGCGTCCTGTGGACTGCCCTCAGGGCAACCACGAAGGGTTGACCTGTAAAAAATATTGGAAATTTGACCTTGAATTGAAGTGGCTAAGTTGGTATAAATAGTACTGGAGAAATCTTGACTGTCGTCAGACAAGTGTAGGGTTTTTCGTCTTCTGACCCGGTGGAATCTCTATAGTTTCTCGACAGAGGAGGAGTCATTATGCGAGGGGTTCCCCAAACGCGAAAGAATGCGCTTGGAGGCCCCGAGGCGCAGAACTGTATATGAATTTTGTGACGCAGAGGGAAGACTTTTCATACTTCAATTAACATCCTATTCACTTTTTGAAGGAGGATTATCATGTGTAGAAAAATGGTTCTTTTAACTTCTTTTGTTTTGGTGCTGGCTGTTGCCAGTGATGCCTCGGCAGACCTGGTGGGTTACTGGAAGCTCGATGAAGGGTCCGGCACTACCGTATTGGATTCGAGTGGTAACGGCAATGACGGGACCATCGTGAACAATCCCACGTGGATCCCCGGCGTCAATAAACTGGCCCTGGAATTCCATGGTCTGGGCGTCTCCGGTGGCGGCGGGGACTACATTGATTGTGGCCATAGCGCCAGCCTGGACATTACCGGTCCGATCTCCATAGCCCTCTGGATAAGACCTGACGCCGATGACCCGGAAGGAAAGCTCACGACGACAGCGCCGATGGCCAAGGCGATGCAGGGGATGAGCCCCAGTTGGAGTTTTCAGGTTCGATATGGGTGGGGCCAAGGTGCTCCTACGCCCTACATGTCGTTTACGTTCAATACGTCCCCCAGGGCCTGGGCCCACGTCGGCAGGAAGCTGGAGCGCTTCGAGTGGTGCCATATCGCATGCTCTTTTGATGGTTCGACACTCAGATGCTTTCTCAACGGAGAGGAAACCAATTCGACCCCAATGGGCGCAATTACCAGCAGTCAGACCCCTGTCCTCATCGGCTCGGATGGGTGGGGGTGTGACTGGATTGGCGCGATTGACGAGGTCAGGATGTACAACCACGCGCTGACAGTGGAAGAGATTCAACAGGCCATGTTAGTTGTACCGCCTGGTGCGGCTTCCGAGCCGAGCCCCGCTGATGAGGCTACAGATGTGCCGCGGGAGGTGGTTCTTAGCTGGAC
>JABAOH010153539.1_pt2 | contig 10690 bp, 13 predicted proteins | sample 7062181 | NCBI WGS metagenome assembly JABAOH01 (sample SAMN14538630, study PRJNA623070) | marine sediment metagenome | biome: marine biome [ENVO:00000428]; feature: marine pelagic biome [ENVO:01000023]; material: deep marine sediment [ENVO:00002113]; isolation source: pool of 5 deep marine... | reverse complement strand
CGAGCTGTTGGTCTCGATCACGATCCTGGCTCTTGCCACGACCGTGGCGCTGGTCGTCTACGATCGCGCACGTTTGGCGTACAAGCAGGGCGAGAACGTCACCGAACAGCAGCAGGTCGCGCGGGTCGCCTTCGATGTGCTCACGTCGGACATCCGCATGGCCGGGTTCAACACCGATCCCGACGGCGACCGCGGACGTCCCGACGAGCAGCTCGAAGCCGCGTTCGCGACGGCGATCACCGTGCGCGCCGACTACGACGCCGACGATTCGATCGAGGTCGACCTGCCCGAACAGGCGCTGGCCGGCACGGGATCGGCGTACGGGACCGTCTCCACGGGCAACGACGAGATCGTCAGTTACGTGCTGGCCAAACCCGACGGCAGCAGCAGCGAGACCCTGGCCTTCAACGCCGACGTGGGGGACACCGTCCGAGACGGCTCGATCGAGGCGGTCAGCATCGGCCGAGTCGACCTGAGCCAGTCCGACCCACCCTACACCCTGTACAAGCTGGTGCTCGAGAACGACCCGAGCGGCTGCTGCGGGACCAGCTTCAGCCGCCGGATGCCGGTCGTCGACAACGTGAGATCGCTGAGGTTCCGTTACTTCGATCGCGCCGGCGTGGAACTGGCGCCGCCGGGCGGAGACGAGACCGCCCTGGCCGTCGCGACACGGGCCGCCGTGCGGCGGATCGGCGTCGAGATCGAGGCCTTGACTCGCGACGCCGATCCGCACTGGCTCGACGCGGACGACGCCGACCCGGACACGCGGCAGTTCCGCAAGTTCCGACTCGACGGTGAGATCGCTCCGCCGAACCTCGGGCGCGGGGCGATCCCGGACCTCCAGGCGGACCTGACCCCGCCCGGCGCTCCCGCGACGCCGCGGCTCTACCCGGGACACTGCGGCGGCCTGGTCGTCCACTGGCCGCCGAATCCGGGGCATGACGGCGTGGCCTACTACCGCGTGGCGTACGGGACCGATTCGAGCGCGCTGGAACAGATGCAGTCCTCGTTGCTGCCGGGCGCCTACGTCGAGGGCCTGACCGACGACACGCCGTACTACTTCTCCTTACAGGCCGTCGACGCCGCCGGAAACGTTTCGCCTCTCGGGCCGACCGACCTGGTCACGACCGCGAACACGAATACGCCCGCTTCGGTGGCATCGCTCAATGCCACCGGCACGACGGGGCAGATCGACCTCGACTGGACGGCGACCGGGGAGAACACGGGGTCGACGGGCGGCGATCCGGCCTCGCCGGCGATCCGCGACCTGGCGGGATACCGGGTTTACCGCAGTCAAAACCCCGGCTTCACGCCATCGAGCTCGAACCGCATCGCCGACGAAAACGACATCCCCGACCTCCCGGTGCCGATCTACTCCGATATGCAGGCCCCGCGCTGTGTCCCGCACTACTACAAGGTCACCGCGGTGGATGCCTGCGGGATCGAGGGGTCGCCGAGCGACGAGGCGGCGGCACAATCCTGGGGCGACGTCGACCCGATGGCGCCCGACGGTGTTCAGGCCCACTACGACACCGCATCCGGCGTCCGCATCCGCTGGTCCGCGGTTTACGACGACGTCAACGGCGACGCCGCCCATATCGACACCTACAAGATCTACCGCTCGGCGCTCCAGGATTCGTCATCGCCGGAGCCGCTCACCTACACCTTCCTGGAACAGGTCGCCAACGTCACGGAGTACACCGACCCGATCACGATCCCGACCGGGCAGACGGCCTACTTCAAGGTGCAAGCGGTCGACCGCTGTCTGCCGCCCAACGAGTCGGCCCCCTCGATCGCCGCGGCTCCGAGTTGCGCCTTCAGCGGCCGCGTCATGATCCGCCAACCGTCCGCCACCGAGGACGTTTCCGGCTCGGAATCGGTTTCCGTCGAGGTCGACTACGCCGATCCCGGCGCCGTCCACACCGAGGCGCGCGTCACGTGGGAGAAAGGCTCGGACGGGAGCACCTGGACGAAGGTGCTCGGCTCCGGCGGGACCTCTTGGACCTGGAACTGGATCGCCACGCCGAGCGGGACCCCGCTGGGGTACTTCGAACCGGGCCACTACCTCATCACCGCCGAGGTGGATCAGACCTTCTCGGGTCAGGATTGCACCGGCGTCGACACGGTCCGTGTCGAGGTAAGGGAGTGATCGCGCTTCCTCGGGCGCGCGCCCACGAGGACGTCTAGTGCAGGAAGGTGTCCGGCGAGCGGATCGCGAGCGGGGCTCGGCGCTGGTGATCGCGCTGCTGGTGACGGTCGTCCTCGCGCTGCTGGGAATCTCCTTTCTCTTGATGGCCGAAACCGAGAACCGTATCGCGCAGAACGAGCGGCTCTCGGCCCAGGCTTACTTCGCCGGCCAGTCCACCCTACGCGTGGTCAAGAGCTGGTTCGATTCCCCGGCCGGCGGTGTGGCCGTGCCGGCGCTCGCCGATGTCGACCGGACCCGGCGCAGGATCATCGACGAGACGGATCCCTACGATCCCAACGACGTGACGAACGCCGACGGGACCCTCGGCTCGGCGCCCTACTACAAGCAGGGTGTGGACCTCGATGGCGACACGCTCGACGACATCTTCGATCGACCCTATCGCGTCGGCGCGCTGCACCAGTTTCTCGGCACCGAGGACGGGCCGGACATCGTGATCGACGAGGCGGACTCGACGTCCGCAGTCTACCTCCGGGCGTTGGAGCAAACGCTGCTCCCGGGCTACCCCGGAAACAACCTGGCCTTCCGCATCGCTCGTATCGATCTGTTCGCGCCACCGTACGCCCGCGTGGCCGGCGGCGGTTGGGGGCGCTACGGTCTGGCCACCGTACGGGTCCTGGTGCGGCTGCTCAACACGGCCACCGGACGCGTTGCGGCCGAACGCGAGGTCACGGCAATGCTCGGGGAGGTGCCGTACTGGGGCGCCTACGGTCCGCTGCATTCCTGTGCCGAACTGACGCTGACCGGCACACCGATGACGGTTCACTGGGGCGCCGTGACGGCGGTCGAGTCGATGCGGTTGCCCGCGACGATCGGCGATCTCCCGTCCGGTCTTCCCCGTGAGCTCCCGGTCGTGCCTCGCGCCGACGCTCTGTTGTCGACGTTGAGCTGGGCCGACTGGACCACCGAGGTCGCCGGTCAAGCGGCCGAGGATCCGTGGGTACGGTTCCTCCCGGCACTCAATCTCGTCGCACCCGCGGTGCCGACCGACCCGCACCCCTACCCGTCTCCGTGGGGCGGCTGGACCTCCGGGGACCCGCCACCGGGACCGTGTTGCGATGTCTACTCCCACGTGTTCCAGGATCAGCTCCTCGTCGGATGCCCGTACTACGACTACGACGACTGGAAGGCGGTGGCGACCTCCGGCGAACGCGGTGTCCACTACTTCTCCTGGGACGGGACCCGCTTCGTGGAGGACGGCGTGGGTGCCGCCGGGACGCTTCAGGCGTTGACGGACGGCCGCGAGGGGATCTTCTTCTTCGACACGACGGACGGGCTCGCACCGCACGACGACGACCTGAACGGGGCGATGGACAACCTGACCCCGGCGATCACGATCACCGGCGGCTGGGACTTCCGCGGGGTGCTCTACGCCAACGCCGTGAGTTTCGGTTTCAACGCGGCGACGGGAGTCGACCGGCAGATCCGCGCCCCCGGTGAGCCGTTCCTCGACGCCGACTCCGACGGAGCCTTTGACGCCGGGGAGTCGTTCGTGAATCTCGACTACCCGACGACGTCCGGGACCGCGTTCGACGCGCCCACGATCCTCGATGCCGGCATCAGGGACGACCGCGGCCCGGCGATCACGATGCCGGTGTCGATGCACGGGCTGCTGATCAACCAAGGCGCTTTCGAGGCGACCGGGACGGGGACGGTCTACGGTAGCGTCGTCGCGGTCGGTGGGGTCACCCAGGTGGTCGCCGACGGATCTCAGCCGACCCCTCGGCTGATCTTCGACGCCTCGATCCTCGACGGCTTCCCGCCCGTCGGGTGGGATCTCCCCCGGGTCACGGTGACCGGCTGGGTCACCGAAAGAGAATAAACGGGCGGTTTTTTGGCCCCCGACGTGACCTCTCCAGCACCAGGCTCTAGATTCGCGGCAGGAGGTGACGCCATGCGTTTCCGGATTCTCGGCCTGCTGTTCGTCCTCTGCGTCTCGACCGCAATTGCCGGCCAGACCAAGGACTCCGACCCCAAGAAGAAACCGAAACCGAAGGCCGACGAAGAAGAGGCGCTGACGTTCACGACCGCGGACCTGGAGCGCAAGTACGGCAAGTCCAAACGGGCCAAGGCGGAGACCTCCGCCGCCAAGTCGGCCGGTAAGGGCCGTCAACAATCGGACGCGCAGGCCGCGCCGAGCCCCGATGCCGAGGCCGGCTCCGAGCCTGCGGCCAAGCCGAAGCCCGCGTCGGACCCGCTGGCGCAGCTCCAGGCGAGCCAGCAGGCTCAGCGGGACACGGAGCAACGCCGAGCCGAAGCTCGAAAAAAAGTGACCGCGGCGCAGCAAAAAGTCACCGAGATCGAAAAGCGCCTGGCCAAGCTGCGCAACCCGCTGCTCGGCAGCGCGAAGCCCGCCGACGACGACAAAGGAGCCTGGGAGGGTAAGAACCAGGCCGAGCGGTTACGTCTGACCGAAGAGAGCCTCGCCGCCGCTCAAGAGGACCTGGCCGCGGCCCGGAAGGAGCTGGCCGAGATCCGTTAGCCAGTCTTGACAGTCCACCGGGCCGCTCCTAGACTCTCGCCGGTTCATCCCGCTGGAGGACCCGATGGACGGCGCGAGCTTGACCGGACGCGATCTGATCTCCCTGCTGGATTTCACTCCCGACGAGTTGCAGCGAATCCTGTCGCTGGCCGAGGACGTCAAGGCGAATCCCGCCAAGTACCGTGACGCGCTGGCCGGGCGCACGCTCTTCATGTACTTCGAGAAGCCGTCGCTGCGGACCCGCGTGACCTTCGAGGCGGGCATGACGCAGCTCGGGGGCCACGCGATCTACTACACGGCCGCCGACGGGAAGATCGGGGTGCGCGAGTCGGTCGAGGACGTCGGGAAAAACCTCGAGCGCTGGGTCGACGCGGCCATGTGCCGGACGTTCAGCCACCGTCTCGTCGAGGATCTGGCAAAGTTCAGCGGCGTGCCGGTCATCAACGGTCTGACCGACCTGCTTCATCCCTNNCCGTCTCGTCGAGGATCTGGCCAAGTTCAGCGCGGTTCCGATCATCAACGGGCTCACCGACCTGCTCCATCCCTGTCAGGGCCTGGCGGACTACCTCACGTTGAAAGAGGTGCGTTCCGAGCTGAAGGGTGCCCGCCTGGCCTACCTCGGCGACGGGAACAACGTGGCCCACTCGCTCATGTACGGCGGGGCGCGGCTCGGTGTTGACGTGATCATCGTCACTCCCGAGGGTTACGAGGTCGATGCCGATGTCCTCGCGCGTGCGCGCGCCGCCGCGGGTGAAACCGGAGCGACGATCGAGTGCGGTACCGACCCCGCGATGCTCGAAGGCGCCGATGCGGTGTACACGGATGTGTGGGCCTCGATGGGGCAGGAAGAAGAGGCTGCCGGACGGGACGCCGTCTTCCGGCCATACCAGGTCAACGCCGCGATGATGGCTCGTGCGGGCAGCGGTGCGGTCTTCATGCATTGCTTGCCGATGCACCGGGGGGACGAGGTGACCGACGAGGTGGCCGACTCCGAGAGCTCGGTGGTCTTCCAACAGGCCGAGAACCGGCTGCATGCCCAGAAGGCGGTCATGCTGGCGCTGATGCGCCGCGCTTGATCGCCGTGTGAGCGGCGACCACCCCGCCCGTCATCGTCGACCACTCGCAGGCGGCGAACCCGGATTCACGGATCCGACCCGCCAGCTCGGCGGCAGCGGGGAACTCGCCGATCGTCCGGGCCAGGTAACCGTAGGGTCCGCTGCGGCCGGAGATCCCGTCGCCGAGCCGCGGCAGGATGCGGCCGAGGTAAAAACGGTAGAGACCCGAAAGCACGGGCGCGGTGGGGCGGCTGAACTCGAGCACCACGAGCTTGCCCCCCGGGCGCAGCACGCGAAGCATCTCCCCGAAGCCACGGCCCAGATCGGCCAGATTCCTCACCCCGAAAGCCACGGCGACGGCGTCGAAGCTCGCCTCGGGAAACGGCAGCTCGAGGCCGTCGGCCTCGACCCGGAGGACGCGCTCCGACAGGTCGAGCCGCTGCAGCTTCGGCGCCGCGGCTTGCAACATCGCGTGGCTGAAATCGCAACAGACCACGCGGCCGGCACGCCGGCTGCGGATCAGCTCGATCGAGAGGTCTCCCGTGCCGCCACAAAGATCCAGCACCCTCGCCCGGGTGTTCTCCTCGAGCCTGGCCAGGGCTCGCCGTCGCCAGCTGCGGTCCAGATTGGCCGAGAGCAAGTGGTTCAAGAGGTCGTAGCGCGGCGCGACGCCGTCGAACATCTGACGGACGCGTCGGGGTTCCTTGTTCTCTGAGGGCAAAACCGGCTTTTCCTCCTGCGAGCGCGCACGCCCGTCGGCGGGGGATAGTTATAGCAAGCCGCCGTCCGGTTGCCTTGACAACCCTCGGAGCGGGTGCTACAAAGCGCTTTTCTTTCAAGGGTTTTCGAGCGCTCGAGGTTTCCGAGGGTACTCGTAGTGAAGACGTACGTCCCAAAACAAGAAACGATCCAGCGTGACTGGTGGCTCATCGACGCCCAGGGTCTGACCCTGGGCCGGCTGGCGACCGAGGTCGCGCTGCGGCTGCGCGGCAAGCACAAGCCCGCGTTCACGCCGCACCTCGACACCGGCGACCACGTCATCGTCGTGAATGCCGAGAAGGTCGCGCTGAGTGGTCGCAAGCTCGACACGAAAATGTATCGTCGCCACAGCGGCTACCCCGGTGGTCTGCGCGAGCTTCCGGCCGGCAAAGTGCTGGCGACGCAACCCGTGCGCCTCGTCGAGTCGGCCGTGCGCGGGATGTTGCCCAAGGGCTCCCTGGGCCGGCGGATGGCGCGCAAGCTCAAGGTCTACGCGGGCTCCGATCATCCGCATCAGGCACAGCAGCCGCAACCGCTCGAACTTCCCGGCGCCAAGCGCGACCGTTAGGAGATCCCGTCGTTGAGTGATCCACTCCAGAGTTACGGCACCGGCCGCCGCAAGACCGCATCCGCGCGGGTTTATCTGCGGCCCGGTACCGGCAAGTTCACCGTCAACAAACGCCCCTTCGAAACTTACTTCCCCAACGACATGGTCAAGATGATCATCCGCCAGCCGCTCGTGTTGACCGAGACCGAGAACTCGTTCGACGTGATCGTCAACGTCTCGGGTGGCGGGTACACCGGACAGGCGGGCGCGTTGCGTCACGGGATCGCACGGGCGCTGGTGCAGCATAACCCGGAGTTGCGCTCCACCTTGAAAGAAGCGGGCTTCCTCACGCGTGATCCGCGTGAGGTCGAAAGAAAGAAATACGGTCAACCGGGAGCGCGCAAGCGGTTCCAGTTCTCGAAACGTTAAGGGATCGATTCGAAACGGTCTTCGCGTAGGAATCAGGAGGAGTCGTTGGTTTCCGTCAAGATGAAAGAGTTGCTCGAAGCCGGGGTGCACTTCGGGCACCAGACCCGGCGCTGGAACCCGAAGATGAAGCCGTACATCTTCGGGGCTCGCAACGGCATCTACATCATCGACCTCCAGAAGACTTCGCAGCGGCTCCGGGATGCGCTGACCTTCGTTTCGCGCGTCGCGTCGCGCGGCGGATCGGTCCTGTTCGTGGGGACCAAGCGCCAGGCTCAGGAAGTCGTTGTCGAAGAGGCCAAGCGCAGCGGCCAGCACTACATCGATCAGCGCTGGCTCGGCGGCACGCTGACCAACTTCGCGACGATCCGGCGCAGCATCAACCGACTCAAGACGCTCGACGGGATGACCGAGGACGAATCGGCCAAGCTGACCAAGAAGGAACGCTCCAAGGTCGACAAGGAACGCGGGCGTCTGGAAAAGACGCTGGCCGGGATCAAGAACATGGAGCGCTTGCCTCAAGCCGTCTTCGTGGTGGATCCGCAAAAAGAGCGCATCGCGGTCGCCGAGGCGAACAAGCTCGGGATCCCCGTGATCGCGGTCGTCGACACGAATTGCGACCCGGACCCGATCGATTATCCGATTCCCGGCAATGACGATGCGATCCGCGCGATCAAGCTGTTCGCGGGAGCGTTTGCGGACGCCATCATCGAAGGCAACGCAGCTTGGGAGACGGCTCCCAAGACGAGTGCCCGCGCTCAGGAAGCCCAGGCGGGTCCCGCGGCCCCGCAATCCATCGGCGACCGGGTTCGCGCGCGTGAGGCACGGCGTCTGCGCGCGCGCAAGCAGGTGCGTCCGCGCGCGGGTGAGGAAGGCGCCACGGAGGCGGCCGTCCCCGCCGGAGCGGACAACACGACGGCCAAGGAGTAGGCCGGCGTTCACAACGAAGTTTGGAAGCCCCGCCGTGAATGCGCCGGGGCTTTTTGATGCCGGTTCGACGACCGGCAGGAGTTCGATGCAATGACGATCACAGCTGGAATGGTGAAAGAGCTCCGCGAGAAGACCGGGGTCGGCATGATGAAGTGCAAGCAGGCGCTTCAGGAAGTCAACGGGGACGTCGGCGCAGCCGAGAAGTTGCTACGCAAGCAGGGCGAGGCCGCGGCCGCGAAGAAGGCCGACCGGGCGACGGGTGAGGGCATCGTCTCCTCGTACATCCACACCGGCGGCAAGATCGGTGTCCTGATCGAGGTCAACTGCGAGACCGATTTCGCGGCGCGCAGCGACGACTTCCAGGAGCTGGTTCGCGACCTCGCGATGCACGTCGCGGCGGCCGCACCGCGTTTCGTGAAACGTGACGAGGTGACCGAAGCGGACCTCGAGGAGGAGCGCGAGATCGCCCGCGACCAGGCGCTTCGCGCGGGCAAGCCGGAGGCGATCGTCGACAAGATCGTCGACGGCAAGATGGAGAAGTTCTACGCGCAGCACTGCTTGCTCGAGCAGCCGTTCGTCAAGGACCCCGACAAGACGATCGGCGAGTTGATGCACGAGGCCGTCGGCCGCATCGGCGAGAACATGCATGTCAAGCGCTTCACGCGTTACGTGTTGGGCGAGGACAACTGAACGCCGTCTGAACGATCGGAGGCGTGATGGCCGAAGTCAGATTCAAGCGCGTCCTGCTCAAGCTCTCGGGCGAGGCCCTGATGGGCGAACAGGACTTCGGTATCTGCCCGCAGATGATCGGGCGCGTCTCCGACGAATTGGTCGAAACGCACAAACTCGGTGTGGAACTGGCCCTCGTCGTCGGTGGGGGTAACTTCTTCCGCGGGGCCCGCGCGGCCGGCGAGAACATGGACCGCGTCAGTGCCGACCATATGGGCATGCTTTCCACCCTCATCAACTCGTTGGCGCTGCAAGACGCCCTCGAGCGGCGTGGACTCGACACCCGTGTGCTCTCGGCGTTGGAAATCCGCCAGGTGGCGGAGCCGTTCTTGCGGCGGCGGGCGCTTCGACACCTGGAAAAAGGCCGGGCGATCATCCTCGCCGCGGGGACGGGGAACCCGTACTTCACGACGGACAGCGCTGCGGCGCTGCGCGCGATGGAGGTCCGGGCCGAGGTCCTGCTCAAGGCCACCAAGGTCGATGGGGTCTACTCCGCGGACCCGGAGACGAATCCGGACGCCGAGTTGATCAAGAAGGTGGGTTATCTTGAGGTGCTCGAGCGCGGGTTGCGCGTGATGGATTCCACCGCAATCTCGCTCTGTATGGACAACAGAATGCCGATCGCCGTGTTCAACATGCGCACGCCGGGTAACCTGAAGAGGATCATGCTGGGCGAAGAAGTCGGCTCGATGGTTTCGGAGTAAAGGCATGCCGCAAGAAGAAGTGCTGAACCGCGCGGGCCAACGGATGGATGCAACCGTGGAAGATACGCGTCAGAAGCTCGCCACCGTGCGCACCGGGCGGGCCACCATCGGGATCCTGGACGGGATCACGGTCGAGTACTACGGCACACCGACCCCGCTCAACCAAGTCGCCAAGCTGTCGGTGCCCGAAGCCAACCTCATCGTGGCTCAACCTTTCGACCAGTCGATCCTGGGCGACATGGAGCGCGCGATCATGGCCTCGGACCTCGGGCTCAACCCATCGAACGACGGCAAGCTCGTGCGCATTCCGATCCCGCCGCTGACCGAGGAGCGCCGCAAGGAGCTCGTCAAGAAGGTGCGCCAGCTGGGAGAGGACGCCAAGACCGCGGTGCGTCAGATCCGCCGAGATGCCAACGAGGAGCTCAAGAAGCTCGAGAAGGACAGCGCCATTTCCGAGGATGACTCGCGACGGTCGCAGGACGAGGTGCAGAAGGTGACCGACGCGCACACCAAGCGGATCGACGAGCTGGTCGCCAACAAGGAAAAGGAACTCACCGAGATCTAGTGTCCCAGGCAACCCCAGCGGATTTCACCGGCATCGTCGTCGCGGCCGGTCGCGCGGAACGCTTCGGCGGGCCGCTTCCCAAACAGTTCCTCACGATCAGCGGCCGCTGGGTGGTCGAGCACAGCGTCGATGCGCTGGCCGGCCACGATGCGGTCGCCTCCGTCGTCGTCGTCCTTGCGAAAGAGCACGTGGGTGGCGAGTTCGGCGACCGTCTCCGCGCCCATCCGCGGGTCTCCGCCGTCGTGGAGGGGGGCGCTACACGGTCCGAGTCCGTGGCCGCCGGTCTT
>JABAOH010048594.1_pt2 | contig 10692 bp, 5 predicted proteins | sample 7062181 | NCBI WGS metagenome assembly JABAOH01 (sample SAMN14538630, study PRJNA623070) | marine sediment metagenome | biome: marine biome [ENVO:00000428]; feature: marine pelagic biome [ENVO:01000023]; material: deep marine sediment [ENVO:00002113]; isolation source: pool of 5 deep marine... | reverse complement strand
ATTAAGCATATCCCAGGAACTCAGCCTCCTAACGGCAAAGCCCTCATTCTATGTCGCTAATGTTGAAGAGAAAGACTTGGATACGGGTCGGAACTATCTCGCAGCGCTAGAGGGCAAAGCCCAACAGGAGGGAGTTCCTGTCGTCGCGATTTGTGGAGAGATCGAGGCAGAGATTGCCCAACTGCCCGAATCCGAGAGGGAAGCCTTTAAGAAGGATTTTGGCATCGAAGAGTCCGGCCTCGAGAGACTGATTCGTGTCGGTTACGAGATACTGAATCTCATCACATTTTTTACGACGGTCAGTTCCGAGCTGAGAGCATGGACGGTATCCAAGGGTACAGCCGCTCCCTCGGCTGCCGGCAAGGTTCATTCGGACATGGAGCGCGGATTCATTCGGGCAGAGGTGGTTTCCTACGAGAATCTGCTGGCCTGCGGTTCCGAGCACGCCGCTCGAGAAAAGGGCCTTCTTCGAGTCGAGGGTCGCGACTATATTGTTCAGGACGGTGATGTGATTCATTTTCGGTTCAATGTCTAGCGAGTCGTCTCGAGAAATGCCCCTTTTTGCTCGTCGGGGGCATTAAGCGGTCGGAGAAGAAAACCAACTTCGTGTCGCTTTGTTTCGTTGGATATGACCGAGCGCGTTGATCTCTTTTCTCCCTTTTATTTGGATCGCGAGAATCGGTGATGAGAAGATGCTGAGCGAGGAGAAAGTCAAGAATCTGCCAGCTCGTCCCGGTGTCTACCTGATGAGAGATCGGGGTGGGAAAATCCTTTATGTTGGAAAGGCAAAGAGCCTGAACCATCGGATTCGCTCGTATTTCAGTCGATCGGAAGACTCTAGATTCCTCGTACGGTTCTTTGTCTCCAAAATCGAGGATATCGAATGCATCGTTACGAATACGGAGAAAGAGGCGCTCATCCTCGAAAACAATCTCATCAAGAAATTTAAGCCGCGGTACAACATCAAATTGAAGGATGACAAAACCTTCTTCAACTTGAGGTTGGATGTTCAAAACCCCTTTCCACGATTGACCCTCGTGAGAAGGGTTCGGAACGATGGCGCCCGCTACTTTGGGCCCTTCTCCTCCAGTCGGGCGGTCAAGGAAACAATCAACTTCATCGAGAAGTACTTCCAGTTGCGCAAATGTACTGACAGTAATTTCAAGAACAGGAGGCGCCCGTGTCTCTATTACCAGATGGGCCAGTGCCAGGGTGCGTGCGTGGGGCTTGTCGATGAAAGGCGTTACCGGGAAAGCGTAAATGAGGTGATTCTCTTTCTCGAGGGGAAGAAGCGCCAGCTTATCGACATCCTGCGTCGTCGAATGGAAAAAGCGTCTCAAAACCTATTTTTTGAAGAGAGTGCACGTCTTCGGGATCAGATCCAGTCCATCGAGAAAACCATCGAGAAACAGAAGATTGTCTCCTTCAAATCCGTGGACCAGGACGTCATTGCGCTATACCGCGAAGGGACACTCGTCGAGATTCAGGTCATGTTTGTCCGTCAGGGTCATGTCATGGAGGGCCAGTCTTTTTCCCTGTCGTCGCAGGAGCTTCTCGATGGAGAGGTCCTCTCATCCTTCGTGAAACAGTTCTACGCGCAGGGTAGACTCATTCCTCAAGAGATCATTCTCCCGTTGGACGTTGAAGACCGTCATGCGATTGTTGAATGGCTGGTTGAAGCACGGGGTGGGAAGGTGAGCATCAAAACTCCAAAACGAGGATCTTCCCTCGAACTCTTGAGGATGGTCGAGAAAAATGCCGAAATCTCTTTCAAAGGGAAGCAGACACGCGAGAAGAATCTGGAGCTCACCCTTGAGGAACTCAGAAAAAGGCTGCGTCTGAGTCGGGTTCCCCGACGGATCGAGTGTTTTGATATCTCCAACATCCTGGGAAGCGCCGCCACCGGCTCTATGGTCGTCTTCCAGGATGGACAGCCAGACAAGTCACAGTATCGCCGCTTCAAGATCAAATCCCTTTCGCAGCCTGATGATTATGGAATGATGTACGAGGTTCTCATGCGCCGTTATTCCAGGGCGGCACGTGGCGATGGATTACCAGACCTCATTATGGTCGATGGAGGCAAGGGGCACTTGCAAGTAGTCCTGGAGGTTTTTAAGGATCTCAATATGAAACCAGGTGATGTCATCGCCTTGGCAAAACCCCGGCGCCGGGAGGGTCGCCTCAAAGGGGAGGAGAGATCGAGAGAGAAGGTCTACATCCCGCGAATTAAGGACCCCGTCCACATGCCAAAGCACTCGACGGCCACCTTCCTGGTCCAGAGAATTCGGGACGAATCCCATCGGTTTGCCATCTCCTACCACAAGAAGCTGAGGAGAAAGAGAGACCTTCGCTCTCTTCTCGATGACGTTCCAGGAGTCGGGAAGATCCGAAAACAACGACTTCTCAGGTACTTCAGGACACTGAGAGAAATCGAAAGTGCCTCGCTCGAGGAACTCCAGGCGGCGACAGGAATCGACAAGTCAACTGCCGAGAAGGTTCACCGGTTTTTCCAGAAGTCAGAAGGCAGAAGGCAGTAGACGGAGCGCACCTGAAATACGCGCCGAACAGTCCAATCAATCCTTCACTTGTGAAACGTCAACGTGTTTTTTCCATTGCTCCCAATGAACAGAGAGACACAGAGGCCGAGGCAAAAGTCGTTGTTCGTGGTTCGTTGTATCAAGATTAGGATTTACGAACCCACCGCTATTCAAATAACCGGCCCAGTAAATTTCATTTCCAATCGAATGACGTGAATTGGTGTTTACAACTGACGACTGACAACCGACAACTGACATTTTGATAGAAGATTTCTGAGTAGCGAAGCGCGCCCTTTTCCGTTTTCATCAGACAAAAGTCGAGAAAAGGGATTTGGGCAACAGGCCGTTGAACGGTGATTTCCTCACCTCCACGATTCACGAATCTTGAGGGTTCGTGTGTAATCTCGTGTCGTATCTCAGGCATAGATTGCTTGATTTACCCGATCACACGGTGTTCTGAGGATCGACATCTTGGATCCGAAATTCGAATATCCCGCCCGAGGCGGGAAACAAATCCGAATATCAAATGACCAAAATGCCAGAGATGTTTAGGGAATGGGGAAGTTTGAATTTTGGTATTGTTTCGGATTTAGAATCTCGTGCTTCGAATTTCAAGCCCTGACATCTCAATACGGGCGATCAGTTTTGGTGTGATTTTCATAAACTCATTTCGGGACGCGATGCTGGGTTAGATCTTCTCGAACAGCGCCATCTGNNGCTGCGATCAACTCATTTCTTGAGGGGGTATCGATCCCGTAAAAACAGGGATGGGTGATGGGAGGGGAACTGATTCTTGCGTGAATTTCACTCGCTCCAGCGTTTCTTATCATTTTGACGATCTTTCGACCTGTCGTCGCCCGAACAATCGAGTCGTCAACCAGAATCACCTTTTTGCCTTTGATAACGTCTTTGACCGGGTTGAGTTTGATCTTGACCCCGAAATGCCGGATAGAGTGCTCCGGCTCGATGAAGGTTCGACCGATGTAGTGGTTACGAATTAGCCCCAATTCCAGTGGGATTTCCGACTCCAGGGCATAACCGATTGTCGCGGGAAAGCCGGAATCGGGAATCGGGACGACGACATCCGCTTCGACCGGATGCTCCCTCGCCAATTGCTTCCCAAGCGCCAGTCTAATGGAGTAAACACTCCGATCGAAAATGATGGAATCAGGTCTGGCAAAATAGATGAATTCGAATACGCACGGAGAAATCGTGGTTTTTTCGAAGGGCCGTATTGACCGGAGCCCCTTATCGTCGATTACCAGAACCTCGCCTGGTTCTATTTCCCGCACGTAGTTGGCACCGATCAGATCGAAAGCGCAGGTTTCAGAGGCAATCACGTAGGCGCCGTTCAACTTTCCGAGCGCCAGAGGTCTGAACCCGTTGGGGTCTCGAACGGCGATGATTTCATCTTCGCTCAGAAATAGCAGGCTGTAGGCGCCCTTGACCTGGTGAAGGGCCGCGACCACGCAATCCACGAGCGATCTTTCACGAGACTGAGCGATAAGGTGGACCATGACCTCCGTATCCATGGTCGATTGAAAAATGGATCCATAGGCCTCGAGTTCATCGCGAATTCTCTTGGCGTTGGTCAGGTTGCCGTTATGGGCGAGCGCAAGGGTGCCCCGAGAATATTCGACGACAAAGGGTTGCGCATTCTTGATATGGCTGGCACCAGCCGTTGAGTAACGAACGTGGCCGATCGCCCTGTTGCCGGGCAGTTTATTCATAATCTCTCGCGTAAAGACCTCAGAGACAAGTCCCATGCCGATGTGGGAGTGAAGCGTCGAACCGTCTGATGAAACGATTCCCGCACTCTCTTGGCCACGATGCTGAAGTGAATAGAGCCCCAGGTAGGTGAGGTTGGCGGCCTCAGAATGGCCGAACATACCGAATATACCACAATTCTCCACAAGTCCCATCAAATTATCTCCACGACGGATACTCCAACAGCCTATATGAAAGTCTACCCTTCTGGAGGATCTTTTTCCACACCTGTGATCGGCTCTGGACGCTTCCCATTTCTACGATTCCGTTCATTCACGCTTTTTCCCCCTCCAAATGCCGGGGGAGAACCCGAGGCACCATAACCCTGCGGATGAGAAGCGTGCCAGGTCCAGGCTGTCTCGATGATCTTGGCGAGGCTGGAGTAATGAACATTCCATCCGAGATCCCGTTTTATTCGATCGGGACTCGCCACCAGAATAGCCGGATCGCCGGACCGCCGCTCCGCCAAGATCTCAGGGATCTCTTTTCCTGTGACGCTTCTGGCCACGCGGATGGCGTCCAAAACAGAGAAGCCCTCCCCATTCCCGAGATTGTATGTGCTGCTCCTCGATTCACCCTCGAGGGCTTCCAATGCCAGGATGTGGGCATCGGCCAGATCCTCGACATGAACATAATCGCGAATACAAGTCCCATCGGGCGTCGGATAGTCAGTTCCATAGACCTCGACGGCCTCTTTTTGTCCCAGTGCGGTCTTCAAAACAATGGGAATCAAATGGGTCTCACGTCTATGGTCCTCCCCAATGGTTCCACGGCTGTCGGCTCCCGCTGCATTGAAGTATCGAAGCGTCGTATAACGTAGCCCATACGACCTTTCGCATCGTCTCAGAATCCTTTCAAAGTAGAGTTTCGTCTCTCCATAAACATTTGTTGGATGGGTGGGGGCGTCCTCGGCGATAGGTAGATCTTGCGGCTCGCCATAGACGGCAGCTGAAGAGGAGAATACCAAAGTCTTAACGCCGACCTTGACCATGGCCTCGAGAAGATTCAGACCGTTCGCGATGTTGTTTTGGAAATATTTTAGAGGGAGTTCTTCTGACTCTCCGACAAGGCAATAGGCTGCCATGTGGATCACGGATTTGATTCCAAAGTGCCGGAGCGTTTGATAGATCTTTTTCCGGTCGGCGAGATCGCCGAAGACAAATTCGGCTTCCGTGACGGCTTCACGATGTCCTTCCTCGAGGTTGTCATAGACAACGGGGTCGTGACCCTTCCGAGTCAGGGCCCTCACAATGAAGCTTCCGACGTAGCCAGCGCCTCCCGTAACGAGGATTCGAGACATATGGCGTTCTCTGATCTGTATGGTCCAATATAATCGGCTATACCCGGGGTGTCAACTTCCCCGAGTGTGGGGTCTCGGTCATACCGTGCATCATCTACCCGAGCCCATAGTGTCCTCAAAACCGACATCCTACACCCGAAATTCGAATATCCCGCCCGAGGCGGGAAACAAATCCGAATATCAAATGACCAAAATCGACTCGGTTGAGTCTTCGACCGCAACTCAGGCCGAGGGGGCTCGCTGTAAGCCTAAGTATCTTTAAAAATTGGAGAATTTGAATCTTGATACTTTCTCGGATTTCAAATTCTGACATCTGAATATGTGCGATCCGTTTTGGCGTGAATTTCATAAATCACTTTCGGGAGGTGATACCAGATCCATGTGGATATGCCCGACTTGGGGTTGATTGTTGAAAAAGTGCCAACATTGTGTTAAAAAGTTCTGGTGAAATAAGGGCAAAACCGTGAAAATTTTCTGAAAGCGTGCAGGGTCTATCTTTATCATGAAAGTCTGATGGCTTATTTTTTGCTAGGGAGACGGAAAAACGCTTCTTTTTCTCGTTGCAGCCGGTTTCTTCAGACCTAGCGAGTTGGATGCGACCCGAGCATTCAATCCGAGTGCAAGAGGAATAGCGACTGTTCGAAGGATCCTCGCCTGCGCAGGTTCTTCCCTTTGACCTTGCGAAAGGAGACAAAAATATGTCGAGAGAACTTTTGATCGCTGATCCTAATGTCATGGCGCAGGAGGAATTTGAGAGCATTTTCGAAGGGACAGACTCCCAACTCATATTTGCGGAGAACGGCGAAGATGCCCTTCTCAAGATCAAGCTCTATAAGCCAGATCTCGTCATTGCTGATGTGACGATGCCGAATAAGGATGGCTTCGAACTCTGTAAGATCCTCAAAGAGAACTCGGAACTCAAGAACATTCCCTTTGTGCTTCTGGCCGGGATATTTGAGGATATCGAGAAATCAGACCGAGAGAAGGTGGGCGCCGATGGGGTGATTACAAAGCCCCTAAAACCGGAACAGATCCTGCCACTCGTGGAGGATCTCCTGAAAACCAAACCCATCCCGCTCGAAGTCGAAGAGATGGCAGAATCCGGTACTGAGGAATCTCTCGCTGAACAGGTTCCGACGAGCGAAGAAGAGATTCCCTCAGTTGAAGGCCTCGAAGAGGTTGAATTAGCTGCTGCAGAGGGAATCGATGCAGTCCAGCCGCAAGGCCGGGGTGACGAAGAGGAGATTATCGAACTCACAGACGTGGTCGAAGAAGAATCTCCTGCAGCCCCTCCTGGCGGCGATAGGCTCGATGACCTCTCTTTGGAAGAGGTGAGCACGGGCCAGGAGGATCTTCCCGAGGAGGCGGCATTAGACGAAAAAGCCCTTGAAGATATCAATCTTGATGAATCCGTTGGGGAGCTGGAGTTGGAGGAAGTCGAACTGGAAGGAGAGGGCGGTCCAGAAGGGGAAGGTGAAAAGACTGAAGAAGTCCAGGCAGAACTCCTCGAGGATTTAGAATTAGAAGCCTCTGAGACCGATCACTTAACTTTGGAGGAAGAAGCGGAGCCCTCCGATGAAGCGACGAGGGCCGAGCTTGACGAGGAGATCGATCGGCGCATTGACTCGGCTTTGGAAGAGGAGCAAAAGCAAGAGGAGGACACTCTGCTGGAGTTAGAAACTGAGGATCTGGAAAAAGCTGCTTCTCCTGAGGCAAGAGAGGAGACTGGGGCGCCGATAGAAGGGATTGGACCCGCTGAAACTCCAGAAATCCTCGAGGACCGAGGGGAGCCGATCGAGGATGAAGAAGAAACCATCCTCGAATTAGTCGAGACCGAGGGCCCAGAGGAACAGCAAGAGGAAAAGGAATGGCCTGAAGAAGGCCCCATTGAGAAACCGGAAGAAGCCGAAGGGATCGAAGAGGCACAGTCGTTGAAGGCTGAGATCTCCACGGAATCCCCTCAAGAACCAGAAGAATCACCGAGTGAAACGATTGAGGCGGTCTCAGATGATCTTGAGGCGCTCTCCATGGAGGGTTTGGAAGAGCTCGGGGAAACGGTCGAGGAGCTTGAGGAGCTGCCTTTAGAAGAGGAACTCGAGGGACTCCCTGGGGGGAAAATCCGGGAACTTGAAGAAGCGGAGGGGGCCGAAGGCGAGTCTATTGAGGAAGGTGGAGAACCCGGGAAACCGGCAGAGGCTCCTTTCGAGGAGGAATCGCAGATCGAGCAAGGCCCTACCACCGAACCCATCGAGGAAGCTGGCGATGAGGTTTTGGAGGAATTGAGGGAGGTGCTGCCGGAAGGGGGGCTCGAGGAAGNNCTGAGGGCCCGGAGGAGGCCGTTTCTCACCCGAGTGAGTTGATCACGGAGGAAGCGGTGTCCGAGGAGGAGATCACCGCATTTCAGCAGCGGCTTTCGAGCGATCAGGACGTCTCCGAATCCCCATCGAGAATGGCTGCCGGAAGGTCGGATGATCAGATTGAGTCTATGGTTCGACGCGCGGTGGAGCAGGCTCTGAAGGATATTTCTGAGAACGTGATTCCTGAGCTCAGCAAGAGCCTGGTTGAGATAGTGTCTGAACGGATTGAGAGAGTCATACAAGAGGTGGTACCAGAACTCGCAGAGGGAGCCATCAAAAAGGAGATTGAAAGACTCCAAAAGGGAAGTTGAATCCATTCCGCTGTCGAGACACAGCGGCAATGGCCTCATGGAAGGTTTTTGATCACCACCGGGCTCGCCCGCGTTTAACGAAATCCTCTGATCCTTGCCCAGAAACTCCCCGCTAAGGGCTTGACGACATCAAGTTTTCATTGCATCGGCAAAATATCGCCCCCCCGCTTCGGTCTTTCCTCCATGACCGTTTCCGAGTTCCCAAGTGGGAAATTCCTGGCCCCTTCCCGCCGTAAAGACGGACTTTCCCTATATTTCTGAATGCTCGCACAGCAGATCCACCCAAAAAGCCGGGAAAGCTCAGCTCATTTTTGGTTGACATGAATAGCCAATTCTGTTTAACACTTTCCTCAAATCATACTCGGGACTCTCGGAGAGGCGGATTCACCGCTTGATAAGTGGAGACGGCATCACTGATGACTCGGTCGCCGGCTAAAGCCTGATAACCGCAATAGGAAGGGTCATTCATGATGAAGGACAAATCTGACTGGAAAAAAGCCTATGAGTTTAAAGGTGTGGAGGAGCGATGGTACCGTTACTGGATGCGCCGGAAGCTTTTTCACGCCGATGAAAACTCCTCCGCTGCTCCATACTCGATCGTCATTCCTCCTCCCAATGTGACGGGCTCCCTTCACATGGGGCATGCCCTCAACAACACCCTCCAGGACATTCTGATTCGCTTTCGTAGGATGCAGGGCAGGAACGCGCTGTGGTTGCCCGGGATGGACCACGCAGGAATTGCCACCCAAAACGTGGTGGAAAAACAACTGGCAAAGGAAGGGGTGGATCGGCATGCTTTGGGAAGAGAGAGGTTCGTGGAAAGAGTATGGAAGTGGAAGGAGGAGTATGGAGGGCTCATTATTGGCCAGTTGAAACGACTAGGGGCCTCTTGTGACTGGAGCAGACAGCGATTTACCATGGACCAGGGGCTTTCCGATGCGGTCAAGGAGGTTTTCGTCCGTCTGTACGAAGACGGTTTGATCTACAGAGACAAGTACATCATCAATTGGTGTCCTCGTTGTCAGACCGCCCTTTCGGATCTCGAAGTCGAACATGAGGAAATTCCTGCAAAACTCTACCACCTTCGCTATCCTTTCAGGGAGCCTGAGGGGGGGATCGTGGTCGTGACGACACGGCCTGAAACCGTGATGGGAGACACGGCTGTGGCGGTAAACCCGAAGGACAAAAGATATCAGAAGTTCATCGGCAAAGAGGTGATCCTTCCGGTTGTGGAGCGTCCGATTCCCATTATTACCGACGACTTTGTAGACCCGGAATTTGGGTCGGGAGCCCTCAAGATTACACCAGCCCACGACCCGCATGACTTCGAAATTGGCCTAACCCATAACCTCGAACTCGTCAGAGTCATCGACGGCAATGGAAGAATGAACCCAGAAGCGGGTCGGTACGACGGCATGGATCGATTTGAGTGCCGAACGAAGATTGTGGAGGATTTCAAGGATGAAGGGGTTCTTCTCAAGACGGAAGATTATCATCACAGCGTCGGGCACTGCCACCGTTGCAAGACTATCGTCGAACCGATGGTTTCCACCCAATGGTTTGTCCGGGTTAAACCTCTGGCTGAGAAGGCGCTCGAGGCCGTTCGGCATGGGAGAACTCGGATTATCCCGAGGATGTGGGAGAAGACGTATTTCGAGTGGATGGAGAACATCAGGGACTGGTGCATTTCGCGGCAGATCTGGTGGGGCCATCGAATCCCTGCCTGGTACTGTGACGAGTGCGGGGAGATTATTGTTTCAAAGGAAACCCCGAAATCGTGCCATCGCTGCCGAACCGATCGTCTAACACCGGAGACCGACGTACTCGACACCTGGTTCAGTTCAGCCCTCTGGCCATTTTCAACGCTCGGGTGGCCTGAAAAAACAAAACAACTCGAGGTCTTTTATCCGACATCAACTCTGGTCACGGGATTCGACATCCTCTTCTTCTGGGTAGCCCGGATGATGATGATGGGCTTGAGGTTCATGGGAGACGTTCCATTCAGCGAGGTGTACATACACGCTCTGGTTCGTGATTTCAGGGGACAAAAAATGAGCAAATCCAAGGGAAACGTGATCGACCCCCTGGTGATGATGGAGAAGTATGGCACGGATGCCTTCCGATTCACCCTCGCGGCGCTTGCGGCCCAGGGAAGGGATATCATCCTCTCAGAGGAGAGAATCGAGGGGTATCGACACTTCGCAAATAAGATTTGGAATGCCTCTCGATTCTGTCTGATGAATCTCGAGGAATGGCGGCCGCCCGGGGAGCGAATAGAACCCGCGAGTCTGCCGGACCGGTGGATTCTGGACCGTCTCAACGAGGTTACCCGGAAGGAAACGGAATATCTCGAGGATTATCGGTTCAATGACGCAGCTCAGAGCATCTACCAGTTTGTCTGGCATGAGTTCTGTGACTGG
>JABAOH010010555.1_pt1 | contig 10694 bp, 10 predicted proteins | sample 7062181 | NCBI WGS metagenome assembly JABAOH01 (sample SAMN14538630, study PRJNA623070) | marine sediment metagenome | biome: marine biome [ENVO:00000428]; feature: marine pelagic biome [ENVO:01000023]; material: deep marine sediment [ENVO:00002113]; isolation source: pool of 5 deep marine... | reverse complement strand
TAAACAGTAGAAAGTACACATTGCCATGAAAAAACTTAGATGTCGAAGCTTTAAATGAAAAGAATTAACAACATGCCAAATGCGAAAATGAAACCAAGATCTAGGCTATCGGTCAAAAGGAATTGTATATGATAATGAAATTTGTCCGAAAGGTGGCATTTATTTCTTCCTTTCCACCAAGGAAATGTGGAATAGCTACTTTCACGTCGGACTTAGTTGCGAATATCAAATTGGCTTCGGATGGAGAATTTGAACCGATAGTTATTGCTATGGAGTCAGGAACTGAGCTTGAACACGATGAACAGGTAAAACTCAAGATTCGCAAAGATGTCAAATATGATTATGTCACAGCAGCCGACTACATAAATTTTAGTGATATCGAGGCAGTGTCAGTCCAGCATGAATTCGGTTTATTTGGTGGTCAAGCTGGTTCATATCTAAGTATCTTATTAAAACGATTGAATAAGCCAGTGATAACAACACTACACACAGTTCTTAAGAAATCCTCGTCAGAATATTTTCATTCCTTAATAGATGTATGCGACGCATCGGAAATGATAATAGTTATGAATTCACTAGGTATCAAGATGCTGCGGAGTATTTACGGTGTCCCAGAGAGCAAAATAAAGTTGATTCCACACGGCATACCGGATCTGCCGTTTGTTGACACTTGCTACTATAAACACAAGCTGGGTTTCACTGGGCAAAAGACGATACTGACTTTTGGTCTGCTTAGCAAAAACAAGGGCATAGAGGTTATGCTTAGGGCTTTGCCGAAAATAGTCAAAGCTGACCCGTCAGTTCTTTATATTGTTCTGGGCGCAACACATCCTGCGGTGCTACGTTGCGAAGGTCAATCTTACAAATTGAAGCTTGAAGGAATAGTCAAAAACTTGGGATTAGATATGAACGTTGTTTTTCATAATCGCTTTGTGGATGATAGAGAACTCTTCCAGTTTCTTGGTGCTGCTGACGTTTATGTTACTCCATATTTACATAAAGAGCAACTGACCAGCGGCACATTAGCCTCTGCGGTAGGCACAGGTAAAGCAGTCGTTTCGACTCCATACTGGGCTGCTCAGGAATTGTTGGCACAGGGACGGGGTAGATTAGTGCATTTTGGTGATTCTGAGCATATAGCTGGTTCGGTAATGGAAATCCTCAGCAATAACTCAATGTTTTCCAGGATGAGAAGACAGGCATATGAGTATGGGAGGTCAATGATTTGGCCAAGAGTTGGACAAAGTTACTGGAAGCTTATTAAGGCACAGGTGATAGGGAGCAGGTGCCTTTGATGCCGATACGTTTCAGGACAAGCGTACATCATTTTTTCAATCGCGAATGTCAAAGCAACAAACAAGGCTGCGTAGAAGACGAACAACAATATGAACGGTACTATTTTTGTAAAACCTTCAGATAGTTTCATAATGGTGATACCTGTTGCTTCAAGAACTATTGCGCCGGAGAGATAGAACCAATATTGCATTATCATTAATTCTTAACAGTTAGAATTACTATTCTAATTCTTAAAACTTCCCTACTTTATCATATTCTCATTTACAAGCTTAGCTGCCTATCTTCAGGCTAATTTGTGCAGGTTTTTTATAACTTTCATTATTTCATCTATTTTTTCTGCCTTTTTTTGTTTCGACTTACTAAGAAAAGCATCTTTTACACAATGCTCAATATGTTTGAGGAAAATTTTATCACTAACTCTATGCAACGCATGAATCGCAGCATGGATTTGAATAATTATATCTATACAGTATTTATTATCCTCAACCATTCGTTGAATACCCTTTACCTGGCCATTGATTCTCTTTAGGGCGTTTATATTTTCTTTATGGTTGGTTTTGTGTTCCATATTATTTCCTTTACATTGCCAGTTTTTATTTTTAGAAAAATATACTCATATGGAGTACTTGTAACACAAAATCGTTAGTGCTAAAAATAAAAAACTGATGTAAAGTTGCTGGAGAATGCTGGCTAACTACGGATATGGCTTTTGATTGCCTTTTCGGCCTGTTGACTCAAGATTAATACCATATAAATATTGTCATGGATCGACATATGCCTGATATCCTATTAGAACAGGCTCAATACTTCTTCATAGATTTTTATACACTTAGCGGCCGAGTCCTTCCAGCTCAGTTTTCTCATTTCAAAATTCCCATGATTTTGAAGTGTTACTTTCAGAGGAGGGTACTTCAGCACTGCTACCGTATTGAAATGATCAGCTCACTCATAACTTGGAGGTTGAAAGCCTGAATCCTTCCATTGTGTTCAATCCAGCAAGGGGTCGTTACTCAAAACGGGTTTTTGTGCTGAGTATTTTCTTGTTCATGGATTTACAGACCAACTGTCAAGGTTTTAAGGAGGTACACAGATATGGCGAAAGTGTAGGATTATAAGCCCATGCGTCCAAAGCACGACTTAATGAGTTCGTCGATGTGGCAAGTCGCCACGCAAATGGACGTATCGGCCGCGCCATAGTAGAGCTTCACTTCACCATCCTGCTCGACAATGGCACTGCTGGCAAAGACAACGTTACCAACATCGCCGATGCGTTCATAATCCTCCCGGGGCGAGAGGATTGGACTCAAACACCGGCTCACCACCTTGGCCGGCTTCTTCAAATCCAACATGACAGTGCCGGTGCGATAGATGGGACCGGCAGAGGTCATTTTAACACCGTGGTAGATCTCCAGCCACCCATGCTCTGTCTTGATCGGCGGGACCGATGCCCCGATGCGATAGGCATCCCAGAACCGCGGCCGTGGAGATATAACTAACTCACTCCGGCCCCAGTGCATCAGATCAGGAGAATACGAGATCCAAATGCTGCCGATGCCGTTGCCGATGGGGCGATCCAGACGGGCATACAGACCGTTGATCTTCTCAGGAAAGAGCACACCGTCTTTGTTGCCAGGACGAGAAACCAGGGCTACTCGCTCAAACGCCTTGAAATCATCCGTTCGAGCCAGTGCAATACGATAGCCATAGCGTGACACGGCTATGTACAAGATGTAGTAATACCCATCGATGACGGTGACACGTGGATCCTCAATGCCATTCTCTTCCCAGACTTTGAACGGACCTTTATCTGCAGGCAACATCCAAGGCTTCTCGTCCACGGAGAAGTGCAACCCATCCCTGCTCCTGGCAAGACAGAAGAATGAGTACCCCTGTTGCCCTTCGACCCGTAACAACAGCACATACTCACCATTGAGGCGAACCACAGCTCCATTGAAGATGGTGTTACATTGATGCGGTATATCGTCCAATGTCAGCAGCGGATTACGCGTCCATCGATGGAGCAAGTCACGGCCACGTTTATGCATCATGGTCAATAGCCCTCCTGACTCTTTCGACAAACATCTAAAATACTGTCCAATGTGCACGTCCCCAAACATATACAGCTGTCGGAGGCTCCGTAGTAGAGCATAACACGGTCGGTGTCTTCTATGACGGCCCCACAGGAAAAGACAACATTGCCCACATCGCCGATACGCTCATACTTCTCTCTGGGCGATAGAATCGGGATATTTGATCGTGCCAATACTCGAGACGGATCATTCCGGTCCAGCACTGCAGCGCCCAAACGTACGAGCGGTCCGGCACTCGTATGTTTCTCGCCGTAATAGATCAACAGGCATCCCTGCTCAATTTCTATAGGCGGACAGGCTGCGCCGATCCGGTGGCAATCCCAATGACCGCTACGCGGCGTCATCACCACAGTTGACTGCCCCCAATACACGAGGTCTTCGGAGAAACTAATCCAAATGCTGCTGCCTTCTGATGGTCGCTCAAGCATGGCGTAACGTCCGCCCATCTTTGTGGGGAACAATGTTGCACTCTTGTTGTCCGGTTCCGATACGTAAGGCATCTCATTGACGGTTCGGAAATCCTCCGTTCGAACCAGTCCCACGCGCTGACCGCATTCACTGGCAGCGACATAGGTGATGTAGTAAGTATCGTCGACCTGTGTAATACGCGCATCGTGAACGCCATAGGTCTTGTAACAGCTGCACACCTCGCAGGTACAAGCACTCAACAGGGGCTCCGTAGCAATCGAGAAATGCTCTCCGTCTACGCTGCGAGCAGGATATATACCAGCTAGGCCTTCTAAGGTTTCTACAGTAAGCAACAGCAAATACTCGTTCTGAAACTTAACCACACCAGCGTTCCAGATGTCGCTACACTGGAAGGGAAGATCTTCGATTCCAATGATTGGATTACTTCTATGTCGATGAATTATATCTCGTCCCATATACTATACATCTCCAAAACTCAGTGTATTACGTTACACACCACTTCATACAGAGGATATCTTGTGCCAAGGTTCTACCTTGAACCGAGCTAATACGTAAGAAGATTCCATGTAATTGGTTTGTTCGATGAACGAGATCGTCCAAGACTTGGAAACCAGTATTCCCCAGGATGAGTTCGTCCATTATGGTCATTATCTCCTATTTTTCTTACGCAGTGTCACCATAACGCCTGAACCGAGTAGGATAAGCGTAGCTGGTTCAGGTATAGCAGATGGGGCTCTCTCTACACCTGTTGGAATGGCGGACTCGTCAAAGTGATGATGATGTTCAACAAAAGGAGTGTACCATAGGCCGGAAGGGTCCCAAAAGCCGCAAGAGAAATACCAGAAGCCATAAGAGGGGTACCACAGGCTATTATAAGGGTACCAGAAGCCAAAACTGCCGAGAAATCCAATACTGTAAGAGTACTGGAAATCATACAGCGAGGTGTCTATCCCAGGATCTCCACTAAGGCTGGAACTTGACTGTAGCTCTGAAACGGGTCGATTAACTGCTACTAGAGCTTCCAGCAGGATCGAATTTGCGTAGGCAGCATTGGATGCAGTTACAGGGAAAATCCTGTTCACTACATTCGTTTGGATAGTGCGTTCAGTCACTCTGCTCGAACTCGGATGGCGTAAGCCAAAGTTTATAATATCCTCTGGCAGATAAGCCGCAGCGAGAGCTGGCTTATCCGTCACCAAGGGTGTCATCATACTCTGACTGAAATTAAATGGACCATTAAAAGTTTGTCCATCGAAGGAGAGTAAGTCTAATAGCGCAAATGTGTATGGCCCTTGCAATATGGTTGCTTCTGTTGGGTTGCTCTGTATGGGCACTGCATGAGTGTCTTTTGCTGATAGCACCCAAAAAATCGTGAAAATCGCAATTGCGAGAATTTTTCGAATGTCCATTTTCTGCCTCCTGCAATGAAACTGCCGTTACCTCTATATCGGGATTTACACCCTAAGTAAGTCTAATCTCTACTAAGCTAAACGTTTTGACTCGCAGAATTGGTTCCAAGTTTATAATGAAGATTTTGTGTGCAGTTCAGATAAAACGTCTTTTGATTACCAGTTTCAGTTTTAAAGATAACCACGGATAGCCATTCTTTTCGGGAGGTTCACAGAGACATCCAGCCCACGAAGATAATAAAGTAGAGCCACCTCGAAATCCACAAACTGCCTGCAATCGGATATAAATCATGAAAAAGAGTTCTTTTCCTGGAACTATATTGTTTGCCGGATCGTTTTAAAAGTAGGCCGAACTAAAGCTATTACTTTCTGGCAATCTATTGAACGCAATTTAGAAGAAAGGAAAAAATTTTTGAGAAACTAACCATAAGAGCGAAATTGATTAAAAGTGGTGGTGATAAGCACTTTGAAGGAGACCAGGGAAAGAACGCAAATGGTTACACATAGTTTATAAATAATAGCGCCTCTTGCGATCCTGCCAACTAAATACTCCTGCATCACCCTTAAAAGTGGTTTGTCCCATAACGTTTATCATTGCTTCTTCTTTACGTTTTTACAAAGTGTTGTGATTGTAGATTACCGGCAAGGCGCAGGTTTTGTAAAAGAAGAGATCGTAAAGAGGAATGGGCCATGAGCAAAGAAGTTTGTAACCTTAGAAGCCTCTGCTTTATACCCTCTATTCTCCTCCTACCAAGCAGGGGCTTTTTATTTATACAACATGATGCTGAGAAGACACAGTGTGTTGTGATGGGAGATTACCATTGTGGCACAAACTTTGCAATAATCGTAAGGAGAACGATTGGTTCATGAAATTTTAAAAAAGTAAATTAGGAGGGATTGAAAAATGTAATACACAAAGGTCATTAAAAAAGAACCTCTAATTACAATTGACGATTTAGCTACCTATGAGCAGAAACACTTAATGCGGAAACTCTTAATCATGGTAATTGTGAACAACTTAATAGTGCTGTTAAGCTTAATTCTGTTTATTTAGTAATATTAACTTTCACATTCAACAATATTTGGCACAAGGAGATAATAAGATAGAACAATCTCGAAATATACAAAATCCCTGCGAACCGATAAAAATCACAAAAAGAGCTTTTTCTTGGAACTATTTTGCTCGCGGGATCGTTATAAAAGTAGACTGAATTAAAGTGTCCTGTATGTTGTCTATTGAGCATAGTCTAGAAGAAATACAAAAATTTTGGGATACTTATTTTTAAAGCGAAATTGATTAACAGTAGCTCAGATATCTATGCTCACGATGAAATGCCCTCACGACTTAGTGTATGCATAACATTACAACATCAATAATATTAATTTAGTTACATTCTGTGATGTCAGTTGAATCACTTAGAAAGTTTATCGGAAATGAGACTCAGCGGCGTAGCTGATCAGAGGTAAATGGGAAATCCTGATTAACATTATTTTTTTGGAGGTTAGAAGATGGAAAATAAGCGGCTAATAATTTGGGTGTATGTGGCTCTTACAATCATTACAACCTACAACTGTCTGGCAGCAGAAAATCAAGTTGAACAGAAGGAGCAAATCAAACAGCAAATTAACCAGCGACTGAAAAACCAAGAAAAGCGGCTGCAAGATATAAAAGAACTGGTTTTAGTGGAACGAGAGCGCATAGAAGACCGCTACAAAAATCGAATTAAAGAGCTGAAACTGTTGGCAGAAGAGCAAGCAGAAAATCTTGGATATCCTTATCGAATGCTTTGGGCCCAGTATATTAAAATGACCGGTCAAATCCCTTCTGCGGACAGGTATTTTTTAACTGAGAGCTTCCTGGAGCACAAAACATACAAACTCCGTGCAGCTATGATGGATAGCTACTCTTTATATGCGGCACAAACCTTCTTGATGGATGATAATGCACACCAAGTTGTTGCCCATATAGCAAGTAGTAACAACTACACCTCTTTAATTCGTAGGGAAGCGCGCAAAGTACTTGCTGTTATGGACGAACTTCGATCGGTATTATCACGCATCCAAAGACAAAGGGAATATGAATTGGCTAAGTTAGAGCAATGGGAAAAGGAGCTGAAAGCAGATGTGTTCAGGGTGATGCGTTACATAAAAGCCCAACGCGAAACGCCGAAACACGGTGTGGTAAGTGCCATCGCCTACGGTGAGAACAAGTCGCTAGCAATGGTTGATGAGAAAATAGTGTACGAAGGAGACAGGATACAGGATGTTAAAATATTGAAAATACACGTAGACAGAGTTGAATTCGAAAAAAAAGGTAAGGTGTGGACACAGAAACTTGGAGAGGTGCAAGAGGCATTCTGGCAATAGTCTATTAGTAATCACATGCCCACACTTACCTCTGGTGCTGAAACATATGTTAAGCATTTTGGGTTTTGATTGATCTCGGAAAGAAAGCTCTTGGTTAATAAGTTGCCCATAAGCATACCAATGAGCCCCATCATATTTGGCGATATTGTCGGTTTGAAAATTCTGTGAAAGAGAAGGAGAACTATCATGCACAAACGAAAAGGTTTTACTTTAATAGAGCTTTTAGTGGTGATTGCCATTATCGCATTGTTGATGGCGATACTGATGCCGGCGTTGAATAGGGCACGGGAGCAAGGCAGGCGCGTCGTATGTGAGCATAATCTCAAGAGCCTGACACTGGCCTGGATCATGTACGCAGACGACAATGACGACAAAATCGTCAACGGCGCCGGTGGATTCCATTACACACAGACCTCGATGACGAATAATGGATCGTCCTCCGGCATTATAGAGAGGGCCTGGGTAGGCAAGGGTTGGGGCAATAATTGGAACAACCAAAATGTTGCCGATAGTGGGCTAACTGAGGAACAGAAGAGGCAGGCCATTCGAGAAGGTGCCTTGTGGTCGGTTTGCAACGACTACGATATTTACAAATGTCCTACAGGAAGGCCTGGTGAGTTCGTCACGTATGCAGCCGTTGATGCTATGAACGGCCTGCACCGCGACGGTACTACCAGCAAGGGCGGACATCATCCGTTTGCCGTGGGCAAGAGGATAGGTGGAACAGTGCTGTGGATCAAACGAAGAACTGAGATAAGTAGTCCGGCCCCGGCCAAGCGAATGGTTTACATTGACGAAGGTGCGATGACCCCGGACAGCTTTGCCGTGCACTACAATCAACGAGGTCCCTGGTGGGATGATCCGCCTGTACGTCACGGCGACGGTACGACGGTATCATGGGCGGACGGCCATTCCAGCCATCTTAAGTGGAGAGCTGCCGAGACCATTGAGACCGGCAGAAGAAACCAGGATTGGTATGGTGGCGGTGGCTTTATGCCAAGAACTGAAGAGGGAATAAGGGAGCTTGAAGAGTTCCAGCGAGCCGTATGGGGCAGAGTTGGCTACTAATACAGCGTTCATAAATTCCTCGACTAGGCTACTCGTTCAGCGGCTGCAAGTGGCTTTCCTGTATACGTTCATCGGAAATCCGCAAAGAGAAAGTACGCGGCCTTCGGCAGCGGCTTACCGAGGGTAAATACGACATTGACAAGCGATTGAACGTTGCCTTTGACAAGCTGTTGGAGGTCCTTATCACATGAGAAAACATGGTTAGTGTCCGGAACTAATAAGCCGTCCAATAGACAACGTGTTTGCTTCCGGACTTCTTTATTAGGGGGCAGGTAAATGGAGAATAAGAAAAACGCCACAGAAAACTGCAAACGCAGAATCTTGCTCGTTGATGGATATCTGATCTCCAATGCTCAACAGAATCTGGACTGCCGGTCCGTTCGACGCGTATCTGGGGGTAATCCTACCCGCCGAAGTGAATGGTCGATGGCGCCCTTATGCCTGCGGGTCCGACAGCAGTCGCAACGGCACAGTCTCTCTGCTGAAGATGTAAAAGTTCTATCGCACGCGAACGGTATGCTTCAATATGAAAGCCTATGAGGCGATAGAGCCAAACATATAAGTCGTAATACTTTGCTCCTGATTGGTACTTGGCCTTAATCTTTTGCTTTGATATTACCATTTACTCACCTCTTTGCTAAGTCGAGTAGACGTAATATAGCTCTCTCATTTAGGCATGCTTTGTATTCCCGGTTTCTCTTCTCTTCCATGAAAACGCATGTCAACAACGTTTATCCTAGAGTCAATCCTCTTAAGAGGACCCTCTGGTCATCCTTCCATCCGTGCCCAGCCTATGCTGACACACACCATATGGGTGGGACCCGCAACTCCCTAACCTTTCGAAAGGGGCCTTATGCCCAAGAGAAGAAGAGGGCAGTCGGGGTCCTCCCACAGCAACTAATTTTTTCCTTTTCTCGGCCTTGCTGATTCCACATAGGAGCGTCTCTCCGTCCATACCGTCCAGGTCAATTCCGCCAGCTTCCGTGCGGTGGCGGTTCTGGCGTCTTTTGCCCCACGGCGGACCTTAATCTTCTCGTAGTACCGTCTCAACGAAGGGGATTTTCTTATCGCCGGTGTTACAGCTTCTATGAATGCCCACCGGAGCCATTTGTTTCCCTGTTTGGTTAGTCTTCCATGCACCATTCTATTGCCGGACGCGTATGTCGAAGGGACCAGACCAGTGTAGCCAGTGAACTTCTTGGCGCTGCCGAATCTGGCCATCTGATCTACTTCATAGCGAACGAGCACCGAGAAGAACTCACCAATACCTGGTAAGCTCGAAAGCCAATTTACCGCTTCGTCTCCCGCTGAAAGGTCCTTGATCAAGCTCTCTGTGGCACCAATCCGTTCGTTCAGAACAGCCAAGAGCTCGAGATCTTCAAACAATAGCCTCCCATCAGGATCGGGAAGCTTCAGGTCCCTAAGCCACTGCAAACCACTCTTGCCGTATAGGTCGCTGACTTCGGGAGTCTGTATGCTGTGTTGAGCCAGCAAGGCCTTAATGCGGTTCTTCAACATGGTTCTGACCCGTACAAAGAACATCCGCTGGCGCAACACCCGTTTGACCGCTCGAACGTCCTTCGATGGGGCATATGCCTGTGGAATAAGATCGGCCCGAAGAAGATGTGCCAGGGTCTCTGAGTCTATCTTATCTGTCTTGATCCTGGCCTCGGCAATCGCCCGCACCTTCGCTGGGTGGGCCAGTACCACATCATCTGTCACTTCATCCAGCCAATCATATATAGGCGCCCAGCTGTAGCTGGCTTCCAGCGTCGCCTTCATAGGTTGGCGATAACGCCCAAGAGTTTCTTTTACGGCCTTGCGAGAACTGGAAATTTCTCTTCGCTTCAAGACCTTTCCTTTCTCATCCATTACGGTAATCCATGATGTTTCGCTGTGCGCATCTACTCCTACGTATAACATCCTGTTCACCTCCTTTCATTACTGAACAGCTTTTAGTCACTTATATTCTAAATCAATGCGCAAGCGTTTTCATCATACCTTTCGATTGAAGAGTGTCACAATATTCTGCCAT
>JABAOH010174705.1_pt4 | contig 10695 bp, 10 predicted proteins | sample 7062181 | NCBI WGS metagenome assembly JABAOH01 (sample SAMN14538630, study PRJNA623070) | marine sediment metagenome | biome: marine biome [ENVO:00000428]; feature: marine pelagic biome [ENVO:01000023]; material: deep marine sediment [ENVO:00002113]; isolation source: pool of 5 deep marine... | reverse complement strand
TTGGACGCGCCACCATCGCCGAATACCCCGCCCCCTGAGGTAGCGGCATCGCCCATGGCTTTTGCGGCTTTGTATTTAAGGAAATTGTCCATGTTGCCCACCGCCGCCATGGAGGAGCGGGCGTCGATCATCTTTTGTACCTCCTCCGGCGGTGTGATTCGGTTTACGTAATAGTCCACCAGCTCGACCCCATATTTTCGAAAGTCTTCCGTGAGTCGTGTCTTTACCGCAACAGCCATCTCGTCGTAATACTTCGGGAGATCGAGGACGCTGTCCACGTGCTCGCCCAGAAAATCATTCAGCCTGGAGACAATGACCTCTCGAAGGTAGTCTTCGATATGAGCCGTGTCGTAGGAACCCTGGGTGCCCACCAATGTATTGACGAAAAGCAGCGGTTGCTTCACCTGGAGCGTAAAAGTCCCAAACGCGCGCAGACGGATGAGGCCCAACTCGCTATCCTTGAAGGCCACGGGATCCCTGGTGCCCCAGCGCATGTTGGTAAACACTTTGAGGTTCACAAAATAGACTTCCGCCCTGAAGGGACTGGTAAATCCCCAGGGTAAGGAGAGGACTTTTGTCAGAACGGGAAGGTTTAGAGTGGATAGGGTGTGGCGACCCGGTCCGAGTATATCGAGTCCCTTGCCGTCCCTAAAGAAGATGGCCGCCTGGTTTTCACGCACGACCAGTTGAGCGCCGAATTTGATCTCTCCGGACCCGTGTTCCGGGTAACGGTGAACGATTTCGGTCCCCGCATTATCGAACCATTCAATGACCTCCATGAATTGAGACATGTCTCCATCCTATCTCGCCAGTAAAACGTCCTGGCGCGTCGTGAATGTCTTTTCAAATTCATCCAAAGCACGAGACAGCTCTGCGGTGGTCTGTTTCAAGGCGCTTTCAACGTCTTGTGAATCCAGAACCTGTTTCGCGTGAGTCTTTAGCGTTTCGATGTCGTCCATCAGTTTCAAATCAAACGCGTATAACCGTTCCAGCATGTTGATATCCAATTTGATCTCATCGAACACACCACGGAAGCCTCGGGAGGCGTATTTGACGGTGTTCGCCAGTTTGTCCAGCTGGGAGGCCACTCGATCCAGAGCGGGGAGAAGGGAGAGATCTTTTTTCTCCATGAGATACCTTTTGACCTCCTCCTGGTCCCGCTTGATCTGTTGAAGCTCATCGGCAACTTTCAATCGTAAATGCTTGTCCGTTTCCCGTGAGCTCTCCTTGTCCTGATAGCCCTTCACGCCGGGGATGAGGCGCGCCAAACGCTCTAATTTTTCCGCGAGGCTCATTGCTTATTCCCTCCAGCGGCGTCTCAAACGACTCGATCCGATGGTTCGATGTGCCGCGATTAACCCTTATCCTTGGTGAGAGATTTTCTAAACGTCCAAAAGACCATGTTGGTCGACAGTAGCTTCACTTTGACTTTACCCGTGGTGTACTCGTATTTGATAATGCTTACCCTCTCCCCGTCTTTAAGGCGGAACGCGCGTTGGGCCGCCTCCAATCGATTGAGTGCCTGAAAGTCCTGGTTCTTGAGGTGGGATGCAGCCTCATCCAGCAGATGTTCCGACATCGCAGCAAGGTCTCCACCCTTTGTTAGCCAAACGTTTGCGTTGCGCTTGCGCCGCTCTTGGGTTTCCTTGAGGCGCCTCTCAACCAGTTTTCTTCTGGCCGCCTGCTTTTGTTGCAAATCGTACTGCGGATCGGTGTAGGACGCCACGGTACTCCAGNNGTACTCCAGTCCGTGTTATTTGCGTTGAATGTGGGCGGGGTATCTCTGACCGCCTTCTGCGATGCTTGTTTTGTCGTTTGCGGTGACGCTTGAGTGGTAACGGGTTTGGAAGCAGCCCTGCGAACCGGCGGTTTCCTATTTGTTGCGTTTCTTCTCCGCCCCTGCTGAACGATTTTGCCTTGTGGGGTGTCGCTTTTGGATACGTATTGCTGAACCAGACCCGGCCACCTCTTTTCAAGAGCGCGGGTCACGTTGCTAAAATAAACCGTTGAAAGAATGAAGACCCCCGGCAGGAGAATTAGCAACCCACCAATCAAACGTTTGAAGCTAGTGGGAATCTTCACGCCGAGGAGGGTATCCACGGTAAAACGAACACTGGGGATTNNNNCTGCTCCAGCGTTGGGCCAAATGTGGCTGCTATGGATTGAGTCAGGGTCAATGTCGTTACCTTCCCGGCCAAACAATCGCAAGTGCGGTGCCAACCTGTAAGTGCCTAATATCAAAGAGATTCATGAACCTGAGGACTGAATGGGACGGCAACTTAAGGAAAAAATTCACAAAAAACGTCCTGCGGCCTAGATGAACTGTCGACGAATTTGACAAAGGGGTAAGGGAACTCTATCCTTTGAGGACGTTTAAGCAGTCCGCTCAGGCCCCTCAGACCGTCTCCCGGGGGGCGCCATTCAATAAGGGAAAACTTTAAGTGAACTATCTCAGGGATCGAAGGCCCGAAAGGAAGGCCTCTTTCATCAAGTCGTTCCTGCTGCTCACAGGTCTCTTGGCATTAGCCACCTCCTTGTGTGGGGTGGCAGCAGCAGACGCCGATTCTCCGCTGTTACCAGATGGAACGTATCGTCTTGAGATGCGTACCGTCAGCCGAACCAAGGTACACATGATGGGATGGAATCGCTCGGCGATGGTATCCGTCTCGCTGGTGCAGCTACATTGGAATGGGAGTCTTGGGGTCCAATCCCATCAGGTTTGTTCTATGGTTTCCGAACNNTGGTCAAGCTGGTTTTCCCGCAAGAGTACGTCGATGCCCTCTCGAAACCGCGATATGGTATTCAGATTGCTAAAAACGGCAGAGGTTGGGAGTATCGGGCGGACCTGGGACAGGAACACGTTGGATATCTCCCGGATCGTACGGGTGGTGAGTTGCCGAGCAGCATTGATGATCCCGCCATTTACGATTGGGATGGCGACCAGCGACCGGGTGCTACTCTACGGCTGTCGATTCCGCTGTTTCCGGATGGAAAGCTCTATGTGCTACAGCGCGGTCACCAGGTTCTCAAAGGCAAGGTGTTGAGTCCGGGTCGGGTGGAAGGGAAGATCGATGTGCGGCTGTTGGAACAAAAGGTTATAGGGGCAAAACCCAACTTCTTGAATCGAACCCCAGAAGTTATACCGGAATCCGACCAGAGCACCTTTTCGCTCACCCAGATACCTGCTGAGTCATCCTGCGAATCCCTTCAGCCAATCAAAGAGACTGAGGTGAAGGAGGATGAAGACGGCCACCTGTCGGATTGAGCATCAAGCTTGCAGAAACCCTACTCGTCCAATTCCGGATAGTGTCGAAAAATACCCAGCTGGTTGAAGGGCAGGCGCCGATCGGAGGATAGGTAGTCCACCGTCCTTGGGCGCGAGGAAACCGCTTCGTGCAACGCAACCAGGAGTGGGTAGCTCGGTTCAAGTCTCGCCATGACTTGTGGCAACGCATAGCGTAGGCCGGATATCATCTGAAACAACGAAAGGTCCNNACAACGAAAGGTCCACACAGGATATCCCTTTTCCCAGGATAAAGCGTTGCGCTCTGGAGTTTCGTTTAAGCACTTCTTCAAAATAGCCCAAATATTTCGGCAAACGCTCCGATCGGAAAATCCCTGCCCGTCGGTAGGCCTCCGTTTTCTGATCCTCATAGTACAGGCCACCGGCCACGGGGTGATGGATGAGGTGAACTTCCTCAAGCCAGTCGGCGATGGTTAGCTCCAATTGGTGCGCCCATAACCTGCCGGATTCACTCTTCGGCAGGAGGCCGAGACGCGGCCCAAGAAACATCAGGATGTTGGTGGTCTGTCCAATCACTTGTTTGCCGGCCTTTAAAAACGGCGGCGCAAAGGGCGGATGGAGCTCGGAAGGATTGCCCATGAACTTCGCGAGCGCGGCTGCACCCTGACTCGGGTCCCGGGCAACGTCCACGTATTTCGCTCCTCCCTCCTCGAGGGACAGTCGCACAAACTCACCGCGACCCTGAATGCCGGGCCAGTAATAGAGTTCGTAGATCATCAGAGCTCTCCTCTCCGCGTAAGGCTTTTACTGCAGCCATACCATAGCAAGAGGTTTTGATGAGTTCCATTTCTCGACTTCACGGAGAAGAATCTGAATTCCTCCTTGATTCTTGTAAAAAGGCCCATCAAATCGTATAGCATTTCGGATAAGTTGTAGGCTTTTGGAGTCCTAATGGAATTCGGTGTATTTGATCATCTCGACCGAAGCGGCGTGCCCTTGAAAGAGTACTACGAGGAGCGGCTCAGGATCGTCGAAGCCTATGACCGTGGGGCGTTTTATGCGTACCACTTGGCCGAACACCATTCGACCCCCCTTGGGATGGCGCCGTCACCCAGTGTGTTCCTCGCCGCCGTTGCACAGCGTACAAAGCGTCTTCGTTTTGGCCCCATGGTCTATGCGTTGCCCCTTTACCATCCTCTACGTCTGGTTGAAGAGATCTGTATGCTGGATCAAATGAGCGGCGGACGGCTGGAGCTGGGTTTCGGCCGTGGAGCTTCCCAGATCGAACTCGCACTCTACGGGCAAGACGCTGCGAAAGCCCAAAAGGTTTACAGCGAAGGGGTGGAGTTGATTCTCCGTGGCCTTGCGGAAAAGACCCTCACCTTTCAGGGTGAGTTTTTCTCATTCGAAAAGGTTCCCATGGAACTTCAGCCGCTCCAACAACCCCATCCGCCCATCTGGTACGGAGTCCATTCACTGGAAAGCGCGGAGCGGGCGGCTCAAAAAGCCCTGCACATTATTAGTCTCGATCCCGCCAAGGAGACACGTTCCATGGTGGATCGTTATCGTGCCGTCTGGGATGAAACTCACGGCTCGCGCCTGGGCGAGCCCAGGATGGGGATCGGACGTTTTATCGTGGTAGCTGAAAATGAGAAGGAAGCGCTCACGATGGCGCGTCAAGCCTATCTAAGGTGGCATGAGAGTTTTTGCCATCTGTATACGGCTTATGGCAGTCGTCCAAATCATCCCCGACCCGTCGATTTTGATTTGCTCATGGATGCGGGTCTCGGCTGTGCCGGTACACCTGATTCCGTCCGTGCCTTCCTGGCCTCGCAGTTGGCGGAGTCGGGGGCCAACTATCTGGTGGGCCAGTTTGCCTTCGGCGATCTCCCTGCGAGTAAGGTTCTTCACTCTGTGGAGCTCTTCACCCGAAACGTCATGCCTGAGCTGGGACGTCATTGAGCCGAGAAAAGGACTAGCCGCCAGGGGTCGCCTTTACTGTTTCGAAAACATGTATTCAGGGGAAGGGAGAATCACAATGGACGATAAGGAATATCAGGAATTGCTAAAAATCCGCGGTGAGGGTGACGACACAGGAGTCGAGCTCATGAGGCAGCTTGACCCTAAAGGCCTTGCGGGCGTCAAGGCATTTTACGCGGACGCTGTCTTAGGGCGAGACGATGGGGCCGTATCACGCGCCACTAAAGAGATGGTGATCATGGTGTGTGCCGGCGCCCAGCGAAGCTGGGGCGGCATGGCAAGACATATGGCCAAGGCGCTGGACTACGGAGCAAAGCCAAGGGAGATTCTCGAGTTTTTCCAGGCTGCAGCCATCAATGCGGGTGTGCCGGTGCTATGGCGGGGGAGCCAATCGCTGGCACAGGAACTGAAAAAAAGAGGCATGTCATTGGACTGAACTCTAGCCATGAGTTGATGATTGACATCCATTTGGGCAGGGCTTAGGATGCGCATAAAAATAGGCATGTTCCGAGGGCATGGAAGATCTTTCCTAACCATGCTTTGAGGAGGGGAGGGGAACCGGTGAGTGAACCCAAGTATAGATATAACGCAGGTGTGCAGCGGTCGAAGGGACTTCTTGAGCTGACCGCCGCTCTCTATGACGGATCGTTATCCTTTGAGACCACGCGGGGAGCTCAAGGCGCTTTGCAAAGAGACGCGCGATTGGCCTCGCATATTCATATTGCATTGACCGGCGGCCGGGCGCGTCACAGCGATGGTATCGACCTTTCAATCGGTACGGGAGGCTTTCAGGATCTAAAAGCCGTCGCGCAGAAAAAACTATCGCTACTATGGATCAATCCCTCCGTCGCCGTCACCATGGCATACAAGGGCAAGGGGCCTTTTTCAAAACCACTCCCATTGCGGACCGTGGCGGTGTTCCCCTCCTACGACGTTGTAGGCTTTGCGGTCCATGAATCCACCGGCATCACGTCCCTTGAACAAATCAAACAGGAAAAAATCCCCTTGCGTCTATCCACCGGGCGTACCCTCAAGCCGCCGTTTGTGAACGACAGCACGATGTTTTCGGTCAGTGAAGTCATGAAGGCGGCTAAGTTTAGCCTGGCGGACATCCGAAAATGGGGAGGCAAGCTCCAGTCGGTGTTGCGGCCTAGCCATCCGGATCGCCGTGGCGCCATTGAGGATGGTAACATCAACGCGGTTTTTGATGAGGGTATTTTGAGCTGGGGGCAGGCGGCCCTTGAACACGGTTTTCGTTTCCTTCCCGTGGAGGGAGACATCCAGGCCCGAATGGTTGCCATGGGGTATCGACCCGTTAAGATGACCAGCGCCCGGTTTCCCGCTATCCGCGAAGAGGTGCAGACCTTGGATTTCAGCGGTTGGCCCATGGTGGTCCATGCGGACATGCCGGACGACGTGGCCTATGCGTTGTGTGAAGCCATCGAAGCGCGAAAGGATGCCATTCCCACGGACAATTATAAACCCATGAACCTGAGCCAGCTCTGCTCCGATGACGAAGAGACCGCCTGTGAGGTGCCCTTGCACCCTGGAGCCGAGCGGTTCTATCGCGAAAAAGGATATTTGAAGTAAATAAAAAGTAAAAATTAAAAAGTAAAAAGCCGACCGGTTGAATGCGGCTGGCGTGATCTAAAACTGAAATGTAAAATGGGGAACGTTCGCATGGCGACGACGGTCCAAGTAAGTAAAAAGTGAAAAGGCACGAGTTAAAGGTTATCAGGCAAAATACAGAGAATTTTTGGAGGGAATATGTCTAAAGGATATGTTGATGCCGATGGGCACGTCATGGAGAACGATGAGGATATGTTTCGTTACATTGCAGAGCCGTTTAACAGTCGCGGTCCACGCAACATGATACCTAGTCTCGACCACTTTCATACACCGTCTGACGGGACCCCGCGAACTCCCGGGACCTTTGACCGAGACACTGGCCCGGATCAATGGCTGGTCTTCATGGAGCGCACCAAGACGGAGTATGCGGTGCTTTACCCCACAACGGGATTGGCCTATGGAAACGTGGCCTACCCGCAATGGGCAAACGCGTACGCCCGGGGTTACAACGACTACATCCACAACAAATACCTTAAGCGTAGTCCGCGTTTTCAAGCGGTGTCGCTGATTCCTATGCAGAGCGTGCCGAGTGCCGTGACCGAACTGCGCCGCTCGGTGAAAGAATTGGGTTTTATCGGCGCGATGATCCCTTCCAATGGGCTCACCCGCCATGTCAGCCATCCGGAATTTTGGCCCATTTACGAGGAAGCGGAAAAGCTGGGATGTGTTATGGCTGTGCACGGAGGAAGCTACATCAATCTAGGGTTCAATACCTTTACAAAGTTCCCGGCGACCCGTGCTCTTGGGATGCCTTTCCCACTTGCCATTGCCCTTACGGGGATGATGGTGGACGGAGTGTTTGATGAATTCCCAAAGCTAAAATTCGGCTTTATGGAGGGTGGTACAGCCTGGATCCCGCTGGTCATCGATCGACTGGAACGCGAGCTGGAGTATGGCGGGCTGAAGATGAAACGGCAACCGCTTGACTATTTCAAGGATGACCGCATCTTCGTTGGCTGTGAAGGCAACGAAAAGGCGCTGGCTTATGCCATCGATCGTGTGGGGCCCGGTCCCTTCATGTTCGCCTCAGATTTCCCCCATGAAATCTCCATAAACAACTGTATGGAGGAAATCGATGAGATCCTGGAGCGGGAAGACCTGCCACAGGATCAAAAGGCTGCGATCCTGGGAGACAATGCTCGGAGGTTTTACCAGCATTAAACATGACCGCTAGGGATTCCTCCTAATAAAGGAAAGGGAGATCAAATGGCTGTCATTGACGCTGATGCCCATGTTGTCGAGTGGGAACGAACCTGGGAATACCTGGGTGAAGGGGAGCGAGAGTTTGCGCCGCGGGTGATGGTCTATAAAGACCAGCCTGAGGAAGCGACCAAGAACCGGCGGGGCAACGAGTTCTGGAAAGTCGGTGGACGGGTCTTCGCAAAAGATCAGAACATTGGATTCGACACGTCGAGGGAGACCCGGGAAATGGAAGACGTGGAGGCCCGCCTGGCTCATATGGATGAGTTGGGTGTGGACCTGCAGGTCCTGTACCCGAGTCTGTTTTTGAGGGCCCTCACACCTTTGCCCCACGTGGACACTGCCTTGTGTAAAAGCTACAACCGCTGGCTTATTGATATCTGGAAGTCCGGCAAGGGGCGGCTTCGCTGGGTTGTTATGCCTCCTCTTCATTACATTGACAAGGCCATCGAGGAGATAAACATCGGAAAGGAACACGGGGCGTGCGGAGTCTTTATTCGGGGAGTGGAGGGAGACAAGCTCCCAACGGACCCCTATTTTTTCCCTCTTTATGAAGAGGCCAGCCGATTGGATATGCCCATCTGCGTCCATGCCTCCCAGGGCAACCTGGAGATGTTCGATATCTTTGGCCGGGGCGCGAGCCTGGCTCAGTTCAAGTTTGGACCAATCAATTTTTTTGGAAGTCTTATCACCACCGGACTACCCCAGAAATTTCCAGATCTGCGTTGGGCCTTCGTTGAGGTGAGTGCCGAATGGCTGCCCTATGTTATGAACCACCTGGAAATTGGTTACCGGAGGAGGGGGCATGGTTGGCCAGGCCAGAAGATTCTTGAGGACAACCGTATCTACGTGGCCTGTCAGACCAGCGATGACCTGCCGTACATCCTTGAGCACGTAGGGGACGACCACATTGTCCTAGGTACGGACTACGGACACAACGACACAGCATCGGAGATCAACGCGTTGAGGAACCTCAAATCAGACGGGAAAGTCCCCGGAAATTCCATTGACAAAATCCTGGTAGATAACCCGCAGGCTCTTTACCGGCTCTGATTGGCGATCGGGTTGGATGTCTCGGATTAAAGTGATAAGGATAAATTAATGGCAAAGAGCCCAAAACGACGGCTACGAAAGTCGTTAGCTTCTTTTTATAACTTGAATTGCAACCTTCGGCATTTGATCGCTGAATAGGAGGGCAAGGGTATGGTGACTCGGGAAGAGAATGAATTGATGACTCGGGTGGGCAAAGGGACTCCGGGCGGAGAACTGCTTCGCCGCTATTGGTATCCCGTCGCTGTGGCAAAAGAGTTAACAGACGAGAACCCGACAAAGCTCGTCCGTATTCTGGGCGAGGACCTGGTCCTTTTCAAGGACAAGAGCGGTCGGGTGGGACTGGTTGCGGATCGGTGTGCGCACCGCGGTGCATCCCTGGCCTATGGCCGAGTGGAGGAGCGGGGAATCGCCTGCGCCTATCATGGCTGGCTCTACGATGTAAAAGGGGACTGCTTGGAGTGTCCCGCCGAGCCTGCAGAGAGTAAGTTCCATTTAACGGTGAAGCAGACTGCGTATCCGATTCAGAAGTTTGTTGGGTTGTACTGGACATACATGGGGCCGGAACCGGCGCCCCTCATCCCGAAATATGACGTGTGGGCGCGTCCGGATGGTTCGAGGAGAATATCGGTCAAACCGCAACTGGACTGTAACTGGTTTCAAGCCATGGAAAACTCCGTGGACCCCGCCCACCTGCAAATTCTGCACCAGGACGCTGCGGCCAGACGGAGAGAAGTGACGAATACGACCCGCGGGTTGACCGATGACGTCGCAAAATTCGAATTTATTGAAGTCCCCTACGGTATCATGAAGAAACGCACCTATCGGGTAGGCTTCGTGGATGAGCATCCGCTGATATTCCCCAATATATTGCGCCTTGCCAATTACACGCATGTTCGCGTGCCGGTGGACGACACGCACACGCAGATCTACTACATCATCTTTGACCATGCGGAAAATGGAAAGCCGGTTGGAAACGATGATGATCCGCCGGTAGATTATGTGGAGCCATTCAAGAGCCCCGTGGGAGCACGCCATCCGGCCGCCAAGTTCACGCGTATGGACCGGGTAGACGGTCAGGATTACATGGCGTGGGAGACCCAAGGCCCAGTGGCGGATCGGACCACAGAGCGACTGGCCACTTCGGATCGGGGAATCGTGATCCTGCGTGAGCTGTTAAAGAGGGAGATCGCAAAGGTCCAAAACGGACAGGATCCCCTTGGAGTCATTCGGGATCCGGCTCAACATGTTCTAATTGAAACCGGGCTCACCGCGTTCCTCGAAAAGATGCGTGATCGCCGCCAGCAGGAATGGCATCCGGGAGCCACCCAGAGGTGGTCATCTGCAACCCATCCCTGATGATTCTTCCGTGCAAAGCGCTACTGAAGAATTAAGCTAAACGTAGAAAGCCAAAAGCTTGGAACATCAAAGACAGTCGACCTTAGCCAGAGGTGGCTTCGCCTCTGGTTAAGGTTAGCAGTGGACAGGATTGGCCTCTAAACTGATGGCATGAGAGTTGGGCTCTAGTGGTGGAACTATTTCACGTCGGACTCACGGTAAAGAACCTCGAGCGCTCTGTTACCTTCTACCGG
>JABAOH010120777.1_pt3 | contig 10695 bp, 8 predicted proteins | sample 7062181 | NCBI WGS metagenome assembly JABAOH01 (sample SAMN14538630, study PRJNA623070) | marine sediment metagenome | biome: marine biome [ENVO:00000428]; feature: marine pelagic biome [ENVO:01000023]; material: deep marine sediment [ENVO:00002113]; isolation source: pool of 5 deep marine... | reverse complement strand
TCGTCGGTAACGACGGCAGCTGGGCACAAATCGCCCGCGAGCAGGTCAAGATGCTCGGCGACGATGTCGGCACCGTGCTGGCGCGAAGCAATTATCATCAAGTTGCCGAGGCACTGGGTGGCCATGGCATCCTGCTAACGGATAGTGACCGGATCGATGCCGATCTGGATGACGCTCGCCGCGCGCGCGGCGAGGGGCTGCCGGTCCTGATCAATGCCTGGCTGGACAAGACGGATTTCCGCGAGGGCTCGCTATCCATGTGAGCGAGCAACCCGGCTCCGGAAAGCTTCAGTTGTCCCGCAGCGTCAACGTCTCAAGATTCGGATCGGCCAGGATCTCATCTTCGGTGAACGGCAATTGCAGCCACTCGCCGCGCGCATAGAGCTCCGTCTGGTCGTAGTAATGCGGCGAGTCGGCTTCCGGCGATTGTGAGTAGGTCAGAATGCCGCGCGCGTCGGGCGCACCGTCATCATCCCAGGTCACGACCTGGATATAACTGTTGCCGTTAGCGATGGGCGTATAGCCTTTGCCTTTGGTGAAATCCGTATTGATATAGCTGAACATGCCGTGCCGGCCGGGCCCGCCGGGCACCGGAATACGGGCGCCATTGCGTTCCGCGAACTGCACATCACCCCACGGTTTATCCAGCTCGATGTCGGCATCCAGCAGACGCTGTTGCGCCGCCGCCAGCGCGCCGCGGACGCCATTCCGCACGGCCTCGTTGTCGGTTGCGATGCCGCGTGGTGTGTTGACAGGGTCATCCGGATCAAACGGAACGGCGTAGATATCATCAATGTGGTGCGCCACCTCCCAGAATTCAGTCCAGACCTGCATGCCGCGGCTGTCGACGTTGGCCGTGCGGTCCCATTTACGAAGTACGTCGCAGCTCATCGCAATTTCGTCATTGTTTTCACAGATTGCGAGCACGTCGTCGAGCAGCAGTTCCGCGCCGAAATGCCGGTGGCTGAGCAGAAGTGACTGAATATCGTCGGCCTCGAGCTTGCTGCCCTGTTCCAGGTATTCATTGAGGAATACGAGGCCGGCGCGTGTACGCAAAGTGCGCGCTGTCCGCTCCGGACCGATCGTCGGCAGGTAGCCCTCGAGCGGCTCGTCGGGATTTGACAGCCAGTAACTGTCGTTGGAATTCGTGAAATAACGCGTGCTCGTTGCGCGAGGCATGTCATCGGCTGGCAGGTTGCCCGGGACGGTGCTCCGCGGATCGTCGCGCCAGTCACAGTCAGGACTCGAGCCATCGAGTATGAGGACCTGCGGCGGCAAGCCGCTCACCTCGCGCCGACAATTTGTGAGGATGTTCATATCGAGATGCGGCGTCGACGATATGTCCGCATAAAACGCGTTGCCATGACGGTCGGCAGCGATCGTATTGACGAAGAAAATGCCCTGCTTGCTGATCGCCGCTTCGACATCGGCGACTGACGCCGCGCTCTGCAATGCCTCGTAAGTGGCAAATGCTGCGTGGTTGTTCAGGATGGCGTCGCGAACGGCATAAGCACGCGTCGAGGTCCACGGCAGCGTGTCACTGACGAGAACAGGCCCGTGATGCGTCATGTAGATGGTTTGCTGGCTGTCGTCCGCCTCGAGCGGCACCGCAACCTCGATCCGTTCGATGTCGCGGTACTCTTCACCATAGCGGTACTGCATCGGGTTTTCGGGGTTGAGTTCGAGCTCGAACAGTGTCAGACGGAGCGCCGTCGATACGGTATGCGTCCAGGCGATGTCCTTGTTGAATCCAATCACGACAAAGCTTCCCGACAACAGGCTTGCGCCCATAGTGTCGATCTCGCCCGGGATGGTCGTGTGAATCATGTGAAAGCGTGCAGGACCGTGCCAGGGGTAATGTGGATTGCCGAACAGGATGCCTTTGCCCGACTGCGTCAGGTCGCTGCCCAGCGCGATCGCATTACTGCCGATCCCGCGGGGCATGTCGTAGTCAAGCGTCAGTGCAGCAACCGGTTCCCCTGGCGGCGCCGCGGCGGCGATTCCGGCTGCGAAGTTGCCCGTGCCGTAGCGAATGCCGACAGCAATGAACGTCCGGCCGAGTTCGAGTTCGCTGATCGGCCGCACCCACTTCTCCCCGGCACAGGCCGCGGGGAGTTTGTCGCGGTTGTCGTCGACGAATCGGTTGTAGCCGGCGACAAAGCCAGCGGTATATGAGCGCATGTTCTCGGACATCGCCGCAGCATTTCTTTGCACCCTTTCCTGCGTGACGATCGCGCGGTGGAATGTGTCGCTGGCGAGATGCTCGCCAGTCGCACCGAAGTCGGCCGACAGCGTGCCGTTCGCCCTGGCGATCTCGCGCGCAAACACGCAGATGCCATCATTCGCCGTGGCATACGCGAATCCGTACCCCAGGCTGCCCCAGTCGTCCGCCTTGACGTGCGGGATACCGTAACTCGTCCAGCGAATGTCGACGTTGTACCGGTCGCCGGTATCGGCCATACAGCCGAGCAGCATTGCCGATACCCATAGCAACAGAATCTGACCCTTTAAGCGCGGTAGCAAAAGCCCCGAAGTTATTCTTGTGATCCCTCGATAATTAAATAGTGCCGCCATTAATCAAGTGCTCCGCAGTCATAGAAGGTGATTGAGATTGTGCTTTTTTGGAGAGCGGATTGTAGCGTGGATCCGCCTCGGCGAGTTCCGCCGATTCCGTACCGTAGGCCCGGTCTTATCGCCAGTGATGGCAGTGGGCAATATCCCAATTGCAGAATCGAGCTAAAAAATGGGAAAATTAGCCGCTCCTGTGCAGTGACGAGGCCAAGCATGACCAATTCGACTGACGCCCTGTTGCAGGAGATCGAGTCTTTTTGCCGGCATACCCACATCGCCGAGTCGACGTTCGGCCGGCACGCGATCAATGACGGCAAGCTTTGCTCGAGACTGCGGGCTGGCAAAGGCGTGACGCTCGCCACGGCGGAACGCATACGAACCTACATTCGCGATAATCAGCCCGGCGCGGAAAAAGAGGGCACGGACGAGCCGGATCGGGTCGCGCGTCCACTGGATCCCTATCCGCCCGACCCGCGAGAGGCCGTCAGCGCCGTGCCCGACCGGCCGTTTCGGTTTTACGACAACCGGCAGAAATACCTGGCCTTCGTCAATACCTGTAACGAAAAGCGCCAGGTCGCAGAGCGAGCGGCGCGGGAGCTCGTTCACCTGAAACCGAATCCACCGGCACTGCGGCTGTTCGATGCTGGCATGGGTGACGGAACCGTGCTGGGGCGCCTGCTGCGTGCGACCCACCAGCGTTATCCCACGCTGCCGTTCTACGTGGTCGGCAAGGAAATCAGCCTCGAGGACATTCGTCTGAGTCTGCAGATTCTGCCGGACCGAATGGTTGAACATCCGTCCACCGTCTTCGTATTCACAAATCTGCATTACCGCGAAGCGCCATGGCTGATGCCGCTCGATGTCAATAAGGCTGCCGCGCTAAATTGGAAGGAAGTCGAACTCGAAGGAACATCGGCTTTCGAGTTCGGGCGGCAGCTGGACGAACTCGACGACCATCTCGTCGACGCCTGGCAGGCGACCACGAGCCAGAAGACCGGCAACCCGTTGTACGTGCGTCCTTCTGTGCTGATCATGTATCGCAAGGATCACAAGTTCCTGCTGGACTCTGTTATTCCGCGGCGCGGCCAGAGCTTCGCAGACTATGATCTCGTAGTCGCTTCGCAGCCGTGGCGCGCGCGTATGGACGCGGATTTCAAAGCGAAGTTCGTGCTCGCGCCACTCTCCAGAGCTCTGCGAGCGGGCGGTCGTCTGCTGGCCGTACAATCGTTTGGCCGCGACGCCGGCCTCGAAATCATCAGGGAAATATGGCCAGACGAAGATCCGTTCCAGGTCAATCGTCACGATCTGCTCAAGGCGCTAAAAAACACGCTGAAGGGCGAGGCGCGCGACTACAACTTCAATGCTTACTCTGATTCGAAGGCAATCTTCCAGTACAAGATGCACACCCTGCCGGATGAGATCGCTGACAGCATTGGTACGAGTACCTTGTTCGCCGCCTGGAACGCGGCCGTCTACGTTGCCCAGATCGAGGACCAGAAACTCGAGCATGCGCTCCACAACTCGGAATACCTCGAGTCGACGGCGCAGGTGCTGCAGCGCCACAATGGCCTGTGGTTCAACGACGAGAGCTTCATAATCTCCCGTAAATCCGGGTAGCTGACAGCCGGCTTCCGGGCTTGCCAGTCACTGAATTCGGCGTGGTCGTCAGATGCGTGTCGTGCGCGCGGCAGGCGCCCGAACCGATTTTCCTTACAATCGGTGGATGAGGCCGACGTTCCAAGACTTTCCGGGGATTTGAATATGCTGACAGTCGCAATGGTTGGATGTGGGGCAATTGGCGGAGCGGTCGCTCGCTACCTGGCGAACCACGACAACGTCAGAATTACCGCGGCGATCATCGAGCCGGGCATGGAGTCGCGCGCACGCGAAGTCTTTGGCGAGGAAGTGGAGATAGGCCATGTCTTCGACGATATTGCGACTTCGGTCGACCTGGTGGCCGACTGCGCGGGTCACCCCGCTCTGAGGCAGCATGGGGAAGCGATCCTTTCCCGAGGCGTCGACCTCGTTTCCGTATCCTCCGGCGCATTGGCCGATAGTGACTTGTATGATCGGCTGGCTGCCGCTGCGCGACGCGGTGATTCACAGCTACGGGTGGTCTCGGGCGCCATCGGGGCCCTTGACGTGCTGTGCGCAGCCAGCATCGGCACGCTGACCAGGGTCACGTACCGTGGTCGAAAGCCGCCGCAGAGCTGGCGAGGCTCTCCTGCCGAAACGAAACTCGATCTGGATACGCTTTCCGAGGCCGCGATCCACTTCAGCGGCAGCGCCCGAATTGCGGCGCTGGAATATCCCAAGAATGTCAACGTGGCCGCATCGGTAGCGCTGGCAGGCATCGGTTTCGACGAGACCACGGTTGAACTCATTGCAGATCCGGCCCTCGAGCGCAACATTCACGAAGTCGTCGCCGAGGGGGAGTTTGGTCGTTTCGAATTCCAGATAGAGGGCAGGCCACTGCCCGACAACCCTCGTTCATCGGCGATTGCGGCGATGAGCGTGGCGCGTGAGATACTAAGGCCCACGACGCAAATCGTAATTTGATGGAGGAGTAAGAGACAATGGCGAGACTTGCTGCTTTCAACTTTCAAGCCTGGATCGACGAGCACCGGCATCTCCTGAAGCCGCCGGTAGGCAACAAGCAGATCTGGGAAGACGCCGGCATGATGGCGTTCGTCGTCGGCGGTCCGAACCAGCGTACCGACTACCATGACGATCCGGTCGAGGAGTTCTTCTACCAGCTTGAAGGCGACATGGTGCTCAAGGTCTTTGATCAAGGCGAGTTCTATGACGTCGTGATTCGCGAAGGCGAGGTCTTCATGTTGCCGCCACATGTTCGACACTCGCCGCAGCGCCCGATGGCGGGGAGCGTCGGACTGGTCATCGAGCCCAAGCGACCTGCCGGCGCGAAGGACGCCTTCGAATGGTACTGCTTCGAGTGCGGCAGCCTCGTGCACCGCGTCGAGGTGCTGCTGAAGTCCATCGTTGATGATTTGCCGCCGCTCTACCAGGCGTTCTATGCCGATGACGAAGCGCGCACGTGCCCCGATTGCGGCGCCAGGCACCCGGGCAAAGAAGTTCCCGAAGGCTGGGTATCGCTCCCCGAGCAGGGCTGACGGGGCGTAATGCAGTACGAATCGACACTCGAGTTCGCCCGGGCACAGGACGAGGCCGATCCACTGCAGGCCTGTCGTGACCGTTTTTACTTTCCGTCCCTGGGTACGCCCGAGATTGTATATTTCACGGGCCATTCGCTGGGGCTGCAGCCGAAGACCGTGCGGGGCGCTGTCGAGCTGGAACTCGACGAGTGGGCAAAATACGGCGTCGAAGGCCATTTTCATTCCACGAATCCGTGGTACAGCTACCACGAGCGCCTGACACCGCCGATGGCCGGGATCGTCGGCGCCGAGGAGTCGGAGGTCGTCTGCATGAACTCGCTGACGACCAATATCCACCTCTTGTTCGTCTCGTTCTACCGCCCGACCCGGAAGCGCTACAAGATCATCAGTGAAGCGAAAATGTTCCCGTCGGACCGTTACCTGCTGGAGACGCAGACGCGGTTCCACGGATTCGATCCCGAGGACGCCATCATCGAGGTCGCGCCCAGGGATGGCGAGCGACTGATTCGCGAAGAAGACATCCTGGACACGATTAATAGCCATGCGGACGAGGTCGCACTCGTCTTTTTCGGCGGCGTCAATTATTTCACGGGTCAACTGTTCAATATGCAGCGGCTGACCGAGGCCGCGCACGCCGCCGGCGCCGTTGCCGGATTCGACCTCGCGCACGCGGCGGGCAACGTGCCCCTGTCGCTGCATGACTGGGACATCGACTTTGCCGCGTGGTGCTCCTATAAGTACCTGAACTCGAGCCCGGGCAACGTCGGCGGGATATTCGTTCACGAGCGTCACGGGCGGAACTTCGAGCTGCCGAGGTTTGGCGGCTGGTGGGGTCATGACAAGAAGACGCGATTCCAGATGAAAAGCGGATTTCAACCCATGGAGGGCGCCGAAGGCTGGCAGCTCAGTAACGTGCCGATCCTGGGTATGGCGGCAATGAAGGCATCACTCGACGTCTTCGCCGAAGTCGGCATGCCCGCGCTGCGCGAGAAGAGTGCAAAACTCACGGGGTACCTGGAGTACACGGTCGACGAGCTGGCATCGGAGTTTCCGGATGCCCACATCAGCATTATCACGCCACGTGACCCGGACCAACGCGGTTGCCAGCTATCGATCGACATCGCCGGGCGTGAACGCAAGCTGTTTGACGCGATGATTCCGGCAGGCGTGATCGCGGATTATCGTGAGCCCTGCATTATTCGCATGGCGCCGGTCCCGCTCTACAATTCGTTTGAAGACGTGTACACCTTTGGCCAGATAATGCGTGGTCTATTGGCTTAGGGGCATCCGGTGACGACAAGAGGAAAATTCACAGTGGCAGGCGGTGGACCGGTAGGGTCGTTGCTCGCGATCCTGCTGGCACGGCACGGCTACCAGGTCGGGCTGTACGAGGGGCGTCCGGACTCTCGCGTGACTAATATCTACCAGGGCAAGTCGATCAACATTGCGCTCTCCGACAGGGGATGGCACTCGCTGGCACAGATCGGCATTGGCTCGGACGCCAAGGACCGGGCGATCCCGATGTATCACCGTGCAATCCACGGCGTGGATGGCGCGCTCAGCGAGCTACCGTATGGCAAGGAAGGCGACGCCATCTGGTCGGTCTCGAGAGGCGGCATCAACGAGCAACTGCTCGATATCGCCGAGCGCGAGCCGAATGTCGAGACACACTTCGAGCACCGGCTCGTCAATGTCGATTTCGAAACAGCGAGTGCCGTTTTCCAGGTTCAAAGTAAGCACGAGCTCACTGTCGAGGCGGATTATCTTTTCGCTGCGGATGGCGCAAACTCGAAAGTGCGCCGCCTCGCGCACAATCTGCCGAGGTTCAGCTATAGCCAGACCTACATGCCACAGAGTTACATCGAGCTGAATATTCCTGCGAATCCGGACGGGTCGCACAAGCTGGAAAAGAACGCGCTGCACATCTGGCCGCGCAAGCATTTCATGCTGATCGCGCTACCGAACCCCGACGGGTCATTTACCTGCACGCTGTTCCTCAACTATTCGGGCGACCCTTCATTCGAGTCGCTTCAGCAGCGAGCGGACGTGGAGCAATTCTTCAACGAGAACTTCGGCGATGCGATGGAGCATCTCGAAGACCCCGTCGATACGTTCATGGAAAAGACAGCGTCACCCTTGTTTCTCGTTCATGTATTTCCGTGGTCCTTCAACTGCAGGGTCGGCCTGATCGGTGATGCGGCCCATGCCATCGTGCCGTTCTATGGCCAGGGCATGAACTGCGGGTTCGAGGACTGTGCCGAATTGAACCGCCTGATCGCGGCAAACGATTATGACTGGGACAAGATCTTTCCGGCGTATGAAAATGCGCGTAAGCCCAACGGAGACGCGATCGCGGAATTATCCAGACGCAATTTCATCGAGATGAGTGACCTGTCCGGCGACAAGCTGTTCCAGCTGCGAAAAATGATCGAGGCGAAATTCAGCCGCCGCTTCCCCGAACTGTGGACGCCGCTGTATTCAATGGTGACGTTCTCGCCCGAGGTGCCGTATTCGGAGGCGCTCCGGGTCGGTGACGAGCAGCGGAGCATCATGGACCAGATCATGCAGATCCCGGATATCGAATCGGACTGGGACGAACAATACGTCATGGATCGATTGCACGATCTGTCAATCGAGACATTTGGAGAGCGGCAATGAGCAAAGAACCGCAAAATTACAGAGAGATTGAAAAGACGATACACACCGATCTCGAGGACAAGATGACCTATGGCAAGTACCTGCACTTGCCGGAGGTCCTGAATGCCCAGCACAGGATCTCGGACGAACACGACGAGATGCTGTTCATCATCATTCACCAGGCGAGCGAGCTCTGGCTGAAGCTCGCCGGACACGAGGTTGAGGCGGCGATACGCAATATCAGGGACGAGGACTTTCGACACGCGTTCAAGGTGATTGCCCGCGTCAAGCTCATCCTGATGCAGCTCACCCAGTCGTGGTCGATACTCGCGACGATGACGCCTGTCGACTACCTCAAGTTTCGCGACGACCTCGGCCCGGCTTCCGGCTTCCAGTCTTACTGCTACCGCAAGCTGGAGTTCCTGCTTGGCAACAAGAACAAGCGGCTGGTCGATGTGCACCGGCACGACCCGGAGGTGTATGACGAGCTCATGCGCGTGCTCACGGAACCGAGCCTGTATGACGTCGTGCTCCGTACCTTGAAGAATGCGGGTTTCGATATTGACGAGCGAAAGCTCGAGCGCGATTTCAGCTTGCCCTACGAGCCCGACGATTCAGTCAAGGCCGCCTGGTTCGAGATCTACCGCAACCCCGACAAGTACTTCGAGCTGTACGAGCTTGCCGAAAAACTCGTCGACATCGAAGATGCGTTCCAGAACTGGCGATTCAAGCACATGTACACGGTGCAGCGAATCATCGGCAGCCGGCGCGGCACCGGTGGGTCATCCGGCGTGCCGTTCCTCAAGAAAGCGATCGATACGAGTTTCTTCCCGGAGCTGTTTGCGATCAGGACCGATCTCTGAGTAGTCGAGTCACACGATCGACATACTGTGCGAGATGTTCTTGACGATCATGTAGTTGTGCAGGCCTTCGGTGCCGCCTTCACGGCCATAGCCGCTTGATTTCACGCCGCCGAACGGCGTCTCCGGCAGGGACGCTTCCAGTGTGTTGATCGACACATTGCCGGCCTCGATGCCCTCGATCATGCGGTCGACGTAGTCCGCGCGGTTGGTGAAGCCGTAGGCGGCGAGGCCGTAGGGCACCGAGTTCGCCTTCTCGATGCCCTCATCGAGCGATGCCACCGGGTTGATGACAGCCAAGGGGCCGAAGGGCTCCACCTGCATCACCTGTGCGGTGTCCGGCACATTGGCCAGCACGGTCGGTTCGAAGAAGTAGCCTTTCTCGCCCATCTTCTTACCGCCAGTTCTGAGCTCCGCGCCCTGCGCAACCGCGTCTTCAACCAGCTCCGCGAGTGCCGCGGGCCGGCGTTCGTTGGCGAGCGGCCCCATCTCGACACCTTCATCGAAACCGTTGCCGACAATTGTCGCGGCGGCGCGGCGGACGAAAATCTCGGTGTACTCGTCGAAAATGCTCTCGTGCACGAAGAAACGTGTGGGCGACGTGCAGACCTGGCCCGCATTGCGCATCTTTCGCTCGGCGCCGCTGATGGCGGCCGCCTCGACGTCGGTATCCTCGCAGACGATGACCGGGGCATGACCGCCCAGTTCCATCAGGACCGGCGTCATGTGTTGCGCCGCCAGCGTGGTGAGGTGCCTGCCAATCGCGGTCGAGCCCGTGAAGGCCACGAGCCGTACCGGGTCCTGGCGGATCAAATGGTCGGAGATCTCCGCAGGCGTGCCAAACACGAGGTTCAGCACCCCGGGGGGCAGCCCCGCGTCGTGCAATGCCCGGGCAATGTGCAACGCGCCGGCGGGCGTCTCTTCGGCCGCCTTGAGGATGATCGAACAGCCAGACGCAATGGCGCCAGCCACCTTGCGGCACGGCTGGCTCATCGGGAAATTCCAGGGCGAAAATGCCGCAACGATGCCGATCGGCTGATGATGCACGATATATCGAATGCCCCGCGCACTCGGAATGACGCGACCATAGGTGCGCGTCGCTTCCCCGGCGTCCCATTCGAAAAATTCGCAACCGCGGATGACTTCGAGCCGGGCCTGGGGGAAGGGCTTGCCGTGTTCCGTGGTTATCGCAGTGGCGATCTCATCTTGTCGCTCGCGCATGATTGCCGCTGCCTTGAGCAGAACATTGGCCCGCTCGACCGGCGCCGCTGCCCGCCAGGTCTCGAATCCCTTTTCAGCCGCTTCCAGCGCATCGTCGAGGTCACTCTTTTCGGCGTGCGGAAGACGGCCGATCTCCTCCTCCGTCGCTGGATTGACGACGGCGAGGTCGTTGGCGGTCTTGCGCCATTCGCCATTGATATAAAGATGCAGGTCCGGATAAGTACTCATAGGAGCAGTCGGGTAGGATATAGAGGCCCGATTATAAGAGAGGT
>JABAOH010179537.1_pt1 | contig 10696 bp, 10 predicted proteins | sample 7062181 | NCBI WGS metagenome assembly JABAOH01 (sample SAMN14538630, study PRJNA623070) | marine sediment metagenome | biome: marine biome [ENVO:00000428]; feature: marine pelagic biome [ENVO:01000023]; material: deep marine sediment [ENVO:00002113]; isolation source: pool of 5 deep marine... | reverse complement strand
ATCGAGAACGGTCGCGTGCTCGACGGCACGGGCAGCGAGGCGTTCGCTGCCGACGTCGTCGTGGTCGGCGACGAGATCGTGTTCGTCGGCGATGCCGCGTTCACGGATGCTGACCGCGAGGAGCGGGTCGTCCGGAGTATCGACGCTGCCGGCCGCATCGTCGCGCCGGGCTTCATCGACCTGCATTCGCACGGCGACCCGCTCGAGACGCCGAAGCTGGAAAATTTCCTGGCGATGGGCGTCACGACGATCACGCTCGGACAGGACGGTTCGAGCCCGGACGTGCTGCCGCTGTCCGACTGGATGGACGAAGTGGCCGCGAACGGGATCGGCACGAATCTCGCCATGTTCATCGGCCACGGCACGCTGCGCACGCAGTCGGGTATCGGCATGTCGGGCTCGCCGCCGCCCGAAGACCTGCAGCGCATGCTCGACATGCTGGACGAGGCGCTCGATTACACCTTCGGCATGAGCACCGGGCTCGAATACAACCCGGGGCTGAATGCCGACACCGCCGAGCTGCGGGCGCTGGCGCGCGTGGTCGGCGACCATGACCGCATGATTATGAGCCACATGCGCAACGAGGACGACGACCAGCTCGAAGCCTCGATCGCGGAGCTCCTCGAGCAGGGTGAGGACGCCCGCGTGCACATCTCCCACCTGAAGTCGGTGTATGGTCAGGGATCGGCGCGCGCGGAGCAAATTCTTGGAATCCTCGAAGACGCGCGCGCCAGCGGGACCGACATCAGCGCCGAGATCTATCCGTACAGCGCCAGCTATACCGGCATCGGCATCGTGTTCCCGGTGTGGGCCAAGACGCAGGAACAGTTCGATGTCGCGAAGGTCGAGCGCCGCGACGAGCTTGCCGAATACCTCCGCAACCGGGTGAACCAGCGCAACGGTCCGGAGGCAACGTTGCTCGGAACAGATCCATGGACCGGCAAGGCCCTGGCCGACGTCGCCCACGAGATGGAGATGCCGTTCGAGGACGTATTGATCGACGTCATCGGCCCGGGCGGCGCTTCCGGCGCCTACTTCGTCATGAACGACGAGTTGCAGACACGCTTGCTGCAGGATCCGAACGTCGGCGTCTGCTCCGACGGCAGCCCGACCGGGTTTCATCCGCGGGGTCACGGCACGTTCGCGAAGATCATCGAGACCTATGTCGTCGACAGGAATGTCCTGAGCCTGCCGCAAGCCGTCGCGAAAATGACGTCGTTTGCCGCGGGCGTCCTGGGCATTGAGGACCGGGGCCGGCTCGAAGAAGGCCTGGCCGCCGATATCGTCATCTTCGATCCGCAGCGAGTCAGGGCGACCGCGAGCTATCCCGATCCCCTCAGGCTCGCCGACGGCTTCGATGTCGTCATCGTCAACGGCAAAGTTGCGCGCGAACGCGGTGCGCTCGACGAAGCGTTGCATGGACGCGTGCTGAGACCTGAATGACGTCCCCGGTGATCGAAACGGACGGTCGCGCCATCGTGCTCGACCTGGGCATCGGGGCGACGCTTTACGGCCAGCCCGTCGCCGGGCTCGCCGTCGACGAGCTGTCGGCGCTGATCGATCGCAGCATGGCGGACGCGGGCACGGGATTCGCTTTCGGGCGCTGGGCCGAGCCGCGAGAACTGTATACGACCGACAGTTTTGCGAGCGACACGGAGGAGAGGCGGACGATCCATCTCGGGATCGACCTGTTTTGTTCGGCCGGGACCCCGGTGCACACGCCGCTGGACGGCGTCGTCGAATACGTCGCCAACAATGATCGCGAGCTGGACTACGGGCCGCTGCTAATCCTGCGGCACGCCGATTTTTCCACCCTTTATGGGCACCTGTCCCTCGACTCGCTGCAGCGGGTTCGCGCTGGCCAGGCGGTAGCGGCCGGGGAACAGGTCGCCGCCGTCGGCGCGCCGCCGGTCAACGGCAACTGGCCGCCGCACCTGCACTTTCAGCAGATCAACGACCTCGAGGGCCTCGGCGTCGATTTTCCCGGCGTCGCGCTGAAGAGCGAGCTCGACCGCTGGCTGGCCCTGAGTCCCAGTCCGGCAAGATTCTTCCCGGAGATGGATGCCGCATTGCTGGAGTACGACGCATGCAATTGATCGGCTACCTGGATTCGCCCTTCGTACGTCGAGTTGCCGTCACGGCAAATTTGCTGGGCATCGGGTACGAACATCGCGAGCTGTCGATCTTTCGTGACTTCGAGGCGTTCAGCGCGCTCAGTCCGCTCGTCAAGGTGCCGACGCTGGTCTGCGACGATGGCCAGGTAATCGTCGACTCCGGCCTGATCATCGACTACCTCGAGGCGCGTGCGGGCGACAGCAGCCTGATGCCCGCGGACGAAGCGAGCTACGTCCGGGCATTGAGCGTCATCGGCACGGCCTTGGTCGCCAATGAAAAGATCGTGCAGCTGATCTACGAACTCGAAGCCCGCCCCGCCGAGCTGCAACACGCCGACTGGATCAGCCGCGTGCAGACGCAGCTGACGGGCGCTTTCGACCTGCTGGAGCAGCAGTTCGCCGACGTCGATGGCTGGCTGTTTGGCGAGCAGATCGGCCAGGCCGACATCACCGCGGCGATCGCCTGGGCGTTCGCGCAATTTCGCTACCCGGAGCGGGTGCCGGCCGGGCAATATCCGGCGCTGTTGGCACTGTCACAAAGGGCCGAGTCGTTGCCGGAATTCGTCGCCTGCCCGATCGACTGAAAAGTGGGGTCGAACCGCACTTTTCAGTTTCTGAAGAAAAGTACGGTTCGACCCCACTTTTCATTTCAGATCGCATAGCATCACATTGTGGTTTTCGCCGTGTTGCGGTGGCATTGCATAGTCAGGACAATGCCTGTCCCCGATGTCGCGGAGCAGCCAGTTGATCAATACGGATGTCGTCATTGTCGGAGCCGGTCCCTGCGGCCTGTTCCAGGTGTTCGAGCTCGGCTTGCTGGGCCTCAAGGCCGAGGTCGTCGACTCGATCCGGCAGGCGGGCGGCCAGTGCACCGAGCTCTACCCCGACAAGCCGATTTACGACATCCCGGCGATTCCCGTCTGTACGGGCGACGAGCTGACCGCGGCGCTCCTCAAGCAGATCGAGCCCTTCGATGCCGGCATGCACCTGGGCGAGGAGGTGCAGGTGGTCGAGCGCCAGGACGACGACAGCTTCCGGGTCGCGACCAGTGGCGGCAAGGAGTTCATCTGCAAGGCCGTGGTCATCGCGGCCGGTGTCGGCTCGTTCCAGCCACGACCGATCCGCCTGCCCGACGTCGACGACTACACGGACAAGTCGCTGCACTACCGGGTCAAGGACCCGTCGCAATTCCACGGCAAGAAGCTCGTCATCCTGGGCGGCGGCGACTCGGCGCTCGACTGGGTGCTGGAGCTGGCCGACAAGGCGGAACGCATCACGCTGGTGCATCGCCGCGACGAATATCGCGCCATGCCTGACTCGGTCAACAAGATGAAGCAACTCGTCGCCGACGGCGTCATCGATGAAATCACGAGCGCCAAGGCGACGGCCTTGAAGGGCGCGGACGGTCAGCTGAGTTCGATCGTCATCCAGCCCAAAGAGGGCGATGCCGTCGAGGTCGAGGCGGACCAAGTGCTGGTGTTCTTCGGTCTTGCGCCCAAGCTCGGTCCGATCGCCGACTGGGGGCTCGACATCAATCGCAAGACGATCAACGTCGATACCGAAAAGTTCGAAACCTCGGAGCCGGGCATCTACGCGGTCGGCGACATCAACTTCTATCCCGGCAAGAAGAAGCTGATCCTTTGCGGATTCCACGAAGCGGCGCTGGCGGCTTTCGCGATCAAGCAGCGCATCGAGCCCGACAAGAAGGTGCACGTCCAGTACACGACCACCAGCCCGATCATGCACGAGCGGCTGGGGGTCGAGGATAGCGTGGACTAGCAGGACGCCTGGAGAGCGCTGAGCGCCTCGGCGAAGCCCGTCAAATCGAAAGTCACCACGACCGGTCCTTCCGAGTAGGGCGACACATCCACCGTCAGCACGCTGGCGCCCTGCAGCGCGTCGAGCAGTCTGCGTGTGTCGTCAGGCGACGGGCTCAGCGTGACTTGCTCGCTGCCGTCGACCTTCCACTTGAGCCACATGAACTTGCCGTCGTCCGCCTTGAAGCCGACCTCGGTGCTGAACGCGGAAATGAATCTTCCCCAGTCGATACGCGCCGTGATCGCGGGATCGCCGGGCGCGCATTGAAACATCATGCGCGGCGTTACCTCGTTCTGTGCGTATTCGTCCTTGATCGTGTTGCCGGCGTCGCTGGCAATCGATTCGACCTCACCTGATTCGCGCATCCATTCTGCGGCAGCCTGTGTCACCCACAGGCTTGCAACAATCATGACCAGCATCCTTCGCATCACTTGTTTGTCCCTCAGCGCCGCAGCGCACCCTTGATAGCGCCCTCGACGAGGTTCAGCGCGGCCTGGCGGCTGCGGCCGTCCTTGTCGCGATTGAATGCCGGCGTCGACGCGATGCCGAGGGCAACCGTCTTCGGATTCTCGAACATCACGCCGATGGCGGCGCCGAGAGCGACGCTGCTCGGTCCGTTCGGCACGGTGAGGCCATGTCCCGGTACCTCGTCCGGTTCGAGTACGTCCATGTCGACGTGGACATAGACGACATCGACCTCGTCAGCCAGCGCGTTGAACTGCTCACGGAAATTGTCATTGATCTCGCGGATGTCCTCCACGGACACCTGGCGCACTTCGTACTCGCGGAAGCGGTCCGCCTCCAGCGGGTCGAGGTCCCTGACGCCGCCCCACATGATGTGGCTCATCGGCAGCGGCTCCTCGAGTCCCGTCGTGCGGCGGATATTGTGCAGCGCATGTCCCGCGGCGATGGCCACCGGCATGCCGCCCAGCATTCCGGACAGGGTGGTCTCCGGCGTATTGAAATCGCCGTGGGAATCGTAGAACACGAGGCCCACCTTGCGACTGTTGCCGTCCTCGTCGTACTTCAGGCCGGCCAGCATGCCGAGAAGACCGTTACAGTTGGCTTCGAGGCCGACAGTGATGAGGTCGTCCTGCAGACCTTCGCGGACTCGCTCTGCGAAGTTCGCGTTCGCGAGCGCCATGCGGTTCCACTCGCCGTACTGCCTTTCCTGCTCGGGCTTCAGCCGGATGTCCTGCACCGGCCGGACCAGTTCGCCGCCCCAGCCCTCGATCAGTCCCTCGATCCCGGCCGCGTGGATGTAGTCCGGATTCGTCGACAGCTCCGGCAGGTTGCGCCCGCCGCCATACGGATTCTTGATGACATCGACCTTGATCGTGTCCGCCGCCGTGACCGCGACCGGCGCACAGGCGACGATGGCGGCAAGCAGCAAACGGCAACCCGTCATTCAGCAGACTCCGCGCCCGGATCCTCCAGTTGCGGGTAATCGATGCCGAGCTGCTCGAGATAGGTGTCGTACTTCGCGGGGTCGTAGTAGTACTTGCTGAGTTCCTCTTTGTAGGTATTCATGATCCCCGTGTTCTTCTCGATCGCCGGCGGATCGTCAGGCCCGATGAACGGCATATAAGTTTCGTTGGCCGTCTGTTCATCCCGGAAATAGGTCCAGGCGTTTTCCAGCAGCTGCTCGTCCTGGATCATGTCGAGCATCGTCGCCGCGACCACTTTGGCGCCGGCGGTAGCGCCCTTGTGTGCCACGGGCGTCGCCATCGCAATGGCGCTGGACCAGTGATGACCCGTCCTGCCCTCGATATTTGACGGGAAGCGGAAGTTCACCGTTGGTACGTTCCAGGACACGTCGCCGATGTCGTCCGAGCCGCCCGACTTCGGTTCCTCGAGCGGTTCCTCGATGGCCTCCACCTCGGTCTTCAGGCCGATGATCTCCTCGGCCTCCATGAATTCCTGGAAGGCGCGCGCAAAGCGCTGGTCGTCATCCGACCATTCGGGCATGCCGACCGCCCGCATGTTCCGGTGCATCGCTTCGGCGATCGGCTTGTTGTAATGCCGCGGGTAGGCCGCGCCGACGATGCGACGCGACACGGTCGTGTCGGTCATCTGTGCCGCGCCTTCGGCGATCCGCTGTAGCGTGGCGAAGTTTTCGCGGATGTAGTCGGCCGTGATCTCGCGGATGAAATACCAGACGGTCGCTTTCGATGGGACGACGTTCGGCTGGTCGCCGCCGTCGACGACGACGTAGTGCGAGCGTTGCAGCGGGCGCAGGTGTTCGCGCCGGTAGTTCCAGGCGATGTTCATGAGCTCGACCGCGTCGAGCGCGCTGCGCCCTTTCCACGGATCGCCGGCGCCATGTGCGGCCTGGCCGTCGAACGTGTACTCGACCGAGATCAGGCCGGTGCCGCGCGCCTGGCCCCAGCCGACCGCCATCGAGTCGTCGACGTGGGTGAAGATGACAGCGTCGACGCCTTCATAACGACCGTCGCGCGCAAACCATGCCTTGGTCGCGACCAGTTCCTCGGCGATGCCGGGCCACAACACGATGGTGCCCGGCAGCTCCTCGCGCTCCATCAGCTCCTTGACGGCCAGCGCCGCCGTGACGTTGACTGCCTGCCCGGAATTGTGGCCCTCGCCGTGGCCCGGCGCGCCTTCGACCATTGGCTGGCGGTAGGCTACGCCCGGCATTTGCGACGATTTCGGGATGCCGTCAACGTCCGAACCCAGGGCGATGACCGGCTTGCCACTGCCCCAGGTCGCCCACCAGGCGCTCGGTATCCCCGATACGCCGTACTCGACGGTGAAACCGTTCGACTCGAGGATCTCGGTCAGGTAGCGCTGGGTCTCGAATTCCTGGAAACCCAGTTCTGCAAAGGAGAACAGGCTGTCCACGATCTCCTGGGTCAGTTTCTGGTTGTCGCCGACGATTTCGACGGCTTCCGCTTTCAGCCCGGTCAGCTCGGGCGGCGGGCCCTCGACAGCGATGGTTTCATCCTGCGCATGCGCAAGATGGGTAAATGTCAGCGCCGCGGCCGCGGCGAATGCAAGAATCCGCTTCATTGGCTCCCCCGTTATGGTTTTTTCCGGGTGCCGGACCACCCGGGCAGCCAGATCATACCGCAGGGCGGCCGCTATTGGTGCGGGGCAGGCGATTGGGTTAGTCTCGGTGGCCGGAACCCAGCGAACAATAACCAGTCATTTCGGGGGAACAGACCATGCGGAATTCCATCCAGGCTGCGGCACTGGCCACAGCGCTCCTGCTGCCCGGCGTCGCGTCGGCGCAGGACTTCGACGACGTCGAGATCATTATCCACCCGGTAGCCGGCAACGTCAGTTATATCCAGGGACAGGGCGGCAACATGGGGCTGTTTGTGGGCGAGGACGGCGTGTTCCTGATCGATGACCAGTACGCGCCGCTGACCGACAGGATCGTCAGCGCGATTCGCGATATTTCCGACGAGCCGATCCGTTTTCTCGTGAACACCCACATGCATCCGGATCACACGGGCGGCAACGAGAATTTCGGCCGCATGGGGACGTTGATCTTCGGCCACGACAACGTGCGCACGCAGATGGAGATCGCGGGTTACGCGGAAGAACCGCCGCTCGTGACCTTCAATGACGAAATGTCATTCCACATCAATGGCGAGCGGGTGCACGTCTTCAAGGTGCCGAATTCGCACACCAACGGCGACGCGTTCATCAAGTTCATGGGCTCGAACGTGGTCCACACCGGTGACGTATATCGAACGACGACCTATCCCTACATCGATGTCAATAACGGCGGCAGTTACGTTGGCACGATCGATGCGCTGAACCTGCTGCTCGCAGTGAGCGATGAGGATACGAAAATCATCCCCGGTCACGGCGGCGTATCGAACGTTGCCGAGGTCACGGTGTTTCGCGACATGCTGGTCGACATCCGCGACAAGGTGGCCGCGGCCATTCGCGACGGCATGTCGGTCGAGGAAGTGCAGGCTGCAGGGCTGACGGCCGAATACGACGAGCGCTGGGCTGGCAGCGGCCGGATCGGCGGGTCGGCCTCGATGCTTGCGGCGGCCTACGCCGACCTGGCAGGCGACTGAGACCAGTCAATCCATGGGGTCAGAGCGTCGCTCCGGCCCTGCTTTTACTGGACTTTGCGCCAAACCCAGTCGTAGGCGTCGCCGTTCGGCAGGGAGAATTGCAGGACGAGGAGCTCGTCGCGCCATTCGACGCCGAGCAGCACCGTCGTGCCGACCTCTCGCGGGTTCTCGGAGAGGTCGCGATACCAGGTCAGGCGCCTGCCGTTCAGTTCATACCGGCCCGAGTGGGCATTGACGTCCAGCCACTCGCGCAGGTACTCGACTTCGCGATTCGCCGATAATTTCGATACCTCTTCGTCGTCCAGGTACCTACGCTNNCCCTGGCGATTGGCGGCCTCGGGCGATTCGCCCGTGCGCGAATTCGTCAGTGAGACCCGTTCCCAGGCGCCCTCGAGGCGCTCATCCGCCTGTGAGCTTGCCGAAACGATCAGGAGCAGCAGTGCGGTAGTTAGCGGCTTCATGTCGAAAGTGTAGTCCATTTGCCACCTTTGCTCCCCAACCCGGCTCGCGGCACAATGTCGCCTCGACAGGGGGTAAATAATGAAAAGAATGTCCGTCGCAGCGATCCTGCTGCTCACCGTTTCCATGGCCGTCGCAGACCCGAAAATTCTCTCGATGAAAGAGCGTGCGGCAGTCATCGACCGGCTGCTCACCGACCGGGTCCAGAGCGTGTTGCCCGCGCTGATGCGGAATACCGGCATCGACATGTGGATCATCGTTTCCCGCGAATACAACGAGGATCCGGTCATCAGGACCTTCCTGCCGTCGACCTGGCATGCAGCAAGGCGTACGACCGTCCTGCTCATCCATGATCGGGGCGAGGACGAGCCGCTCGAGACGCTGAGCGTGTCGCGTTACGCGGTCGGCGATATTTTCGAGGGCGCCTGGAACAAGGAAGAGGACGGCGAGCAATGGCTGCACCTCGGCAAGCTGATCGCGGAGCGCGATCCCGAACGCATCGGGCTGAATTATTCCGAGATCTGGAGCCAGGCGGACGGCATCGCACATACCGAATACGAACTGTTTCGCGACGCATTGCCAGCGAATCTGCACGATCGCATCGTGTCGGCCGAGATGCTCGCCGTCGCCTGGCTCGAGACGCGATCGGCTGCCGAGATGGAGGTCTACCCGCATATCGTGCGCATCGCTCACGAGATTCTTGCCGAGGGCCTGTCCGAGGATGTGATCCAGCCCGGTGTGACGACGACCGAAGACGTTTCCTGGTGGTATCGCGACCGGATCCGCGAGCTGAAGCTGACAACCTGGTTTCACCCATCGGTATCCATCGATCGTGCGGAAATGCCCGAGGTGACCATGAGCGACTGGGCCTTGAAACGCTATGAATCGGACGTGATCCTGCCCGGCGACCTGCTGCATGTCGACTTCGGCATTACCTACCTGCGGCTCAATACCGACACCCAGCAGCATGCCTATGTTCTGAAGCCCGGCGAGACCGATGCACCGGACGAGCTCAAGGTGGCGCTCGCCAATGGCAACCGGCTGCAGGACATCCTGACGAACAACATCGTCGCAGGGCGCACCGGCAACGAGATTCTCAGCATGTCGCTGAACCAGGCGAAGGACGAGGGCATTACGCCGTCGATCTATACGCACCCGATCGGATATCACGGCCATGCCGCCGGCACGACGATCGGCATGTGGGACCAGCAGGACGGCGTGCCGGGTGACGGCGATTATCCGATCCATCCGAATACCGCTTATTCGATCGAACTCTATGCCGAGACCGAGATTCCGAGCTGGGGCAAGTCGGTACGCATCCGGCTCGAGGAAGACGCTTTCTACGACGGCGAGTCGACCTGGTATATCGACGGACGGCAGAGGGAATTCTTGCTCATTCCCAGGCAACCGGCGGTTCAATGACGACCGCTTACCTCGTCGTTGATATCGACGTCAAAGACCAGGAGCAATACCAGGCATACGTTAAGCAGGCGCCGGCCTTCATCGCAAAACATGGTGGCCGGTACCGCGTGCGAGGCGGGGACGCCGAGGTCGTCGAGGGTGACTGGCAGCCGAGCCGATTCGTTATCGTCGAGTTTCCCTCGAAGACGCAAGCACGGGCATTCATCGAAGATCCCGAATACCAAAAGGTGGCGGACATTCGACGTGCCTCGACGCGAAGTCAGTTCATTCTTGTCGACGGCGTCGGCTGATCGACGTCATCGGCCGCGGTGACGCTGTGCCAGCAATTGACCGGGTTTACGGGTGAGTCGACCACTACAGGACAGCAGGGTGAAGCTAGCAGGTTGGAAGGAGTTGATTGAAGCGGTTGGCATCATCGCCATCGTCGCATCCCTGCTGTTCGTCGGTATGGAATTAAGGCAATCGCGCGCGATTGCAATTGCTGACGGGAATCTCGCCAATGCCGAGAATCAAATCGCTATTAATGACGCGATCAATGAGCACGCGGCCATTTGGGGTCGCGGTAATGCCGGCGAGTCGTTAGACGAAAACGATGCCGTTATTTTCAGGAATCTCGTGAGTAGCAAGTCCATCCACGCGTTCATGGAATATGCTCGCCTCGAACAGGTGGAATTCCACGAGGCTGCTGACACTGCGGCCGCCCAGTTCTCGGTTTTTCTTTTTCAGAATCCCGGTGCGCGACAAGCCTGGAACCAGGCAGAAAGTTTCTTTGCGCAGAATTTCGAGGTTCACGTTTCACAAGAAACCTGGAGAGAAAAAGTGAATGCGAAC
>JABAOH010005504.1_pt2 | contig 10696 bp, 12 predicted proteins | sample 7062181 | NCBI WGS metagenome assembly JABAOH01 (sample SAMN14538630, study PRJNA623070) | marine sediment metagenome | biome: marine biome [ENVO:00000428]; feature: marine pelagic biome [ENVO:01000023]; material: deep marine sediment [ENVO:00002113]; isolation source: pool of 5 deep marine... | reverse complement strand
AGGAAACCGGGAAGGAAATCTGGAGGTTCAAGACAGGTGACCAAGTCCAGTGCAACAAAACCATACTCATCCACGATGGCGTGTTATACATCGGGTCCTTTGACAACAACCTGTACGCGATAGACGTCTCGAACGGGAAGGAGATATGGAGGTTCAGGTCGGGAAAATACGGGGTGACGGGTCCCCCCACCCTTCACAGGGGAGTGCTCTATTTCCCCACAAGGGACGGCTTTATTTACGCCCTGAGCATGAGAGGCAAGGAAATCTGGAGATTCCGGACAGGTGGTCTCATCGCGGGAATCATCGCCTCTGGGGACAGGCTCTACTTCGGGTCAGAGGACCATTCCGTCTACGTGCTCGATCTAAACGGGAAGGAAGTGAAAAGGTTCACTTTAGGGGCTCCGGTATTCGACATGCCCAAGCTCTTCAGGGGCAGGATACTCTTCGGCTGTTACGACTGCAACTACTACTGCATGGACCGGGAAGGGAAGGAGGTCTGGAGGTTCACTACCTCCACCACCAAGCAGGCCTACCTGCCTCCCGCAAGGGACGCGTTCGAGATCGTTGTAAAAAAGGAGGAAACCGCTGAGGAGGACGAGGGGGAGGAAAAATACGAGAAAGGAATCGAGACCGGTCTTAAGGACGAGTACGATTCCCAGAGCGAGTATCAGGTCAAGGTCGAGTACCAGCAGAAGATGAAGTATTAGAATCTTAACTCTGTATATAATGCATCCCTGAACTGGTAGGTGTCCTTGTCTTTCAGAAATTCCTTTAACTCTTTTCTTTCCTCTTCGGACATTTTCTCTACTGTATTTTTCAAATTCTTGGACATCGCTAATTGGTGAAGGACGCTGACAGCTCCCATTCCTACAGAACTTATTAAAACCACGGGATTTAAAGTTGCGATGCCGATTGTTATAAAGACCAGAGATCCCGTGTAACCACTTTTAACATATGAAGTTTGGAAACCGAGCTTGGTCAGCTCCTCGTCCGGAAGCTCCCCGTCAAGAAGTTGGTTCACTCTCGTCCGCAGGGTGTAGTCCCTTCTCGCCCTTTTACCAGGGATTATCTTGTCCGTTGCTTTGGTTATCTCCCTTCCTATCAGGTATGTCTGATCAAATAAATATCTCATTGCTGTTTTAGCACCGTATCCTCCTTCCTTTTTATCCATCTTAAGAAATTGCGGGTAAGTTTTTTATTTCTAGAGTATACGTGCAGGGGTTACTTTTTTATCTCCTGTTTACCTTTATTTCAAGGGGGTTTAGAGAATGGAAGGAGAGGGAGTGAGCGAAGCTCATCTGAGAAGGGTCCTCTGGTACGTACTGGCAGGAACCAGGGGAGGCCTCATGAGGATCCGCATAATCGAACTGATAAAGGACAGGCCGTACAACGCTAACCAGATCAAGGAAGCGCTGAAGGTTGATTACAAGACGGTCCAGCACCACCTCAAGGTCCTCGTGGAGAACCGGATACTCACGACCTCGGAGGAAAAGAAGTACGGATCGGTCTATTTTCTCTCGCCCCTCGTGGAGAAGAACGTCCGCATAATAGACGAAATAAGGACAAAACTGGGAAAAACTAAATAAATAACCTTTACGAAATATTGAGTGATAGAGTATGGTGATGTCACAGCACATATCCATGATCCTGACGGGAGCAAACATAATACTTTTAGCGTCCCTGTTCCTTATCTACCTCAGGAACTACGTCAAGATACGGTCGAATTTCACTCTCGGCCTCATGTTATTCGCTGGGATATTCTTGGCGAGGGACGTTGGACTAGCGGTATACCACATCGTCACGCTCTCATCCTATTACGCCCAGTACGCCATAGACGACATCATGATCCACGGGGCGCAGCTTCTGGCCTTCCTCATACTGCTGAAGATAACCTGGAAATAGGCTGTTTCCGGGAAGCGCTAGGTACTAGTGGATTTCTTTGTACCCTCTGTTTGATAAAATATTTCTTATTTTGTCCGGTTCCCCGTCCCTGATAATTATTCTGCCTTTTTCGCGATCATACTCCATGTCAACCGGACGGCCTGTTTCGAGAAACGGCAGGCATTTTGAAATAATATCGTATTCAAAGGGGGTAATGTATTTACCATCAGCGCCTCCGAATGTGATGTTCTCTCCCATAAAAAAATGTTGAATGACAGGATTTAAAAGCATGCAGAAGCCCTGTCAATTCGACTTGGAAGTAATTTGGGATTTAGTTACCCACTTTCAGAATTAACTAACCGCACTTATTAGATTATTAGATACGAGTCTTTAAAATTTTTCCTTGGATGTTTTGAGATCTCCGAAAATAACTGGGAATTTATATTCGACCACAAACAATATATTTTATTATGCGATACACTCTTATATCAATCCTGATTTTACATATCGTACTTTCACTCTCAGCTTACTCGGCAGAAGCCGCTATTCTTACAGTTTGTCCGAATCCTCTTGATCTATGCGACAACACGACCATCCAGGGGGCAATCGATGAGGCAAACCCAGGCGATGTGCTCGATATAGGGCACGACGACACTGCCCCGAACGGGGGAGCTTATGAGGAATGCGTTAACGTTACAAAACCCCTAAGTCTCATAGGTTCGCCTGACGCTGACAGCCCATACGGACTTCCCATAATAAACATATCATCCAACATGACTCTGAACTGCAAGGGAATCGAGATAAACGCCGACAACGTCACAATTGCAAATCTCACCATACTTCCGGATAACGAGGAAATCGATGGCTGGGAACCGGGAATCTTTGTCAACAAAGTAAACAACACCATGATAGACAATGTCACGCTTGACGGCTTCATTCTCGGAATAGAGATATTCTCGTCAAACTACACGACGATAAGAAGGACAAACCTCACTGGAGGATATGGCTTTCCAACCGCCACCTCGGTTGCCGTTCTTATTGCGGGCTCTTCCCATTCCAACACAAGTATATATAACAACATAATCGAGGCAGAGGAGTATGTCAACTCATTCAGTGATTCCATACAGAACTCCTGGAATTCCACAAACCAGACAGGACCAAACATATTCAACGGGCCATACATTGGAGGCAATCTTTGGCTTGATTCGGACCCGTCTGCTTACGGTTTCAGCGAGATGTGCAGCGACGCCAACGAGGACGGCTACTGCGACGAGGTATTCAATGTCACGACAGGAACTGCATGTAATCCCGGAACCGACTGCGGAAGCAATGTGGATTATCTCGCGCTCTACAAGGGAGGCGATGTGTGTATTTCATGTTCCGGGTGCTCTGCCAAGATACAGAACGCCTCGGTCTATGATACCATATACGTTTTGAACAACGTCTCGACTGCGGGTTCTAGCTGCGTCGATTTTGACGGCAAGGACAACGTTACGCTCGACTGCATGGGAAATACGATCATCGGAGGCGTATGGTACGGGATAAAAATGAATTCCTCGAGCGGGGGGTCAAACAACGTAACGATCCAAAACTGCAGTGTCACTGGTTTCAGCTCAGGTATATACATTGACAATTCAGATTATAACAGACTTATCAACACTTATTCATATAATAACGATTACGGCGTCAACATCATCAGCAGTTCCGGCAACAATCTGACCGACGTGACGCTGCAGGAGAACGACATTTATGACTTCGATATTTCCGGCAGCGGCAGTGATTGCATCCAGAACTTCCAGAACGTGACAGGATCGGGCGGAAGACCCATAGGGTTTTATTACGGAGACTCTTTAACGATCGAGAACGCTGATTTTTCGGAACTGGTTATTTGCAACTCCAACAACCCCGTTGTCAGTAATGTTAACATAATAGGATCCTCGAGCAAGAAGAACAATGGAATTCTCTTGGTCCAAGTCGATGCGGCCACGATAACAGGAGTGAATTCATCATACGGATACACAGGAATCAGCTTCACCACTGATTCCTATTCCAATAACTTGACCGACATCATAGCGAATGACAACGCAGTTTCGGGGATATCCCTTATGAACAACGATTACGGCGATAACTCTTTCAGCGGACTGACCCTGAACAACAACGGCGACGCCGGGATATGGATTTACTGGTCAAACAACAACAACAACATTTCTGATATTACAGCAGAAGGCAACACTTACGGCATTTACCTGATGGGCGATTCTGATGACGTCCGCATTTTCAACAATCGTCTTGAGCAGAACTTGTATGGGATATATTTTGAGAATATAAGCACAAACTATCCCGAAAACAATTACATATACAATAACCTGCTCAACAACACTGTTAATGTTTACAACACAACAAATCTAACCAATTATTTCAACACTACGAACATGTCCGGAACCAACATAGTATGGGGCCCGAACATAGGCGGAAACTTCTGGGGCAACGCCTCAGGAACGGAATTTTCAGACACATGTACGGAGCTGAATGATTCCGGCTACTGTAACGAGAGCTATAATGTGGATGGGGGGAATTTCGATTATCTGCCTCTTGTCCGGTATGACTGTCCCGAAAGCTGGACCTGCGGAGCCTGGTCCGTATGCTCTGGCGGGACCCAGACCAGGACATGCACCGACGCCAATTCATGCGGAACGACGCTCACCAGACCCGTTATCTCACAATCATGCGGAGGCGGCGGGGGAGGCGGGGGCGGAGGTTCACACGGCCCACCTGCAACCGGGAACAGGTCTATAAAGGATTACATCGTGCCCGGAATCGGCCTGATTAACAACACGAAGCTCCAGACTGCGATAGAGAAGGTGCTCCGTATAAGCAACATGAGCCAGCAGGCAAGGGAGAATCTTCTGAGGCTTTCAAGAAGCATAACTGGTAATTTCACATCCGATAAGATAATGTATTACGAGTCATCTAATACCCGTATGAGATCCAGATACAGGTATACGGGTTCCTATGATGCAAAGAATGTAATAATTTTCGAGGAGGTGCCTAAGACATTCGCCAGCCACGTAGATGACGTAAACATAACCGTGCCGCCGGGAACCATGATTCAAGTCGTTGAAGAAGACCCGAGCTGGATATTCACTTTTTCTGAACTCAGTCCAGGTGATGAGATATCAATTACCATGGAAGTCCTGGGAACCAAATCATTAACTAGTCTTGAAAGAACCGCAACGGAGATATATGCAGAGGAGATCGCTGAACCTGAACAACCAGAAATCCTCACAGAACCATCCGAACCAGAAGATGGGGGAACATCAGATGTCATTGAACCGGGAACTGGAACGGACCCCTTAATGGTCACGCCCTTCGCGGCCATAACAGTCATTATAGCAGGCGCTCTTCTTTACGTTTTCGTGCTGCCGAAGATGAAAAAAAGTAAGAAGTGAATCACTTCATATTGTTTTAACTTTATTATTTTTACCGATATCCGGGCATTATATATTATTAGGCTAAACCTTATTATAATTTATGAAAAAAGAAATATTTGGATTTTTTCTATTGGTCTTGTTAATTAATATAAACGTTGCAGATGCTAAGCTGGCGGATTCTCCCTGGCCGATGTATCAGGGAAATCTGAAACACACAGGCGTTAGCTCATACGATACCAGTCATGTCGATGGGACATTGAAATGGAAATTCCAGACAGGCGGACCCATAGAACCATCGCCTGTGATAGCAGAGGATGGGACAATTTACATTGGTTCTCATGACGGTAATTTTTACGCAATAAACCCAGACGGAACGGAGAAATGGGTTTTTCATGCAGCAGAACCAGAATATGTTGAGGGCTGGGATGTCTACAAGGCAATATTATCAACCGCAGCTATTGGGTCCGATGGAACCATTTATTTTGTATCTTTTGCCGACAAGCTTTTCGCGCTCAACCCCGATGGAACAATAAAGTGGACATTCCCAATGGCGGCAGGGTTTGGTGCTTGGTCTTCTGCAGCAATCGCACAAGACGGGACAATTTACATCGGTTCGGCCAGAGATGGTTCCGGCAAGGTGGAGATCGGCGGAAGACTCTATGCAATAAGCCCCGATGGAACAGAGAAATGGCACTTCCAAACCGAAAGCGACATAAACTCCAATCCTGCTGTCGGCGATGACGGGACGATTTACTTTGGATCGGGTACGGGTATTGTGAAGAACGAAACATACTTACACGCAATAAACCCAGACGGCACGGAGAAATGGAGATTCACTGCTAAAACCTGGATAGAATCCGCACCAACCGTCGCAGATGACGGAACGGTTTATACCAATACTTACGAGGGAATGTTTTACGCTGTAAACAAAGACGGATCTCTTAAATGGGAATTCCGTCCAGGCGTTGGGATGAGCTGTTCCCCTGCAATAGGGGAAGATGGTACAGTTTATTTCGGCGCTTGGGACAACTTTTTTTACGCGTTTCATCCAAACGGAACAATGAAATGGAAATATGAAACACCCCCTGCTTTTGAGGGAATAGGTTCTGCACCTGCGATAGCAGCAGAAGGCACGATATATGTTGGATCCAATAACCAATATTTTTATGCATTCAATCCCAATGGGACCTTGAAATGGTCATTTAAAGCTGATGCTAGCGTAGGATCTTCCCCCGCAATAGGTTCAGATGGGACTGTTTATGTGGGTTCTTGGGACGGTTACTTGTATGCGTTCACTGGTTCATCAAATGGAACCGAATCGACTCAACCTACACAACAAGAAATGACACCAGCAGAAGGAACACCTATTCAAGAAGATGAGCAATATGATAAAACTGTTTGTGGTAACGGAATATGTGAACCAGGTGAGGATGATTGTCATGATGATTGCGCAGAGCCGTACACGGCTCCGGATGAAGGTCTGAATCTTACTGATTTGAACAATCAAAGCAATTCACAAGAGTCACAGAGCTCTGAAGAAAATGATCCTTGGTCTAATTTTATAAAATGGATTCTCAGCCTGTTTGGCTGGATTTAAATGCAATGGAGTCTCGGAGGAACTGGCACGTTATTTCTCTATTTACAGCCCCATATTATACCAATTGTGGCGAGATTTGGGAATGATTCTGAAAGGAAGGGGAAGTAATCTTGGGAAATCCATTTATATAGTCCGGGCGAATCCTTATTCATAAAGTAGGTTACAACCCTTTTGAAAAAACCCCCCATCAAGAATGTACCCAACCCTCAGGGCCGGCCTGAGTTCTTTTTCTTGCCGGTCCTGCCCATCTTTCTTATTTATTAATTTGTTTTTCAAATCCTTTCACATGCCTTCAAAAATGGACAGCAGGATAGAGAAACAGTTAAGGAACGCGAAATACGGGGTTTTCAATCACTCCGCAGTCCAGATATGTGCATGGACGAAGAAGAGTCTTCACAACGAAGGTTTCTGTTACAAGCAGAAGTTCTACGGGATAGATACGCACAGATGTATGGAGTTCTCCCCTTCAGCTGTTTTGTGCGGTTACAACTGCATCTTCTGCTGGAGGCCAATGGAGTTCATGCGTTTCAGGGGGATGGAGGCTGATGAGGCGGACGATCCCAAGGAAATATATGAACGTTTGTTAGAGGAACGAAGGAAACTACTTTCAGGATTCCCCGGAGACGGGAAGACCGATATGAAGAAGCACGAGGAATCACTCAAACCGAACCACTTCGCGATCTCACTTTCAGGAGAACCTACAATCTACCCGAAACTCCCAGAACTCGTTGGATTTCTTAAAAACCTGCCCGAAACCAGATCAGTTTTTATCGTGACCAACGGGCAGGAGCCGGAAATGATGGCAAAGCTGTCGAAAGACCCACCCACGCAAATTTATCTTTCTGTCAATGCCCCCAGCCAGATGCTTTTCGAAATGATAAACCGCCCTGCGTACAAGGATGGATGGGAGAGATTCCTTCGCTCCCTCGGGATATTCAGTGAAATGGAGACACGGAAGGTTCTTCGTTTAACCATGATCAAGGGGATGAACATGGATTCCCCCTATATCAAACAATACGCTGATCTGGTCCAGAAGGCGAATCCACACTTTATCGAGGTAAAGGCTTACATGTGGATAGGTTTTTCAAGGAATAGGTTGGAGGAAAGGAACATGCCTTCCCACAAGGAGATCCGAAACTTTTCGAAGGAGATCGAAAAAATAACGGATTTTAAAATAATTGACGAAAAAGAGGATTCGAGGGTTGTTTTACTGGCGAATGAAAAGGAGAAAATCGGGAAATTCATAAAATAAAAATTTATATATTTAAACAGCTTACAGAAATAAGTAATAAGGCGAGTATAATCATGAACATAAATACAAAGTATATTGGCATAATCGTAATTGTTTTTGGTGTTTTGGTAGCCCTGCTCATAAATTCTTTCTCCGGTTTGGTAACCATGATGAATACAGGAGAATGTGCGTGTGAAGTGGGAGGAGTGTGTTCCCAGGTTCCGGTATTAACACAATTTTACATTGGGTACACAATGGCTGCTGCTCTTGGTGTTGTAGGTATCTTTCTATTGATATTCGGTAAGAGACCTGTGATAGAGGGTGGGAAGGAAAAATGGAACAAGAATTTGAAAAAGCTGAGCGGTGATGAAAAAGGCGTATATGAAAATTTAATCGGATCCGAGGGCTTTATGTTCCAGAGTGAGCTTGTCGAAAAATCCGGCTTTCCCAAGGCAAAGGTATCCAGGATCCTTGACAAAATGGAGGCAAAGGGATTGCTGGAAAGAAAGAGAAGGGGCATGGCGAACGCAGTAGTTCTGAAATAAAATTTTTAAATTACTGTATTAATTAAAATACAGAAACTATGTTAGCGAAGATTTCTATCTTCCCGATAGACAAGGGAGAAAGCGTTGGTAATTACGTAGCCAAGGCCATTGATTACATAATTAGAGAGTCGGATAAAGCAGGAGTGAGGTACGAAATAACCTCAATGGGCACATTGATCGAAGGAGAAACAGAGGATGTATGGAAATTGTTGAAAGGTTCCCATGAAGTGATGAGAAAATATTCCAACAGGGTTTACATAACAATAGAAATAGATGACAGGAGAGGAAAGACTGATGCGATAACTTACAAAAAGAAAAAAATAGAGCAGATACTAAAAGAAAAGAAGAAATAAAATTAAATATTTATATAAACTTGTCATTTAATCTTCATGAAAGATTCAGGTTACTTGTTGTCGTTGAAGCATTCCTTGTGGAACATGCTTGCAGGAACCAGGGGAGGCATTACAAGGATTCGAATAATAAAATTGTTAAGGAAAAGACCGTACAATGTAAATCAGCTTCACGAGAAACTCGATCTGGACTACAAAACCGTACAACACCATATAAAGGTTTTAGTTAATGGGAATGTAATCACAACAGAAGACAGCAAGAGGTATGGTTCAATGTACTTTCTTTCCCCCGCGTTCGAGGAGAATATACACCTTTTCGATGAAATCTTGGAAAAAACTGGGGAAAAGCAAATAAATAGGGAGGGTAAAAATAAAGGTGATTAAATGCATGAGATACACTATCTTTCGCTGGGAATTAATTTGATAAACGTGATTATTTTAGTGATGTTGCTATATGTCTTCACGAAAAACTACAGACATATTAAATCAAATTATAATCTTGGATTGCTCATTTTCTCTTCCCTTTTCCTCATAGAAAATATTATAGCCATTCATCTGGGAATTTTCTCATGGCCTTATTACGCGGTTGATATAATAACCCATATAGTCATAATAAATTTTATTCAGCTACTTGGTTTGCTTTCACTTCTTTACATAACCTGGAAATGAATTCAGGAGGATAAGATGTCAGAGAAAGAATGGGACGAAGTATATCGTAAATACAGGCTAGAAGAGATCCCTTGGCACACAAGCAGACCAGACATTAATCTTGTCAGGCTGATTAAACAGAAAAAGATAAAACCAGGCTTCGTCCTCGACATGTGCTCGGGAGCGGGGACGAATTCCATTTATTTGGCTTCGAAGGGATTTAAGGTCACGGGCGTGGATATTTCGCCAACTGCGGTCAATGTAGCTAAAGCGAGATGTGTAAAAAGGGGATTGAAATGCGAGTATCTGGTAGGGGATGTTCTGAAAACAAAATTCGATAAAAAATTCGATTTAGTCTTTGACAGGGGATGTTTTCATCATCTTTCAAAAAAGGACAAACCAAAATACGTTAAAAGGTTGAGGGAGTTGCTGAATAAAAACGGAAAGCTTCACCTTCAGGCCTTCAGCGATAAGAACCCGCCCTTTGAGAAGAACCTTTCAAAAGAGGACATCATTGGATATTTTTCAAGGTATTTCAAAATGTTCTATATAAAAGATTCGGTCCATATCGAACCCGGCAGTAGGGAGAAAAGATATCTTTATTCTGTTTTTATGGAGAAAAAATGATACTGAAATGAATCTGGGACTAATCTGGAATTTCTCGGAACTAATCTCGGAATAATGATTTAAATAAAAACTGAAAGTGTTATTCGGAGGTGATAAGTGGCTAGATCATCAAAACAAGCACTTATGAAAGATTCCAAGGCTTTGGGAAGATAGACCAAAGTTCAGGGAACGTAATCCTTAAGTGCTCTTTGCTCTGCGCCTCCACCCAGCAGTTCAAAAGAGTAAAATTTTATTTGCGGTCTCCCTCTCCCTGGCCTTGGGATATGTTTGTTCCGATACCTTTATAAAGGTTTCGGTTCACGGGATTATGAACGCAAGGAGGTAGAGAAAATGAACGGCAAGTTGGTAACGGCCCTTTTCGTGGCAATCGTTTTGACGTCGGTCAT
>JABAOH010248510.1_pt1 | contig 10697 bp, 9 predicted proteins | sample 7062181 | NCBI WGS metagenome assembly JABAOH01 (sample SAMN14538630, study PRJNA623070) | marine sediment metagenome | biome: marine biome [ENVO:00000428]; feature: marine pelagic biome [ENVO:01000023]; material: deep marine sediment [ENVO:00002113]; isolation source: pool of 5 deep marine... | reverse complement strand
TTAAGAACCGGCCATGAAAAAGCCATACATTTCCCTAACCATTGCCCGGTATGCCATAGCCCACTATTTAAAGAAGTCGGTGAAGCGGTTTGGCGTTGTGTAAACATAGAATGTACGGCTCAGGTGGTAGAAAGAATGGTTCATTTTGTGAGCAAAGATGCCATGGATATTAAAAGCCTGGGAGAAGCTAATATCAGGCGTTTTTATGAATTAGGGCTGTTGAAAGATATTCCGGGCATTTATAAACTCGATTTTCCTGCTATTGCACAATTGGAAGGATTTGGAAAAAAGTCGGTTGATAATTTACAGCAAGCCATTGAAGCCTCTAAAAAGCAACCACTTCATCGGTTAATTTATGCGTTGGGTATACGTTTTGTTGGAGAAACAACTGCCAAAACATTGGCCAATGCTATTACCCATTTGTTCGATTTGGGGAAAATGGATACATTGGCGCTACAACAATTAGAAGATGTTGGCGTTAAAGTAGCAGACAGTATTCGTCATTTTTTTAGCAATCGCCAAAATATGGCTATGTTAGAAGAATTAGAGGCTTTGGGTATTCAGTGTTACAACGAAAAACGAACAAAAACGCAAAGCAGCACCCTGCAAGGGCAAAGTTTTTTATTTACAGGTACACTCACCAAATTTAAAAGAAATGAGGCAGAAGAGATGGTAGAACAACGGGGGGGCGTTATTGTTGGCAGTGTTAGCAGCAAGCTCAATTACCTGGTAGTGGGGGCAGATGCGGGAGGGAAACTGGAAAAAGCAAAAAAGATTAATACAATTAAGATAATTGATGAAAATGAATTTCTATCTTTATTGCAACAATAAATAACCTTTAACTATGTTTGAACACCTACCCAACGAAAAGTGGCGCCAGTTCTCCTTTACGAACTCAGATGTCCTTCAAAAAAAATACATGGTAAGCAACATGGGAAGAATTGCCTCTTTTACCACCAATTTTAAAAAAGACGGCACCCTGCTAAAAGGCTCTGCGATAGAGGGTTATCGCATCATTCGCCTGAAAGTAAAGGATAGTTATACCCATTTTCTTTTGCACAGAGCTGTGGGCGAGTTATTCCTGAAAAAACCTAAGGCAAACGAAAAATTTATTATTCATCTCAATCATAATAAAAAAGACAACCGTGCCGAAAATTTAAAATGGGCTACTCAGGAAGAAGTGATTGAGCACAATAAAAATAACCCCCGTGTAAAAGCAGCCAGAAAAAAACTGCTTCAAAGAACATCTGAACTTAAAAAGGGATTGAAGTTAACCCTTGCTCAGGTGAAAGATATTAAAAAAATGCTGGCTAACCCCAAGCGTAAACTAACCTATAAGCAATTGGCCGAGAAATATGGCGTAAGCGAAATGGCCATTACACGTATTAAGCGGGGTGAAAACTGGGGCCACGTTAAAGTGTAACCTATTTTTGAATTGATAAAATATTTTATTCAATACTTTGTTTTGTTAACGGAATTCCATTTGCGTTTCTTGTTAACATTTTTATTTGTATATGTTACAACTATCTACCCTCCGTTTTCTGCAACACTTGGCAAAGCACAATAACAAAGAGTGGTTCAATGAAAACAGAGTAAAATACGATGCGGCACGAGCCGATTTTATTGCATTCACAACACAAATACTATCCGGTTTTTCAAAGGTGGAACCCGATTTATTACCGCTGCATTCCAAAGATTGTATTTTTCGCATCAATCGCGATGTGCGTTTCAGTACCAATAAAAGTCCTTATAAAACCAATATGGGCGCTGCATTTAGCAAGGGTGGCAAAAAATCAATCCTGGCAGGCTATTATTTTCATTTGGAACCGGGAAAAAGTTTTGTAGGTGGCGGTCTTTGGATGCCGGCAAAGGAAGTGATCCAAAAAGTACGGCAGGAAATTGATTATTGTTGGGATGAATGGAGAAATATCATTAAAGCAAAACCTTTTCAACAGCAGTACGGCGATTTAAGCAGAGAAGAAGGCATGTTTTTACAGCGTGAACCCAAAGGTTATGATAAAGAAAATCCGGCTATTACTTATTTAAAACTGAAAAGCTGGATTGCCACAAAACCCTTATTGGATGAGGATTTAACCAATAAAGTCCTGCTTCAAAAAGTTATCCGGGCTTTTGAAGCACTGCAACCGGTTATTCATTTTTTAAATCGTGCTATTGAAGGTTAATGATTAAAAAAGTCAGTCGGTTTGCAATAAGAAAATGCTTTGCCTAAATTTTCAATTACATCGGTTGCCAGTAAACTTTCTTCTGATTGGATTTCTAATGCCAGATCAGCTGCCAATCCATGTAAATACACACCTAATTGTGCAGCTGTTTGCGGCGCATAACCCTGTGCCAGTAAAGCTGTAATAATGCCGGTTAAAACATCGCCGGAACCGCCCTTGGCTAATCCAACGTTGCCACTGGTATTAAAACTACCCTTTCCCTGATGTGCTACTAATGTATAATGACCTTTTAAAACCACTGTAATGGCAAGGGCAGCAGATAATTGCACTGCTTTTTCAATTCTTTCAAATTCATTAGCCGATGTACCAAATACCCGGTCAAATTCTTTAGGATGTGGTGTAAGAATGGTTCCGGCCGGTAATTGTTGCAACCAATCTTTATGTTGTGCTATAATGTTGAGGGCATCTGCATCAATAACCATAGGTTGATCATAATGCGCTATTAGCTGTTGAAGCAGTAATACTGATGCATCATTCACATCCAATCCGGGGCCAATACCTACAGATGTATAAGGGGTAAAATCATTCAAGCCGGCTTCTCTCATTAATAGCATTGCCTCAGGATAGCGAATATTTAATGTAGCAGCAGCTTGAGCAGGCACCTGAGTGGTAACCAATCCACATCCGCTTCGCAAGGCAGCACCCGTTGCCATGAGTGCAGCACCCATTTTTTCTGTACTGCCTGCAATGAGTAATGCATGTCCAAATGCGCCTTTATGTGCAAACGGATTTCTAACGGAAATGCATTGTTGTATGCCATCCAATTCAATCATTGAAAATGTAGTATCCAATTTTTGTAGAAATTGGGGGTGTAGCCCAATATCCAAAATATGTACTTTCCCAAAATAGGGCGCATTTTCGGCTGCCAAAAAACACAATTTATAGCATTGAAAAGAAAGGGTATGTCGGGCACTTACAACGGTACCCCCATTTACACTACTATCAATAAACATACCTGTAGGAACATCGATGGATATTATTATTGAATGAGCTTTATTGATATGCTGTACAATTATTGCATATAAGCCACTTAGTGGTTTATTCAGTCCTGCACCGAGTAATGCATCAATAATCACTGCATTTTCAGGAATAATTGGTAATAAAGCTTCTGTAGAAATATATTGAACAGCCAGACCTAATATATGCAGCCGGTGTAAATTTTCCTGAAAATTATCGGTACCTGGCCTGCCAAATTCCAAAATATAAACGGATGGTATAATGCCGGCCTCAAATAATTGGCGGGCAATGGCTAATCCATCGCCTCCATTATTGCCTTTGCCGCAAAAAATAAAAACAGGTTGTTGTATAAAATTTTGCTGTAATAGCCATTTGGTGCAGGCTAATGCTGCCCGTTCCATTAAATGGATAGATGCAATGGGTTCGTGTTGCATGGTAAATGCATCCCATTGTTGCAGTTGTGCAGCCGATAATAACTTCATACCCTAAATTTATTCAAAAAAATTACACCTTCCCGCCAGTTTAAAACTTTAAGGAAGGTGTAAAAAGATAAAATCCATAATACTACAGCAAATGATTATCCATTAAGTATTCGGCAATTTGAACGGCATTGGTAGCAGCACCTTTGCGCAGGTTATCGCTCACTACCCACATATTCAAAGTTTTGGGCTGTGTTTCATCTCTGCGAATACGGCCAACAAAAACTTCATCTTTTTCATGCGCCCAAAGCGGCATGGGGTATAATTGTGCAGCATCATCCTGTTGTACAATTACTCCGGGTGCTTTGCTCAACAAGTTTATTACTTCCGCTACATCAAATTCTTTTTCAAATNNTTTCTTCTTTGGTGTAACCATTGTCTAAAAACACATCAATTTGAGGAATTACATTTAAGTCGATGGGGTATTTATAAGCCATTTCTCCCTGAATACCTTTTCTTTCATTCATTAACTGGTCAACCGCTTTTTTGCCTGTGCCGGTAACACTTTGGTATGTACTTACCACAATACGTTGTATGGTATAGGCTTTGTGAAGGGGTTGCAAAGCAACTACCATTTGAATGGTAGAACAATTTGGATTTGCAATAATAAAATCATCTTTGGTTAACACGTTGGCATTTACTTCAGGCACTACTAATTTTTTAGAAGGATCCATGCGCCAGGCACTGGAATTATCAATTACCTTAATGCCTGCTGCTGCAAATTTGGGTGCCCATTCTAAAGAAGTACCACCGCCTGCAGAAAAGATAGCAACTGCCGGTTTGGCTGCAATGCCCTGCTCCATACCAACTACAGTATGTGGGTTCCCTTTAAAAATAACTTGTTTGCCAACAGATTTTTCAGAGGCAACGGGAATTAATTCAGTAACGGGGAAGTTTCTTTCTTCCAAAACTTGTAACATTTTTGAGCCTACTAAACCGGTAGCTCCAACTACGGCTACTTTCATTGTTTGTTTTTTTTGTGAATAAATGATGTTTGCTTGCTTTACGCTCTGTGTTATGTTTATTGAATGAAGTGTATAACAATAAAAAAACCTTCCGTTGAAGGGAAGGTTTTAATTTATGTTGCCTATACACAAACAAAGTACCTTCCCGCTAAACAGGTTTTTTGGTACGTTTGGTATAGATTACTTTATTCATTGCGGGTGCGAAAATAGACTCAAAATTCATTCCGTCAAAATTATTTTGCTTTACCTTCACTTCTAAATTGAGAATTATGATACGATCTGCAATTGCTGGTATTGGCATGTATGCTCCTGAACAAGTAATAACGAACAATGATTTGCTGCAATACATGGATACCAGTGATGCCTGGATACAGGAAAGAACAGGAATAAAAGAGCGTAGATATGCACACCGTACCAATGAAACCACAACTACAATGGGTGTAGAAGCCGCTAAAATAGCCATTGAGCGTTCCGGAATTACGCCTCAGGACATTGATTTTATCGTTTTTGCCACCCTTTCACCCGATTATTATTTTCCCGGTTGCGGTGTTTTATTGCAACGTGCTTTAAAAATGAAAGAAGTGGGTGCTTTGGATGTCAGAAATCAATGCAGTGGATTTGTGTATGCATTAAGTGTAGCAGACCAGTTTATAAAGACCGGCATGTATAAAAATATATTGGTGGTAGGTTCTGAAAAACACAGCTTTGGTTTAGATTTTAGCACCCGTGGTCGTAATGTAAGTGTTATTTTTGGTGATGGTGCCGGTGCCGTGGTGCTGCAGCCAAGTGAAGATACAAATCGTGGAATTTTAAGTACACACTTGCATAGTGATGGTGAATCGGCTGAAATTTTAGCCATGTATAATCCCGGAACCCATGCCAACTATTGGGGCACTAAAAATTATGCAACCTTTAATGATGCACCCATTGCAGATATGTTTATGAGTCATGCTATGATAGACAATGCAGAGAATTTTCCGTTCATGGATGGCCCCGCCGTTTTTAAAAAAGCAGTGGTAAAATTTCCGGAAGTAATTAAAGAGGCCTTGCAGGCCAATGATTATCAGCCGGCCGATTTGGATATGTTAATCCCCCATCAGGCCAATTTACGCATAGCGCAGTTTGTACAACAGCAATTGGGATTACCCGATGAAAAAGTATACAATAATATTCAGCATTATGGCAACACAACAGCGGCATCTATACCCATAGCCCTTTGCGAAGCTTGGGAGCAAGGCAAAATAAAAACAGGTAATCTTGTTTGTTTGGCTGCTTTTGGCAGCGGATTTACCTGGGCAAGTGCATTACTAAAATGGTAATGCTTGCTTCGATTTCATTCCATTTGTATTCTCTATTTTCTAATTGTTGCAAACATGGCCCGTAAAATTATTTATTTAGTGAATCCCATTTCAGGTGCCACTAAGAAAGACGCCCTTATTCAGTTAATTGAATCTGAAACAAGTGCCCGAAATATTCCTTTTGAAATTTTACCAACTTCGCCCATTGCTAATTATGATATAGTAAAAGATAAAATTGAAAACGAAGGTATTACCGATGTAATTATTTCCGGGGGCGATGGTACCGTTAATCAGGTTACCCAGGCTTTGCGCCATTACAAAGTTCATTTTGGCATTATACCCGTAGGTTCAGGTAACGGATTAGCCTTTGCGGCAAATATTCCTAAAAAACCAAAAGCTGCATTAAAAGTTATTTTTGATGGTAAAGCACAACCTGTTGACGCGTTTACTTTAAATCATTATTACTCTTGTATGCTTAGCGGACTAGGTTTTGATGCCCAGGTGGCACATCGTTTTGCTATGAACTCAAAGCGCGGATTATTTACTTATACAAAAGAAAGCCTCATCAATTTTTTTAAAGCACAGCCTTTTCAATTTGAAGTTCAACTAAACGATTTTTCATTTTATACCGATGCCTTTGCAATTACAATTGCCAATAGTAATCAGTTTGGCAATAATTTAACTATTGCACCAGCCGCTAGCTTAAACGACGGACTTTTAGATATTGTAATTATTCAAAAAATGAATAAAGCCAAAATACCTTTTGCTTTACTTAAACAAATAAAAGGTAATAACCGTTTGCAAGAATTGGTAAATGAAATTACGCATAAAAACGTTATTTACTTTCAAGCACCTGCCATTACCATTCGTAATTTAAAGCATGCCCCCATGCACATAGACGGAGAGCCGGTTGATAGTAGCGATATCATAGAAGTTAAAATGATTCAGAATGCGTTTCATTTGCTACAACCAAATGTGTTAAACTAATTTTTTATACATTTTTAGCCTTTAAATTTTGGTGTATATCCGTTTAAATTTATATCTTACAAATTTGTTTAAAAAATACATTCAAGGCATTGAAAATGAACAAATAAAAGCATTTTCCCTTTTCTTTCAAATTTAAAAATTACAACATGAAAAAAGTATTAATTGCCCTCGATTACAATCCTTCTGCACAGTTAATTGCCGAAAAAGGATATCAGTTAGCCAAAGCTATGCAGGCTGATGTTTGTTTAATACATGTGGTGGCAGACGCAGGCTATTATGCAGTAGACTATTCACCCATTATGGGTTTTGGTGGTTTTAATACTGCTAACACTATTGAGTTGGTGGAAGAATTAAAAAAACAGGCCGGTGAATTTTTATCTTCCGCAGTTAAACATCTGGGCGATGATAAAGTAAAAACATTTATTCTTGAAGGCAACACGGCAGACGCTATTTTATCATATGCAGATGAATATAATGCGGATATTATTGTAATAGGCTCGCATAGCCATAGTGGGTTAGATACTTTGCTATTAGGTAATGTACCGGCTAAAATTTTGAAACATACTAAAAAACCATTATTCATAGTGCCTACCGGTCAATAGTTTATTAATGTTTTAGTATATGAACCCTATAACCCTGCCGGAACAATTGAAAGTTTTTGGCACCAATGTACATACCGGGCTTACCGATGAGCAGGTGTATGCCTTACAAAAAAAATTTGGCGCCAATGAGGTGGTAGAGAAAAAAACACCTGTTCTCTTGCTTTTTTTGCGCCATTTCTGGGGTCTAACAGCTTGGATGTTAGAAATAACAATAATTGTTTCTTTCTTATTGCATAAAAAATTTGACGGATGGCTTATTGCATGACTATTATTGTTTAATGGAATAGTTGGTTTTTGGCAGGAGTTAAGGGCCGCAAAAACGGTAGCATCATTAAAAGCGAAACTAACTGTAACGGTTAGGGTTTTACGAAATGGTAAATGGCTAAATCTTCCCTCTCATGCGGTTGTTCCTGGTGATGTACTAAGAATAAGAACCGGCGACTTTTTGATAGCCGATATGCAAGTTATGGAGGGAGATATTCAGGTAGATAAATCTGCTTTAACCGGCGAATCTGCCTTAATTAAGGCAGGCATAAACGATGTAATTTTTTCAGGTTCTATTGTAAAAAATGGTGAGTGTACAGCCTTAGTAATTGCTACGGCTGCTAATACTGTCTTTGGTAAAACTGCCGGTTTAATTATGACTGCGAAACACAAGATGCACATGGAAGAAATTGTGACAAAAGTGGTGCAGATTTTATTTTCTATAGTAGTAGTTGTGTTGGGTATAACAGTAGTTGATGCATTGATGGGCGGTGCGCCTTTTTTAAATACGCTTCCTCTCATTTTAATATTGCTTGTATCAGCAGTACCTATTGGTTTACCTGCCATGTTTACTATTAGTATGGCTAAAGCATCGCAGGAGTTATCTGATAAAGGATTACTTGTTAGTCGTTTAAGTGCTACAGAAGATGCAGCTACATTAACAACGCTATGTATTGATAAAACAGGAACCATTACAGAAAACAAACTTTCTTTACAAGAATTAAAATCTGCTAATGGTTTTACTGAAAATGACGTTTTATTATTCGGCACATTAGCCTCAGTAGCCGCTAATAATGATGCCATTGATGAGGCTTTTTTTGCAAAAATGAAATCTACCGGTATTAGTACAGTGGAATATCAACAAAAATCTTTCACGCCATTTTCAGCTGCAGCTAAAAGAACAGAAGCCACCATTACCCATAATAATGATGTTTTTAAGGTAATGAAAGGGGCTTATGTTACCATCCAATCCTTATGTACAACTATAAACGTTGAATTAGATGCAACAGTTAATTCGTGGGCAATCAAAGGTTTTAAAACACTTGCAGTAGCCATTCAAAAAAACAATACTACCCAATTAGTGGGTATTGCAGCTTTATATGATCCTCCTCGACCAGATTCTGCTGAAATGTTGGCTGCTATTAAAGAACTGGGGGTAACTGTAAAAATGCTTACGGGTGATGCTTTGCCGGTTGCCAAAGAAATTGCTTTGCAGGCAGGAGTAGGAAATAGGATTATAGCTATTAATGAAGTACGGGAAACATTACAGCAGTCAGGTACCGTTATTAAAAAATATGATGGCTTTGCCGAGGTTTTACCGGAAGATAAATACAATATTGTAAAAATATTGCAGCAGGAAAAACAAATAACAGGAATGACTGGCGATGGTGTAAATGATGCGCCGGCTTTAAAACAAGCTGAGGTAGGTATTGCGGTGAGCAGTGCCACAGATGTTGCAAAACAGGCTGCTAGTGTTATTTTGTTGCAGGCAGGCTTAAAGCAAATAGTTGATTTAATTAGAGTAGGCAGAATAACACACGTTCGCATTACCAATTATACGGTTAATAAAATAGCTAAAACATTGCAAACTATTTTGTTTGTTTGTGTGGCCTACCTCATTACTAATACTTTTGTTGTTGGCCCCATTGATATGGTATTAATGTTATTTTTAATTGATTTTGTAGTGCTGGCATTGGCAACTGATAAAGTTAAATGGAGCAAATCGCCTGCCAACTGGAATATAAAACCTATGGTTTTGAAAGGTTTTGTTTTAGGTATATTATTGTTTGTAGAGTGTTTGGTATGGTTCTTATGGGCATCCCATCATTTTAAAATTACACAGCCGGAAATGTTACACACACTTGGCTTTGCAACATTGTTTTATTCAGGTATTTGTGCGGTACTAACCGTACGTACCAATAGCTGGTTTTATCGAGAACCTATTAGTAACACTTTATTGTGGGTAATTATTGCAGATATGTTTTTGGTACTGATACTGCTGCCTGTTGGATTTACAGGTTTTGCAGTATTACCAATAATACCTGCAGTATGTACCTTATTGTATTTCTTGTTTTGCAATTTGGTAATTAATGATGCTATAAAAGTATGGCTGTTACATCGTTTGCGGGTATCTGTATAATGTTTATTCTTTTTTCAATTGTAACAATATTACATCATGCCCATTAATAGTTGTTTTAAAACTGTGCCGGGTATTTCCTTCTACCCGTTTTTCCCAAATGTTAAATATTTGGTACGTGTTTTTTGTTGCATCTAATATTGCTTTTGAAAGTGAATCATACATTGGTTTTTCTTCCCAGTTCATTTCAACAGATACAGGTTTTGTGCTTCTATTCAAAAAACAAACAGCCCAATTGCCATTTTCAAGCGGTTTTAACCAGGTTTCTACGCTGTCTTTTTCTGCATAAGAAAAACCTTCAATGCCTAATTTATCCTGATCAACAGCAATGGCATCTTTGTTAATCAAAATATTTTTTGTTGCGTTACTCATTTTTCTTAAATCGTTACCGGCAATTAATGGTGCAGCCAGCATGCACCACATAGAGAAATGCGCCCTGTTTTCAGCTTCGGTTAAACCATTGCCTACTTCCAGCATATCGGGGTCATTCCAGTGTCCCGGGCCGGCGTATTTACGCAGGCCTTTTTGTAAGTCAATAATTTTTAAAACACCAAGCGCATGCCAGGTGCCCATATCTTTGGTTCCTGCAAATACATTTGAAATATCGCCGGTAGTGCGCCATAGGTGGCCCACATTTTCTGCCCACTCCCAGGGCTTATTTTGTCCCCATTCGCACATGCTGAAAACAATGGGTCTTCCGGTTGCAGCCAATGCTTTACTCATGGTGGTATATGCTTCTTTTGCATTAATACCTTCGGTATTGCA
>JABAOH010016141.1_pt2 | contig 10698 bp, 13 predicted proteins | sample 7062181 | NCBI WGS metagenome assembly JABAOH01 (sample SAMN14538630, study PRJNA623070) | marine sediment metagenome | biome: marine biome [ENVO:00000428]; feature: marine pelagic biome [ENVO:01000023]; material: deep marine sediment [ENVO:00002113]; isolation source: pool of 5 deep marine... | reverse complement strand
AGCTCCTTCGATACCGGAAAGTACTCTGGTTCTTTTCAGATAAGTCTCCAGACGAAAAACGCATCAACTCAAGAGGCGATTTCTCTCCTTCGCCAGGAGATGGAGCGAATACAGAGGGAGCCGGTTTCCGAGGAAGAGTTGGACAAGGCCAAAAAATATCTCATCGGAAGCTTTCCTCTCCGACTCGATACCCAGTCAAAGCTGGCGCGTTTTATCACGCAAATAGAATACCACGCCCTGGGCCTTGATTATTGGGAAAAATACCCTGCATACATCAACGCCATCACCAGGGAAGACGTCCTTCGAGTCGCAAAATCCTATCTCCATCCAGGGAGCGCTATCCTCGTGGTCGTCGCTCATTTGAAAGAGGCTGGAATGTAGAAAGGGAAGGGTCACCCATTAAGAGGCACCGGATAGGGGGTCAGGTCTTGCAATATAGCATTTTAGAAGACGGGGACGTTGGTTCTGAAACAACTTATTTTCTGAAAGCTAACAGATGAAGCCTCAACATTAGACACCTTCGGTTAACCTCCAATTCTATTCCATCCAATTTTCCTCCACTTGCCTAGCCCAATCCCCACCAAAGGCGACCTCAAATAAAACTTTTACTTGACGCAAAATATCGATTCAGGTAATGTTTTACAAATAATTAATCGATGGAGGACTCGGGGATGGAAACGGTAACTATCTCACCCAAATATCAAATTGTAATCCCCCGCAAGGTAAGGGAGGCATTGAAACTCCGACCGGGAATTAAGGTTCAGGTGCTGCATTACGAAAATCGTATTGAACTGATCCCTCTCAAGAAACCGGAACAGATGCGAGGATTTCTGAAAGGGATCGATACCACAGTCGAGAGAGAGAAGGATCGGATATGAACCTAGTAGATTCTAGCGGTTGGCTTGAATATTTCGGAGATGCTCCAAATGCAGATTTCTTTGCACCGGCTATTGAAGATGTCCCGAATCTTCTTGTGCCGACGATCTGCATCTTGGAGGTTTTCAGACGTGTTCTGCAGCAACGGGATGAGAGGGCTGCCCTTCAAGTGGCAGCTATTATGCAGCAGGGGCATGTCGTGGACATGGATAGTGCTGTCGCTCTGAACGCTGCCAGGGTAGGGGTCGATTTGAAGCTTCCTTTAGCCGACAGTGTGATATTGGCAACAGCTCGAATGCATAATGCAACGATATGGACGCAGGATGAAGACTTCAAGGGGCTTGAGGGCGTCAGATATGTTAGCAAGAGGTAAGCGATTTGACGTTCCAATTAAACTCTAATTTCCAATAGAATAGGTGTCAGGTCTTGACAGGCTGACCGAGAATAGCATTTTTACGGAATTTGAAGTTGCTAACTATTTGATTTCATTAGGGTGGTATTTATGAAATTTTAATTCTCGGTCACCCTGTCACCATTTGATATCCTGGATTGATCTCTTATTCTCCCCATCCAATTTTCCTCCACTTGCCTAGCCCAATCCCCAAAATCCCCATAATTNNAATCCCCATAATTTCAGATTGTGAAAATTTTTCACCGGGCCCGCAAAATTTATCCGCATTTGATTGGAATTGCCAGCAAGCTCTTCTGATTTTATTTTCTTGATCATTCCAAACGGTAGTAACAAGGGGGGTATGATGATTTATCGATGTAACTGGTGTGGGAAGGAAATCGATTGGAAAAAGCAGGGCCTCCCGCCGGGATGGAGAAAACTCGAATACGACGCCATCAAATACACAGAGGAGTTTGACGAAGCTACTGTCTGTTCCCTGGATTGTGAAGTGAGATTGGCGCAAAAGTACGGCGCAGGGGGCTTCCGGTAGGGGGAAAATCCCTTTTTCTAAAAGGCATGCCGGGTCTTCCACATCTTCCAGATGTTGCCGAAACGCCCAATTTTCCCCGTCTGCTGGGATAAGGTGGGTTTTCCGGGTTCCCAGCCGCAGGGCATGAATTCACCCGTTACCTGGTGGTGTTGCAGCGCTCGGAGCTGGCGCAGAATTTCGGCAATGTTCCGGCCAGCTGCCTCAGGAAGGACCTCGATGGCCTGGACGATCCCACGAGGATCGATGAGAAATCGCCCCCGTGCGTCCATGCCTTTGTCCTGGTCGTAAACCCCGTACAGGGTACCGATCTTTCCCTCGGAATCCGACAACATCGGGAAAAGTGCTCCTCCCCTCACCATCTGGGAAAGCTCCTTTTCCTGCCATTCCCGATGCGAGTCCACGCTATCCACGCTGATCGCCAGAACCTCTGTCCCCAGCTCTGTGAAAGCAGGGTATTTGACGGCAACTGCCGCCAGCTCGGTAGGTCAAACGATGGTGAAATCCGCCGGGTAGAAGAAGATTAACACCCATTGACCGCGATAATCGGAGAGCCCGACTCTCGTGATATTCCCTCCGTGGTACGCTTCGGCAACGAAATTCGGGGCCTCTTTGCCCACCTGCACGGCCATCGTCAGTCCCTCCCCGGTTAAACGCTATATAGCCATAAAACCCTGGAATAAAGGCTTTGCCTGTTTATTCTTTTCGCTGGGGTTCTGGGCCCTTTTGCTGCCACCCTCCGCCAAGGGCCTTGTAAAGCGCGATGAACCCTAGTGCAGTGTTTTGTTTGCTTTGTGCCAGTTGATCCTGGGAAACACGCAGCGCACTCTGGGCGTCGATTACAGCTAGGTAGCTCTCCAGCCCTGCTTGGAAACGCGCCAGCGCTAAATCGGCGGCCAGCCCATTTGCCCTAACAGCATCGGTCAACACTTCAACGCGCCTCTTCTCTTGGACGAGGCTCACCAGGGCATTCTCCACTTCTTCCAGCGCGGTCAGGACACTCTTTTCATATTGGGCCAGGCTGCCATCGCGCACGGCCTTGCTCGCTTCGATATTCGAAAGGATACGCTTTAAGTTCAAGATATTCCATTGAATTGTCGGACCTATTTGCCAAAAATTACTGCCTTGATCGAAGAGGTCATCCACATGGAGGCTCTGATACCCAAAAGAGCCGGTGAGGGAGAACCGTGGGAAGAGGTCGGCTGTGGAAACGCCGATCCGTGCTGTAGCCGCGGCCAACTCCCGCTCCGCGCGCCGAATGTCGGGCCGCCGGCGCAGCAGGTTCGAGGGGAGTCCCGCAGGAAGGTTCTCCGGCACCTGGGGAAGGTCGGTTTTAACGCTGAGTTCCTTGACTAGGCTCATCGGCTCCTGGCCGAGAAGCACGGCCAGGCGATGCATGGCTGCAAGCAAGGCATTCTCCAGCAGGGGGATGGTCGATTCGGCATTGGCCAGGGCTCCCCGAGCCCTGGCCAAATCGAGCTCCGGAATCAATCCGCCCCTGAACTTTGCCTCGTTCAGCTCNNNNCCCGCAGCGCCTCCCGGGAAGCTGCCAGATCGGCATCCGCCGCCTCCACCTCCCGGCGAACGCCTCCAAATACGTCAATCTCCCATGAGGCGTCAAACCCCAGCAGGTAGAGTCCAAACCTTCGATCCCTCGTCCCTGCAGTCCCAGCTCCCGTCGTTGATCCGTTCTCGGTCGTCTTGAATCTCTGATAGCTGCCGTCGACCTCGCCCTCCGGGTAGTATTTCGATGAGGCAACGCCCCGCTGGGCCCGGGCCTGCCGCACGCGCGACTCGGCAATGCGCACGTCCAGATTTCCCTCAACCGCTCGCTCAATAACGGAATCCAGAACAGGATCCCGGAGGATCTTCCACCAGGTCTTCATGTGCTCGGCATCGAGGGGTTCAGAAGTCGCAATGCCCGGCTCCAGGGAGCCAAACTGCACCGGCACAGGGGGATCGGCCTTCTTATAGTCCGGCCCGGCCTTACATCCGGCAAGAAGAAGGGAAATCGCAAGGAGGATTGCAGGGGTTCGGTTCATTCCTTTCTCCCCGGCTGAACCGGATCGGGCACCTGTTGAGGCTGACGGGTTTTGTCCTCGATATAGACATCCATGAGCTGCCCCGGGTAGACATTCAGCGCTGTGCGGGGGAAGCTGTAGATGACCTGCATGACCCGGGTGTCAACCCTCTCGGTACTGTCGCCCGTTAAAGAACGTTTTGGAACTACATAGGGTTCGATGTATTCGAAGGTCAACTCCGTTTTGAGCTTGGGGTTTCCCCGAATGAAGGCCACAGCCTTTCCACTCGGATGGAAGCGCCACGCATCGTTCTCGTCGATGTCGACCCGTACGTGAAGTCGATTTAGATCTCCCAGCAGCATCAAGGGCTGGGGAAGAACCCCGCCCTGACCGAACTCCCCCGGACGGATGTTTATCTGAAGGATATTTCCGTCTGCTGGGGCCCGAATCAGGAGCCGATCGATCTCGACCCTGGCCGCCTGCGCCTCCGCCTCTGCTCTGGAGATCTCCGCCTTTGCGACCTCGATGTCCGCACTCCAAGCCCCCGCTTCCAACAACCTGAGGTTGGCCCGGGCCAAAGCCAGACGGGCCTCCCCCGCCTGGACGGCAAACCGGCGTCTGTTGAGATCCTCGAGGCTGACGGCCCGTCGATCCGTAACATTTTCGGCGATCTGGAATTGATAGCGCAGATCCTGCAGGTTTGCCTCCGCCTCTTTGACCCGTTCCCGGGCTAGCGGCAGTTCTTCTTTCCGGGGCGCCTCCAAGAGCCGGGCAAGCCTCGCCTTGGCTTCGGCAAGGGCCTTCTCCCGCACGGCCAGCGCGGCCCGTTCCTTTCGATCATCCAGGACAAAGAGGGGATCTCCGGCCTTCACCCTCTGGGACACCTTCACGAAAAGCTTGGCCACCACTCCCGAAATAGGGGTTCCGATGGCGATGTTCCGCGTGCTGGCCTCGACAATTCCCGAACCGGATATCTTGTATGTGTAGGGAGGGCGCGGCGGTTCGGCGATGGGTTTTGACGGCGGGACCGGTTTCGCCGCATGCAACACCATCCAGACGGCGAAAAGGAATCCGGACACCGATAGGAGAGGCAAGAGATATTTCCGAAACATGGCTTCTCCTCGTCAATGCGGGACCTGTGACTCCACGGAGGTGATTCGTCCGTCCTCCATGCGGGCGATGCGATCGGCGAAGTTGAAGATGCGGTTGTCGTGGGTCACGATGATCACTGCTCGATCTTCCGCCAGGGCCGTATTTCTCAGGACCTCCATAACCTTGTGGCCTGTATCCGCGTCCAGGGCACTGGTCGGTTCATCGCAGACAATAAGCCTCGGGCGATGGACCAACGCCCGGGCGATGGCCACTCGCTGCTGCTGGCCCCCTGAGAGCTGGGCCGGAAGGGCGTGAGGTCGCTCCTCAAGTCCCACGAGCACGAGGATCTCCTTGGCCATCGATTGGGCGTCGGCGCGGGAATGCCCCGAAAGGAGCAGGGGCACGCTAACATTTTCCACCGCGGTGAGGGTGGGCAGGAGGTTGTAGGTCTGGAAGACGAAGCCCACGTTGCGGCCCCGAAATCGCGTCTTCCGGGTCTGGTCCATGGCCCGAAGGTCCTCCTGGAAAACGAGGCATTCTCCCTCGTCATGGTCTAGGATACCAGCAACCACGGAAATCAGGGTAGTTTTCCCGCACCCCGATGGTCCGGCAAGCATGAGCAGTTCGCCCATGCGCACTTCGAGGTCCACTCCCCGGAGGGCCATCACCTTGGTCGGTCCCGTGACGTAAGCCTTGGTCACGCTCCGGCATAAAACCGCAGTGTCCTGGTCCTTTCCATTCATCGTTTAGCCCTTGAAGACGAGGGCCGGTTCCAGGCGCATCACCTTGCGGATCGAGATCAGAGCCGACAGGACGCAGATTAAGCTGATGGCAGATCCCGAAAATATCAGGAGATCCTTGGTGAGACGGAAGGACAGTGCCGTTCCTCCCAGGGTGTAGCCGAACACGGCCGCCCCGCCGACTCCCAGTCCGTATCCCAAAACCCCGACGAGCAAGGCTTGAAGGAGGATCATTCGCAGGAGGACATAGTTCGTCGCCCCCATGGCCTTGAGGGTGCCAAAGTAGCGCATATTTTCCAGGGTGAAATTGTAAAAGGTCTGGCCCGCAATTGCCGTGCCGATGATGAAGCCCAGGGCGACTGCGATCCCGAAGTTGATGGGTATCCCCGTATACTTCATGAAATAATTATAGGTCAGATCCTTGAAGGCCTGAGCGGTGTAAGCGGCCAGGCCCGTCCTCCGACGTATCCGTTCGCAAAGGGCCTGCAGGTTCTCGTCAGGTCTCGCCTTGACGAGAACAAATGAGAGCAGCTTGCGCTCCCGGGGGGCAAAGGTGGTGGCACGGGTGTAGGTTGTGAAGATCACCGGCTGGGATTGGAAAGTCCGGGACACCCGACAGATGCCAACCACAACGGCCCGGTGGTCGTTGATTTCCAATGTATCACCGATCTTCAGGGGTTCGGGCTTTCCGCCTCGCACTTTCGGAGGCTTGGCCAACCGGGTCCGGGCACCCACATCGTTGACGATGATGGAATCCTGTTGGCGAAGATCGCTCAACGTTCCCTCGATCATGAAAGGAGGGCCACCGATCAACGTGGCATCATCCAGCCCCAGGACATTGCAGATCTGGTAATTCCCGTCTGCGAGACGGGCCTTGAGAAGCCCCTTGTAGAGCGGGACGGCCCATTTCACCCCCTCGATGGAGCGGATGCGGAAAAGTTCAGTGTCCTGCAGCGGCTTTACGTCGTCGATGAACTGAACCTTCGGGTCCATGACCCAGATATCCGGCTGGGAGAGATCGGTAATCGTCCCGTAGGTCCTCGTCATAAGGCCGGTGAAGATAGAGGACTGCTGGGTGATGAGGAGGGAGGCGAAGGTCAATCCCATGATGATTCCCAGGTACTTTCCCCGATCGCCGATGAGCATCTTGAGGGCTATGGAATACACCTCATTCCTCCAAAATGGATAAAAAACAGGGCTCTTTAAAGCCCTGTCTAAGTTTCGGGATAGGGTGTGGTTGGGAAAAACATCTTTCAACCCGTTTATGGATACAGTCCCACCTCAACAGCACCCTACTTCATCATTTTGAAAATCAAGGTCGCAATCGTTTTTCTCTCTTCGGGCGTTGCAATGTCCCACATTTCCTTCAGTAGCTCTTCCTCTTTCGTTGCCGGGCACACCTTCTTCGCGAGAAAGTCCCCCGCCTTTACCGCCAGGGTCTTAATCGTTTCATCGGATACCCCGAACTTACGGGCCTCGGCGATCGCCTCTTTTAACGTACCCCTCCACGTATCCCAATCCTTCACGAAATCCATTGCACTTAAACACTGAAACCGTTCCATCTCCGTTCCTCCTTTCTCAGCTCAACAAGAGCTAATTATGGTTATTAAGACTGGTAAACGATCGAATATTTACTGTAAGGATAACCAGGATTGGTCCTCGCAATAAATACGGTAATCACTGTATTTTTGGCGCGAAATCACTGTATTTTGGGGCTCATACATACTGTATCTGAACCGTTTTTCCCCCAGGCCACTTTTTCCTGTCTAAGCCAAGGCAAATTGTAGTTTAGGGGACGCTCGTGCAGGACGTGCTTGAAAAACCATGGTCCAATTTGAGAAAATCAGTCCATGCCGCGGCTAGCAAGACTTGACGCTCCTGGTGTCCTCCATCATGCCATGGGCAGGAGCCTTGAAGGAACCGAGATATTCTTAAGCGGAACCGATCGGAACGATTTCATTTCGCGCTTGGCTAAGCTGGCAGAGGATCAATCGATGGCCATTTATGCCTGGGCTCTCCTTCCCAACCATTTCCACTTACTTTGCAAAACCCAGAGGCGGCCGTTGTCATCGAGTATGCGCAAGCTGCTCACCGGATATGTGGTGAATTTCAACAGGCGCCACAAGCGCCATGGTCATCTTTTTCAGAATCGATACAAATCGATAGTATGTCAAGAGGACGCTTATTTAACGGAGTTGGTCCGCTATATTCATCTGAATCTCCTAAGGGCAGGTTTGATCAGAGACATCAGGGGACTCAACCGCTCTCCGTGGTCAGGTCATTCGGCGTTAATGGGGTATGTTGAGCGAGATTGGCAGCACACCGAGTATGTTCTGTCATTTTTTGGGAGGGGACGGGCTAGGAAGAAGAATTATTTGGCATTTGTCAAAGAGGGAATCGCCTTAGGAAGAAGGCCCGAGTTGGTCGGAGGGGGTTTGATCAGGAGTATGGGAGGGTGGTTTGAGGTATTGGCCATGAGGAGGACGGGAAACAAGCAGCAATCGGACCAAAGAATCCTAGGAGACGGAGAGTTTGTGGAACACGCGTTATCTGAAATGGATGATCTGGGCAAGGAGAATCTGAGGGTAGCCCCCCGAGGTATGGATTTAGTTTGCTTGGCCAAAAGGGTATGCGAGGTTCATGGGGTGTGGCTTGGTGAACTTCGGTCTGGTAGTCGAAGGCAGGAGATTGTGGAAGCTCGCCGAGTTTTGTCCTGGCTCGCCGTTAGGGAGTTGGGGTATTCTGGGGCCGAAGTGGCGCGGTATCTTGGGGTAACGAACTCGTGTATAACCAGGGCAGCTTCAATGGGTGAGGCACCAGAGAAGGAAAAGTATATCTAGCGACTATGCACGTCCCGTACGAGCGTACCCAAGTTACAAGTTATACAGACGTTGGCAAGTTCTTATAGAGTCTCAAAATAATACGAAAAGAGGAAATATGCCCTGGTACGTCTATTCAATTTTGTCATCAGTCTCTTTAGTAGGATTATACCTTTGCATCAAATGGTTAAGCTTTAAAGGATTTCCTTCCAAACAAATACTTCTGTTTATGGTCGGTTTTGCCTTAATTGGATTCTTCGGTGCCACAACTCCATATCTTTACAGTATTTTCAACTCAGACAGGTTTTTCAGTTTCTTGGGCGCTGCAGCATTTGCAGGTATTTTTGCTTCAATCGGCCATTGGGCTGACTTTGAGGCAATTGGTCGAGCCCCAAATCCCGGCTACGCAACTTCTATTAGAAATACCAGTATTTTGCCGGTGACCATTCTTTCGGTGTTTGTTTTTGACAGCTCGTTTCACTTAATCAGGTTGGTTGGCGTCTTCCTGATTCTCACTGGAATTGTCACCCTTTTAGTTGAAAAGAAAACAGAGGCAGAAGAGGGGAAAAACGGGCAACCGGCCAAGAAATCTTGGGTTCCCCAGGCTTTCATCGCTTTGACAGGTTATACACTTGCGGTTTTGGGGATGAAAAAGGCCACTCTATTAGGATTTGCACCTCCGGAAATATGTCTGGTTATATACATTATAAATTTCATTTTTTTCTTAGTTATTTGCAGGAATGAATTAAGAGGATATTTTGAGGACAAAATCCGAATGAAGTTTTTCTTGCCTATTGTATTAATGTGTGCATTTTTTGCTTTCACACTTAATCTTCTTAATATTAAAGCGATTTCTCTCGCACCAAATCCAGGTTATCATGAAGCCATAAGAAACACGAATGTTTTGTTCATCACACTGCTCGCCATTCCATTGTTCTCAGCCAGTCTAAACAAACAAAAAATGATAGGAATTGTCAGTACCGTTGCGGGCATAATTGTTTTGGTAATATAGACCATAGGTAGGAGGGTCAGACTTTAAAATTGAGTTTTTGGCCTCCCCTCCCAAAGCGTTAAATAAGAAAGTTGACCTCTCAATTTAGCTCCTTCCAATTTCCGCCGAATCGTTCATTTCAATCCTAAAACCCCTCGTACGTCCAGATTGGGAAGATTTTTCACCACCCGTAAGATTTTTTTCCAATCCTATTGATTTGTGTCAGAAATCTTGGATTCCTTGAAGGAAGGAGAATTTCAAGAGAGAGCATCATTGCCTGACCCTCTCCACCACCTAAATCACACCCACTCTCAATCCCATCCATCCCAGATTTTGTTAAATTGCGAGAAAATGAGATCACCAGTTTAATGAGTCAATAGGGATGGAAGCAATAGAGAGTCAAATTTTCCTCCATAATATTGTTTCTTCTTTTGACATTCTTCGAGGAAGTTTGTTAACTTTGATTTAAAGGTTGTTAGTTGCATCTTCAATTGAAGAACAAAGGAGTGATTTCATATGGACCCATCAGAGCAAAAACTGTATGAGAAATCGGTCATCCGACCTCAGATGAGTGTCGAAGACTTCAAGTTTCGCGGAAAGGACATACCGGTTGAGCGATTGAGGCAGATCAAAAAGGCATTACTCACCTTCCACACCCTGGAAACGATGGCAGCCAATATTTACAAATTTCAACTTACAAAAGATCCCTCCGAACTCAATCGTCAATTAATCATTGCCATGTGCAATGAGATGACCCACGTTCAGGATTTTCAGATTAAACTTTACGAATATGGCTGGCGACCGAGCAAATTGAGATGGGCGTTTTGGATCGTCGGGTTTTTCATTGGATTCGGGTCCCGACTCTTGGGTAGGCGGGCGATTCTTAAGACAGCAGTGTGGTTGGAGGAAAAGGCTGTTCACCATTATGGTCAATTGTTGCAGAGCATCGATTGGGATGAAGACATGCGCAGGTTGATAGAACAAGATGGCTCAGACGAAGATGGGCATGTCAGTCGTTGGCGAAGTCTTCTGAAATCGCACTGAAAAGTCTTGAGGTTGGGCCTCGGCATATCTGCCCTGGTACTAAGAAATTAGGGCCATAGAAGAGGGGGACGTGGGTTCTGAAACAATTTATTTTCTGAAAGCTAAGAGACGAAGCCCCAACATTTGACCTTCCTGATTACCCTCCAATTTTCCCTCATCTAACAAGCAGGAGGCATG
>JABAOH010024878.1_pt1 | contig 10700 bp, 9 predicted proteins | sample 7062181 | NCBI WGS metagenome assembly JABAOH01 (sample SAMN14538630, study PRJNA623070) | marine sediment metagenome | biome: marine biome [ENVO:00000428]; feature: marine pelagic biome [ENVO:01000023]; material: deep marine sediment [ENVO:00002113]; isolation source: pool of 5 deep marine... | reverse complement strand
GTCAAATGCCTCGACCGATTCGAGCCCGTGGCGGACCGTCATCAACATGACACGATCACGCGCTAGCTTGCGCTCGAGTCGCAACATGTTGACTACATAGCGCGCAAGGTCCATATCGCTCGCATCATTATGTCCCCTGAGTTTGTCTCGCAACAGCTCGAGTCCAAGCCTTACGCCGCCAGCGCCCCCGTACACCTCTTCCGTCGTGGTCGCGTCAAGCTCTAGCACACTGTTGATGCTGGCCACCAACGCAGCGGTATCAGCGCGGCCCTCGTGTGCCAGTTGCTGGACCAAGCGAGCGGCCTGAAACAGGCCCGCGAGCGCCANNCCGCGAGCGCCAACACGCGATTCCTATGTCGATTGCTCAAATGCCCTCACCCGCGGTGCGTGGGCTCGTGGAAATAGCAGGCACGCACATTCCCGGCGGCTCCGGTTTGTCGACATAGGCTACCGTGCGCGGCGGTATTGCTCCAGCCCACGGCAGTGAGCGGGATTGACCTCGCCGCGGCGGCTGTGGCTCTCGAGGGGTCCTACGGCTAAAGTTATTGATGAGCCGCACACAAGGGCGCACCACCGGTTCGCAGTGAACGCCTATGCGCTGCAGCGCGGTGCGCTGCCGTCAAAGAACCGTGGCATCAGTTGAGCGAGACAGACTTATGGATGAACTCGCAGAACGAAAAATAGGGTTGATCCTTTCGGGCGGCGGTGCACGCGCCGCTTATCAGGTGGGTGTGCTTAAAGCCATCAGTCAGCTGCTGCCGCGTGACGCGGTGAACCCGTTTCCAATTCTTTGCGGTACTTCCGCGGGCGCCATTAATGCCGCGGTGCTGGCAGTCTACGCAACGCGCTTTCGCGAAGGCGTAAAGCGCCTCACCCTCGTCTGGAAGATGTTTCGTCCTGAAATGGTCTACCGCTCCGACGCTCGTGGGATTTTGACGAGCAGTGCGCATTGGTTCGCCGCCATGCTGTTGGGCGGTCTCGGCAAATACAATCCGACGTCGTTGCTAGACTCCTCGCCGCTGCGCCAGCTGATTCAGCGTTATGTCCCGTGCGAGAAGATACAGGACGCGATCGACGCCGGTGCGTTGCGGGCCCTGTGCGTCACCGCGTCCGGCTACACGACCGGCCACGCAGTAAGTTTCTACCAGGGTGCGGCGGACCTGCGCTCTTGGAAACGGGCGCGCCGAATGGGCAGCGCGACTAGGATCACCGTTGATCATCTGCTGGCCTCTGCCGCGATCCCCTTCGTGTTTCCGGCAATCAAGGTGAACCGGGAGTATTTCGGGGACGGTTCCACCGGGCAGCTGGCGCCGATCAGTCCGGCACTGCATTTGGGCGCTGACCGGGTGCTCGTCATCGGCGTGCGCCAAACAAGCAGTGACGAGCCAGCGAGGCAGCGGGCCGAGACATACCCCTCGCTCGCCGAGGTCGCCGGGCATGTGTTGAACAGCATTTTCCTCGAGAGCCTGGAGGCTGACCTAGAGCGCCTGCAACGCATCAATAGGACAATAAGCGTGATCAGTCCAGAAGACCGGGCGCGTGCTGGCATAAAGCTGCGCCCAGTGGACGTGCTGGTGATCGCGCCAAGTGCTGATCTGGGTGAGCTCGCGCAAACCTACGCCCGTTATCTGCCCCGTCCAGTACGTTTCCTGTTGCGTGGGGTCGGCGTGAAAAACCATAGCGGTGCGAGCTTGCTTAGTTATCTGTTGTTCGAAAAGGCATATTGCCGCAAATTGATCTCCCTGGGTTATGCCGATACCATGCAGCGCAAGACCGAGGTGATGAATTTCCTCGACTTGTAGTCGCAGGGGGCATGTCGATCTCACGCGTACTGATAGGCGTCGGCATCATACTCGTCATTGTCGGGCTGTTGTCGCCGTGGCTGCAGAAGCTAGGGCTAGGCCGATTACCGGGTGACATCGTCATCGAACGTGACAACTTTCGTTTCTATCTGCCCATTACGACGTCGATATTGATAAGCCTGCTATTGACGCTGATTCTGTGGCTGCTTCGCAAGTAGGCTACTGCCCACGACTCGCACTGGGCCGCGCGCTCACGGACCCCAAGGGATGCGGCGTGAGAACATGAGCGGCAAGCACCTGCGCACTTCGTCATGACGTTAATCGCTCCACCGAACACGCACGCTGCTGTGGTGTTGATCCTAACGGGGCTTGCGCTGGTCTTGTTTTCACGCAAGCGCATAGCGCTAGAGACCTCGAGTCTGTCCGTGCTCGTCGTATTGGTCATCGGATTCGCGTTGTTCCCTTACGATGCCGGTGCGCGAACTTTGAATCCGCTAGATTTTTTTCACGGTTTCGGACATGAGGCGCTGGTGGCGGTGTCGGCTTTGATGATCGCTGGTCAGGGGCTCGTGCGTACGGGAGCGCTGGAGCCGGTGGGTCGTGCCTTGGCGCGTATGTGGATGTCGAGCCCGCGTTTGTCGCTGTTGGTGACACTCGTCGCGGGCGCGATACTGAGCGCGTTTGTGAATAACACGCCGATCGTGGTGTTGTTGTTGCCGATCTTGATCAGCGTGTCGCTGCGCACCAAAACACCGGCGTCATCGGTGTTAATGCCAATGGGCTTCGCGACGCTCATTGGCGGCATGAGTACGACGATCGGCACCTCGACAAATCTACTGGTGGTTTCGGTAGCGGCCGATATCGGCTTGCGCCGTTTTGCTATGTTCGATTTCTTCGTGCCCGCCGCCGTGGCCGGGGGCATCGGCATTTTGTATCTGTGGCTGCTCGCGCCGTGGTTACTGCCGAAGCATGCCGCACGCCTGGCAGACACCTCGCCGCGACTGTTCTCGGCCGAGCTCCACATTCCCGAAGATAGCTATGCCGATGGCAAGACGCTATCCGAGGTGATAGAGAAAACCGGTGGCGCCATGAAGGTGTCACGCATCCAGCGCAGCGGTCAAATTTCGGCGATGCCCCTTCCCGACATTCAACTTAAAGCGGGCGACCGTCTTTCCGTTCGCGATACACCGGAGCAGCTAAAGGAGTTTGAGCAGGTATTGGAAGCTAACCTATACGCCGATGAAGCGCCGGTGGATGAGGAGCATCCGTTGACGGCGGAGGACCAGCAGTTGGCCGAGATCGTCATTCAACAGGGTACACCGCTAGAGGGTTCAACCCTGCGCTACGCCCACTTTACCGATCGCTATCAACTGGTCACGTTGGCGCTACATCGCGCGGGCAGGACGCCGGAGACACTGCACAAGAGTCTGGACGACGTTGTGCTGCGTGCGGGTGACGTCCTGTTGGTGCAGGGGCCACGGGAGCAGATTTCCCACATCAAACGCAGCGGCGAGTTGTTAATATTGGATGCGACGGCCGATTTGCCGCACACCAAGAAGGCACCGATGGCGTTGGCCATCATGGTGACGGTGGTGCTGCTGCCGGCGCTCGGCATCCTGCCGATCGCGATTAGCGCAGTGGGCGGTGTACTGTTGATGATCGCTACAGGTTGCCTGAATTGGCGCGACGCCACCCTGGCCCTGAGTGCGCCCGTTATCCTCATTGTTGTGGCCAGCCTGGCCCTGGGTCTGGCGCTGGTGGAAACCGGCGGTGCGCACTATCTGGCCCAACTTTTTGTCGCGGTGACATTCGGTGCCTCGGTGCCACTCGTGCTGAGCGGGCTGATGTTGCTAATGGCGCTACTCACAAATATCGTGTCCAACAATGCCGCCGCCGTGATCGGTACGCCGATCGCGATTGCGATCGCCGATCAGCTCGGTGCGTCGCCGGAACCTTTTGTGTTAGCGGTGCTGTTTGGCGCCAATATGAGCTACGCGACGCCGATGGCCTACAAGACCAATCTGCTGGTCATGAACGCCGGTGACTACAATTTCAACGATTTCGTGCGCATCGGCCTGCCGCTGACTGTCATCATGTGGTTGGCGTTCTCGTTTATCTTGCCGAGGATCTACGGGCTGTGAGTGAATAGCGCTCGACGCCGGTGATACCGCGTCGCCATCGCCAGCTCTAATCAGCCGTCCGCGTCCGTGCTGTAGGGTATACTTGCGTTTCGGCGCAAGCATGGCCACAGACGACGGTTCGACGGGGACCGACAATGGAAGCATTTATACGCGATTTGCCCAAAGCGGAGCTGCACATTCACATTGAGGGCTCCTTGGAGCCCGAGCTCATGTTTGAGCTAGCGGCGCGCAACGACGTGAAGCTGCCGTTTGCCTCGGTCGAGGAGGTCAGGCGCGCGTATCAGTTCACTGATCTGCAGTCGTTCCTGGATATCTACTACGAAGGCGCGCGGGTGCTGTTGCAGGAACAGGATTTTTACGACATGACGTGGGCCTACCTCCAGAAGGCACATTCACAAAACGTGCGGCATTGCGAGATTTTCTTTGACCCGCAAACACACACAGATCGCGGTGTGGCGTTTGCCACAGTCATCAATGGCATTCACCGGGCGCTCACCGACGGCGAGCAGCGACTCGGGATCAGTTCCGGGCTTATACTCTGTTTCCTGCGTCACCTCAGTGCCGAGGCGGCCATGCAGACGCTCGAGGAGGCGCTGGCGTTCAAGCCGTGGATTATCGCTGTCGGCCTCGATTCATCCGAGCTCGGTCATCCGCCACAGAAATTCGCTCGCGTATTCGACAAGGCACGAGAGTACGGGTTCTTGACAGTGGCCCATGCCGGCGAGGAGGGCCCGCCGGAATATATCTGGCAGGCGTTGGATGTGCTCAAGGTGTCACGTATCGATCACGGGGTGCGTTGTGTNNCGTTGTGTGGAAGACCCGAAGCTCGTGCGACGACTGGCCGAGCAGCAGGTGGCATTGACCGTTTGCCCGCTTTCCAACGTCAAACTGCGTGTCTTTGATTCCATCGAGCAGCACAATCTAAAACAACTGCTGGATCTCGGGCTGTGCGCCACCGTGAATTCCGACGACCCGGCATATTTTGGCGGCTATCTCGCGGAGAACTTTCTTGCCAGTCAAAAGGCGTTACAGCTCGAACGCGACGATATCTGCCGTCTCGTCAGACACTCATTCGAAGCGACCTTTCTGCCGCAAGAGCGCAAGCAGCAATTGCTTGATGAGTTGCAGCATTGTATCAGTGCGCACCCGGCGTAAACGTAAACGTGGCATTCCATGCTTAGCGTAGAACAGGCACGGGACGCGGTCATCTTGGGGGTGCGCGCCGTGGGTGACGTCGAGCAGGTCAGCCTCGGTGAGGCCAACGGGCGATTCTTGGCACAGGACGTGCGGGCGCAGATCGACCATCCCTTGTTTGACAATTCGGCGATGGATGGTTACGCCGTCAATAGTTCCGATCTTGTGATGCACGATCAAGTTTTGCCGCTCGCAGGTACGTCACGCTGCGGGGATGCCCCGTCGACGCTTACCGCCGGCAGCGCTATGCGTATCTTCACGGGTGCACCTCTACCCGCCGGCGCCAATGCCGTGGTGATCCAGGAGGAGGTCAAACAAGCGGGAGCGCGTGTAGTCGTGTGCGCGCCGGTGCAGCCAGGTGCCAACGTGCGCCGACAAGGCGAAGACTTCCGGGCCGGGGACATGCTTTACTCCTATGGTCGTCGACTGTCGGCTCTTGATATTGCGTTGCTCGGTACGGCAGGGGTCGCGCAGCTCAAGGTCTATCGTCGCGCGCGCGCCTTAGTTCTGGCCACAGGCGACGAGTTGGTGCAGCCGAGCGCGAGACTGAAGCCGGGACAGATCTACGAGTCCAACCGGCTTGTTACGGCCTTGCAGTTGCAAGATCTCGGTGTCGTTGTTGATGACGGCGGTATCGTGCGCGATGATTTAGCTGCGCTGCGTCGGGTTCTCGCACGCGCGAACGACTACGATTTTGTGATTACTAGCGGAGGGGCCTCGGTTGGAGACCATGATCTGGTCAAACAGGTCTTCTCAGAAATCGGTGAGATCAACTTCTGGAAGGTAAAGATCAAGCCGGGCAAACCCCTGGCTTTCGGCCGTATCGGCGAAGGCGCACATTTTTTTGCCCTACCCGGTAACCCTGTATCCAGTCTGGTTACATTCAAACTCTTTGTAGAGCCTGCCATCTATGCCTGGAATCACGCGGCGCCAATCCAGCTGCAGCTGAAAGCGACCGCCGTTGACGGCTTTCATCGATCGGCCGGGCGCACCGAGTTCTTGCGTGCACACGTGTACGCACGGGCAGGCACGCTCTACGCGCGCGCACTCAGCGCTCAAGGCTCGCATATGGTGGGCGCGTTGCGCGAAACCAATGCCCTGATAAGGGTCGAGGCCGAAGATAGAGGGTTCGAGCGTGGCGATCAGGTTGCCGTTATACCGCTCGTCCTGGACTCATGGCAAACGACGCCGGCGCAGCTCGCAACTCATGGTTGGCAAACAACGCCAGGCTAAAAACCAGTAGCGCTCCGCCCTGGTGGGCAGCGGCGAGCGGTACGGGAACGAAAAACAGCAAGGTGCTGACCCCCAGCACGAGCTGCACAACCAGCATCAGCAACAGTCCATGCGTGACAAGTCGCGTGCGTGCGCTCACATTGGCCGCAAGCGTCCGATACCAGAACAGCACTACAACGATGCATAGCAGATACGCCAGCATGCGGTGGTTAAGCTGCACGGTAGCAACGTTTTCAAACATGTTGATCCAGACTGGCTGCATCGACAGCGCTCCTGGCGGAAAGACATGTCCATTCATGAGCGGAAAGGTGTTGAAGGCGAACCCCGCCTTGGTTCCGGCGACGAAGCCGCCGGAGGCGATCATGAGGCAAACCGTGGCGGTGACTACCCAGCCGAATCGCCGCAGCGGCTGATTAGCGCGTATGTCGTTCGCCGCGACCGGAAACAGCAGACCAAGGGCGACCCAAAGCATGTAGCCGTAAATCAAAATGGCCAATAGCAAGTGGGCGGTCAACCGGTAAGGGCTGACGTGAGGCTTGTCGATCAGACCGCTCTTGACCATAAACCAGCCGAGCAGGCCCTGTAGGCCGCCAAGTACAAACATGATGATTAATTTCGGAATCAGTTCACGCGGCAAGCGTCGGCGGACGAAGAAATAAAGAAACGGCAACAGGTAGGCCAGGGCGATCGTGCGGCCAAGCACACGGTGCGCATACTCTACCCAGTAAATGGACTTGAATTCGGCCAGACTCATGCCGCGGTTGATCTTCTGGTATTCGGGAAACTGCTGGTATTTTCGGAACGTTTCTTCCCACTGCTGCGCAGTCAGCGGGGGAACGACCCCCATGATCGGATCCCACTCGACCATTGAAAGCCCCGAGCGGGTAAGACGCGTGACGCCGCCGAGCACCACCATGGCGAATATCAGCGCACTGCACACCAGCAACCAGCCAGCGATTGCACGCCTCGAGGTTACGGGTACATCGGTGAATCGGACCGTTTGCATTATCGGCTAAGCAAGCAGATGACGAGTATTCGCACAGGCGCAGTCAGCTAAGCGTCTGGACAAGACGTGCATCTGCGCCTAGCTTTATAAAAGATCACTTCACCGCCTATCGTTACAGGGAAGCGCCCGTCTACCCGACACTCGGATTGATAATGAAAGATAGCGGTGCCCGCCAGCTGTTGTTTGTAGTGTTCGCACTGTCCGGTTTCTCGGGGCTCGTTTACGAGTCGATTTGGAGTCACTACCTCAAGCTGTTCCTCGGACACGCCGCCTATGCACAAAGCCTTGTGCTTATCATCTTCATGGGCGGAATGGCTGTCGGTTCTTGGATCGCGAGTAGATACAGCGTCGCCTGGAAAAATCTAATCTTGGCATACGCCGTTGTCGAGGGCGTCATCGGCATCTTGGGTATCGTGTTTCATCCCGCCTTTGTCGAAGCGACAAACATTGCGTATTACACCATCCTTCCTAACACAGGCGCAATCGCACTGGCGCAAGCGAGCAAGTGGGCCATTGCTGCCTTGCTCGTCTTGCCACAGTCGATCTTGCTGGGCACAACCTTTCCCTTGCTGAGTGCCGGCATGTTGCGGGCGTTTCCGAAACGCGTCGGCTCGACGCTCGCCATGCTTTATTTCTGTAACAGTATCGGCGCGGCGGTTGGCGTGCTGGTAAGCGGTTTTGTGCTGATGGATGCCGTGGGTTTGCCGGGCACGATATTGACGGCAGGATTAATTAACGTTGTTTTGGCGCTCATCGTGTGGTTGTTGATACGGGCCCGGCCGCTCAGGGTAGACCCAGTGGAGGGCAAGGCGGAACTGCTGCACGTGAATCGGCACGGTTATGGCTTGCTCCTCGCCGTCGCCATGCTGACTGGCGTGGCTTCCTTTATCTACGAGGTCGGCTGGATCCGCATGCTGAGCCTGGTGCTCGGCAGCTCTACTCACGCCTTCGAGATGATGTTGAGTGCGTTTATCTTCGGCTTGGCGTTCGGAGGCTTGTGGATCCGCAAACGTATCGATGGTCTAACCGACAGTATCCGATTTCTCGGCTTCGTGCAGGTCACGATGGGTGTGCTTGCAATGGGCACGCTGTTGATTTACGCGCACTCCTTTGAGTTTGTGCAATGGAGCTTAAAGGTCCTGAGCAGGACGGACGGTGGCTATGCTGTATTTAACATTCTGAGTCATTTCGTTTCGCTCGCCGTAATGCTGCCAGCAACATTCTGTGCCGGCATGACATTACCGCTTATTACGTATGCATTGCTGGGGCGTGGGTATGGGGAAAAAAGTATCGGCACGGTCTACGCCGCTAACACGCTAGGAGGAATCATCGGCGTGATTGCGGCGTTACATTTGGCAATGCCGGCTCTCGGTCTGAAAGGTTTGATCGTGTTCGGTGCCGCCATCGACATCGCACTCGGCATGGCACTGCTTTGGCAGCGCGCGCAACCTGCCCTTGCAACCACGGCCGCTGGGGTGATTGGCGTCGCCGCACTGGTGCTCACTGTGGCCGCGGTGGAGCTGGATGCATACAAGATGGCGTCCGGGGTCTACCGGTTCGGCAGATTGCTGTCAGCGGATTCAGCAGAGATTCGCTACCATCGGGATGGCAAGACCGCTACGGTTGATGTCGTCGCGCACAACAGCTCTGGCCAACTTGCCTTGCGTACCAACGGCAAGACCGACGCCGAGATCACGATTGCGCCAGGCAAATCGGTCGGTGGCGACGAACCGACGATGGTAATGCTTGGCGTGCTGCCCATGCTTTTTCATCCCAATGCCAAGAGCGCTGCGGTTATCGGCATGGGTGCGGGTGTGACGACGCACACGCTCTTGGCGACGGCCCAGCTCGAGCGTGTCGACACGGTCGAGATTGAACCGGCAATGGTGCAGGCGGCAAACCACTTTCGCCCGCGTGTGGAGGCCGTGTTCAGCGATCCGCGCAGCCAAATATACATTGATGATGCCAAAGCCTTTTTTGCGACCCGCAACAGCCAGTACGACATCATCGTATCGGAGCCCTCGAATCCCTGGGTTAGCGGGGTGGCAAGTTTGTTTTCGCGAGAATTTTATGCCCTGACACGCAGATACTTGCATGAGCAAGGTGTTTTCGTGCAGTGGCTTCAACTTTACGAAATAGATCCACAGCTGGTGGCCTCGGTGATGAAGGCGTTGAGCGAGCATTTCTCTGATTATGCCATCTACGCGCCGCTCGATTGGGACTTGGTTGTTGTCGCCACCAATGGTGGCCGCTTGCCTGATGTCGATGCCGGCACCCTCAGGCTAGCGGGTGTGAGGCAGGCGCTCGAGCACATCGGCATCCGCAGCGCGAGTGACCTTGCGTTGCGCAAGCTTGCGCACAAGGCGATTCTTGCGCCTTTGTTTGATTCATTCGCGGTCCCGGCGAACTCTGACTACTTTCCGGTGTTGGACCTGAATGCGGCAAGAACACGTTTTCTCGGGTCCGCCGCCCACGAGTTCATAGCATTGAAGCGTGCGCCATTACCGGTGCTCGAGTTACTCTCGAGCAGCAAACGCAACGCAATCGACACTCGGGTGGTCGCACGGGACGACTTGCAGATCACACGCGCGACACAGGTGGCCTTGGCGTTGCGCGACTTCTACATCAACGGTAACTCACCGCAGACAAGCAGCCACATTCCTGCCGAGATCCGTAAGGATATGCAACTTGTGTCGCTGTTGCTCAAGGGTTGCCGACTGGCGGATGCGTGGCAGACATGGCTCGATAGCCTGCATGCCGTGGCCATTGCCATGTTGCCGTACCTGGATACGGACGATATCGAACGCGTCTGGAGCGCCCTCGACATGGACCGGTGCGCGGAACGCCTAGAACCGCCTCGGCGTCTATGGCTCGCGCTGCTTAAGGCCGTTGGCGCTCGCGATGCCGCTGGCATGGCACGCTGGGCGAGGACCATATTGGCCAAGGAAACTGCGCTTCCTGCGGCACAGTTTGACTATGTGCTCGGGGCCGGCATGCTCGGTCACCTCGCGGCGGGCGAGCGCGCGCACGCGTACTCGCTGTGGACGCACTATGCAAAGCAGGCAAGAAGGCACCCAGAGCCGCACATGTTCTTCCGGTTGTTACTGGCTCACACGGTCAATGCATTTTGAAACTTGGCGGCAGAGGGTTTTGTTGACAATATAGAAGCGTTCGCCTAGGTTGAAACGCCATTCCTTATAAAGGGGCCATGCATGAGTTCAAGTCTTGCCGATGTGCAGGCGCTGTTCGAGCTTCCGTTCAATGATCTAATCTATCGGGCACAGACCGTGCATCGCCAGCACTTCGACGCCAATACTGTACAGT